>Ga0207657_10000103_pt1 | contig 82031 bp, 68 predicted proteins | sample KBSC33metaG_FD_184316 | JGI IMG/M metagenome (GOLD analysis project Ga0207657, IMG submission 184316) | Corn rhizosphere microbial communities from Kellogg Biological Station, Michigan, USA - KBS C3-3 metaG (SPAdes) (version 2) | ecosystem: Host-associated > Plants > Roots > Rhizosphere > Soil ...
GCGCTTCGCGGTCAACGATTCGCCGATGGCGGGCCGCGAGGGCACCAAGGTGACGTCGCGCATGATCCGCGACCGCCTGCTGCGCGAAGCCGAGAGCAATGTCGCGATCAAGGTGACCGAGAGCGACGACAAGGACAGCTACGAAGTCGCCGGCCGCGGCGAGCTTCAGCTCGGTGTGCTGATCGAGACGATGCGCCGCGAGGGCTTCGAGCTCGGCATCAGCCGTCCGCGCGTGCTGTTCCGCGACGGCCCCAACGGCCGCGAAGAGCCGTATGAGACGGTCGTGATTGACGTCGACGAGGAATATTCGGGCACGGTCGTCGAGAAGATGGCCGGCCGCAAGGGCGAGATGACCGACATGCGTCCGTCGGGTGGCGGCAAGACGCGCATCACCTTCTCGGCGCCCTCGCGCGGCCTGATCGGCTATCATGGCGAGTTTCTGTCGGATACGCGCGGCACCGGCATCATGAACCGGCTGTTCGAGAAATATGGCCCCTACAAGGGCAATATTGAGGGCCGGAAGAACGGCGTGCTGATTTCGAACGGCTCGGGCGAGGCCAATGCCTATGCGCTCGGCCCGCTCGAGGAGCGCGGCGTGATGATGGTCGCCCCCGGCGAGCAACTCTATGAGGGCATGATCATCGGCGAGAATGCAAAGTCGGACGACCTGGAAGTCAATCCGATGAAGGCCAAGCAGCTCACCAACTTCCGTGCGAGCGGCGGCAAGGACGATGCGATCCGGCTCACCCCGCCGCGCCGCCTGACGCTGGAGCAGGCGATCGCCTATATCGACGATGACGAGATGGTTGAGGTCACGCCCAAGAACATCCGCCTGCGCAAGCGCCACCTCGACCCGCACGAGCGCAAGCGCGCCAGCCGGGCCAAGCAGGCCGCCTGAGCGATCCTGACGACCTGACGCTGGATCAGGACGGAGCGCAGCTTTTCCGCGGCGCGCTGGACGTTTCGGGTCTGGCCGAGATTGAGGCAACGCTGACGGGCCTTCCCGTTGAGCGGGCGGGCGTGCGGTTGCATGGCTTGCCCGCTTTATCTCGCCTGCTTGGCGTCGCGATGCCCATTGGGGCGGTTGCGGCGAAGGCGTTGGGGCTGGATTGTTTTCCCGTCCGCGCGCTTCTGTTCGACAAGACGGAGGCGACCAACTGGGCGCTTGGCTGGCATCAGGATCGGACGATCGTGGTGCGCGAACGGCGCGAGGTGCCAGGTTTCGGAGCGTGGACGGTCAAGAGCGGCCTCCAGCATGTAGCGCCGCCCGCCGATGTTTTGGCGCAAATGGTGACGTTGCGCGTCCATCTCGATCCGGTGCCGGAGGACAATGCTCCACTTCAGGTGGCGTGCGGCAGCCACTGGCTCGGCATGGTTCCGGAGTCCGATGTGGACGCTGTGGTTGAGCGATCGGAAATCCTTACCTGTCTCGCGGACCGCGGCGATGTCTGGCTTTACCGCACGCTTGTCCTTCATGCCTCGGCTGCGGCTTCCCGCCCGGCGCGGCGGCGGGTGCTGCAGGTCGATTATGCGGCGACGCCCCTGCCTAATGGTCTGAAATATCTTGGTGTCTAGGAACGCCGCCCGCCTCTCGCTGGTTGATAAGCCGTCCAGAGTAAGGAGGCTTATCATGGCGGATGCGGCACAACGGAAGAAGGGGTTGACCACCTTTGGGTGGCTGCTGGTCGGGGGCGCTGCCGCGTTCCTGCTCAGCAGCAGAAAGCGGCGCGACAAGGCGGTGAGCCTGGCGCGCGATTTCGCCGCCAGGTTCACGCCGGCGCAGGGTGAGGCGACGCCCGCCTGAGGGACCGCATTGACCCGTCCCCGGATCGGCGCATGATGCGCCTTTCCGGGGAGGGGCATCACGATGTACGTGCACCAGACACCAGTCGGCGCGCCCGCACCTATCCTGTTACTCGCAGGGTTGATCCTGTTCTGCCTGCTGCTCATGATCAAAAGCGGCGGCCCTTCGGGTGAGGCCGGCGCCAAACGCTCCCGCCTGTCCCTCCTCGGCATCGCCATCCAGTTCCTGAGCTTTCTCGCGGTCGGCTTCGGCGAGGTCACGATCCGCTATGCGTCCACATCGCCAGAGGCGCTCGAGCAGGCGGGGGTGACTCTGCTGCTGGTGGCGACCACCTGTGGCCTGTTCGCCGCATCGAAGCGCGCGCTCGGGCGCAACTGGAGCCTGGTCGCGCGGACGCGATCGGACCATGAGCTCGTGACCTGGGGGCCGTTCGCTTATGCCCGCCACCCGATCTACAGCGCCTTGTTCCTGTGGATGATCGCGATGGCGGTGGCGTTCGGGCATTATTGGGGGCTGATCCTCGCCGTGCCGCTCTACTGGATCGGGACGATCCTGCGCATCCGCGAGGAGGAACGATTGCTGCGCGCGCAGTTCGGTGCGGACTATGAGGCTTATGCCCGGCGCGTGAAGCGCTTCCTGCCCGGGATTATCTAGAGGCCGAGCCTGAGGCCATGCGGACCGGCGCGGCGTTTGCCACGCTGACCGCCGGCGCATCGCTGACGCGGTAGGTGGCGGAATAGCCCACATGATCGGACAGCATATGGCCGGCGGCGTCGTGGCCGAACAAAGCGGCCATCGATTCGAGCGTCAGGCTTGCCGATCCGCTTGATGCGAACAGTTGATAATCGCGCCCGCGTTTCTCGGTGAACGCCAGATCCGGGCGGTTGTCGGTCGCGCAGAGATCGCCCGCCTCCAGACAGGTATCGAGCGCGGCCCTGACCGGCGGACCGCTGCGCCAGCTTGCCGCCTGCTGCAGGAGATAATCCCGCCGGCGCGGCTCCTGGCCCGCGTTGAAATCGCCCGCGATGATGAAGGGCATGCCAGGGGAGACGTTGGCGCGCACGAAGTTGGACAAGGCGTCGACCTGGCGCTGATAGGCATAGAAAGAGCGGTCGACGGGGACGCGCGCGGCGGTGCGCGAGTTGAGGTGGGTATCGACGATCGCCACCGGCTGCGACACGCCGGGCACCGCGATCGTGACCAGCACCGCTCCCTTGTTCGCGAGGCAGTCCATGCCCGCGCAGGTGGAATAAGCCATGCGCTTCACGTCCAGGATCGGGAAATCCGACGCGATGCGAAGGCCGCTGCCCCGCAACTTGCCCCATTTCTCGCCCGAGAAGAAACGGGCGGCGGCCCTGAAGGCGCGGTCGGCGGTTGAGTTCGCGGGCGCACCCAGGTCGGACGCCGATGGCCCGTCCGCGATGTAGCGATAGCCCGCCTTGGCTGCGATCGAGCGAGCCTTGCGCGAGAAGGCCTCTTCGAACAGCACGACATGTGGCTGGCGCCCTTCGGTGCGCATGGCCCGCAGTTGATCGGCGATGCGAGAAAGATCTTCGCCACGCCCGCTGCGCGCCGGCCAGGGAAGCCCTTCGATATTGTAGGTCAGTATCGAAAGCGCGGCCGGTTCCTGTGCCGAGGCCGGAGAAACGATCGCCAGGCCGAGCGCTAAAGTCGCTAAAATACGTGCGCGGCGGCGAGCCGAAGTCGTCACTCTGCCTTACTCCCACTGTCATGCTAGGACGCCGTCGGCGGGGCAAAACCGCACCTGCTCCGCGCCCGCCGTTGCGGGTGCGGAAAGCCGCCCCCCGCGCCGTCCTTGTGGCAGAGGGTGGTGTTATGCGCACTGAGGCCTTGCTGATCGCGTTGCTTGCCGCGGGAGCCGTCACGCCCGCGCGAAGCGAGCCGCGCGTCGCGGATTCCCCGGCGAGGCGGTCCCGCCCGGCCCCGATCCTGGTCGCGCGATTTGTGCCTCCTGAGCGGGCCCAGGAATATGGCGGCGGCCGGCGCCTCCATCTCACCCGTATCTCGTCGATCCGAAGCGTGGCGGGCGGAGTGGATGCCTCGCCTTTCGTCACCGCGCTACCCGGCGAAATGTGGCATGGCCGCAGGCGTAGCTTTGGCACGACGGACGGTGGCGGTTTCTCTGGCATCGCGGTGCGCGCCCGATCGGTCGGATTCGGCGGATTGCAACCGGAAGGCCATGTTTCCGGCTTTCTCGCGACGGAGCTGCGTTATGGCATACCGCTCGACCACGACGATTTGCTGACGGCCGACTTCAGCGCCGCCTGGCAGCGCATTCCGGCAAGGCAGGCGACCGGCCTGGGCGCCTCCGTGCACGCCGGGAGCGTCTATCTGGGGGCGGCGCTGGTCCACGCTCACCGTCTCTCGTTCACTGGCGGCTGGTATCGCCTGAGGGTGAGCACGCTCTCGCCGCTCGACTATGCGGTCGAACGTTCGGCGGGAATGCCTCCGTCGGGCCAGGGTTTCAGGCTTGGATGTGATTGGCGGCTGGGGCCGGCCGCAGCCACCGCCCCCGCGCGGATCAGCCTCGATTATCGGGATGGCGATGCCGATCGGGATCGGTTTCTCTCACTTGGCTCGGGCAGCGGCCGCGAACGGCGGATGTTGCTGCGTTTCACGGCACCTTTCTGAGCACCCTCAGAAGCGGGCGGCCAATGCGATGCCGCCTCCGGTGCTATCTCCCCACGGCACAAATTTGACGCGCGCATCATGGCGGCTAGTCAGCAGGAAGCCGCTGCCCGTGCCGATCGCGGCACCCGCCACGCTATCGTACCAATGGTGCTTGCGCGCTTCGACACGCGCGGTCGCGACGAAGCCGGCCAGCGCGAAAGCGGGCAGGCCGGCCTTCCAGCCATAACGGTTTTCCAGCGTCGCCGCCGCTGCGAAGGCGTCCGCGCTATGGCCGGACGGGAAGCTCCTGCGGCTGCTATGGTCCGGCCGTTCCTCCGGGATAGTATGTTTGAGGCCGTAGGAGATGCCGGTCGCGAGAAGCAGGCTGCCGCCCGCCTCCAGATCGCCGCGCCAGTCACCCCGAATAGCGGGCACGCCCAAGGCGGCGCCGATCAGCAGATCGCGGCCGACCGAACTCGCCTCGCCCCATCCATGCGGGTTGGCCAAACAAGGTTGAGCGCAGCCGATCGCGGCGACCGAGAGCGCAAGCCCGCAGGCCTTTAGCGGGCGCACTCGCGCGTGCACCGGTCGATCAGGTCGAGATAGGAGGCGGCGGCGCGTTCCTCGTCATGGCGCGCGAGCAGCATCGGATCGATCGCCTGCAGCCGCTGGCCGCGCAGCACGGTCTGCAGCGCGCAGGCGATCGCGCCGGCATCGGGAGCGCTGATGCTGCTGAGACTGTCGCGCGGCATGATCTCCGACAAGGCCGGCGAACAGGGCGTGACCACCGCGGGCACGCCGCTGGCGAGCGCCTCGACCAGCGAGGCCGGATAGCCTTCGTAGCGCGATGTCATCAGATAGCAGGCGGCGCGTTCGAGCCAAGGGGTGACGTCGCGCACATGGCCCAACAGCGTAATCCGCTCGTGCAGGCCGAGCCGGTCGATCATCCGCGCGAGGTGCGCGCGTTCGCTGCCATCGCCGAGGATGACCAGGCGCGCGTCGCTCCAGCGGCTGAGATGCGCCATCGCCTCGATCGCGAGCTCGAAATTCTTCTGCGGCTCCAGCCGGCCCGCGGCGACGATCAGGCTGGGATCGCGCTCGGGGCGTTCGCGCGCAGGGGCGCGTGCCGCCGGAATGAGCGGTTCCCAGCGCGCCGAAACGCGATCGGCGTCGATCAGCAAGGATGCCTCGGCGCGAAGCGCGGGGCTCATCGCGACCAGGCTGTCGACGCGCGCGGTGAGCAGGCGCATCACGTGGCGGCGGAGCCAGCCGGTCGCCCCGGGCCGGTCGCTGCGCATCAACGGATTACTGATCTTGCATAGCGTCGCCACCCCCGAACGGTCGCGCAAGCCGAAGACCGCCATCACCAGCAGGTGGAAATTGCCCGGCGCGAAGACCGCGTCGGGACGGAAGCGATCCGCCGCGGCGGCGAGCGCGAGCCCAAGGCGGATGCGCGAGAAAAAGCCGCGCGACAGGATTGGATCGGCCTGCTCGACAATCACCTGATCGTCCACCAGCGGGCGCAGCGGGCCGGCCTCGGTGCCGCAGAAGATGCGAACGGCGCGCCCCATGCGCGCCCACTGATTGGCCAGCCGGATCGCGACGCGCTCGGTCCCGCCGCCCGAAAAGTCGTGGAGCACGATCAGGATACGGTGCGCCGAAACCGGCTCCTCCACCGGGTGCAGATCCGGCGTGGCGCGAAGCAAAGAATCGGTGACGGAGACCTCCAACATTACCGGGAAGACGTAATGCGCGTTGCAAACCCGCATCACTTAGCCGCGCATTATGACGGGAAGCTGAGCGCGGCTGCGGATTCCGTTCGCCGGCGCCGTCTCAGCGCATCATGGCGCAACCGGCTTCCCTCAACATTGTCCCGCTGCGTGGGCGGGGCTATGACGATTGCGCGGATGGGCGCATGGGTTTCCGAATGATCGCAAGCGGGCTCAGCGCCGTGCTCATCGCCAATCGCGCGCCGCTGCTGCGCTTTCTGCGCGCGCGCGGCGCGGGAGACGATGCCGAGGACATATTGCAGGAGCTGTGGCTCAAGGTCGAGCGGCTGGAGGCCGAAGGACCGATCGCCGATCCGCGCGCCTATCTGTTTCGCATGGCCGACAATCTGATGCACGACCGGGTCCGCGCGAGCATGCGCCGCACCAATCGCGAACTGGCCTGGAGCGAAACGGGCTTCGATCCTGCCGGCCGGGACGAAACGCCATCGGCGGAGCGCGCCCTGCTCGCGCGCCAGCGGCTGCGCCGGGTCGAACTCGCGCTGGCGACGCTGGGCGAGCGTACCCAGGCGATCTTCCGCCGCTTCCGCGTCGAAGGCGTGAGCCAGAGCCGGATCGCGCAGGAAGAGGGGATCAGCGTCAGCGCGGTCGAAAAGCATCTCCAGCGCGCCTATCGCGTCGTCGCGGCGTTGGTCGACGAGGCCGACGAAGCCGCGCCGCAACCGCGGAGGGCGCCATGATCGACGCTTCGATCCGCGATCAGGCCGCACTGTGGATGGCGCGTGCGCGCGACCCGCGCTTCGGCGACTGGGATGCGCTCGCCGACTGGCTGGAGGCCGATCCCGCGCACAATATCGCTTATGAGGATGCCTTTGCCGGCCACGATCTGGCGGAGGTGCTCGGCATCGCGCCGGCGGCGGCCCCGGTCATGAGCCGGCCCGCGTCACGCTGGCGGCGGCCCGGCATGATCGGTGGCGGCCTGCTTGGCACGGCTGCCGCCGCCGCCGCGATCGTCGCGCTGGTGGTTCCGGCCGCGCCGCTCGCGCAAGTCGCGATCACGACCGCGCCCGGCCAACATCGCCTTATCAGCCTGCGCGACGGGACGCAGATCGCGCTCAACGGGGGGAGCCGGCTGGTGCTCGACCGGTCGAACGGGCGAACCGCGCGACTCGAGCAGGGGCAAGCCCTGTTCAGCGTCGTCCATGACGAAACGAGGCCCTTCACGGTCGATGCGGGCGGCGCGCGCATGGTCGACCTCGGCACCCGGTTCGACGTCACGCGCACCGCGCGCGGCAGCGAAGTGGCGGTGGCCGAAGGCGCGGTGCTGTACGATCCCGACGGCGCCGCGGTGCGGCTTGGCGCCGGCAAGATGCTGCGCCGGAGCGACCGCAGCCAGGTGGTCGAGGTGAGTCAGATCGATCCGGCCGCGGTGGGGGCGTGGCGTGCGGGCCAATTCATCTATCGCGATGCGCCGTTGTGGCGCGTGGCGGAGGATATCGCGCGCGCTACCGGGCTCCATATCGCGGTCGATCCAGGCGTGGCCGGCCGCGCCTTTACGGGCGCGATCGTGGTTCCCGCCGGCCAGGCCGCTTTTTCGAACCATTTGGCCGCGATTCTCAACGTGACGGTCGCGCAACAAGCAAACGGGCTGTATCTGAAGGCGCGTGCACCCCGCTAACGGCTTCGTTGTCGCAATGTTCGCAATTGCCGCGGCGGCCCCGCTGCTCGCCGCGCCGCGCGTGGCGGTGGACCTGCCGGCGAGCACGCTCGGCGACGCGGCGATCCGGCTCGCCCAGACCGCGAACGTCACGATCGGCATGACCGATCCTGCGCTCGCACGCCTGCCGACCCGCCATCTGCGCGGCCATTTGCGCGTCGATCAGGCGCTGGAGCGTCTGCTGCGGGGGCTGCCCGCGAGAGCCGAGCGGATCGACGCGGGAGGTTGGCGGATCGTCGCCGCCCCGCCGGCGAAGCCCATCGCACGACCGGTGACCACGGCGGAAGCGACCGGGCCGGCGGCCGACGAAAGCGATATCATCGTGACCGGGAGCAAGACGGGCACCCGCTTCGATCGCTATGCCGGCACCGCGAGCATGTTGTCGGGTGCGGACCTCACGCTCGGCGAGCAAGGACGTGGCAGCGACGCGCTCGTCGAGCGCCTGCCGATCTTCGCCTCCACCCATCTCGGCTCGGGGCGCAACAAGCTGTTCATCCGCGGCGTCGCCGATTCGAGCTTCAACGGGCCGTCGCAGGCGGTAGTCGGCGAATATCTGGGCGAGGTCCGGCTCAATTATAACGCGCCCGATCCCGACATCAGCCTCTACGACGTGCGCGCGGTCGAGGTGATCGAGGGGCCACAGGGCACGCTTTACGGCATCGGCGCGCTCGGCGGGGTGGTGCGGATCGTACCGGAACCGGTCGACCTGAACGCGCGCGAGATCCGGATCGGGCTCGACGGGGAGACCACCGCGCATGCGGGCGACGGCTATGACGCGGTGGGGCTGGTCAATTTGCCGATCGTCCGTTCGGTGCTCGGTCTACGCGCGCTCGCCTTCAAGACGGTGGAGGGCGGCTATATCGACGATGCCGGGCGAGGGCTGACCAACGTGAACCGCACGCGCAAGAGCGGCGGCCGCGCCACGCTGGATTTCCGGCCGGGCGCGTGGCGGATCCAGCTGGGTGGGCTTTTGCAGAATACCTACAGCGCCGACGGCCAATATGCCGAACGCGGCTACGCCCCGCTGACGCGCAGCAGCCGCGTCGCGCAGCCGTTCGACAATGACTATCTGCTGACCCAGCTTACCGTCGCGCGCGACTGGGGCGCGACATCCTTCGTTTCAGCCGGCGCATTCGTACGGCAGCGTGCGAGTTCGCGCTTCGATTTCACCCCCAAGGGCGCCGCCACGCCGCGCATTTTCGACCAGTCCAACCATATCGAACTGTTCACCAACGAGACGCGCCTGTCGCGGCTCGACAGCAGCGGCCGTGGCTGGGTCGTCGGTGCCAGCGCATTGTACGACAGGGAGAAGCTGACGCGTGCGATCGGCGCGCCGGCCGCGCCGACGCGCATCCTGGGCCTGTCCAACAACGTGACCGAAGGCGCGCTGTTCGGCGAAGCGGGGCGTCAGATCCTGCCCGGGCTGGTCGCGACCGCCGGCGCGCGGCTCGAATATGCCCATCTCGTCGGCAGGGCGCTCGACCGCGCCGCGCGTATCGGCGAGCCGCGCCGCGACGAAATAGCCTTGCTGCCGTCCTTGTCCGTGTCATGGCAGGCCGATCCGCAGTGGATGCTGTTCGCGCGCTATCAGGAAGGATTGCGTCCGGGCGGTCTGTCGGTCACGCCCAGCCCAAGCGGCCCGCCGACCGTGCAGCGTTTCCATGGCGACAGCCTGTCATCGATCGAGGGCGGCGTGAAAATGCTTCCCGACGCATCGACCCGCCTGCGCGCGGCCGTGACTTTCTCTTATTCGCATTGGGAGAATATCCAGGCCGATCTCGTCGATACGCGCGGGCTGCCTTATACCGCCAATATCGGTTCGGGCCGGATCTGGGGGGCGGAGGCATCGGTCGAGTGGCGCCCGGCCGCCAATTTCCGGCTGGTCGCGGCGGTGTTCGCGAACCAGAGCAGCCTGACCTTCGCCGAGCCGGGCGTGACCCTCGACGCCAATCAGGAGATCCCCAACGTCCCGCATTTCGGCGCAAGCGGGCGCGTCCATTATCATCGGCCGATCGGCGGAAGCTGGCAGATCGATCTCGACGCCTCGGGCCATTATACCGGCCACTCGCGGCTCGGCACCAAGCCCGCTCTCTACATCGAGCAGGGTAATTATGCGCAGAGCAATGCCTCCGCGCGGCTCGGCACGCCTCGTTGGGGGCTTTCGCTGCAGGTCGACAATCTGCTCGACCAGCATGGCAATATGTTCGCGCTCGGCAATCCGTTCGGCGTCTCCGCGGGGCAGCAATTGGTCCCGCAAAGGCCGCGCACGATCCGCTTCGGCATGGATGCGCGCTTCTAGAGTTGAGTTCAGCAAAGCTGAACCGGAGCGGCACCGGCCCGCACCCCCACCCGGCCTCCCATAGAATACCCTGCTGGGAGGTCGGGTGGGGGTGCGGGCCGGTGCCGCATCAACGAAGCTCAACCAAACTCTAGCGGGATCGCCTCGATCGCGGTGCTTCGGCGTCCGCGCGTGCCTGCCTGATCCGCGCGAGCGCCGCGGCGCCGGCGCGCGCGAACGAGGCGCCACCGAACCGGTCGAGCACCCGCGCGCGGCTGGCGGCACCCATCGCCGCAAGCCTGGCGGGCTCGCGCAGCATCGCGGCGAGCTTCGCCGCGAGCGCGGCGGGGTCATCCGGCGGCACCAGCCCGCCGGTTTGGCCGTCAAGGATGCTATAGCGCAGCTCGCCGACCGCCGACGCCAGCACGGGAAGCCCCGCCGCCATCGCTTCGTGCGCGGCGATGCACAGCCCCTCCGAGCGCGAGGGCTGGAGGTAGAGGTGCAGACCGGCGAGAAATCGGCTGGGTTCGGTGAAGCCGATGAAGCGCAGGCGTTCCAGCCCCGCGGCCGATGCCTGCGCGATCAATTCGTCGCGCAAATGGCCGTCACCGGCGATCTCGACCTCGTACGACAGACCCGCATCGGCGCCACTGGCGCGCAGTTCGGCCAGCGCCGCGATCAGCACGTCATAGCCCTTGACCCGATGCAGCCGGCCGAGCGAGCCGATCCGGATCGGCTCGCCCGGTTGCCAGGGCCGCGCCTGAGGCGCGGTTTCATCCGCCGCGAAGAGGGGCCATACCGCGATCCGATCGGGATCGAGGTGCAGCGTTCGTTGCGCCCAGGCGGCGACATTGTCCGAATCCGCGACCCAGAAAATCGACCTGCGCCGCCGCCAGCGCAGCAGCATTAAGTTGATCGGCTTGAGGTAGGCGGCATGCTGCCAGGAAACGACCGGGATGGAATGCATCTGCCCCACGGTCTGGCCGAGCAACGTCGCGCGGGTGAGCGAGGTCCAGATCAGATCGGGCTGCCAGGCCATCGCTTCGGCATCGAGCCAGCGCAAGGCGCGCAGATGGTCCCTTTCGCCGCCGTCGCGCACCGTCACCGCAAATCCCGCGCGCTCGATCGCGGGCAGGCCGCGGCGGTCGCGCGAGGTAAGTGCGGCGATGCGAACCTCGCAGCCTTGCGATTGCAGGACGGCTGCGACCGCGGGCACAGGCGCGGACGCGCCCCCGCCCTCGAGCGAATTGATCACGTAGAGAATGCGCATCAGGCTGCCGCGGCGTGCGGCGCCGGATCGCGGGTCTGGCGTATCACCATCAACAGCAGCAGGGCCGAGGCGCCGACCCCCTGGAGGATGGCGTGCCACCCCGACCCGGCCAGGCCGAAGCTCAGCATCATCAGTGGCAGCAACGGCAGCAGGCCGAGATTGATCGTCAAGTTCGCCGCGACCGACAAGGTCGGCCGGCCAAGCGCGGTCAAGGCGGAACTGGCGGGCGGCGCCACCAGCCAGGCGGTGCGCGCGATCGCGAGCAGAAAGATCAATCCCGCCGCGCCGGCAAAGGCCTGTCCCCCCAACGCGATCGCCACCTGGCGCCCGAAGAAAGCGAGGATCAGCAATATCGGCATCGCGACGGCGGTCGCCACGCCCGCGCAACGGAGCAGGGCGCCGCGCAATTCGGCGCCGCTCCCGCCGCCCGCGACGAGCCGCGCGAGCTCGGCATAGGCCGCCTGGCCCATGATCTGCGCGGGCTGCTGGATGATCACGGTCGCGCGTTGCGCCACCGCATAGAGGCCAGCGGCGGCCGGGCCCAGGATCCAGCCGACGAACAAGGGGGCGATGCGCGCCGCCAGTTCGGTCAAGGTGACGTCGGCATTGGCGGCGAGCATGAAGCGCCACAGGCCGGGATTTTCGGCGACCGCGCCGCGCACGGTGCCGAGCATGGCGGGGTCGCGCAACGTCCGTCGCACCGCGACGATGCCGAGCAGCCACATCACCAACCATTCGGCGATCGCGGCGGCAAGCCATGCGACCAGGAAAGCCTTGAGGCCCCAGCCGAACCAGGCTGCGACCACGGCGCCCACCAGGCGGACCGCGGGCGCGACGAGGCTATGCAAGCCGAGCAGATCGAACCGGCCGAGCAATTGCAGATAGCCGGCAGGAGTCGCGCGGATCGAGGCGAGCACCGCGAAGCTATAGGGCAGTGCGAAGGCGATCGCGGTGGGCGACCAGCCGAGCGCGGGACCGATCAGCGGGGCCAGAACCGCCGCCGCCAGAATCGAGGCGACACCGCCGATCCCCTCGACGATCCCGGCAAAACGCAGCAAACGGAGCATGCGCGGATGGTCGTCCTCGGCCAGGGCTTGTGCGCCGTAGCGGACGATCGCATGCCAACCGGGGAATTCGACGATTCCGCCGACCGTCATCGCGAAGCCGTGGACGAGCACCAGCACGCCATAATCGATCGGCCCCAGCGCATGGGTCGCGATCACCATATAGCCGAGACCGAGCACGGCCGACGCGGCCTTGCCGCCCAGCAGCCGCGCCAGATTGGCATAGATGCGCGCAACCAGACCGCGCGCGGCCGTATCAGGCATTGATACGTCGTGCGCTACGCGCTTCGGGCGCGGACAAGGTGAAGCCCCCGACGCGTGCCACCGCCTCCGCCGCCCGGACCGAGGACGGCGTGTCGGTGAGATCGAACGTGTCGTCGAGCAGGCGCTTCTGCGCGGCGGCATAGCGGCCGCCCGGATCGCGCATCGCCTCCGACAGCGCATCGCCCAGGCACGCGGGATCGTTGATTACGGGCCCGGCGCGCCAATGCGCGTAGTTCTTGTCGTCCACCCAATCCGTTTCGTGCGCGTCAAGGAACACGCATGGGCGCGGATTGAGCAGGAATTCGTAGATCTGGCTCGACACGTCGCCGAGATAGATATCCGCGCGGTTCGTGTAAGTCATGTTGCTTGATGCGCGGCTGCCGAGATCGATGTGGATATTGGGCGCGCGCAGATAGCGTTCCTCGATCCGGCCCGGCCGATCGATCCGGAATTTGTCGATCGTGAGCGTGAAACGCCGCTCGAACAGCATCACGTGCGGCGCGAAGATCAGCTGGAACTCGTCATGTTCGACGAACCAGTCGAGCACCTGCCGGCCCATCTTGTACCAGGACGACAGATGCGGCGAGACGTGCGGATTGTAGAGCACGACCGGACGGCCATTGTCGATCAGCGCATGCGGGCGGCTCATGCCGTGCAGGTCGAATTTGGGATAGCCGACCACGCTGATCCTGTCCGGATCGACCTGCGCGTCGGCGATGAGGCGGCTGCGTACCTTCTCGCCCGGCACGAGCACATGATCGAATTGTGCGCTGGCGGGATCGAAGCCGATCGCGCGGTCGCCCGCGCCGTGGCGGGTATGGATGATCTTGAGCCCGTCGAGCCCGTAGCGCGTCTTGAGCAGCAGCGACGTCTTTTCGGCGACTACCAGCACGTCGAGCGAACGGAAGAAATCGAGATTGTCGCCATAGATGAGCAATTTGCGCGCGGGCGCGAACATTTCGGTCATGGCCGCGAGGATTTTCGAGCGGCGACGATGCAAATCGAGCGGGTGGAGGATCAGATTATCGCGCAGCCGGCTGCCGGCAAGGCGGACAACTTCGGTCTGGATGGTCGGGTTGGTGGGCGCAAGGATGACCTCGACGCCTGGCGCGCGATCGGCGAGCGCCAGCGCGATCGGCAGGCTGTGCGCGACCTGGTGGACCTGATCATGGTTGAAGAGGAAACAGATCCGCATGCCAAAAAGACGCCATCGCGGAGCTCGTCCCGCATCCAGAGCGAGCGGCTTTTCCCCCCTAATCTAGGCGCTTTAATGACGGGCGTTGCTGGTCTTGGGCGTGGATCGTACAGGGCGGGCGGCATGATCCGCATCACCGATCTCAAACTGCCCCTCGGCCACCCGCCCGACGCGCTGCGCGCCGCCATCGCCGCGCGGCTCGGCCTGGAGCCGGGTGCCGCGTTCGATTTCACGATCGCCCGGCGCGCGAACGACGCGCGGCGCAAGTCGGCGATCCTGATGGTCTATTCGGTCGATGTCGCGATCGAAGGCGAGCGGGCGATTCTCGAGCGCCTCGCCGCCGATCCGCACATCCGCGAAACCCCCGACACGCGCTATCAATTCGTGGCGCGCGCGCCGGACGGCTTCAAAGGCCCCCGCCCAATCATCGTCGGGGCGGGACCGTGCGGGCTGTTCGCGGGTCTGTTGCTTGCGCAGATGGGGTTCCGTCCGATCATCCTCGACCGCGGCAAGGTGGTGCGCGAGCGCACCAAGGATACGTGGGGCCTGTGGCGGCGGCGCGAACTGAACCCGGAATCGAACGTCCAATTCGGTGAGGGCGGGGCAGGCACCTTTTCCGACGGCAAGCTATGGAGCCAGGTCAAGGATCCGCGTTTCCTCAGCCGCAAGGTGCTGACCGAATTCGTGGCGGCGGGCGCACCGCCTGAAATCCTGACCGAGGCGCATCCTCATATCGGCACCTTCCGGCTGGTCTCGATGGTCGAACATATGCGTGCGAGCATCGAGGCGCTCGGCGGCGAATATCGCTGGCAGCATCGGGTCGACGACCTGGTGATCGAAACCGATGGCGACGGCGTCCGCCGGCTGTCCGGGCTCGTGCTGCAGGGCGGCGAGGTGATGGAGGCGGGCCACGTCGTGCTGGCGATCGGCCATAGCGCGCGCGACACGTTCGAGATGCTCCAGGATCGGGGCGTGTATCTCGAACCCAAGCCCTTCTCGATCGGGGTGCGGATCGAGCATCCGCAATCGTGGATCGACCGCGCGCGCTTCGGCGCCTGCGCCAAGCACCCCGATCTAGGTGCCGCCGCTTACACATTGTCGCACCATTGTTCGAACGGGCGCACGGTCTACAGCTTCTGCATGTGCCCGGGTGGGCGCGTGGTCGCGGCGGCGTCCGAGCCGGGTCGGGTCGTCACCAACGGCATGAGCCAATATTCGCGCGCCGAGTTCAACGCGAATTCGGGGCTGGTGGTGGGGATCGATCCCGAGCGCGATTATCCGGGCGATCCGCTCGCGGGCGTTGCCTTCCAGCGAAAATGGGAATCGCTCGCCTTCGAAGCGGGCGGCGGCGATTATTCGGCACCGGGTCAAAGGGTCGGCGACTTCCTCGCCGGCCGCGCATCGGACGCGCTGGGCGACGTCGCGCCATCCTACAAGCCGGGGGTCAGGCTTACCGACCTGGCCCTGTGCCTGCCGCCGTTCGCGGTCGAGGCGATCCGCGAGGCCTTGCCTGTCTTCGGGCGCCAGATTGCCGGCTATGATCATCCCGACGCGATACTGACGGGGGTCGAGACGCGCACCTCCTCGCCGGTGCGGATCACGCGCGGGGCGGATTTCCAGAGCCTCAACACGCGCGCCTTGTTTCCGGCGGGCGAGGGCGCGGGCTATGCCGGCGGCATCCTTTCCGCCGCGATCGACGGGATCAAGGTCGCCGAAGCGGTGGCGAAGAGCATCACGGGCGCGGCGGCGGCATGACAAGCCCGGCGATATTGTTCGTCTGCCTCGGCAATATCTGCCGCTCGCCGCTCGCGGAGGCGGCGTTCCGTTCGCGCGCGGCCGATGCAGGACTCGAGATCCAGGCGGATTCGGCGGGCACGGGAGGCTGGCATATCGGCGAGCCGCCCGACCGGCGCGCGCAGCGGACCGCGCTTCGCCATGGCGTGGATATCGCGCGCTATCGCGGGCGGCAGATCGAAGCGGCCGACTTTCGCCGCTTCAGCCACATCTTCGCGCTCGATCTCGATAATCTCGCCGTGCTGCACCGTATCGCACCCGCAAATGCCCCTGCCAGGATCGGGCTGCTTCTCGATCTGGTCGAGGGGATGGAGGGGCAGGCCGTCGCCGATCCTTATTACGGGCCCGACGCGGGTTTTGAGGAGACGTGGGATCAGGTCGACCGCGCGGCCCTGGCGCTGGTCGCGCAATTGAGCCGTGAGCGCGGCTGACGTCGCCGAACGGCTGATCGGCCGCCCGGTTGCGGCGGCCCGGCGGCTTTCGGGCGGCGATCTTTCGGCGGTCTTTCGCCTGAAGCTCGCCGATGGTGGCACGCTGATCGCCAAACGGGCCGTCACCGCAATGAGCGAGGCGGATATGCTGCGCGCGATCCGCGCGGCGGGCGTGCCCGCGCCGCAGGTGATCGCGGTGGAGGACGAATGGCTGCTGATGGAGGATGTGGCCGCAGGCGCGCCGGTCGGCGCGGCCTGGCCCGATCTGGCGGGGAACCTCACGCGGCTGCATGCCGCGCTGGGCACCGATTATGGCTGGCCGATCGATCATGCCTTCGGCGCGGTCGCGATCGAGAATCGCGCCGCGACGGATTGGCCGATCTTCTGGGCGGAGCGGCGGCTGCTGTGCCACGTGCCTTTCGTCCGACCGGATCTGGCGCGGCGGATCGAGCGGCTTGCCAGCCGATTGCACGATCATCTGCCGCGCCGCCCGCCGCCGTCGCTGCTGCATGGCGATTTGTGGGGCGGGAACGTGCTCGTCGCTAACAACCGGGTCGCCGCGCTGATCGACCCAGCCTGCTATCATGGCGATCGCGAGGTGGACGTCGCGATGCTCACTCTGTTCGACCGGCCGCCGGACTCCTTCTTCGATGCGCTCGCGCTGGATACGGATTGGCGCCTCCGCCAGCCGATCTACCGGCTGTGGCCGTTGCTCGTGCATCTGCGGCTGTTCGGCGATTCCTACGCCGATTCGGTCGCCGCCGCGTTGGCGGCATCTCGCTGCTGATTCGGCCCTTGCAAGCCGGCGCGGCGTGCCCGCACCAACCTTCTGACGGTGCGCTTCACCAGGTCGAGCCGAATGCGAGCAGGGCGACGGTTCCCACCTTCAAGAGCAATGCGGCTTGGGTGATCACCTTCACCTTCGACTTCCCGTCGGTCGATACGAACGCCGCGGTTGAAGCATCCCGGCTTCGCGACTATCGCGAAGCCGTCGGGCGGTTAGCTCAGTTGGTAGAGCATCTCGTTTACACCGAGAGGGTCGGCGGTTCGAGCCCGTCACCGCCCACCATGGATTGCGGTTTTGATGAGCACTGCCAAGACTGGCTCATTCGGCAAATAAGGCTGGCTCAAAGCATCGGTGCCCATCACGCCCGCCGTCACGCCCAAACGGTGCGCTCGGCGTTGAGCCGTCTGAATAAGGCTGGGAGCGTCCGGCCTGCCGGCAGTCGCCGGTATTCGGCTAAATCAGCGTAAGGCAACGCGGATAACCGCTCGTATTTCCTACAACCTCGTCGGACACAGTGCGCCTGCGGCACATCTCACAGCTGGACCGATATATATCCGAATTGGACTATTTTATTACCGGCGGCCTTAAAGTGCCGCCATGGCGTAGCTGCCGCCCACAGTCCGACCGGCCACTGCAGTTCCGTCCAAAAAGCCAGTATTAACGCGGTATCGGCACGAGACTCTCCGACCGACCGATCCTTGGCGCTTCATCCCATCATCGCTCCTTCCTGCTCAAGCAGACGGGGGAAGCGTTCGGCAATAATTTAACCATGTGCGGGAGTTGCTTTGGAATTCCGCAACTTGCCTGGGCATGCCTTTAAAAGAATTTCGAATGCGACTCGGGTAGCGTGTTCACGCACAGAATTGCTGTTGGCCCACGCGGATCGTGCCCCGCCTCATATCTTATTCTCTGCCTGCGGTATCGTTTCGGGGTGAAACTCGCAGCAATCGCAGGTGGTTGGCAGATCGACCATTACGGACACGCGTTTCGTTGACCCGACGATGGGGGGAATGATAAAAATAGGACTTAGGCAATATCTACGGAATGGCTCCGGTCCCTTCGTACCGGGCGCTGCGTCAATCTGTCGGGCGGAAAGGGCGAAGATCGCCGTTCGCACCGTCGATACTGTTCCGATGGGGGACAATTGTGCCGCAAATCCCGCGTGAGTCGCTTTCCATGCCGTCCGATACCGGGGAACGCCCACGCGTAGGCCTCGTCAGCGATCTGGCCCTGGTTCGCGACGCGCTGGCGATGCAGCTCGTGCGGGATCCGCATATCATCCTGGTCGGCGCGAGCACGCTCGGAGCGCCGTTGCCGAGCGATGCGGACGGACGTGGTGTCGAAGTCGTGGTGCTCGATTTTGGATCGATCGGCGCGCGCGCATGGGTTGAGAGGATGCGCACCGCACCTCATTGCCCGGGCTTGGTCGGCATCGCGATCAGCAAGAGCGCGATACCGTTATCGGGCTGGGCCGAAGCCGGAGTATGCGGTTTCGTCGAAGACGACGGTAATGTCGAAGATGTCGTGAGCGCGATATTGCTCGTCGCGCAGGGCAGGTTTTGTTGCTCGCCGCGCGCAGCGGCCTCGATCGTGTCAGGGCTGATTGATCGCGAACGTCCAGCACTCCCCCACGACGTCCGGGCGCGTCTGACGCCGCGGGAAACCGAGATCTTGCGAAATCTCGCGCACGGATCGACCAATAAGGAAATCGCGCGGCGTCTGGGCATCAGTGGCGCCACGGTCAAGAATCACGTTCACCGCTTATTCGAAAAGCTCGACGTAACGCGTCGTGCCGAAGCCGCCGTACTCGCGCGGGCAGCCAACTTCTAGGTTTAGTCCGAGCGTCCGCGCTCAAACCAATCCGTCACCGTCAATCACCATCGACGCGCGGAAGCGCGCGCATGCCTTTGGCCCTGCCGATCGGCACGGGCCATTCAGTCCGGCCCCGCGCATTTTGCCGTGCCAAAAGGCCCAGGCCGATTTTGCGCCAAGCGGGCCATGCGGCCTTTGTCGCCGCCGCTTATCCTCGCAAATCTAAGACTAGAGCGGAGGGCCGGCGGCGTGGGCGTGCATGACATCAACGTCCTGCTCGACCGCATGCCGCCCCTGTTGCTGGCGATCGCAGAGGAAGTTATGGCGACATGCCCTCAGATTTCGATCGTGGCGCGCGATGTCGCCGCCGCCGATCTGCCTGCTGCGGTGGCGGCCAAGCGCCCCGACGTGGTTCTTCTCGGCAGCGCCTCGTCGGTCGGCAATGACGACACGATCGGCCGACTGCTCGGTCCAGCCGATGCCAACCGCCGGATTGTGACGATCTTCGGGACTGACCGGACCGCGCACCTGCACGCCTGGCGCCATTCGGTAACCATCCTCGATCATCTCTCCGTGGATCTATTGCGTTCGGCGATCCTGGGGACGGTCGATGGCTGATTCATCGGGCATCGGTCATGTCACGCAAAGCCTGCAGGACGCGCTGAAGGCCGCGATCTTTGCCAGCGGACCGTTCGCCGGCACGCAGGTGGACCTGCGCTCGCCCAAGGAGATCGGCACGCCGGCCGGCGGCGCGATGGTGCTGTCGATGTGGCTCTATCGCGTCAGCCGCTTCGACGAACTGGAGAATGCGCCGCCGCGCATCAACGCCGCCGGCCGGCTGGTGCGTGCGCCGTTGCCGCTCGTGCTCCATTATCTGGTGACGCCGCTGACGAGCGACGAGCTCGGTCGCCACCGGCTGCTGGGCGCGGCGATGCAGACGCTGCACGATCAGGCGCGGTTGGGCGAGGAATTCCTCCGGCCCGGTCTCACCGGCGTCGAGGACGGGCCGGTCAGCATCCACCTGGAGCAGCAGAGCTTCGACGACACCGCGCGCCTGTGGCACGCGCTCAATGCGCCGTACCAATTGTCGGTTTCTTATCTCGCTCAATATGTCGCGCTCGAAACCTCGCGCTCGTTCGCGATGGGTGCGCCGGTGCTCGACACGACGGCGCGCTACGCCGAAATTGAGGGGGTGGCATGAGCGAGGCGACCGTCTCGGCCGGCGGCCATGAGTACGCGATCGCGTTCGATCGCAATGTGCTGCGGCGGAGTTTCGTGACCGGCCTGATCCGCGATGACGCGGACGGCGCACCGGCCGCCCGAGGCGCGACGATCGTGATCGATGAGCCGCTGCTCGCGGCCTATGTGTCGGATGACCGCTACGCCCTGGTCGGAGATCCCGAAGTCGTACTGACCGACCAGACGATCGCCCACCCGATCGGCTTTCGACTTGTGCGTGACGGCTATCATCCCGCGAACGTCAGTGTGACGGTACCGATCGCGCCGTCGGGACCGGTCCTGCGCGACGTCGCGCTGCGGCACGTTCCTCGGGACATAAAGGGGCAGGTGCTAGGCCTGACCGCGGGCCCCAATCCCCAATTCCTGCCGGTCAGTGGCGCGCAAATCGACGTCACCGGTCCGGCCGGTCCCGGCGGCGAATTGCCATTGCTCCTGCGCCGGCCGCTACGCCGTGACGTCGGCGCGGGAGCTACCGTGCGTGGCAGGGTGCTTGCCCCGCTTGCCGCCGTCAACGCCGCCGCGCCGGCGGTCAGTGGCGACGATCATATAGTGCTGATCGACGGGAGCGGCGTCGCCGCCGGACAGGTCCTGCGCGTCGGCCCCGTCGACAATGCCCATTGGATGGAGGTGGCGACCGTCGCTCCCGATCCCGATCGTGCCGCGCCGGCCACGCTCGTCTGGATGACCGAACCGCTGGCGGGGTCCGTCGTGCCGGCTGTGCCGATCGCGCGGTTCACTCCGGGCGCGTTTACCGGCGCGACGGCCAATCTGGTGGGCGACGCGTTCGCTGGTGAGGGAATCTTGTGGGTCGATGTCCTGCCGAGCGGTGGCGACGTGCTGGTCCTGCACGAACCGGGCCAGCCCGATCGCTATCACGATCGCGGGGCCCGCAGCGGTTCCGCCGGCGACTATGCGCTGCGTGGCTTCGCCAGGATGGGCAGTGCCGTACTCACCGTCAGCGCGGCGGGCTTCGTCACGCAAACCCGCACGATGCCGGCGACGCTGTTGTCCGGCGCGCCGATCGACTGGCGCCTGACATGATTTTTGCCACCCGCCCACTGCCACACGCGCCCAAGGAGCCTGTCTGATGGCCGAATATCTCGCACCCGGGGTCTATATCGAGGAAAAGGACCTCAAGGCGCCGTCGATCGAGGCGGTAAGCACGAGCACCACCGGTATGGTCGGCCATGCCCAGCGCGGCCCCACGGTCGGGCCGCCGGTGCTCGTCACCAACCTTCTCCAGTTCCGCCAGGCCTTTGGCGGTCCGCTACCCGCATCGGCGGGCGTCGCCGGCGAAATGTTCTACGCGGCGCAAGGCTTTTTCGCCAATGGCGGGCGACGGCTTTACGTGATGCGCGCGTCTGGCGCCGCCGCCGCGCGCACCCAGTTCGCGACCCGGGGCGGCTTCATCACGCGGCTGGCAGCGGGCGCTGATGCGGCCGTCGCGGGCACTGTCGCACGTCTGGCGAGCACGCTCGGCCTGCGTGACGGAACGTCGATTACCTTGTCCTTCGTCGACGAAGGCGTGACCTATACGTCGAGCGCGCGCGCGATCGCCGGCGGCGGTGTCGATCCGGCCACCGGCAATGTGACGCTGGCCGCGCCGATCGACGTCACGCCGGTCGGTAAGCCGGCCTATCCCGCCGCGCGGACTGCCGTCGTCACGACCGTGAACGGCCTTAACGCCGCCGGCTCGCCCACTACTGGGGCACGGCCTGCGAGCCTTACCTTCGAGGCCGCCGACGCCGGAAGCTGGGGTGACGGCATCGTCGTCACCAGTCGTCACGTCACGGTCGGGCGTGCGGTGGTCGAAAGCCTGATCGGCCCGGGCGCGCTCAACAACAACAAGGTCAAGCTCAAGACAGCGAGCGGCTTCTATTCGCTCGCCTGGGTGCAGATCGATCGCGGATCGGGTGCCGACAAGATTCTGCGCCAGGTGCTGGCGATCAACGGCACGGTGCTGACCTTGTCCGGCCCGGCGATGAACGCGGCGTCGGTTGCGCCCGTCGCGCCCGCCACCGAGACGATCGCGACCATCGCCGAATTCGCGATGACGGTCAGCTATGACGGCGTTTCGGAAGATTATCCGTCGCTGACCCTCGCGAATGTGCCGGGCAAATATGTCATCGACCAGATCAACGGCCGGTCGAATATCATTCGTGCGGTGGTTGCGTCGCTGCCCGCGGATACCAACCCCTTCGCATTCCCGACCGCCGATGACGGGCTGACGCTGCGCTCGACCACCGCCGGCATCGACGCGGCGCCGGGCGCCGCCGATATCCGCGGCACCGATGGCGGCCCGGGCGCGCGCACCGGATTGCGCGCGCTGGAAGAGATCGAGGACATCTCGATCATCGTCGCACCCGGCTGGGGCGATGTCAGCGTCCAAGCGGCGATGATCGAACAATGCGAACGGCTCAAATATCGCGTCGCCCTGTTCGACCCCGAAGTCACCGGCGGCGTTCCGCCAACGCTGACCCAGGTCCAGAATCAGCGCGCGCGGTTCGACAGCAAATATGGCGCGATCTACTATCCGCGCATCGTCATCCGCGACGCCGACGATAATGCGCGCGCGATCGGGCCCGCAGGCCACATGGCCGGGCTATGCGCGCGCATCGACAATGAGCGCGGGGTCTGGAAATCGCCTGGCAACGAGACGATACGCGCGATCGTCGACCTCGAAACGATCGTGACGCGCGGCGAGCATGAAGTGCTCAACCCGCTCAACATCAACGTCATTCGCGATTTCCGGACCGAGGGGCGCGGCCTGCGCATCTATGGCGCGCGGTGCGTCACCAGCTTCACGGATTGGAAATATCTGGCGGTCCGCCGCCTGTTCATCGCGATCGAGCGATCGATCGACATCGGTACGCAATGGGCCGTGCTCGAGCCCAACGATCCGCGTCTGTGGGATCGATTGGTCGACAGCATCGACAGCTTCCTGACAACCTTGTGGCGCGATGGGGCATTGCTGGGCCTGACGAAGGAGCAGGCATTCTACATCCGCTGCGGAACGTCGACGATGTCGCAGGACGACATCGATAATGGACGCTTGGTGGTCGAGGTCGGCATCGCGCCCGTCAAACCCGCCGAATTCGTCATCATCCGCATAAGTCAGACGCCCAGCGGGCTGCTGGCCGCCGAAGCCTGAGGAGCGCACCATGCCCGACCGTAACCGTGCCGACCCCTTTCGCGGGTATAATTTCCGCGTCGAGTTCGACGGTATCACCAAGGCGGCATTCCGGGAATTTTCCGGTCTGACGTTCGAAACCGATCCGGTCGAATATCGCGAAGGCGACGAAAAACGCCTGCACGTCCGCAAGTTTTTCGGGCTGCGCAAATTCACCAACCTTCAGGCCAAGCGCGGCATCACGACCGACATGCAATTGTACAAATGGTACAATGAGATCCTGAATGGCGGCGCGAAGCTGCGCGACGGCGCGGTGGTGCTGACGGACGAACTCCAGCAGGACAAGATGCGCTGGTCGTTCCGCAACGCGTTCATCACCAAATGGGAAGGGCCCAGCTTTAACGCGACGTCGAACGACGTGGCGATCGAGATGATCGAGATCGCGGTCGATCGCGTCGAACTCACGCTTGCCGGGCAATAGGACGGCATCGTGGCCACCGGCCTCAGCCCCGGCGTTCGCGTCAGCTGGCATACGCGCGTCGCGCCCGATCTGGCGCGGATCGACGTCGCCGGCTTTGTCGGCATCGCCGAGCGCGGGCCAACCGATGCGCCACGCCTGATCGAGAGCTGGCCGCAATTCGTCGCCGCTTATGGCGATTTCCAGGCGAACGCCTTCCTCGGCTATGCGGTTCGGGGCTTCTTCGACAATGGCGGCCAACGCTGCCACATCGTGCGCGTCGCCGCGCCCGAACGCCTGACGGTGGCGGCCGGCGTTCAGGCGACCGACGGGACATCGTCGCGCCTGGCCGACCCGACGGGCATCAGCATCGGCGCGCTCGCCACGATTGTGCAAGACGCGGCGACGATCGCCAGCGGAGCCCAGCCCGCCGACCGCCGCAGCAGCGTCGTCGCCGCCACGGCAGGTTTCGTGGCAGGAGCGCGCGTTGCGATCCGGCAGGCCGGCCGCGCTCCGATCGTTAGGACGCTCGTGCGCGTCGATGGCCCGACCACAACCTTGTTCTGGCAAACGCCGCTCGACGCCGCGCTCGATCTTACCCTCCCCTTCACGCTTGCCGCGACGACCCGCGACCAGCGGCTGGTGCAGTCGGTGATGGGCGACGTCGTCACCTGGACCCGCCCCCTCGACGGCCGTTTCGACCTGGCCGCGCCGATCGACTTCGCCCTTGGGTCGGGAACCGCGGCGGCGACATTGTGGGACGAACAGGGCGCGCCGATTCTTAACATCCGAGCGGCGAGCGCGGGGCGGTGGGGCGACGCGATATCGGTGCGCGTCACGGCGAGCCTTTCGCCCGAAATCGCTACGCGCCGCCGGGAGCCCCCCGACTCCGCCGATCATCTCACGCTCACGCGGCTGACCGCCTTGATGCCGGGAGCGATCGTCGATTGCGTGCAGGCGGGCGTGCCAATGGTCCGCAACCGGATCGTCGCGGTCGACGTCGCTTCGTCGCGCATCACCCTCGCCCATGCGCTGGTCGGCTTCGACTTCGCCGGCGCGGCCGATGGAACAAAGCCAATCCGGGTCCGCCGCCATGCCTTCGCGCTGTCGGTGCGTGAGCGGGGACGGCTGATCGAGACCTTCACCGATCTCGACCTTCCCACGCTGGCCGATCCGGAAACAAGCCCGGTCAACGCGCGCTCTGCTCTGGTCCGGCTCGTGCGCACCGGCGCGGACGCAGATGCGTGGGTCGATCCCGGTTCGGCGATGCTGCGCTTTGGCGAGGCGGATCTTGCGGGCGGCCGCGACGGCATCGCGATGCTGCGCCCGCGGGACGTGATCGGCAGCGCCGATGAGCCATCGAAGCATGGGTTGCGGCTGTACGAGGATGACGACGAACCCGCAGCGCTCGCAATTCCCGACCTGTTGCTGCCGCCGATTTCGGCGGTCGAAACCTTGCCGTCGCCGCCAAAGAAGACCGATCCGTGCGATCTCTGCGCGCCGCCAGACACCGGAACCGCACCGCCGCCCTTTGCCGCGATCAGCGAGGCGACCCCCGATTTCGGCTTTGATGACGTCGTCGCCGTCCAGCAAACGCTGGTCGAGCATTGCGAGGCGCGCGGCGACCGGATGGCGGTGCTCGATCCGCCGCGCGGCCACGATTTCGACCGGCCGTCCCTGTTCGATTGGCGCCAGCGGTTCGACAGCTCCTATGCCGCCACTTACTTCCCGTGGGTGGCGGTCGTCGACCCGATCGCGCGCGCCCCCGAACGGATGCGACTGGTGCCGCCGTCTGGCCACGCGCTCGGCGGATATGCGGCCGCGGATGCCGATCCGGGCCGTGATGCCCCGGCAAACCGGATGCTGAACTGGGTCTCGGCGCTCCCCCGTGCGATTGACGACGAAGAACATGCCTTGTTCAATGACAAGGGCATCAACGCGATCGTGGTCCGGCCCGGACGCGGCATTCGGGTGATGGGCGCGCGGACCCTGTCGAGCGCGGCCGATTGGCAGCAACTGGTCGTACGGCGCTTGCTGCTCAGGCTCAAGCGGAGCCTGTCGCTTGCTCTGCGCTGGGCGGTGTTCGAGCCGAACAATGCGACGCTCGAAAACGATGTCGTCGCCACGATCGAAAGCCTGCTCGAGCGCGAATGGGAAGCGCGCCGGCTCGCCGGGAGCTCGGCCGAGGACGCGTTCGCGGTCGCTATCCGGCGTGGCCAGGACGACGCCGACGCGGGCCGCTTCATCGTCGATATTGCGGTCGCGCCGGCCTTGCCGGCTGAATTCGTCTTCCTGCAGCTGGTCCGCAGCCTCGACCGGCTCGACCTGGCCGAAGCCCAGTCGACGCAAGGATGGCCGCGATGAGCCGCGACAATGATCCCGTTCTCGGCTTCAACTTTACGCTCTCGATGGTCGAGACCGGCAGTCCGGGCGCGTTCGTCCAGGCCACGATCGGTCGCCCGCCGGCTGGCGGCTTCAGCGAATGCAGCGGGCTCGAACTCACCATCCCCGCCGAAACCTATGCCGAAGGCGGCAATAACGGCACGATGCTGAAGTTTACCGGCCGCGCCGCCTGGTCGAACATCAAGCTCAAGCGCGGCGTGGTGTCGTCGGCGGATCTGTGGCGGTGGCATTATGATTATGTCGAGGGGAAGGGGAAGCGCCGCGACGGCGTGATCTCGCTGCTCGACGAGACCGGCAAATCCGTGCGCGTCTGGCGCTTCGTTCAGGGGCTGCCGGTGCGCTGGGCGGGCCCGTCGCTGGAAGCGGCGCAAGCCCATGTCGCCATCGAGGAAATCGAGATCGCCCATCAGGGTCTGCGGCAAACCGGCGCCGGCAGCGGCTCGCTCGTCGATACGATCAGCAACCTGTTCAACTGAAGGAGCGCGCGCGATGGATGTCGAAATCGGCGAACTCTCCAGCGACGTGACCGCGCTCGACCTGACGCAGCTCAAGGCCGACGTCGTGGCGGAGGTCCTGCGCCGGGTCGAGGAGGAGCGCCGGCTGCGCGACCGGCTCGACCGCGACCGCCAGGTACGCGAAGGAGCGCTCGACCGAGCGCCGGGAGTGTCCTGATGCAGTGGCTCGTCAAGGCACAGGTCCAGCGATTGGCCGCCGACGGCACGCCGGAAGGCGATCCGCTCGACGTGCTCTACAACCCGACCGAATATACGCTCGCCAAGTCGGCCCAGTTCGCCGAAATCCCGATCCCGGGGCTCGATTCCCCTTTGCTCCAGTTCGTGCGTGGACAGAGCGAGACGCTGACGCTCGATCTGTTTTTCGACACGACGGATGCCGGCGGAACCGGCGCCGACGCCAAGGCGGTCACCGAAAAGACCGACCCCTTCTACCAATTGATCAAGATGGAGTCCGAAAGCCACGCGCCGCCGGTGGTGCTGTTCACCTGGGGCGGCGAGACCTTTCCGGGTCATCGCACCTATGAGACGCTAGCGGGGCAGAATCGCTACGGGTTCAAGGGCGTCGTCGAAAGCGTGCGCCAGCGCTTTACGATGTTCTCGTCGCTTGGCGTGCCGCTGCGCGCGACGATCTCTTTGTCGATCAAGGAGTATAAGACGCTCCACGAGCAGATTGCCGAGATCGACCATCATTCGCCCGACCGGACCAAGATGCACGTCGTCCAGCAGGGGGAGACGATCACCCGCATCGCTGAGCGCGCGCATGGCGACAGCAGCGACTGGCGGGCGATCGCCGACTGGAATGCGATCGAGGATCCGCTGGCGCTGACACCGGGGCAGGTGCTCGAAATACCATCGCTGGGCGCGATCCGCCGCGCCGGCCGGAGGGCGGCATGACCGCGCAACTTATCGACCTGTCGGCAGCGCGTGACGCTTTCTATGCGCCCGCCTTCCAGATCTTCGCCTTCGGCCAGGAAGCGCCGCCGGCACAGGTCAAGGACATCGTCGAGGTTAAATATGACGATGCCGTCGAGCGCATCGACGGCTTCACGTTGACGGTCAACAATTGGGACGCGCAGCGCCGCGCGCCAATTTATTACGGCCATTACGCGACGGCGGTATCCCCCGAGCATCCCGACCTATTCGAGCCGGGCAACGAGCTGATGCTCTATATGGGCTATCGCAATTCGACGCGGCTGATGGTGACGGGCATGGTCACGTCGGTCGACGTCCAGTTCGCTGAGAGCGGCCATTCCAAGCTGGTGGTGAGCGGCCTCAACACGCTCGAGCGGTTGCGGCGTCAGCAATATACCTGGTCATGGCCGGACACGGGCCATGACATGGTGCGCGACAGCGACGTCGCGCTGGCCCTCGCGCCCGCCCCGATCGAGGCGCAGCACAAACCCGGCCTGGGTATCCGCGTCGCGATCGACGAACAGGCGCGCAATCGCGAACCCTATTTCTCGAACATTTTCATGAATAACCAATATCCGATCCTGTTCCTGATGGAGCGCGCGCGGGCGCGGGGTTATCAGGTGATCCTGCGCGAAAGCGAGGAGCTGGACGCCAGCGGCAACGCGCAGCAGGAAATCTTCTTCGGCCCGACCGAATTCGATCGCGACGTCACCTATGTCCTTGAATGGGGCAAGACGCTTACGTCGTTTCACCCGACCTATTCGAATTCGCGCCAGCTGTTCGCGGTCAAGGTATGCGGCTGGGACCGCACCGCCAAGGCCAAGATCGAGGAGCGCAAGACGCTCGACGATCTGACCGATCCACCCAATCGCGACCATATCGCCATCGCGCGGCTTGCCAATCGCGAGGAGGTCATCACCACTCCGCCCGCGCGAACGGTCGATGAAGCGCGCCGCCGGGCCGAGCAGGCGCTGCGCGGCAATCACCTGGCGATGGTCGAGGCGAGCGGCACGACCGTAGGCCTGCCCGATCTTCGCGCCGGCAAGATCGTCTATATCCGCGGCACCGGGCGGCATTTCGACGGCATCTACACCGTGCTGACCACGAGCCATGTACTCAACGAGCAGGGCTATCGCACCAGCTTCACCGCGCGGCGCGCCAATCCCGAGCAGCCCGGAGCGCACAATCCCGGCGATCTCGTGGGGGCAGCATGACGAGCGCGCAGGGCCTTGTCACCGGCGTCGTCAAGGATGTCGACGATCCAACGGGCCAGGGCCTGATTCAGGTCGATATCACCACCATGCCGGGCCGGACACGCACCGCCTGGGCGCCAGTCGCCGCGCCGATGGCGGGGGGCGGGCGCGGGGTCTGCTTCCCGCCCGAGCTCGAGGACGAGGTTGTCTTGGGTTTCATCGGCAACGACGCCGAGCAGCCGGTGATCCTGGGCTATACCTGGAACGGCGTCGATCTGCCGCCGACGCAGCATCCGCGCGAACGCATCATCCGTTCCTTCAACGGCCACACCATTCGCATGATCGACGAAACGCCCGGCCCGAACGGTGCGGGCATGCTGACGATCGAGGATGCGAACGGCAACGTCATTTCGCTTTCGAACGGCAAGATCCGGCTGGATGCCGTCGCCGTCATTGAAATCAATGCGCCGATCATCACGCTCTCCGGCGATGGCTGGAGCCGTGTCGTCACCCCCAACAGCTCGCCGATCTGAGGGGAGGGAAGATGCGCCACGACGTCGAAATTCCGATCCCCGACGAGCTCAAGCATTTGTTCGAGATTCCGAGCTGCGACCTGATCGACCTGCCATCGGCCGACCCGCCGCTGCAGTTGCGCCTGCCCAACGGATCGACCTTCCACCCGCTGGCCGACCTCAGCAAGGGCATCCCGACCGATTGCTCGCTGACCGTCAACCTCTTCCTCCAGCTTGCCCCCTTCCTCGCGAGCATCGAATGCCTGCTCAAGGTACTTGGGCTGCTCAAGCCGCTGATCGACGTCGTCAAATCGCTGGGGCCGCCGCCCGACCCGATCAAGCTGCCGAGTGCGATCGCTGATTTCGTCAAGGCGGCGGAGGCGCTTCTGCCGTGTTTCGGGATGCTGATCCCGGGCACCAACATCTTCTTCTTCATCCGGGATCTGATCGCGCTGATCATCAAGATCATCAAGTGCATGATTGGCCAGCTGCAGACGATCCTGGGGATCATGCGGGGCATCGAATTGCGCATGGGCGACGCGCAAAAAGCCGGCAATACCGAGCTTCAGAAAGTGCTGGAATGCGCGCGCCAGAATGCGAGCACGGCGGCCACCCACGCGCAATCGTCGCTCGGTCCTGTCCAGAATCTGATGCCGCTGATCGGCTTCTTCCTCGATCTTGCCGGCGTGAAGCTGGAACTCCCCGCGCTGGGCAGTGCCGAGGACAGCGCTGCGTTGCAGGCGACGATCGACAAGTTGAACGACACGATCACCGCGCTGGAAGCCGTAGTGGAGACGCTGCCATGACCGGATCGCGCAAGTTCCTGGGTACCGGCCTTGCCTTTCCGCTACGCGTGACGCCGCGCGGCGGGATTGAATGGGCGAGCGAGGAGCGGCTCGTCCAGCAATCGATCTGGATCATCCTTTCGACAGCGAAAGGCGAGCTGCAGGCCAGTCCGCGCTTCGGCTGCGGCATCCACGACCTCGTCTTCGCGAATAACACGCCTTCGACCCGCGCGCAGGTTGCGCATCAGGTGCGCGCAGCCCTGCTCGAATGGGAGCACCGGATCGACCTCGTCGATCTGCGCGTCTCCGAAGGTGACGCCCCGAACGAACTGATGATCGCGATCGATTATCGTCTGAAGGCGAGCCACGCTTATGGCAACCTCGTCTATCCCTTCTATCTCTCGGATCTGGGGAGCACGAGCCGTGCCGCTTGAAGCTCCCAATCTCGACGACCGGACCTATGCCGACATCGTCGACGGTGCGCTGCGGCTTGTCCCGCGCTTCGCGCCCGAATGGACCGATCGTAACGACAGCGATCCCGGAGTCGCGATTACCAAGCTGTTCGCGTGGATGACCGAACTCACGCTCTATCGCCTTAACCAGGTACCGGAGCGCGCTTATATCAAATTCCTGCAGATGGCCGGGATCGAGCGGCTGCCGGCGGCGGCGGCCCAGGCCGTGATCCAGTTCGCCGCCGCGCGCGCCGACATTTCCGAAGTGTGGGTGCCGCAGGGAAGCCAGATCGCCGCCGCGGCCGATGCGGACGGCCCGGTGATCTTCGAAACGACCAAGCCGCTCGCCGTGCTGGGAACCGCGCTGACCGCGCTCCAGGTGTGGGACGGCTTCGCGATGGCGCAGGCAACTTCGCGCGCGCAGGCGGAAGGCCAATGGTTCTATCCGTTCGGGCCGCGCGCGGGTCTCGATGCGGCGCTCATGCTCGGCTTTGCCGGCCCTGCCCCGCTCACTACCGGTCCGATCGACCTGTTCGTCAAGCTGCGCGCGTCACCCGATGTGCCGCCGCCGGTTAACCGCATCGATCCCGATGTCGACGCCGATCTGGCGCCGGCTGCAAAGCTGGTCTGGGAATATTGGGACCTGGCGCTATGGCAGCCACTGACGCTGATCCGCGACGACACCGGGGCGTTCGCGCGCGACGGCCATATCGTTCTGCGCGGCCCGGGCACGGGCGCGCGGCTGGCTGTCCTCGGCGACGTGGCGCAGCCCTTATACTGGCTGCGTTGCCGCGTCGTCGAAAATGGCTGGGAAAAGGCGCCCGCGCTCGACGCGGTGCTCATCAATTGCGTCGATGCGATCCAGGCGAGCACCACCGCCGATGAAGTGGTCGGCCGCAGCGACGGCACGCCGGAACAGATATTCGCATTGGCCAGCCGTCCGGTGCTTCCGCTCGATCAGCCGCAACAGGCGGTGGGCGACAATGGGCAGGCGATCAATATCCCCTCGCTGCGGCTGGAGGTCGACGAGGGGGGTGGTTTCTTTGCCTGGCAGGAAGTCGCTGATTTCCACGCGTCAGGGCCTGACGATCCCCATTTCACCATCAATCACACGACCGGAATCATAGGCTTCGGCGACGGCGATCACGGGCGTATCCCGGCAGTGTTCACCCCCGTCGGCACCCGCGGCAATATCGTTGCGCGCTCTTATCTGAGCGGCGGCGGGCGGCGCGGCAATCTTCCCGCCGGCGCGATCGCGGCGATCCAGAGCTATCTTCCAGGCGTCGCCGGGGCGACCAATCCATTCGCAGCGACAGGCGGCGCCGAAGAGGAAACCACCGCCGCCGCCAAGCGCCGCGCGGCGGCCGAAATCGCCGCCAACGGCCGCGCCGTCACCGCCGACGATTTCGCGTTGCGCGCGATCGAGGCCGGGGTCCGTCGCGCCTGTGCGCTGGCGCGGGCCCATCCGCGCTATCCCGGTATCGAGATCCCCGGCTCGATCACCGTGATCGTCGTCCCCGACGGCGACGCGGCGAACCCGATGCCGAGCACGGCCACGCTGGAAAAGGTCGCGCGTCACCTCGACGCGACGCGGCTCATCACCACCGAAATCCATGTCGTCGCACCAACCTATAACAGCGTATCGATCGAGGCCGACATAGCGATCCGGCGCACCGCCAGCCCGGAAACGGTGCGCGCCGCGCTCGAAGCAAGGATCGACGCCTTCCTCAGCCCGCTGACCGGCGGCGCCAAGGGTGACGGATGGCCATTCGGCGGCGCGATCTATTTCAGCGATCTTTATCGCATCGTCGTCGAAACGCCGGAGATCACGCGGATCGTCGATGGCCAGCTCGGCATTCGCGTCAATGGCGAGCTGGCTCCGTTCTGCCGCGACGTCGCGATCTGCCCGGGTGAGCTGGTCTATGCGGTCGCGCATCAGCTTTCGCTGTTCGCCGAGGGGACTACGCCATGAGCGGCGGCCGTTTCCGGCTCGACGGGCGTATCGGCTGGGGAGCCGCCTCGTACCCCGGTGTGACGCTGGGCCGCGAGGCCGCAACGCTCGCGATCGTGCCGGGGACGGCGATCCCACTCGCTGCGGCGGACGGCAGTTTCGGCGGCCAGGCGCTGCCGATGCGTATCGCCGCCGGTCCCGACGGCATCCTGTTCCTGCTCGATGCCGATGGCACCATCCTGACCTATGATCCCTGCCGCGAAGCATTCGCGCCGATAAAGTGCGTGCAAGCGACGCCGCGTCGGCCGGGGCTGACGCGGCCGATCGCCCTCGCCATGCATCCCGCCGGCGACCTGCTCGTGCTCGATGGCGACACGCGCAGCGTGACCGCGATCCGGCTGGCCGATCTCTATCCGCGCCTGCGCTGGGGTCCGTTCATCGCTGACGGCACGGGCCTGACGCCGGCGGCGGCGGTGATCGGCATCGATCCGCTGACCGGCGCACCTGATGGAACAGCATCGGCTCCGGCCGGAGCCTGGACGCCGGCCGATATTGCGTGCCTCGCCGACGGCCGGATCCTGATCAGCGACACCGCCGCCAATTGCCTGCGCCTGTTCGATCGGCGTGGCTGTCCGCTCGCCTCGTGGAGCGGGGCGAGCGACGACCAGCCCGCGCTCGCGGCCCCGGGCGCGATCGCGGTCGGGCATGACGGCCGCATCTTCGTGGTCGAACAGGGCCACGCGGCGATTGCGATCCTTGATTCGGCCGCCATCATTGTCGAGCGGACCGAGGATCTCGCGCTGGTCGGAGAAGATCTAGCAAACGCCACGATCACGGTCGACGCGGCGGGAACATTGTGGATCTCTGGGCGGATCGGCGCAGCGGCCACGATAGTCCGGCGCACCGCGGCCGGGTTATGCGGCCCGGCGGAGAATGTGCCGCTGCTGCCCACGGGCTGCACCCTTCTCGCCTTCGATAGCGCAGGCCACGCGATCCTGGGGTCGCCGCGCGCGCCTTGCCCGCTGCGCGCCGATATGAGCGCTTATGTGGTCGAGGGCAGCGTCACCACGACCGCGATCGACAGCGGGATGATCGAGACGATCTGGGATCGCGCCACTGTCGAACTCGATCTGCCTGAAGGAACGACCGTCGTTATCGCCGCCTTCGCTAGCGACGCGCCGCTGGACGATAGCGAAATCGCGGCATTGGGCGACAGCGCGTGGGCGGCGACGCCGTTGACCTGGGTCGAACAGCAGCGCGCCGTGGTGGCGCTGCGCAGTGCACCGGGACGTTATCTTTGGCTGAAATTGACGCTGACCGGCGACGGCAAGGCGACCCCGCATGTCCGCGCGATCGTGATCACCTCGCCGCGCGCAACATCCGCGCGTTTCTTGCCCGCCACCTTTTCGGCGGAATCGGCCAGCGCCGATTTCCTGGCGCGGTTCATGCTGCTGTTCGACGAACTGCGTGCGGAAATGCTCGCGCCGATCGATGCGCTGCCCGCATTGTACGATCCGATGGCCACTCCGGCGGCCGAGGCGGGCGCGACCGGCGACGATTTCCTCGATTGGCTCGGCGGGTGGATCGGCCTCGCGCTGGACCGCAGCTGGAGCGTCACGCGACGCCGCCGGCTGGTGCGCGAGGCGCCGGCCTTGTTCAGGATGCGCGGCACGATCGCGGGGCTCAAGCGCCACGTCGCCATCTACACCGGCATTGAGCCGCGTATCGTCGAACATTTTCGCCTGCGTCGCTGGATCGCACTCGACGAGATGACGCTTGATGGCGCGGGCAAGCTGTGGGGCCCGGAGATCGTTCGCCGCCTCCAACTCGACGAATATTCGCAGATCGGAAATTTCGCTCTGGTCGACGGTGGCAACCCGCTGACCGATCCGTTCGGCGCCTTCGCCCACCGCGCGACGCTCTATGTGCCGGTGGGCGCCAATTTCTCGGATCGGGATCGCGCTGCGCTGGAGGACGTGGTCGAGGCCGCGGCACCGGCCCACGTCGTGGTCGATCTCAAGCTGGCCGAACCGCGCTTTGTCATCGGCTGCGACAGCATGCTCGGCGTCAACACGGTGCTGGGCTGCGACCGCGGCGGCAATATCGCGCGCGCCGACCATGCCGTGCTGGGCGAGGACGTGCGCCTGGCTGGACCGCCGATCGCCTTCACTCTCGTGCCGGGGATGCGCCTCGGTACCGACACAACGCTTCAGTGAGCAGGGATAATGCAATGACGCATGGCTGCGAACCCATCGAATGCCCCACCTGCGACGAGCCGCAGCTGGCGCGCAACACCTTGTTCGACGGCAAGCCCATGTCGGCGCAGGACTGGCTCGACGAGCAGAATTACTTTCTCGGCAAGCACCGGCGCCACAATCGCTATCTCCATGGCTGGGGCACAGTGTGCGGACTGAAGGTCCACGAACATCCCAATCCGGCGTGTCAGCCGCAATATGTCGTCGTCGAGCCCGGCATGGCGATCGACTGCTGCGGTCGCGAGATCTGGGTGCGCGCGCCGGTCATGGTCGATCTGCGGGCAGCCTTCGCGACCGCCTGGGCGGCACGTTATGGCGCGGCCGCTCCCCCCGACGACCAACCGCACCGGTTGAGTCTGCTCCTGCGCTATGCCGAATGCCCGATCGATCCGGTGCCGGCGGTATTCGAGGGATGCGGCGCGCCCGAAGGCGCCTGCCTGCCCGGGAAGATCGTCGACGGCTACCGGTTCGAAGCCGCGATCGACCGGCCGGTGCGCGACGACGAACTGGGGCTGCAGCGGCTCGTCTGGGAAGCGACCAACAACATCGACGGTGCGATCGCGCTCGCGGTCGATGCGGCGGCCAAGCGGCTGTATGTGCTGACCGGCGCGGCTCCGGCGATGCTCGTCGCGCTCGACGCCGACACGCGCAGCATCGTCGCGAGCGCCAGTTTTGCCGGAATGACCGGGGTCGGCGTTACCGTTTCCGCCGACGGCACGCGGCTGTTCGTTGCGCTGGCCCCGTCGGGCGGGGGCAATGCCGGGATCGCCGTGCTCGACGGAGCCGACATCGCGGCTGCCCCGATCCGCACGCTGGCGCTCGCCGGGGGAGGCGCGACGGTCGCGATGCGCTTGCTGGCCGACGGTCGGCTGGCGGTGGCCACCGTGACCGACAAGAAATTGCGCGTGTGGGGCACTGACGCGGGCGGGCCCTCCGCGCCTGCCGCACCGACCGTGATCGTGCTCGCCAACCAGCCGATTGCTCTCGGCGAAGGCCCGCTGGCCAACTTCTTCTACGTCGCGAGCGGCGATGCGGCCGAAGTCGTCGCGGTCAAGGCGGCCGATCTTTCGACCGTATCGCTCGCCATCGGATCGGGCGGTACCGCACGGCCGGTGGCGATAGCCGTTACCGAACGCGAGGGGCGCGATGTGCTGGCGATCGCCGACGGCGCGAACAAGGCGCTGTATTTGGTGAGCGCGACACCCGAAGCGGCATTGCCCGCCGACCGCGTCGCCGACGCGGCGCCCGCGCTGACAGGGCTGACCGACGCGCCACGCGCGCTCGCGGTGTCGCCGGGCGGCGGCTGGCTCTATCTATTGAGCGAGGCGGCCGATGGCAGCAGCAACGTGCGCATCATATCGGTCGCACGGCGCGTGCTTGGTCACGAACCCTCGGTCAGCCAGCCGATCGCCGCGCCGGCGGGAAGCGCCGCGCTGACGATCGATGGCGCGGGCCATCTCGACATCGCGTTCGCGGGCAGCGCGAGCGGCATCGTCCCGCATCTGGCCGGCGGTCTCGCCACATTCGACGTGACCGGCGATGCGTGCATCGACCTGCTCGATGGCGTGCTCGACCCTTGCACCACGTGCGACGATGGCGACGAGCTCGTTCTCGCGACGATCGCTGCTTATCGCTGGGGCGACGCCTTCACCAACGCGACGATCGACAACCGTGCCGAACGGCGGTTGCTCGCCTCGACCCAACTCCTCACCGAAATCATCGCGTGCATCGCTGAAAAGGGGTGCGGCGGGGGCGAGCAAGGCCCGGTCGGGCCGGCGGGACCAGCCGGAACCAATGGCACTGACGGCACTAACGGGGTCAACGGAGTCAACGGCACCAACGGAACGAATGGTACCAATGGCACCAATGGCACTAACGGTACCAATGGAACTGACGGCAAGGACGGGGTCGGCCTGCGCGACGATCTGCCGCGCATCGTCGGCATCAACTGGCCGCACGCCCGGACGATCGAATTCGGTAGCGAAGACCATAAACGCATCAGCGAGCAGGGCCTGGTCGTCGCATTCGACCAGCGCTGGCCGGTCCTGGCCGAGACGCTGCACAATCAATCGGCCCAGCTGCTGGTCGAGGGGGCGCAGCAGCCGCAGGAGGCGGGCTATACCACTTATTGTTATTGCAACTGCGTGGTGAAAATCACGCCGGTCGATCTCGACGCCAAATGCGGAGAGCGATTCGAAATCCCCGATAGCGATAGCGGCAATCCGGCCGTGACGGGCGTACGGCTGCGGCTGTTGAGCCGCCGCGGGCGGCCCGGCCCGATACCCGAGGGGACCTATCGCGTCGTACTGGAGGGTGACCATATCCTTGGCGACAAGGAAATCGAGATCGACGATCTCGACAATCCGGGCGCCAAGATCGTCGTTCGCCCCGCGCTCGACGCCAACCACTTCGCACCAGGCCTGCCCAAGCGTTGCCCAACCGGCGACCGTGTCGAGGGCGGCCGTTTCCTCAGCTGGTTCACCATCGCCCGGCAGGGCTGAGACAAGGATCACATGACATGGCGACCCTGCTCCAAACCCCCGCCAAGGTTACCGCGAAACACGCGGCGCAATGCTGTTGCACCACCTGCCGCGGCCTGACCTGTTTCGAACGCCCGCTGTTCGCGACTGGCCAGACCCTGACCGCCGCCGACCTGACGGCGCTGCAAAGTTATGTCGCGGGCAAGAACCGGCTGCACAATCGCTATCTCCATGGTTGGGGCGTGGTGTGCGGGCTGGAGGTGGTGTGCGACGATTGCGAAGGATCGGTGTCGATCCGCCCCGGTTATGCGATCGATCCGTGCGGGGCCGACATTGTCGTCGGCCAGCCGGTGCGCTTCGACGTGGTCTCGGCGATCCGCGATTGCGAAGGCCAGGCGCGGCCGCGCACCGGCGATTGCGATCCCTGGGCACCGCCATCCGATCCGGGGTGCAAGGACGCTCTCGGCTATTGGTGCATCGCGCTCAAATATCGCGAGGTCGAAACCGCGGTCGGTCAGCGCCTCACGACCGGCGGTGCCGCCTGCACGACACTGGGCAAGACCGCGACGTCGGGCAGCTGCGGATGCGGCGGCTCGTGCGGCTGCGGCGGGGGCAAAGGCAGCCCCGGCGGTTGCGGATGCGGATGCGGCGGCGCGGCCGCGACCCCCAACGCGCCCGCGAAATCGGCGACGACGGCAAGCAATAGCTGCGCGCCGCGCCGCGTGATGGAATGTTTCGACGTCAGCCTCGTCAAATCCGCCGAAAGCTGCGCGCCGACATTCGGGAAGCTGATCAAGTCGCTGCGGAACAAGGACAGCAAGCTGGGCTTGTTCGACTTCCTGATTCCTAAGCGAACCCTGCTGCGCAACATCATCGATTGCATCATCGGCGATATCGAAGCGCTGACCGACAGCGTCAGCAAGGACGAGTTGCAGATCGCGATAATCGTCGCGCTGGGCGATCCGGCGGAGGTCGCCGGAAGCACGATCAGCCTCGACGCCGTCTATGCGGCGGTGTGCCACGTGCGCGGCGCGGTGCTGGCGGCGCTGGCCGATGACGATCATCCCGTGCGCTGCCAATTACGCCAGGCCGCGGGCTCGGTGACGCTGGTCGCACCACCCAATGACCAGAATGGTCTGGCGATGGGAATGGGCGGGGACCGCGCCGCTTATATTCAGCTCGCGCATGATGCCGCGTTCGATCTTCTGGCGGCCTGGCTGCAGATGCTGCTCGACTGCGTCTGCCACGCCTTCCTGCCGCAATGCGAGGAGGATCCCTGTGACGAGCGGGTCGAGATTGCGTGCGTGACCGTGAAGGCGGGCAAGATCCTCGACATCTGCAACCATAGCTGCCGGCGCTATGCGGGGTCGTTCCCGTCGACATTCTACTGGCTGTCGCTGATCCCGCTGATCCCGCTGATCGCGCGAATGTTGGCGATGGTCTGCTGCCAGCCCGCACTGCTGCGCCGCAATTCGCCGCTGGTGAACGATCTGGAGACGTTGCTGCGGACGGTCGATCCGACCGGGCAACTCGGTAAGGCGGTCGTCGCCGACGATTTCGCCGCGCCCCGCCGCTATCTGGCAGCGCTCGCCCGCTTCTCCGACACGCCGGTGATCCCGGCGCTCGTCGCCCATATCGAAAAGGCGGTCGGCCCAAAGAAGGCGGCGCAATCCGCCGCACCGACGCCGGAGACTGTGGCGACGCATGCCGATCTGGCGGGCGAGACCGCGAAGCTGCGCGAGGAGATCGCCGGTCTGCGCGCGTCGGTCGCCGCGATCCGGAAAGCGGCGCCCAAGGCACCGGTTGCGTCGGCGCGCAAGACCAAGACCAGTGGCAAGGGAGGCTGAAATGGCCGCCGAAACCATCGAACGGATGAACTATTTCCAGTTCCAGCAGGTTGGCGCTGAGGATTTCCGCATCCAGCAGGCCTATCACCGCGACCAGCTCCGCCGCCACGCGCTGGGGCCGCATACGTGGGGCATCGTCGGCGGGTGCCGGATCGTCGAAACCGAACGCGCGGGCGACCCCGGCTTTGTCGATATCCAGGTGACGCCCGGCCTTGCGATCGACGGTTTCGGGCGCGAGATCGTCGTGCTCGAGCCTGCGCGCGTCGCGCCCGAATTGTTCGCCGCTTATGACGGCGAACGCGTCATCGAGCTGTGGCTTCACTATGATGAATTTGCCTCGCGCACGGGCAATGACAAGCTTGCGATTTGCGCCCTCGACGGCAGCTACAGCCGTGTTATCGAAAACTATCGTCTGATCGTCGGCACCTTCACGCCGCCGCGCGATCCCCTGATCGTCGGGGGCGATCAGGCCAAGCCCGCTTTGTCGAACGGCCAGCCCGACGGCGGCGCGCCGATCGAGCCGGACGACAGTTCGATTGCGTGGCAGGAATTCCCCGATATCGAGCGCAATGCCTTCTGGCCGGTGCGACTGGGCAGCGTGCATTGGGACGGATCTGTCAACAAGTTCCGTCCGGCCGCCTCACCTTCGGTCCTGGCTACCCAGCGGCATTATGCCGGGCTGGTCGGCGCGTCGTTGCTGGCCGAGGGACAGGCGCTGCGCGTCGCGCCGCGCGTACCGGTCGCGATCGATCATCGCGACGATGCCGATTTCGCGGGCATCGAGGGACGACTGGCGGTCGACGGGCGGATCGTCGCGCGGCGCGACGTCCTTGTCCAGGGCGGCAAGGTCTCGTTCCAGGGCGCGGGCGGCGACGAGGCGAACAATCCGCTCACCATCAGTCGCCTGTCGACCGGCGGCAGCGGCAACGATCTGCGCGTCCATATCGGCGACAATCCAGGCTCGAAGGCGATCCGGCTGACGATCGGCGCGGGGGCGGCACCGCACGCTGTCGCCGACGAGAAGATCGCCCTGTCGGTCCGCGACGACAATATGGTCGATATCCCGCTCGGCCGATTGCGGTTCGGCGGCACCGCGCGCCAGGCGATCGACCTTGCCCTCCCCAATGATGCCAATCCCGGCACGGTCGCGATCGGGTGGCAGGGCGGCAGCCTTTATCAGCGCTCGACCAGCGGTTATTACTGGTTCAACGGCGGCGATCATGCGCCGACCGAGGGCGATGCCGGGACCGGCGGCACCCGGCTGATGCGGCTGGCGAACGATGGCAGCCTGTATTTCACCAACGGCTTTCGACAGATCCTGAACTTCGACCTGAATGGCGGCGCGGGACCGACGCAGGCGACCGGTATCGGCGCGCAGGACCAAACGCTCTATTGTCGCGCGCCCCAGAACTTCGCCTGGTTCCGCGGCGGCGGCCACGACAACGGCGCGCTGTCGCCAGGCGGCGGGGCGCGCGCGATGAGTCTCGACGGGGCGAGCGTGTTGACGGTCGAGGGCGGCCTACGCAGCAAGGGCCGCATCGAAGCGTGGGGCACGCCAATTGCGTTCCTGAACGGATCGGGCGGCGACGATACCGACCCGCTCGAGATCGCGCGCCAGAACCAGGGCGTGGATCGCAACGACCTGCAGATCACGATCGGCGATAATCTGGGCGGCGACGACCGGCTGGTGGTCGGCCCGCGCATCGCCGGCAGCGTGCGCGAGCAGTTCGTGGTCCAGAATGACGGCACCGCGCGCGTCGCGGGCGACCTGTACGTCCGCAATCACAACGTGATGATGGACGTGATCGCGGGCGAGTTTGCGCTGAACCAGTTAGGCGCGGGATCGGGCAGCGTCGACGTCGTCCTCAGCTCGACCCGACTGGCGAGCATCAGCGATGCGCAGATCATGGTCGCCTTGAACGACATCAAGAACGTCAGCGTCGCGACCGATGCGCGCTGGCGCGTAAGTTACACCCCCAACAGCCGCGTGCTGCTGTCGCCCAACGGCGCGCGCTTTCCAATCCATTGGCTGATCGAAGACGTGGATGGGCAGATCCTGAGCTTTTCCTACATCGCCATTCTCTACGCCTGAACCATGGCGAACGCGGCCCGGCCAGCGGCGATCGATGCCACCAGCGAAGGACGGCTCTCGATCGCCCGCCTGACACTGCGCGTCGCGACCGATCCCGCACAAGCTCCACCCGACATGCCAGGCCCGGTGGACATCGCTCACGCGGTTGACGATGCGCTGGCGACGGCGCTCGACCATGGCGACCGGTCATTCTGGGTCGTCCGCCGGCTGCGCATCGTCGCCAGCGTCGGCGATACCAGTCGCGCGGCTATCGGCGGCGCCATTGCTTTGTCCCTGCGTGCAGCGATCGGAAAGGTCCTGCGCGGCGAACTTGTCGATGGCGTGATGCGCTACGCCGACCGCACCGACTGGTTGGCGGCGCTGCTGTGGGATCATGCGCGGGGCATGGCGCGCGGACATTGGGCCTATGCCCGCCACAGGCATCTCGACGCGTTGCCGCTGGCGATGATTGCGCGGCAATTGTTCGTCGCCGAGCCCTTTGAGGCTATGCCTGTGCTGGCACGGCTCCATGCACAAGGTCGGCTGGTGCCGTTCGCGGCGGCGATCGGCGAAGCAGGCGCTCGCGGCCTGCTGGCGCAGATCGCCGCCACCACGCCGGGGCCGGCCGATGATAACGCGGCGCGCCGGATCGCGGAGCGGATCATGCGCGTTGCGCGTACTTCCTCCCTGCCGGTAACCTCGCAGCGGGCGCTTCTGGTCGGAGTCGGGGGCTTCGCCGAAACGACTGGCCGGCCGGCGCGCGCGACACTGCTCGCTGTGCGGTCGATCGCAGCCGGAATGGCGGCCAGGCCGTCCGAAGGCGCCGCGCTCCGCGACGATCGCCCCGACTCCGATAACCTGGCATCCCAACCAGCCACATCCGAGCATCACGCGACGCGGCGCGACGGCGGCGAAACCGACGGCGCCCAGGCCGTCGATGCGATCGATACGCCGTTAGCAGGCATCATTCTCCTCTGGCGTTCGGTCCGGGCGCTCGAGCTCGAAACGCTGTTTCCCGCCGGCGCCGCTGCCGGCCATGCTGCGCTGACGCTCGCGGCAACCATGGCCGGCCCGCAACGGCGCGCGGCGTGGCGCGATCCGGCGCTCCACTGGTTGACCGGCTTCGTGCCGGGCGAGGCCGACCGTCCGATCCCGCCCGATCCCGCCATGGCCGAACGCTTCGCTGCGCACCTCGCCACGCGCGCCTTGCCGGCAGCGATCGAGACGTTCGAGCAAAGGAGCGGCGGGTTGCGCATTGTCCAGGACGGCCAGACCGAGGACTGGATCGCGCTCGCCGTCGACAGGAGCGCCGCGCGCCTCGTACCCGGCCGCCGCGATCCGGCGCGCGACATCGCTTTCTTCGGGATTGCGCGCGCGCCGCGCCGCCGGGTCTGGGCATTGCTGGCGCGGGCGGCTTATGCCGATCTGGCGCGCCGGCTGACCGGCCTCGACCGGTCGAGCGCGGCGTGGCTGTGGGCGAATGTCCTTGGCGGCTGGGGGAGGATCGAGCCGGGCATGCCGGCACGCCTCGTCATGCCGCGCGTGCCGCTCGATCTGGTGCTGCGGATGACCGGTCTCGACGGCATGCGCTTTTCGCTGGAGGATGGGCGAACGATCGACATCCAGCTGCCGGGGCGCGGCTGATGCGGCTCGACGCGCTGTCACTCCAGCCATTCGCTGATGCCGGCCAGCATCTTGCGGCCGAGTTGCGCTGGCTCGACGGACGGCTTGCCGCGCATGTGCGCCGCCTGCGCGAGGAAGGACGGTATAACGACGATCCGATGCGCGGCCTCTATGTGCGCGGAGAAGACGTCCTCGGCGATCTTGATCGCCATCCCGCGTCACCGACACTGCCTGATCGGCTGCGCGCGACGATCGATGCTCGGGCCGAGCTTTCGCCGGTGCCCCCGCTCGCGCGGATCGCGCGGGCGGCGAGGCTCAATCCTATCGCGCAACGCGCGCTACTGATCGTCGCCGCGCCAGCGCTGGATCGTCGCTACCGCACTGCCTTTGCGTTTGCCCAAAATGACGTCGCACGCGGTTGGCCCACGATCGACCTCTTGATCGAGCTCTTGTGCCCCGACGACCGGTTGGCGGCGCTGGCGATGTTCGCCCCGTCCGCGTCGTTGCGCGCCCAGGCACTGATCCATGTCGTGGCGGGCGAGGAGGATCGACCGCTCGCCGATCGCGCCCTCGGAATCGACGACCGTGTCGTCCACGCGCTGGCGGGACTTAGCGCCGGCCCGGACCACCGGCTCGCGCCCTTCGTTACGCCCGCACCCTTGCTCGATCCGGGTTTCATGCTGCCGGCATTGCCAATGGCGGCCCAGCTCATCGTCGTCGAGGGGGATGGCGATGCCGGCCAGCGGACGATTGCGGCGCGCTGGGCGCGTGAGATGGGGCGGTCGCTGCTCACGATCGATGGTGCCACTGCTTTAGCCAGTGGGCTGACGCCCGCGCGGCTGGCGCAATTGCTGGCGCGGGAAGCGACGCTCGACGAAGCCGCCTTGTTCGTCGACATGCGCGACGCCGACCAGCCACCCGGCGCGGTCGAGGAAACCATGGTTGCGATCGGAGGCACGGGCGTGCCGACGGTCATCGCGGTCGGACGCAACGCGATTGACGGGCGCCGGCTCGGAACCGCGTGTCGGCCGGTCCACGTCGCCCTGGATACCCCTGCTCCTGCGCGACGGGTCACATGGTGGCGGCACGCCATCGGCGATAGCGGCGCGGCGGATCGTCTGGGGTGGTCGACCCGCCTGGGTGCCGACGCCATCGCCGCGCACCACGGTGCATCGGCAACGGAGGCGAGCGCCGCGGTGGCGACGCATGCGGCGCGCCGTCTGCCGCCCGTGATGCGTCACGTTACCGCGCGCTGGCGGCGCGACGAGCTGATTGTCTCCGACGCCGTGCTGCGCCAGCTGGACGCGCTGGCGGCGTTTGCCGCGCATCGCCCGCGCGTGATCGGCGACTGGGGCTTCGGCGCCGGTGCTTCCGAGGCGGGGCGATGCCTGGCGCTCCTCTCGGGCCCGTCAGGCACAGGCAAGACGATGGGGGCAAGTATCGTCGCGGCCGCCGCGGGAATTCCCCTTTACCGGGTCAACCTCGCCACCGTTTTCGACAAATATATCGGCGGGACCGAAAAGCAGATCGACCGACTGTTCGGCGCCGCCGCCGACGCCGGCGTCGCTTTGCTATTCGACGAGGCGGACGTCCTGTTCGGAGCGCGCACCGAGGTGCGGGATTCGCACGATCGCTATGCCAATCTCAGCACCGCTTATATCCTGCAACGGGTCGAAGAGCATGAAGGCCTGGTCCTATTATCGAGCAATTTGCCAGCCAATATGGACGATGCCTTTGCGCGGCGGCTGAGCCACACAATCTCGTTCGCGCTCCCCGACGCGTCGCAACGCCGACGATTGTGGGCGCGTGCTTTTCCCGCCACCGCGCCACTCGACCCGATGATCGATTGGGAAGAGATTGCCGAGACGTTCGAACTGTCGGGCGGACATATCCGCAACGCGGCGATCGGCGCGGCCTATCTGGCAGCGGCTGACGCGGACACCGACGGGATCAGGCTCGACCATGTGCTGCGCGCGGTTGCGCGCGAGCTTGAAAAGACCGGGCGCACGCCAATCGCCGCCGATTTCGGGCGGCTCGCGCTGCCGGACTGACCGGTGGCAAGTCACCCCCCCGTTCCGACACGGCCATCAGCGGCGGGTCCGGATGCGCGTGCACCGCCGACTCCCCATCGCGTTTCGCCGGAATATCTGCTGGCGCTGATGACCGGGTCGCGCGGTGCCGGGCCGGTCGATATTCCGCCCGGCGCGCGCGGCCCGGTCGCTGACATATTGCGCGCGGCTCAGGGCACCGCCGGCAATCAGGCGATCGCCGACCTGCTCGCCGAGATCGCTCCGCCCCCGCGCCCTCCGGACGCGCCCGCACCAATTGACGATGCTCGCCTGCCCCAGAGCCCCGATTCCGATCGCCCAGTGCCCGCAGATCCGGCATCCGCGTCCGATGGTGATGCGGCCGCAGCCATCAGCAGTCCCGAGGGCAGTTCCGGCACGCCGGGCGGCCCGGTCGTGCCACCGCATGAGGGCCTGTCGCTTGGCGATACCGCGCCGGCGCGCCCGCCCGCTGGAGGAGGAGGGGGAGGGGGAGGAGGCGTCGTCGTGGCGCCCGCAAGCGCCAGTCCCGACGCCGTAATGGCGAGTGCCACCGCGACCGCGAGTGCCCTGCCCCATCCGCCAGCCCCGAGCGCACCTGGCGCGGTCCCGTCGCCATCGCGCCCTCCGCCCTCGCACGCGGCGGCGGCGCGCCGCATCCCGGGCCCCCCGCCGGTGCCGACCGTCGAGCCGAGCTACGCGCATCTGCCCGATCCGATCGCGCCGGCGACCCAACGGATTGAAGAGATCGCGAACCGCTTGCTTCCCGAGCAGACGCTGCCGACGGTCGCGGCAAGCCCGGGCGGCCACATGCCGATTGTGGCTGACGCCGATCGGCCGATCACCGACAGCGACCGTCGGCTCATCCTGCTCGGCGCCACGGCGATGGATCGCGCCGGCCTTACGCACGAAGGCGATCCGCCCGGTCCGGGCGAGCAGGCCGGCGGGGAGAATCGCGGGCGCCTGCTGGCGCTTCGCGATCAGCTGCTCGCCCCGCCTGCGGCCACCACCGACGGTGCACCGCCCGCGCCGGTGACGCCGCCCGCAATCACGGTCAACACGCCGCCAATGCCGGCGCCCGACGTGACGATCGCCGAGCAGCAGCTTTTCACCGCCGTTCTCGCCCGTTCGGCGATCGATCCCAACGCCGCGGGCGAGCGGGTAATCCATGACATCAAGCGCGACATGCGCGACTATCCCGGCGACGCCCTCAATAATTTTCAATATCCGGCGCTCGTCAACCTGGGGCACGATCAGCTGCCGGAACTAACGACCCGGATCACCGACCGGGTCACTGCCACCGCGCGGATCATTGGTACGGCGGGCGCGGTGCTCGATCAGGCGGTCGCGGCACGGCGCGCCGAGTTGGCGGGGGCGACGTCGGCGACGACAGACGACACAACAACAGTGACAATCAGAGCATCGACTGCTGTCGCCGCCACCGCCGACACGCGGCTGGCAGACGCCGCCGCCGCGCGCACCGCCGCCGCCGAGGCGCGCCGCCGTGCGGCTGTCGCGAGCCATGCCCCGGCACCGGGCTTTCGTCAGATCGCCGAAGGTGCGGTCGCCCGTATCCAAGCGAAAGTTTCCGAGGCGATAGCCCGATTCCGCCTCCAGAAAAGCGAGCGATCGCGCGATCTCGACAGCGCGCGCGATCGGCTGATCGCGGCTTATGAGCTTGCCGTTGCTGCGGATGAGGCGGCGGCGCAGCAGGCCAACGGCGTCGGCCCCGATCAGAGTCCACCGACCGATCCCGCGACCCTTGCGACCGCGCGCAGGCGTGTCAGCGCGGCGATCAATCGCGCCCGCGAATGGAAGGACGGCCAGGTCAGAACGTTGCGCGCGGCGGTGGAGCGAATGAAGGCCGATGCCAACGCGACCTGCGATGCCAACATCACCGCGGTCGAGGATGAGGGCGCGACGGCCTTTCGCGACCTGCGCGCCTGGGGCGCCACCCAGGACGGGGCCGCCGACGACTGGTGGCAGGGGACGGCGACTAATCTGGATCGCTGGGCGAACGCCGCGCACGACGCCGCGACGACTTGGGCCGAAACCGAAGCCCGCCTCGCCCGGCTGCAGATGCAGCGCGACGTTGCCCGAATCCGCGAACGGCTGGAACGCGCGATCAGCGACGATGCCGATCAGGCCGCGCGCTACGCCCACCAAACCGAAGACCAGAAACGCGACTTCGTCGCCAATTATTTGATGACGAACCGTCGGCCCAACTTTCTCGATCAATTGTCAGACGACCTCGCCCATCGCGAGATCGCGACCGAGCGCGCGGGGATCGAGACGGCGGTCGAGAGCCAACTTCATGCGCTCCCTCGCGCCGAATGGGAGGCGATCGATTTCGCCGCAAAAGCAAAGGATTCGAGCTTCAGCGCGCGGGCGCGGGGCGATGCGATCTATAGCGCAGGCTATGACAAGATCGGAACCGACGAGAAAACGATCTACGAGCAGCTCGAGGGGCTGACGCCGCTCCAGCTGGAGGCAGTGACCAAATATTACAATAACCGCCGCAACAGCGACACCGCGCTCTACGACGATCTCGACGGCGAATTTTCGGGGGATGAATGGCGGCGCGCTCAGGCGCTGATGGCGGGCGATCCCGCCGCTGCCGCCGCCGAGGCGATCCATGACGCGGTGTGGGGGCCAGGCACCAACGAAGCGCAGATCATGGCGGCGCTCCGGGTCATCAACAACCTGCCCGAGGACCAACGCGCGGCGGCGCGTGCCCGGGTTGATAGCGTCTATCAGGAACGCTATGGCGAATCGCTCGACAGCGTGCTGTCGGGCGACCTTTCGGGATCCGAGCTGGGCCAGGCGCGCGCGCTCGCGGCGGGCAATACCACCGACGCCGAAGCGTATGAGACCGATTATGCGCTAAGCGGCGGGATGTCGCCCGACGCGTCCGCGACAGCCGCCGTCTATGACCGCATCCGTAGCGAATCCATGCAGCTGGCGCGCGAAAACAACTGGACCGCCGCGGAGTTCGATGCCGAGGTAGCCCGCCGTAACGCCGCACTCGACGCGCGCTTCCAGGATCATTTCGCGGGCGAGACCGCCTATAGCTGGGGCTCGGGTTCGGCGCTCGAAAACGCGGTCGGCTATCGCTTCGCGCTCGATCGGGGCAACCGCGAGATGCTGCAAGGCTATGCGAGCGGCGACATGGATGCGGTCGATGCCGGCCGGATGCAGGCCGAGCGCGAGGGGACGTATGCCGACGACGAGGTGATGGGTGGCGTCGTGCGCGCCCAATTCACCCGCGCGCTCGACCGCGCGCAGCTGGATCGAGGCCCGGAACTGACCGCCGGACGCGATGCGACGCTGCGGCAAGAGGTCGAGGCGCGGCGCCGTGCGGGCACGCCGATGACGCCGGAGCAGGAAATCAACCGTCGCATGGAATTGCAGCGCGGGGTCGATGCCGCGCTGGCTGACCATGCCTTCGATCTGGCTCATGCGTCTTCCGATCTGCTGAATCGCCGGCTGGTCGACCGGTACGGGATCACGCTCGACGACATGCTGACGCAAACCATGTCGGACAACGTCTTCGGCCAGGGCGGGGCGTTGAGCGATGCACGCGGGCGCCTGGAGATCATGCGCCGCGATGCCAGCGATCCGGGCGCACGGCGCGACCGGCGGCTCGACTGGGCATATGCGCGCGCGCGCTTCGGCATCGAAGGCGTGGGCACCGACATGGGCGAATTGCGCGGCGGCATGAGCGGCCTGACCCGCGACGACATGGCCGAGATGGATCGTCGCTGGCGGCGCGATCATGACGGCGAATCGTTCGTCAACGCCATTCATGGCGACACCAGCGGGCGCGACGAGCAGGATCTGGTCGATCTGGCCAAACATGGCGCGCCCACCACCGTCGGCGAACGAATCGACGAGTTGCGGCGGCGTCTCGACCGGGACGAAGAAGGAGTCGGCTTTGCCGGCGACTGGGCATCGCGCGACGAATCGCGCGATTCGCATGCGTCGTTGGCCCGGCTTGAGGCAATGCAGCGCGCGATGCAGGATCCGAACATGCCGCCCGATCGACGGGCGCAGCTTTCGGCCGCATTTGATCATCGGGTCGAGAATACGCGCCTCGCCATCGAGGCGCAGCGCGCCGCCGTCGACAGCTTCGCCGACAATTTCACGACGATATTGCAATATGTCGTCGGCGCGATCGCGATGGTGGTAGGCATAATCGCCGGGATCGTCACCGGCGGCGCGGCGGTGCCGGCGCTCATCGCGATTGCGGGTTCGGTGATCGGCACCCTCTCCGGCATGGCGGTCAAGCGCGCGATCCGGGGCAGCGCTTACGGCGCGGGCGACATTGCCACCGATCTGGTCGTGGGCGCGGTCGATCTGATCGTCACGATGGCCACCGTGGGAGCGTTCAAGGGCAGCAGCATGTGGGCGCAGGAGGGCGGCCGCACCTTGATGGAAGCGGCGCGCGCGGGGATGCGCACCGCCGGGCGCACCACGTTGCGCGCATCGCTGGCCCAGGCCGCCCGCGGCACGCTCCTGACCGCCGCCGAACGCACCGTCGAGAGCGGCTTGCGCCCGTCGCTCACCCGGCGCGCGCTGGCGTTCGGCGGCAAGTTCGCGCTCGATCAGGCGGAACAGCTCGCCTGGTCGCTTCCCACGGTCATCGCCAGCAATATGATGAACGAGGAGAATTGGCGTCACGGCAATCTCGCTGGGAACCTGGCGCGCGGAACGTGGGAAGGCGCGGTCGACAATCTGCGCAACGGGGTCGTCATGGGGCTCGCGGGAGCGGCGATGCATGGCGCCGCCGGGCGCTATATCCACGCCGAACGGTCGCCCGCGCCGCCGATCGAGGCGCGTGCGCGGGAATATTTGATGTTCCAGACCGAACATCCAGGGGCCAGCAGGGCCGACTATGTCGCGCATATGGAGGCTGAGGCAGCCGCCACCTCCGCTCACGCCGAAGCGGTGCGGGTCGCGACGAGCGAGGCGCGCCGCGAATTGTTGAGCGAACTGCCTCCCGCCGAGCGTCATGCCATTGCCGACGTGCCGATCCTGCACGTCTCCGAAGGCGATTTCCGCACGCTGAACGGCGGCAATTACGGCGATGCGATGGTGTTCGTGCGCGATGGTCAGGCGGTAATCGTCGTGCGTGAGGGCGCACCGGCGGCAGCCGTGCGCGGGATGGCGGCCGAGGTGCGGGAGATCGTCGCGCCCGGTACCGCCGGGCGGACGGTCAACCCGGCCGATTCCCTACCGCCGCGTTTGCGCAATCGCGTTGGGGTGGAGGTGGTGCGCGCACCGGGCTTTGGCCTCGACGAGGTACGCGCCGTGCCCCAGCGCGATCACGAGGGTAACATTACCGGGGTCACCTTGCAGATCGGTCCGAATGCGCGCGCGGCCGATATCCAGAACCATGTCGCGACGATCGAAGCGATGCGCCGCTATGCCGGGCTGGCGGGCGAAGCACGGCTGATGCTTCACGATCTCGCGCGCGCGGCGGGCATGGACCTCGTTTCGCCACGCGAGCGCGGCCGGTGGGAAGCCTCGCTCGAGGTCGCCAAGCTGCCCGGCATCATCGAGGACCGGATGACGCGGCTGTCGGAGCACGGCCTCGATCCGCGCCGCCGCGCGCTCATCGAGCACGAAATCGCCAATCTACGCGAGCAGCTCGCCGGCGAACGCGCGCGCCTGGCTGAGGGCGCGGGCGCGGCCGAGCGCGGCTATGTGGCGGCGCAGCCTACGAAGACATCAGCCGCCCCGATGGACGCCGCCACGCTTGAGCGCACGCGGGCGCGGGGGCGAGAAATCCTGAACGAGCTGGGGGCGGTGGAGCCCGGCCTCAAGCAACTCGAAGCGCGCTTCAACCGCATGGAGCAAGCGCCCGAGCAAGCGATGCAGGCGATCGACCAGCGCCTCGGCGAATTGACCGCGCGAGCTGAAAACAGTCTGGTTCCGCCTCCGCGCGCGCTGATCGAAATACGCGAAATGATCGCCGAGCGCCAGTTTACCGAGGCCAGCACCAAGCTGGCCGAATGGCTTCAAGGCAGACCTTCAATCGAAGCTGTCCCGCGCGAGGAGCTCGCGCGGATGAGGCCGCATGACCGTGCCCCGCTCGAACGCCTCGACCAGTTGCGTGCGTTACGCGCCAGCTTCGATGAAAACCACGCGCGCTTCGTCACCGAGCGCGACGCGATGCTCGAACAGATCGAGCCGGTGCGCCGGCAGGTCGATCTTCTCCAGTCCGAGCTGAATTCGTTGCGGATGTTCAATGGGATCGCGCTGCATCCCGATCTTCCCAACCCCGTGGCTGGATTGAATTACACGCCCGACGCGCGCACGATCGAAGCAATGCAAGCACATCTGAACGGCTATCTGGCGGAAGTCCGGCTGGCCAATCGCATCGCGACTGAGAGAACCGGCATCGTCATCGATTATGGCCATGCAGTGGGAGTAAATTATGCCGACGTCATTTCGGTTGATCCGCATACGGGCAGGGTGACGCTTTGGGATTCGAAATTCCGGTCAGCGGGGCGTGCGAGCATGCATTCTGAAACCTTCACCGACCCGACGAGGCTGACATCGGCCCGAGATCATGCGCTCAGATTGCTTCAGGGGTCTTCGCACGGCCTGTCTCCCGAAATCCGCCAGAACGCGATCGAATCGCTAAGGAATTGGGATTTCGACGCCACTACTTCGCATACCAATGGCGGCAAGTTTCGGGATGAGACGCTGGTCATCGCCCGCGACCCGAATTCGCCGCCCGGGGCATCCGCCAACCCATGAGCAGGTTCGATCCTGGCGCGGTCGCGGCAGCGATTGCATCGGGCACCTTCTGGATGCCGCGGGACGCCGACTTGCCGGATTATGGCCCGAATGGGCAGGTGCAGGCGGCGATCGCGTCGGTCAACGCGTATATCGATGGGTGGCTGGCGGGAGCCGGGGCGAGTTTGCGCGACCATCTTGGGCGCGCGGTGCGCTGGGCCGACGAAGCTGTCGAGGCGGGGCTCGATTATGGCGACGATCCCCTGATCTTCGCCGTTCAACTGCATCGCGCGCGCGCGGTGGGGCATTGGCTGCTCGACGGGAAGATCGACCGCTCCCTGTGGAGCGCGACCGCCGATAAGGCCGAGGCCTTGTGGCGGCGCGAACGGCAAAGCCGCCCGCTGCTCAGCCCGCTGTCGGATGTCCTGGTCGACCGGGCATTGGCCGGCACTACCGACCCAACGCCTCCGGGAGCGGCGGTCTCGGACTCCGGCGACGGGACGGCGTCAGCGTTGGCGATGGCATTTGCGCAGACCGATGCTCGGGACCGTCCGACGCTGATCGGCCATCTCTTGTGGCGCGAGCTGGAAGGATGGATGGGCTATCTCCCCAATAGCGAACTCGTCGCCCGTCTTATGATCGCCTTAGCTGCGCCGGACACCAGCAGATGTACGCCTGATCAGGTCTGGCGGCTGGCCTATGTGCTGCTGCCTCATGTTACGACCCCACCGGCGCTGGCGGTGCCCGAACCGCAGGAGGGCGTGTTTCGCTGGCTTCCCCCTAACCTCGACGATTTCGGATGGGCGGAAACCTTGTTTCCTGCGCTCGGGCTTGATCGCGACCCCGATGCCACACCACAGCCTGGGCGCCCGCGCTTTGCGTCATGGACTCGTCATCCGACATTCGATCTGGAGGTCGATTGGAACGACGATCCAGGGGGATGGCCATGGTTCGAAATGCGGGGCCCGGCGGCGGGGCGGCTGGCGGCGGCGCTCGCTGCCATTGGCGGGAAGGTTCCGACTGACCCCGCCGAGGCGCTGGCCGAATTGCTCACGGTGCCGCCGACCCGCCATTTTGCCGGCAATGCGGCGGTGCGCTGGGACGTGCTGACGAAGGTGCTCGCCAGTCCGGCCCCCGATCCCGTTGCCGCCACCGCCCTGGTCGCCGCCGGCCTTGCCGATACCGACTGGCGGGTGCGGATGGCCGCGGTGTGGGGCGTTGGCCGGCTGCGGATCGCGGCGCTGGCCGATCGTGCGCGCGCGGCGGCGCTGCCGGCATTGGACGATCCGGGCATCAACGGCGATGATCGCCATACGTTGCTCGCTTTGCGTGACGCCGCCGCACTCCGCGCGACCGGGGCCATGCCTGAGACGCCGGCCAATGACGGCGCCGGGCCGGGCGGCGCGCGGCGCGCGGCGTTCGTGGCGCGGATCGGTGCGTTGTTCGATCTTCTGCCGCTGCCGGCCGCCGACCGATCCGCCGCGCTCATCGCCGCGTTGGCGCGACTGCCCCTTTCCCGAGGGTCGCTGCCGCGCGCCTGGGGGCGCTGGCTGGAGTAGCATTTACGGCGACGGAGTATCCAAACCTGAGCTGCCGTTATCGGCAATTGGCGTGGGCCGCAGAAAAGTGGCTCTGGCAGTTTTCCGCCATATTTCCGAGCTGCTTTTATCTGTGCTCAACAGGTTTTAATGGCGTGCCTGACTGCAAGTCCGTCGAACCGCTTCTCGTGGTCGGCCTCGACCTGCTCGAAGTCGCCGGAGAAGAGGCTGAACTGCGGCTAGGTTTGATCCCCGAGTTCGTCCACCAGGAAGTCGACGAATGCCCGCACCTTCGGCACCATCTGACGGCGCGAAGGGTAGATAGCGTAGACCGATAGATCCACAGCAGCCCAGTCCTTGAGCACCGTGCACAATGCCCCGCTTGCAAGTTCCCCTTCCACGTAGGTGGACGGGATGAGGCTCAGTCCAAAGCCCGCACATAATGCATCGCGCACGGCCACGCTGGATGTGACCCTGTAGCGGCCCGCTATCGGCACGCGCACCGTTCGGTCGCCGCGTCGAAACACCCACTCGTCCGGATGACCGGAGAGCGTGAACTGCACGCAATTGTGGCGGCGCAGGTCGCCAGGTTCTTCCGGCACCCCGAAGCGGGCGAGATAGGCGGGCGATGCACACACCACATGGGGGGTGGTCATCAGCTTTCTCGCGACAAGGCTCGAATCCTCGAGATTGTCCATTGCGCGAACTGCCAGATCGAAACCCTCTTCCACGATATCGACCCTGCGATCCTCCAGGCGGAGATCGAGCGTCAAATCTGGAAAGCGCTCCAGAAATGCCGGTATCGCGCGGGTGAGCGGCGAAAGGATCGCGAACGTCGCGGGAGCACTTACGCGAAGCACTCCGGCGGGTGCCTGCTGAAGGGGGCCGAGCGAGCTGTCCGCCACGTCCAGGTCGTCGAGAATACGCGCAATCTGCTCATAATAGAGCGAGCCGGCCTCCGTGAGGCTGACCCGCCGGGTGGTGCGGTTGAGCAGCCTCACGCCGAGATGCGCTTCCAGCTCCGCGACATTCTTGCTGATCCCGGCCGGCGAACGGCGAAGGCGCCTGCCGGCCGCTGCAAAGTTCCCGAGTTCGGCGACTCGCCGGAATATATTGAGCGCTATGAGGCGGTCCACGATCGTTCACTCACAGTGAATAGTCTGCTTCCCTGATCTCATATTCATCTAAAGACAGCAACGAATTACTCCTCCGCGTCAGAAACAATGGCACGCAGCTTCGCAGAGGAAGAGGAATGATAGGCTTTGATGACCGCCTCGCCCGCGCGCACGCGAGCATGGCTTTGCGGACGCTCGTGCTGGCCCTGGGCTTCTCGATCGTGGCCGATGTGAGAGGAGTGGGAGCAACTCTTCTGCTGACCTCGCTCCGCCTCGTCATTGCGGCGGTGGTTCTCCTGCCATTCGTGTGGCGGGCCGGCGAGACGCTTCCCGCCACGGCCGAGGCGGCACTCTACGGTCTTCTGGGGCTTTTCCAGGCGGCATTTTACGGAGGCATGTTCTGGGCCGCCCAGCGGATCGGCGCTGTGTCGATGTCCGTTCTTTATGTCAGCGTGCCGTTCGTGACGTTTTGCCTCGGACTCGTGTTCGGGGTCGAGCGGCCGAGCGCCTCCCTCGCCGTGACCCTCGCGATCGGGGCTGGCGGGGCATTGCTGCTCACGTTCGCACAAGGCGGGCCTGCGCATGGAGCGATGCAATTGCGCGGAGCAGAGCTCGTCTATTTCGGCGGGTGCGTGGCGCTCGCTTTCTACTCGGTTCTGACGCGATGGGGCCTCTCCCGCGACTACCTCTCCGGGAATGCTGCGGTCCGCTCCTTCTGGAGCATCCTGGTCGGCGCGCTGCTGGTCGGTGCGCTCGGGCTGTTCCGCGAGACACCGCAAGCGCTGCTCCGGCTCATGCCCAAGGATCTGCTGTCATTGGCCTATCTCGGCGCCGTCTCGACAGCCGGCACGGTGTGGCTGCTGCAGAAGGCTGCGCCGATTCTGTCGCCCGCCACCGCTATGGCCTATTCCTATGCCCCGTCCTTCGTGTCGATGGCGCTACTCGCCGTCACCGATCCGGCGAGCATCTCCTGGCGCTGGCTTCCCGGCTCTGGCCTCATTCTGCTGGCGATGGCGCTGCTGCTTCGTCGGGATTTCCGCCGTTCCCGGGGATCCTCCGTTCGCGAAGGCGGCGCAGGGACATCCATGCATTCCGTTCCGTCATCCGTCCGTTCAACCGGAGTCTGATTTCATGCGCATAATCGTGTTTGGAGCTGTCGGAAGCGTGGGTTCGCGCATCGTTACCGAGGCGCTGGTGCGGGGGCATGAGGTCACCGGTGTCGTGCGGAGTGCTGCCCGGCTCTCGGACCTTCCGATCGGCGCCCGTGGGCGCGTCGGCAATGCGGCTGACGCTGACGAGGTCGCGGCGCTGAGCGCGGGACAGGATCTGGTGGTCAGCGCCACCCGTCCTCCAACGGGTCGCGAGCAGGAGCTGGTCACCGCCGCGGAAGCGCTGCTCGCGGGAACCGCGAAGAATGGCGTTCGTCTGCTTCTCGTCGGTGGTGCAGCGAGGCTGAAGCTGCCCGATTCCGAGGCTCTGCTGGTCGAGGATCCGCAATATGTCCCGCCTTCGGTCCACGACATCGCCGTCGCATGTCGGCGGCAGTATGAAGCGTGTCTGGCGGATCGCAACGCCGACTGGACCTATCTCAGTCCACCGGCGATTCTGGCCGGCGGTGCGCGGACCGGACGCTACCGGTTGGGTGATGATGTCCTGCTCTTCGATGGCGAGGGCCGGCCGATGATCTCGATCGAGGACTTCGCGGTCGCGGTGCTGGACGAGGCGGAATCCCCTCGCCACCGGCGCTCCGCCTTCACCGTCGTCGGCGACCCGTATACTCTGCGGGAGCGGGAGGTGGAGGTTCGCACGCCCGATGGCGTCGTGGACGGCTACTTCGTGCATCCTTCGGGCGGACGCTATCCAGGCGTGTTGGTCTGGCCCGATGCGCTGGGGTTGAGGCCGGCACTTCGCGACATGGCAAAGCGGCTGGCGCAAGCCGGCTATTCGGTCCTCGTGGTCAATCCACATTACCGGACGATGGCTGCGCCGATCCCGGTCGATGCGAACGGATTCCAGCAACCCGAGGAGCGCGAGCAAGTCATGAAAATGGCTCGCGCGATCACCGCGGATATGACGCGCATCGATACGTGCGCATTGACGGCCTTTCTGGACGCCCAGGATTCGGTCGATTCCAGTCGTAAGCTCGCGGTTGTCGGATATTGCATGGGCGGCGCGATGGCCCTTCGGAGCGCCGCTGCCAGCGCCGATCGGATCGGCGCTTTCGCGAGCCTTCATGGAGCCAGGCTCGCCAGCACCGAGCCCGATAGCCCGCACCGGCTGATCGGCGCAACGATTGCGAGCGGCCTGATCTGCATCGCGGAAGCTGACGATGAGAAGGAGCCAGGTGCGAAGAAGGTGCTGCAAGACACGTTCGACTCGGTTGGGCGGCACGCGAAGATCGAGGTTTATGCCGGAACCCAGCATGGCTGGTGCATGCCGGACCTTCCCAACCATGATCCGCTCCAGGCGGAGCGAGCCGGCGCGGCGCTTCAGCTCTTCCTCCGCAAGGCTCTCGCATGACCCGAAACAACCGGCTCGGCGCTGCCAGCGGGCGATCGACCGGCCTTGTCGCCACCCTTTGCCTGATCCGGAGTGACCGACCGCTTCGTTCACGCCGATACCGAGCCGCCGCAGTTCGAAGGCCGTGCGGCCCAGCATCGCCTTCTGCCCCGGAGAGGAAAGGCGTAAGCGTGCTGGAGCACTCACAGGGCAGGTGCGGCGCAGAGCCGGCGCTTCTTCTTAATGAAGAGAGCTTCGCAAGGGAGGGATCATGCCGGAACTGAGAGCTTACATCGCGAGGATCGGCCTGATCGCGATTACGCTGGGGCTAACGCCGGTCGCGCAAGCGCATGACGTGGCGCCGCTCGCGCCCGGCGCGCGCAATCCGCTCCTGCCGGGCTATTTCGCCGATCCTTCGATCATCCGCTATCGTGGCGAGTGGTTCCTCTACGCAACCATGGATCCCTGGGGTGGGGACACGCTCGGCCTGTGGCGTTCGCGCGACTTGCGCAACTGGACCTTCTCGACCCCGAACTGGCCGACCAAGTCCGCCGCGACCAGCCCCACATCGAACGACAGCAAGGTCTGGGCACCCTCGGTGGTGCGCGGGCGGGACGGGCGGTTCTGGATGTATGTGTCGGTCGGATCCGAGGTCTGGGTCGGCGTTGCCGACCATCCCGCCGGCCCCTGGCGCGATGCGCATGGCGGCAAACCGTTGATCCCGGGCAATTACCGCCCGGGCTTTCACATGATCGACGCGGAGGCGTTCATCGACGACGATGGGCAAGCCTATCTCTATTGGGGATCGGGCCTGAATTGGGTCAATGGCCACTGCTTCGTCGTCAGGCTCAAGCCCGACATGGTCAGTTTCGACGGAGCGCCGCGCGACGTGACGCCGGCTCATTATTTCGAGGCGCCGTTCATGCTGAAGCGGAACGGGCGGTATTTCCTGACCTATTCCTGGGGCAATACGACCACCGACACCTATCAGATCCGCTACGCCGTCGGGACCTCGCCGCTCGGCCCTTTCCGCGAGCCGGACGACGCGCCGCTGCTCGCGACGGACCGGGCGCGCGGCGTGATCAGCCCGGGGCATCATGCAATATTCCGCGCGGGCGGCGCGGACTTCGTGCTCTATCATCGGCAGTCGCTGCCGTTCGTCACCGGCGGCGCGGTGCTGCGCCAGGTTGCGGTCGATCGGCTGCAAATCGCCGGAGAACGGATCGCGCGCGTCACGCCGACCAATCAGGGTCCGGATCTGCCCGGCGCCGCACCGCGCCGCGGTTCGTTCCGGCCGGTCGTGCTGACCGCATCAGGTAGCAGCGACAGGGATCATGCGGCAGGATCGGCTGGAGATGATAATTTCGCGACCAGCTGGCGGTCTGGTCCCCGCACCGCCTGGCTCCAGGCGGATCTCGGTAAAGTCGCCACCATCGGCGCTACCGCGATCAGGCCCGGCTATCCCGCCTCGCCGCTGCGCTTCACGGTGCGGGCGTCGGTCGACGGAAAGCACTGGCGTCAGGTTGCGGGCGAAGCGACAAGGTCCGGCTCGCCTATCCTGGTGCCCGCCGCCGGCCTTGCGCGCTATCTGCGGCTCGATTTTCCCGCCGGCGCGGAGATTTTCGAGTGGAGCTTTACCAGGCGATGATCTCTCCGGCGCCGATTCTGCTTGAACCGATCAAGGTCCAGGTTCCGGATTGTCGCCGCATTGCAACAGTGCGCCGGATGCGAACGGGGCGTGCGCGCTTCGCAATGGCGCAATCGCGCCCGGCCCGCTAAATTGCGCGCATGCAAATTGGTCATAAGGTCGACGAAACCGGCCTCCTGCTGCGGGACGGCGGCAGCTTCTATCTGCGTCGGGATGCGGGCGGGCGCTTCGCGCTCGATCTGCGGCGCACGCCGATCGACGAGGTCGAAAAGCGCGTCAGGCTGGTCGGCACCTATGTTGGGGCCGACCTGGTCGACGTCGACGGCGTGTCGCTGATCTGATCGCACGCCCGGCGTGACATGCGCTTGCCGGGTCCGCAGAAAAGCTATGTTGGCCCGCCCAAGCGGTGATACCACTTGGCGGTCATGACCAGCTCCGCCTCTTCGCGCCGCTTTCCCTCTTTCGGTGTCCAGGTGCTCGCCGGCATGGCGATCGGGCTTGGCCTGGGCTTCGCGGCGCGCGCGCTCGGCGGCCCCGACACCGCGCTCGCGCTGACACTGCACACGATCGGCCAGATCTTCGTCCAGTTGCTGAAGGCGTTGGTGCCGCCTTTGGTCTTCACCGCGATCGTGAGCTCGATCGCGGCGCTGCGCGATCTGGAAAATGCGGCCAAGCTCGTATGGCAGACCTTGCTCTGGTTCGCGCTGACCGCCCTGATCGCGGTTTCGATCGGGATCGCGCTCGGCCTGCTGATCCAGCCGGGTCTGCACGCAGGGCTGGACCCCGGCAGCGCGACGATACCCGCCACGCGCGGCACCTGGCTCGATTTCCTGAAAGGGCTGGTGCCGGTCAACGTGCTCGGCCTCACCGCCTCGACCACGGTCGAGAATGGAGCGGCCACGACCTCGCTCTCGTTCAACGTGTTGCAGATCATCGTCGCGGGGATCGCGATCGGCGCGGCGGCGGTGCGCATCGGCGCGGCGGGAGAGAGCTTCCTGGCGTTCAACGGCTCGGCGCTCGCGGTCTTCCGCCGCCTGCTCCACTGGGTGATCCGCCTGACGCCGATCGGCACCGCCGGGCTGATCGGCGACGCGGTGGTGCGTTACGGCTGGAGCACCTTGTCCGTGCTGGGCGCGTTCGCGGGCGCGGTCTATCTCGGCCTCGCGATCGTACTGCTGGTGGTTTACCCGACATTGCTCGCCGCCAACGGCCTCAATCCGCTGCGCTTCTTCGCCTCGGCGTGGCCCGCGATCCAGCTCGGCTTCGTCTCGCGCTCGTCGGTCGGCACCCTGCCCGTGACCGAAGACGTGACCGAACGCGCGCTTGGCGTGCCGCGCGCTTATACCGCCTTCGCGGTCCCGCTCGCCGCGACCACCAAGATGGATGGCTGCGCGGCCATCTATCCCGCCGTGTCGGCGATCTTCGTCGCGGAATTTTACGGCGTGCCGCTGCACCTTGCCGATTATGGGCTGATCATGTTCGTGTCGGTGATCGGTTCGGCCGCGACCGCCGGGCTGACCGGCGCGGTCGTGATGCTGACGCTGACCCTGTCGACATTGGGTCTGCCGCTGGAGGGCGCGGGTCTGCTGCTCGCGATCGATCCGATCCTCGACATGGGCCGCACCGCGATCAATGTCGCGGGACAGGCGCTGGTGCCGACGATCGTCGCCAAGCGCGCGGGCATTCTCGATGTCGCGCGCTTTTCGGGCGGCGCGCCAGCGGAGGCCGGGCCGCAACCGGCCTGAACGTTCAGCGCCGGGCAACCCCGCGCGGGCCAAGTACGTGCCGATGCGTTTTTTTCCTGTCCTGATCGTCGCACTTCTGTCCACCGCCGCTTTCGCGCAGGCGGCGGAGGACGAGGCGCATCGCGCGGACCGTAGGCAGACCGAAGCCCTCAACCGTAGCGTCCAGCGCTCGGTCGACCGGCGCAAAGCCGCCGATGCCGCCAAGCTCGCACGCTATCGCGACGCCGAGACCGCGTATGAGCGCCAGCGCGCCGAGTGGCGCCGCCGTGTTGCGGCTTGTGAGGATGGCGACACACGCGCCTGCGATCCCTATTGAACCGAGTAGATGGGGCCGCCAGAAGAAGATCGGCGGCAGATCGGGGCGGGATAAGACATGCGGTTGGACATCCCCGGCGCGATAATGGCGCTGTTGGCTTGCGCGACCGCCGTCGGGGCGCAGGCGCCGTTCGAGCAGCAGGTGCTGGTCGCGCTGAATGCCGCGCGGACCGATCCGGCTGCCTACGCCGCCGAGCTCAAGCGCTACCGCACCTATTTCGACGGCAATCTGCTCCGTTATCCCGGAGCCGACGCGGACGTGGAGACGGAGGAGGGCGTGGCGGTGGTCGACGAGGCGATCGCCTTCCTTGGCCATCAGGCACCGCTCGCGCCGGTCGCGGCGGCCGCCTTGTTAGCCGCCAGTGCCGCCGATCTGGTCGCGGATCAGGCGCAGGGCGGTACCGGCCACGACAGCAAAGACGGCTCGACGCCGTCCGATCGCGCGCGTCGCCACGGCGGCGGCGATTTGATTTCCGAAGTGATCGCTTACGGACCGATCGATGCGGCGGATGTCGTGCGGCAGCTGATCATCGACGACGGCGTCACCGATCGCGGCCATCGCAGCATCCTCTATTCGCCCGAGCTGCGCTTCGCGGGCGTCGCCTGTGGGCCGCATCCCGAATATCGCATGGTGTGCGTGATCGATCTCAGCATGACACAAGATGGCCGCGTGCCGAACGGGCATCCGGCCAGGACCCGGCGTTAGAGTTTGATTCGGCTACGCTGAGACCGCACCGGCCCGCACCCCCACCCGGCCTCCCAACAGATTATTCTATGGGAGGCCGGGTGGGGGTGCGGGCCGGTGCCGCTCCGGTTCAGCTGCGCTGAACCCGACGCTAAAACTCCCGCACCAGCCGGCGCACGACGCCCAGCCAGGGCGAATCCACGATCACCGTCTGGCGCGCGCCGCTGGCGAGCGGCAGCAGCAGCAGCCGGTCGGCTTCCAGGCCGATCATCCGTCCAAAGGCGAAGCGCCCGCCCGCGCGCGGCACCAGCACGTCGCGATTGAGCGCGCGGCCAAACTGATCGGGCGAAAGCCGTTCGCACCAGATCGCGTCGCCCGCGCGATAATCGCCGATGCCCTCCTCGACCAGGACCGCCATCGCGCCCTCCTCGGGCTGGGGCGGGGTGGCGGTGAGCGCCTTATGCGGGACATGCGCGCCATCGCGCATCAGCAGGGCCGCGACCGGAAGCTCGGCCTTGTCGGGGGTGCGCACCAGGTCGGCTGCCTCGACGCCGAGCGCGCGCGCAATCCGGTTGAGCCAGCCGACGCTGACGGTGCGCGTCCCCGTCTCGAGCCGGCCGATCGTCTGCGCGGTGGTGGGCGGATCGCAGCGTTGCGCGACGTCGAGCAGGGTCAGCCCCTTGGCGTTGCGAACCTCCCGGATACACGTGATCATATGCGCGCTCCTTAACCGATCTGGTGATTCCGAATCGCACGGGAAAGCCAATCTGGCAAGACGATCCTCCTTGCGCGCTCACATGGAAGGATTGAGGGGTGCGTATTCCGGCGGCGGACACTATGGGCGACGCATGGCCCGCATCCGCGCCGATCAATTGCTCGTCGATCGCGGCCTGGCCGAGAGCCGTACGCGCGCGCAGGCGCTGATCCTGGCGGGGCTGGTCTATGTCGGCGAACGCAAGCTCGCCAAGGCGGGCGACCAATTGCCGCCGGACGCGGTGCTCGACGTGCGCGGGCGCGACCATCCCTGGGTGTCGCGCGGCGGGATCAAGCTCGATCACGCGCTGACACATTTCGGCTGGGACGTGGCGGGTGCGGTCGCGATCGACGTCGGCTCCTCGACCGGCGGGTTCACCGACGTTTTGCTCACGCGCGGCGCGGCCAGGGTCTATGCGGTCGACAGCGGCACCAACCAGCTCGCCTGGAAGCTCCGTCAGGACGATCGCGTGATCGTGCTGGAGAAGACCAACGCGCGCAATTTGACCGCTAACGAAATACCCGAGCCGGTCGACCTGATCGTGTGTGACGCGAGCTTCATCGGTCTCGCCAAGGTGCTCGACCGGCCGCTCACCTTCGCCAAACCCGACGCGCGCCTGGTCGCCTTGATCAAGCCGCAGTTCGAGGCGGGGCGCGAGGAAGTCGGCAAGGGCGGCGTGGTGCGCGATGCGACCGTGCACGACCGCGTCTGTGCCGAGGCGCGCGCCTGGGCTGAAAGCAAAGGCTGGCACGTTGTCGGGATCGAGAAGAGCCCGATCACGGGCCCCGAAGGCAATGTCGAATTCCTGCTCGCCGCGACCAAGGGAGAACCGGCATGATCCGAAGCAAGCCTTGGATCGTAACCGCGCCCATCGTCTTGCTATTGGGATGGCTGTCCGGCTGGCTGAGCAATTCGGACTATCAGAACTATTGGTTCGATACGCTTCATCTGCCCTGGTTCATGCCGCCGGGCTGGGCGTTCGGCGTCGCTTGGACCATCCTCTACATCCTGATGGGGATATCGGTCGGGCTGGTGATCGCGAGCAACCGTCGCGGCAAGCGACCGGCGCTGGTGCTGTTCGCGATTCAGCTTGCTCTCAACCTCGCATGGTCGCCGGTCTTTTTCGGCGCGCATCAGATCCGCACCGCGCTAATCGTCATTTTCGCGCTGACCGGCACGCTCGCGCTGACGATATTGCTCTTCTGGCGGGTGCGACGGATCGCGGCTCTTTTGATTCTACCTTATCTGCTGTGGCTGGTATTCGCGACCGAACTCAATCTCACGATCCTGCGTTTGAACCTCTGATATTGCCAAATCCGTTCGGGCTACCCATGTAGCCGACTAATACACCCCGGGAGTCCGACGATGCAGAGTGACAACAGGTTCTTCGAGGACCTCGCCAAGATGATGAACGGCCTGGCCGGCACGATGGCGGGCGTCGGGCGCGAGGCCGAATCCAATGCGCGCGAGAAGTTCAAGAGCTGGATCGGCGGCTTCGATTTCGTGAGCCGCGAGGAATTCGAGGCGGTCAAGGCGATGGCGGCGGCGGCGCGCGACGAGGTTGCCGCGCTCAAGGCCGAACTCGCGGCGCAGAAGGATCCCGGCCACGCGCCGACCAGCTATGACGAACCGGCGGCCGCGGCCAAGCCGGCGGGCAAGCCGCGCGGGAAGAAGGCCTGATCCGTCACCCCACCGCCTGACCGTCATCCGGATGACGGATCGGGTGTTGGGCTGACCGGTATGCTTCGGGCAACGGGTATGTTCCGCTGGAATAACGGGCATGTTCCGCCAGGACGACGCAGGAAGGTTGAGCGCTGCCCTTTGCGCGACGGCGCACCCCTGCTAGGCGCTCCCGCCTATGACTCCTCTCGACAAGATCCGTAACTTCTCGATCATCGCGCATATCGATCATGGCAAGTCCACGCTTGCCGATCGGCTGATCCAGCGCACCGGCGGCCTGACCGAGCGCGAAATGTCGGCCCAGGTGCTCGACAATATGGATATCGAGAAAGAGCGCGGCATCACGATCAAGGCGCAGACCGTGCGCCTCGACTGGAAGGGCCATGTCCTCAACCTGATGGACACGCCCGGCCATGTCGACTTCGCGTATGAGGTCTCGCGCAGCCTCGCCGCCTGCGAAGGCGCGCTGCTGGTGGTCGACGCCGCGCAGGGTGTCGAGGCGCAGACGCTCGCCAACGTCTATCAGTCGATCGAGCATGATCATGAGATCGTGCCCGTGATCAACAAGATCGACCTGCCCGCCGCCGAGCCCGAAAAGGTCCGCGCCGAAATCGAGGAGGTGATCGGGCTCGATGCTTCGAACGCGATCCTCGCCTCGGCGAAGTCGGGCATCGGCATCGACGAGATATTGGACGCGATCGTCGAGCGCATCCCCGCGCCCAAGGGCGACGCCACCGCACCGCTCAAGGCGATGCTCGTCGACAGCTGGTACGATCCTTATCTCGGCGTGGTCATCCTCGTGCGCGTGATGGCGGGCGTGCTCAAGAAGGGGCAGCAGATCGCCTTCATGGCGGGTGGTACCCAGCATCTGGTCGACCGCGTCGGCTGCTTCCGCCCCAAGATCGAGCAGCTGACCGAATTGGGCCCGGGCGAGATCGGCTTCATCACCGCGCAGATCAAGGAAATCACCGAGACGCGCGTCGGCGACACGATCACCGACGCCAAGCGGCCTGCCGCCGAGCCTTTGCCCGGCTTCAAGGAAGTCCAGCCGGTCGTGTTCTGCGGCCTGTTCCCGACCGACGCCAACGATTTCGAGAAGCTTCGCGACAGCATCTCCAAGCTGCGTCTGAACGACGCGAGCTTCTCGTTCGAGATGGAGACGTCGGCGGCCCTGGGCTTCGGCTTCCGCTGCGGCTTCCTCGGGCTGCTCCACCTGGAAATCATCCAGGAACGGCTGATGCGCGAATATGATCTGGACCTGATCACGACCGCGCCGTCGGTCGTCTATCATATCCACCTGTCGCATTCGAAGACCGAAGATGCGCAGACGATCGAGCTGCACAACCCGGCCGACATGCCCGATCCCAACCGCATCGAGATGATCGAGGAGCCGTGGATCGAGGCGACGATCTACGTGCCCGACGAATATCTGGGTTCGATCCTCAAGCTCTGTCAGGATCGGCGCGGCATCCAGAAGAATTTGACCTATGTCGGTGGCCGTGCACAGCTCACCTACGAGCTGCCGCTCAACGAGGTCGTGTTCGATTTCTACGATCGGCTGAAGTCGATCAGCCGCGGCTATGCCAGCTTCGATTATCACCAGATCGGCTATCGCGAGGGCGATCTCGTCAAGATGCAGATCCTGGTCAATGACGAGCCGGTCGATGCGCTCAGCATGATCGTCTATCGCGGCGCCGCCGAGACGCGCGGGCGCGGCATGTGCGAACGGCTCAAGGACCTGATCCCGCGCCACATGTTCAAGATCCCGATCCAGGCCGCGATCGGCGGCAAGGTCATCGCGCGCGAGACCATCGCGGCGCTGCGCAAGGACGTGACCGCCAAATGCTATGGCGGCGACGCCACCCGCAAACGCAAGCTCCTCGACAAGCAGAAAGAGGGCAAGAAACGGATGCGGGAATATGGCTCGGTGAGCATCCCGCAGGAGGCGTTTATTGCGGCGTTGCGGATGGGGGAAGAGTAACTCCGGCGACCGGCGCCTCAGGCGTCGGGGACCGTGCTCCCGCGCACCTTGAGCTGGTAATCGAGCGATCTGCGGAAGCCGATGCTGTTCTCCGCCTGGCGGTAATAAGGGTCGGTCAGCATATCGACCGCGGCCGCCGCCATCGCCGCCTTGGGCTGGTGGATCGTGGTGAGCTGGGGCCAGGCGAGGCGCGAGGTCGGGGCGTCGTCGAAGCCGCCGATCGCGAGCTGGTCTGGCACGTTGAGATGGTGCTTCATCGCCACCATCAGCACGCCCAACGCCATATCGTCGTTGGAGGCGAAGACGGCGGTCGGGCGGTCGGCGGCGGACAGTAATGTCTCGCCCAGCTCGACGCCCGAGCGGACCGAGAAATCGCCCTCCAGCACGATCGCGGGATCGATCGGGAGGTGCGCCGCGATCATCGCCTCGACGAAACCGGCGAAGCGCTTGCGCGAGGCACTGTGCGCGGGATCGCCCTTGAGGAAGCCGATCCTTTTGTGTCCGAGCGAAATCAGGTGGCGCGTCATCTCGGCGGCGGCGGCTTGGTCGTCCATGCGGACATAGCCCGACCGATCCTCCTCGCCGCTCGGCGAGATGCGGACATAAGGCAAATCGGCCGCCTCGATCACCTCCAGCACCTTGCGATCGTCGCACAAGGGCGGGGTCAGCATGATGCCGTCGAGGCGCAACGTGCCGAGCGTTCCGGCGAGTTCGCGCGCCCAATGCGGATCGGCGCGGTCGATCGGCTCGACCAGCAGGTGATAGGACCGTTCGCGGCAGCGTTTGAGCGCGCCCAATTGCACGTCGGCGGCATAACCCGAGCTCGGATCGTCGGTGAGGAAGCCGAGCAGGTAAGAGCGCGAGCTGGACAGGCTGCGCGCGAAGGCGTTGGGGCGGTAATCGAGCTCGCGCACCACGCGCAGCACCTGCTCGCGCTTGTCCGCGCGGACATGCGCCTCGCCATTGATCACGCGCGACACCGTCTTCGGCGAAACCCCGGCGCGTGCCGCCACATCCTTGATCGTCACGACCGTCAAACCGCTGACCCCCGACAAGCCCGCGCGAACGCGGCAATGAACAAATAGCATAAAGCGGGCAGAGCCAAAGAGGCTGCGAGCCCGACGCGATCCGCAAGCGCGCCGGTCAGCATCGGCACCAGCGCGCCGCCGACCACCGCCATGCACAGCAAGGTGCCGCCCGGTGTTGCCAGCTTGGGATCCGCGGGCAGGGCCAGTACATAGATGGTCGGGTACATGATCGAGTTGCACAGCCCGACCGCGAGCAAAGCCACGCCGCCGGTCACGCCCTCGAGGGCCGCGGCAACCAAAGTGAGGAGGGCGGCGCCGATCGCGGCGAGCATCAGCAGTAGTGCGGGGCGAACGCGCTTCATCGCATAGGCACCGGCGAGCCGGCCGAGCATCGCGCCGCCCCAATAGAGGCTGACCATTCGCGCCGCGCTGACCGGTGCGGCGCCGAACACATCGGGCATGACCAGGTAATTGACGAGCAGCGCGCCGATCGCGACCTCGGCGCCGGCATAGACGAAGATGCCGGCCGCGCCCGCGACCAACCGGCGGTTGCGCAGGAGCACGGGCCAATCGAGCCGCACGCGCCCCATGTTCGCCTGAACCGTCCGGTCGAGCAATGTGCGGTTGAGGAAGAAGATCAGGGCGAGCGCCGCCAGCGCCAGGATCGCGAAGATGAAGGGCGGGGCGATCTCGACGATCGCGGGCAGCCCGGTGGCGGCGGGATTGCCCAGTACATATTGCGCGGCGACCAGGGGCGCGACCACGGTGCCGAGCGAATTGAACGCCTGTAGCAGGTTGAGCCGGTACGCCGCGCCCTCCGCGCTGCCGACCACCGCCACCACCGTATTCGCCGCGATCTGAAGGAAGGTGATGCCCGCCGACAATGCCAGCAAGGCGAAGAGGATCATCGCGTAGCTGTGGAGCCCGTGCGCCCACAGGAAGAGCAGGCAGGAGCCCGCCATTACGGTGAGTCCGGTCGCGGCCGAGCGCATATAACCCATCGCGATGATCGCGAGCGCGATCGGAATCGCGAACAAGAGATAGCTCATATGGAAGGCGAACTGGATCAGCAGCGCGCCCACATAATCGAGCCCGTAGACGAGCGTCATGCGCGGCACGAACAGGCTGATCGTCGAGGACAGGAAGCCGCCGATAAAGAAGACGCCGATTGACAGGCGAAACAATCGCGTCGCGCTGTCCTGATGATCAACCCCCGTCACGGAACGACATTTACCGTGTGGGCAACGACTTGCAACGGCGGCAAGGCCGCAAGCGGAAACAATTTGACATCGATGTCGGATATGCCGAGAACGCCCTGCGATGTAACCCCTTCGGGTTCCTCCTCACCCCCCAGAACTGCTTCGGCAGTCGGGCATTGACGGCTGCCGCGCTCGACGCGGCGGCCGTCCCTTTTCCTCGTTATTGTCCGTGCGTGGGACATTTTGACTGGCGCATCGTGGCCCGCGTCATCGGATAACGCCGTCGCACCAGGCTGATAGCGCTAACGTGTGATTCGTTGACATCGATGTCGATCATGATACGCCAACGCCCAAGCAGGAAGACACTGCTTGTCCTAAGAAGCGGCGCCTGGGGAAAGTCGCCGCACAAAGGGAGGATATATGAACGGCTTACGGCTCTCGCCGGCGCTTGCGCGCTCGGCTTCCATTTTTGCAATCGCGACATGTCTGATCGTTCCAGGCGTCGCTCTGGCGCAGACCGCATCTCCGAATCCCGGCGCGACCGCGACCGACGCCCAGCCCACCAACGCCAATACGGCGGTCTCGCAGGCGGACGCGCAGGCCGGCGACGAAGTGGTCGTGACCGGCATCCGCGCCTCGCTCGAACGTTCGATCGCGATCAAGCGCGATTCGACCGGCGTGGTCGACGCGATCTCGTCGGAGGATATCGGCAAATTCCCGGATACGAACCTGGCGGAATCGCTCCAGCGCATCACCGGCGTGTCGATCAACCGCGTCAACGGCGAAGGTGCGACCGTGACCGTCCGCGGCTTCGGTCCGCAATATAATCTCGTCACGCTTAATGGCCGTCAGCTTGCCGCGGCGAACATCACGATCGTCGGCGGCGACCAGAATGGCGATGGCGCGGGCGGCTTCGACCGTTCGTTCGATTTCTCGAACCTCGCATCCGAAGGCGTGAAGACGCTCGAGGTCTACAAGACCGGCCGCGCCTCGGTCCCGACCGGCGGTATCGGCGCGACGATCAACGTCGTCAGCCGCAAGCCGCTCGATGCGCGCGAGAGCGGCTTCAACGGATCGATCGGCGCCAAGGCGGACTATGATCGCAGCACGCGCGACTGCGTCCATTGCGGTAGCCATGTCACGCCCGAGGTCTCAGGCGTGCTCAGCTGGTCGAACCCGGAACAGACGTTCGGCGTGTCGGTCTTCGGCAGCTACCAGCGCCGCAATTTTTCGGTCCCGTCGGTGGCCAACAATGGCTGGAACATCGTCAAGCTGTCGGACTTCCTGAATACCGGCGGGCCGTACATCAATGCCCAGACCAAGCTGAACAACACCCCGACCGACCCGAACACCTTGGTCGGCGTGCCCGACGATTTCCGCTATCACTTCTCGGAAGACCGCCGCACGCGCATCAACGCGCAAGGGTCGGTCCAGTGGAAGCCGACCGACACGCTCACTATCACCGCGGACACATTGTTCGCGCAGGACAAGCAGAGCGAGCGCCGTTCGGACGAATCCAATTGGTTCAACCGTCCGTTCGACGTCGTGACCTTCAACAGCAATCCTGGGGTCGTGACGACCACTTACCTCCACGAGGTGGAGAATGGCTCGACCAAGGATAGCGGGTCCGAACAGGCGTATCGTGCGCAGAAGGGTCAGCTCAAGGATTATGGCCTGAATGCGAAGTGGGACGTCACCGACAATTTCCACATCATGGCGGACGGCCATGTCAGCATCGCATCCAGCACGCCGGACAATCCCAACGGGGTAAGCTCGACCGCGGTGGCGATCAGCTCGCCGATCCTGTCGCAATATGGACTGGATCAGTCGACCGGTTTCCCGCGCGAGACCATCTCCACCAACGATGCCGCCAAGGGCAATAATAACGGCCATTGGGACGTGGGCGACCTCGCGACCCAGCAGAACCGCCAATTCTCGTCGTGGCAGCATCAGAACCTGAAGGAAGGCCGCCTCGATGCGGGCTGGGATCTGGGTGGCGGCAGCCGCTTCGATTTCGGCGGCGACTATCGTGCGTCCAATGTGGATCAGCGCCAGTATAATACGATCCAGACGCTGGGCGACTGGGGCAATGCCAATCCGCGCGACGTGAACGCGATCGCGCCGGGGCAGGTCCAGGAATTCTGCCTGGTCTGCACCTTCCACCATCATGATCCGAAGGCGAGCGGAGACGCCTTGATCTCCTGGCGCACGCAGGACGCGACCAAGCTCTACAACACCTTGTTCGACGCCTACAAAGCGATGGGCCACGACATGCGCATCGACGCGAACACCAATAACCGCGTGAAGGAGAATATCTGGGCGGTTTATGGCCAGTTCACGTGGAAGGGCCAGGTCGGCGATCATGACGCCACGATGGTCGCGGGTGCGCGCTACGAGCAGACGCGGGTCAATTCGACGTCGCTTCAAACCATACCGACCGCGGTCGTCTGGCAGGCGGATAACGACTTCACCATCTTCCAGTCGGCGGACCAGCAGCCGGTGGCGGCCAAGGGCCGGTATAACAACCTGCTCCCCTCGCTCGATTTCCAGATCGCCATTCGCGAGAATCTGATCGGTCGTTTCTCCTTCTCGAAGACGATCTCGCGTCCGAATTACGGCAATCTTTTCGCCTCCACGACCGCGACCGCTCCGGGGCGGCCGACCGTGCTGGGTGGGACGCCGGGCGGCTTCAAGAACGATGCCGACCTGCAGCCGCTGATCTCGGACAATTTCGACCTGTCGCTGGAATGGTATTTCAAGCCGGGAAGCTATCTGTCGGGCGGCTTCTTCGAGAAGAGGGTGCACAATTTCATCGGCAACAGCCTGGTCAACCAGAATTTGTTCGGTCTGCGCGATCCGACGTCGGGTCAGCCCGGCACGCGTTCGGGAACGGCCAAGACCGCGCTGCAGGGCATGGGCTATGACCTGAGTGACGTGAACCTGTTCACGCTCACCGCGCTGATGCAGCAGCATGGCGGCAATCTCGCCGCCGCCCAGACGGAGTTCAACGCGAACTACGACACGACCAACCGCGCGTTGAAGCAGTCCTTCGTCGACTCGGTGCTCGCCGCCGTCGACATCCTGCCCGACGCGAACGATCCGCTGATGCAATTCCAGGTCAACACGCCGATCAACAACAAGGACGCCAAGATCTGGGGCTTCGAGCTTGCCGGCGAATATTTCTTCGGCAATTCGGGCATCGGCGTTTCCGGCAGCTACACGCTCGTGCGTGGCGACGTCGGGGCCAACGTCACCGCCGACCCGAGCGCCAACCAGTTCGCGCTGGTCGGCCTGAGCGACACGTTCAACGTGACCGCCATCTACGACAAGCACGGCATCTCGGCGCGCTTGGCGTATAATTACCGCAAGAAGTTCCTGTCGGATCTGAACCGCGGCGGCAGCCATAACCCGGTCTTCACTGCGCCTTACGGCCAGCTCGACCTGAACGTGAGCTACGACATCACGCCGAAAATCTCGGTCTCGTTCGAAGGTATCAACCTGACCGAAGAGGGCATCCGCACCTACGGTCGCGACAAGGTCGAGACCTTCTTCATGCAGGAAGGCTCGGCGCGCTTCCTGCTGGGTGCGCGTTACAAATTCTGATCTTCCGATCCGAATGCAAAAGAAGGGCCGCTGGCGACAGCGGCCCTTTTCTTTGGCCAGCGTGGGAGCGCCAAAGTCACCGCCATGGCAGGCAGGCTGGACAAAAGGCCCGCTTTGGGCGACGATTTGCCGCCGGCGCTAGGAGACCGGCAAGGGGGCTATTATGAATATCCGGACATTCCTTGCCGGCGGTGCGGTTGCCGCCACGCTCATGCTGGGTGCCTGCCACAAGGCTGACGAGGCCGCGACCAACGAGGTCAATGCCTCGGCCGAGGTTTCGAACATGGCCGACACCAACGCGAATGACGAGATGATGAACGAGGATAGCGGCAACCAGGCCGCCATGAACGCGGGCTGACACCGAGCGGGTTCGTCCCGTCGTCAGCCGCGTCCACTGCAATTTGCCCAAAAAGCGCGGATCAATCGCGCTTTCGCCCAGCCACATGAAATCGACCTGCCAGGATCTTTTTTGGATAGCGCTACCATCGCGATGGGGACAAGACGGTCCTTTCGCGGGGCCGCGCGATTCCGGAACCGGTTCCGGGCCGGAACGATCTCGATCCAACCACCGTTGATCCCCATCGGCTAGCGGCGGCGGATCGAGACAGCGTCAACCAGATGGTTTCCTCCCCGGATATCCCGACCCTGCGTCTGTGCAGCTTGCTGGAGAGCGCGGCTTATGCCGCGATCTTCATCACCTTCTGGGCGCGCCGCCGCGATCAGACCTATCTGCTGCACTGGGGCCTGAGTTCGGTCCTTTACGCCATGGCGTTGTTCGGATTCGAATATAAGCCCGGCCCGCCCACGCCTTTGTCGAGCGGGATGGACTATGGGCTGGTGGCGCTGGCGGATTTCCTGCTGGTCTCGGGCATGCGGATCTTCGACGGCAAGCCCGCCTTCCGCCATTGGATGGCCGCGCCGATCCTGACGACCGCGCTCGCGGCCGCGCTGCCGCTTGCGTTCGTGCCTGGTCATGCGGGGCTGGTGGTGAGCCACGTGCTGGGCTCGGTCGGGCTCGGTGCCTGCATGGTGATTTCAGCGATCGCCATTCTTCGCGGCGCCCGGGATTTGGCGGCGCCGCGCCGGATCGTCGGCATCGCGATGCTGGCTTACGGGCCCGGCTATATCGTGTCGATCTGCGTCGAATTGTGGGGCTCGTTCGGTTCGACCACGCTCGACCTTTTGCCGATGCTGCAGGACCAGGTGCTGCTCGGCGTGCTCAACCTCGGCCTGCTGGCGACGCCATGGGAGCGCGCGCTGCGCGAGCTCAAGGAATCGGTGCTGCGCGACGCGCTGACCGGCGCCTGGAACCGCACCGCGCTCAAGCAGCAGGAAACCGAGCTCGCGCTTCCCACGACCAGCCTCTTCCTGATCGACATCGACCATTTCAAGACGATCAACGATACGTACGGCCATGCCGCGGGCGATGCGGTGCTGATCGCGCTGTCAGGCCATGCCCAGGCGCTCGTGGCGGAACGCGGCGGCATGTTCGTGCGGCTCGGTGGCGACGAGTTCGTGATGGCGGCGCCCACCGCTGACGATCGCGACGCGCGCACGCTCGCCGAGCGGATCCGCGCGATCCCGGATCCGGTTGCGGCCGGCCTTCCGGTCTTTTCGCTCAGCATCGGCCTGTCGCGCGTCCATGCAGACGAGAAGAAGCTGTCGCAAGCCATGGCCCGCGCCGACCTCTCCCTCTACCGCGCCAAAGCCGGCGGCCGCAACCAGATCGCCGCCGCCTGATCAGAGATCGGGTTTCGCCGCCATCAGCCAGAGGATGGTAAGCAGCGCAAAGAAAGCAGGAAAGCCGAAGGCGAACCATCGGCGGTAAAGGCGGTGATAGGCCGGTGGCAAGGGTACCCCCTCCGCCGCTGCCGCGCGCGCCAGGTTGCGCATTCGGATCTGCATGAAGACCACCGGGATCCAGAACAAGCCGATCACGCCGTAGAGGACCAAAGCGAGCCCGATCCAAGGCGTGGAGGACGGCCATCCCTGGAGTTCCATCAGTGCCGCGCCGGTGATCGGCTGTGCGACGATGGCGGTGGCAGTGAACAGGAAGTCGGCGATTACCACCGTGCTGGCGACATGCGCCACTGTGGCCGGATCGCCCGATCGATGCGCCATCACCATGAAGAAAGCTATGCCTGCGCCCGTGCCAAGGAGAATTGTCGCGCCAACGATGTGCAGCCAGAGCAGCAGATGATAGCTCATCGGCGATCCAGCACGGCGGCGGCGACCAGCGCGAGACCGAGCGCAGGCAGGATTTTCAGCAAGGGCGCGAGCGGATCGAACCAAAGGCGGGGGGCGATCAGGCTGCCGCCAGCCAGATAGGCAAGGGACATCAGCACCATCAGCAAGGCGGCGCCCTTGGCCCATTTCCGGATCAGGATCGCGCCGCCGAGCAAAAGATCGATTATCGCGCAGATTTGCACCAGCGATTGCGCCGCGCGTCCGCCGCCGACGAGGGCCGCGGCACGCGCGCTGTCGACGAGACCGATGATCCCGGAGCCGATCCATAAGGCTGCCAATGTCAGAATGATGATCGGCAGCAGGAGGAAGAGCTGGGCGGCGATCCGGTCCTGCGCCCCGGAAGGATTGGCCGCCAATATCCGGGCGAGTGGTGTCAGATCAGGCCGGCTCGCCTCTTCGGCCAGCACGCCTGCCCGCATGACGCGCATCGCGGTCGATCGAAGGGGCGAGCGCCATCCAAGCCAGCCGGCCAAATTCGCGGCCAGGACGATCGGTGTGGCCAGGGCCGCCGGCAGGTCGAGCGCCAATCCAGCGGGCGGTAGGCCGAGCCAGCGCCGATGCAAGACGATGACTTGCTGCAAGGTGAGGCGTTCGTCAGCGGCCAGAACATGCTCGCGCCCCGCGGGCGAGGCGCCTTCGATGGCCGCCACACAGGCCGCCGCGACGTCGTCGAGGGCAACGCATTGGACCGGACTCTTGCCGTATATCGTCAGCATGATCGGAAGCGCCGCGAGCGCGCGGATCAGCGCGGTGCCGCCATAAGCGTTGCGGCCGATAACCAGGGCCGGCCGGAGGATGGTCCAGGCAAGGCGACTTTGGCGCAGATGCGCGTCAGCGGCCGCCTTGGTGCGCATGAACCGCGTGCTGGCGTCGGCGGCGGCGCCCACCGCCGAAATCTGTACGAAACGCTCCACGCCGGCTTCTTCACAGGCATCGATCAATGCGATGATCGCCCGTCCCTGCACCAGGTTCAGATTGCCGCCCGCGCCATCCTGCAGCGCGCCGCTCGCGTTGATCACGGTGTCGATTCCGATCAGCGCCTGCCGCCAGGCGGATGCGTCGATCATGCGGGTGAGATCACCCTCTACCCACTGGATGTCGGGTAGAATCCGCCGCCCGGTCGCGGCCGAGCGGCCCCAGCCGACGATCTCATGCCCATGAAGCTCCAGCGCCTCGACGACCGCGCGGCCGATGAAGCCATAGCCGCCGACGACGAGGATCCGCATCGATCAGTCGAACAGGCTGGAGACAGAGCTTTCGTCGGAGATGCGTTTGATCGCTTCGGCGAGCAAAGGCGCGATCGGGAGGAGGCGGATCTTCTTGGCGTCGAGCACCGGCTGCAATGGCTGGATCGAGTCGGTGATGATCAGCTCGGACAATTGCGATCCCTCGACGCGCGCGACCGCGCCGCCCGAGAGCACGCCGTGGCTGACATAGGCGACCACATCCTCCGCGCCCGCCTCGCGCAAGGCTGCCGCGGCGTTGCAGAGCGTGCCGGCCGAATCGACGATATCGTCGACCAGCACGCAGAAGCGGCCCTCGACGTCGCCGATGATGTTCATCACTTCGGATTCGCCGGGTTTCTCACGGCGCTTGTCGACGATCGCGAGCGGGCAATTGTTGAGCCGCTTGGAGAGGCTGCGCGCGCGCACGACGCCGCCGACATCGGGCGAGACGACCATCAGATTCTTCTTGCCGAAGCGTGCCTGGATGTCGGCCGAAATGACCGGCGCGGCATAGAGATTGTCGGTCGGGATGTCGAAGAAGCCCTGGATCTGGCCGGCGTGGAGATCGACCGAGAGCACGCGGTCGGCGCCCGCGACGGTGATCAGATTGGCGACCAATTTAGCGGAGATGGGCGTGCGCGGGCCGGGTTTGCGGTCCTGTCGCGCATAACCAAAATAGGGGATGACCGCCGTGATGCGCTTGGCCGACGCGCGCCTGAGCGCATCGATGCAGATCAGCAGCTCCATCAGATTGTCGTTGGTCGGATAGCCGGTCGACTGGAGCACGAACACATCCTCGCCCCGGACATTTTCGTGGATTTCGACGAACACCTCCTCGTCCGCGAAACGGCGGACCGAGGCGTCGGTGAGACCGATCTCGAGATAGTCGGCGATCGCCTTGGCGAGTACGCGGTTGGCGTTGCCGGTCATCAACTTCATGGGCTGGCTCTCTTCCCTCTTCCGCGTCTGCTCCCCCTAGCGGCGCAGTGGCATCCGGGGAAGAGGGCGAGAGCAGCCGGCGCTTAGGGCCAGAGCGCGAGAACGACGCCCATCAGCAGGAACTGAAGCAAATGGTAGCCCGAATTGATCAGCCAAAAGGTCAGGCTGCGCCGTTCGTACAGATATTGGATTCCGAGGCTGGCCGCGATGAAGCCGATCGCCACTTCGGCGCCCATCACGAGCGCATGATGCAGCGACGGGTGCGGCCCCACGATCATCGCGAAGACGATCGCCGCGACCAGCGCGGGAAGGATGCCGATCGCGACCTTGACGCCCACGCCTTCAGGCTTGGCACTCAAGTCGACGCCGAGTTCGCGCGCCCACGGCTTCAGAAATCCGATCGGCGAATACCAGAGCGCGCCGGGGAAATAGCCGACAAGCGCCGCAACGATCACTGCAACCCAGTTCAGATGTTCCAGATTCTGCATCGTCCCCTCCATTGGATGACTCGTCCTCCTATCATGTTCCGGGGGCGTAATCATGGGTGCTTTGTGAGTGGGCTGATGTCTGGCAGAGAGGGCAGGGAAGGATATCATGGCAACGATCGCGGCGAACGACTGGACCTATTCACGCAAGCTGCGCGATCCTTTGCTCGCGGCGGCGGGCGTGCTGATGCTGCTGCTCGGCCTCGGCTTCGGCCGGCATATGGGCCAGCCATCGGTCAGACTGTCGCCCTGGATGGTCGTCCATCTTTCGGCGATCCTGCCCGCGATCCCGCTCGGCGCGGTCATGCTGTGGCGGCGCAAGGGGGATCGGCTTCATCGGCTGCTCGGCCGCACCTGGGCGGCGCTGATGGTCGTCGCGGCGGTAGCGAGTTTCGGCCTGCACGACCTGATGGGGCATATCGGGCCGATCCACATATTGTCGGTGCTCACGCTCGTCGGCATCCCCCGCGCGATCTGGAATGCGCGTCGGGGCAATATCGCGCGCCACCGGCGGACGATGACCATCCTTTACGCCAGCCTGATCGTCGCGGGCTATTTCACGCTGATCCCGACGCGCCTGCTGGGGCATTTCCTGTTCGGCTAGCGCTTCCACCAGCACGGCGGAGGCTCTAGGGGCCATGCCATGGCATCCGTCGTCACCCGTTTCGCGCCGTCCCCGACCGGCAGGCTCCACGTCGGCAATATCCGCACCGCGCTCCACAATATGCTGTGGGCGCGCAAGCATGATGGGCGCTTCCTGCTGCGGCTCGACGATACCGATCTGGCGCGCTCGACCGAGGAATATGCCGAGGCGATCCATGCCGATCTCGACTGGCTGGGGCTTTCGCCGGACGACCGGGTACGCCAGTCGGATCGTTTCGCGCTTTACGAGGTGCGGTTCGAGGAATTGCGCGCCGCCGGACGGGTCTATCCGGCTTATGAGAGCGCGGAAGAGCTCGACCTCAAGCGCAAGGTGCTGGCCGGCCGTGGCCTGCCGCCGATCTACGATCGCGCCGCGCTCGCGCTAACGGACGCCGAGCGCTCCCGGCTCGAGGCGGACGGCATCAGGCCGCATTGGCGCTTCAAGCTCGACCATGATGCGATGATCGAATGGGACGACCTGATCCGCGGCCCCCAGCATCTCGATCCGAAGCTCCAGTCCGATCCGGTGATCCGGCGCGCGGACGGCAGCTGGCTCTATATGCTGCCGAGCGTGATCGACGATATCGACATGGGCGTGACGCATATCGTGCGCGGCGAGGACCATGTCACCAATGCCGGGCTGCAATTGCAGATGTTCCAGGCGTTGGGCGCGCCCGCGCCGGCCTTCGCGCACGAGGCGTTGCTGGTCGGCAGCGAAGGCAAATTGTCGAAGCGGCTGGGGTCGCTCGGCGCCGATGCGTTCCGCGAGGACGGAATCGAGCCGCTCGCGCTCGCCGCTTTGCTCGCGCGGATCGGGACGAGCGATCCGGTCGAGGCGGTGACCGACATGGCGCCGCTGATCGCGGGCATCGACTTCGCCCGCTTCGGCCGCGCGCCGGCACGCTTCGACCTCGACGAATTGCGAGGGCTGAATGCACGGACGATCCATCTGATGGACTTTGCGAGCGTGCGCGCGCGCCTGCCCGATACGATGAGCGAGGCCTTATGGCTGGCGGTGCGGCCCAATATCGAAAGGGTCGACGAGGCGGCGGCCTGGTTGCAGGTGACCGAGCATGATCTCGACCCGCCCGCGATCGATCCGGCGGACCGCGATTATCTGATCGCGGCGGCCGACGTGGCGGCGGACATGGTGTGGGGCGAGGATCCGTGGCACGCGCTGACCGGCGCGCTCAAGGCGCAGACCGGGCGCAAGGGGCGGGCGCTGTTCCTGCCGCTGCGGATCGCGCTGACCGGACAGGAGCATGGTCCCGACATGAAGGCGCTGTTGCCGCTGATCGGCCGCGAGCGTTCGGTCAAGCGGCTCCGGGCCGCGGCCGAAGGCTGAGGCTGGCAACCGGACGCGCGACGCCCTATCTTCGCGCCATGACGATTTTTCTCCGTCCCGCCCGGCCCAAGGTGCTGATCGCGGACATCAAGCGCGTCTGGAATAGCAGCACGAGCCGCTACAAGCTCGTGTTCGGCGTGCTGTCGCTCGGCATAACGTCGATGATCGTGACCGGCTTCGTCCTGCAGGCCCGCTGGGACGCGCGGCCCAAGGGACCGCAGCTCATCTATGCGGAGAATTTCCCCGCCAACCGCACCGACGCGCAGATCAAGGAAGACCAATGGGCCGCCGCGCGCGAGCGGCGCGTGGCGGCGGACGAACGGCGGCGCCAGTGGAAGAAGATTCAGGACGCGCTGGCGAAGTACGGCTTTTGAAGGCGGACGATATCCGCTTCATGGCCGCCGCGCTCGCGCTCGCCGAACGCGGGCGGGGGCGGACCGCACCCAATCCCAATGTCGGCTGCCTGATCGTCAAGGATGGACGCGTGATCGGCCGCGGCTGGACCCAGCCCGGCGGACGGCCGCATGCCGAGGCGATGGCGCTGGCGCAAGCCGGCGCGGCGGCCGAGGGCGCGACCGTCTATGTAACGCTCGAGCCGTGCGCGCATGCGAGCCCGCGCGGGCCGGCCTGTTCCGACCTTTTGGTCGAGGCACGGCCGGCGCGCCTGGTCGCGGCGCTGACCGATCCGGACAAGCGCACCGCAGGCGAGGGCTTTGCCCGGCTGCGCGCCGCCGGGATCGCGGTTGCGGAGGGCGTGCTCGCGGCCGAGGCGCAGCGCAGCATGGCGGGCTTTCTGACGCGGCAGGCATTGGGCCGGCCGCATGTCACGCTCAAGCTGGCCTTGTCGCTCGACGGCATGATCGCGCGCGCCGACGGCGAGAGCCAATGGATTACGGGCGCCGCCGCGCGGGCGCATACGCATCTCGAACGCAGCCGGCATGAGGCGATCCTGGTCGGGCGCGGCACGTGGGAGAAGGACCAGCCGCGACTCGACGTGCGGTTGGCGGGGCTGGAGGAAAGGTCGCCGAGGCGCATCATTCTTGCCTCGTCACCCCAGCAAAAGCTGGGATCCATCTCCCAACCGTCCGACTCTGGTGAAGGTGCGGGAGATGGGTCCCAGCTTTCGCTGGGACGACGGGAGGCGGAGGTGATTGCGGATCCTCGCGAGATTTCCGCTCTGGACGGCGTCGACCATCTCCTGGTCGAGGGCGGCGCGCAGACCGCCTCCGCTTTCCTTGCCGAAGGACTGGTCGACCGGCTGCTCCTCTATCGCGCGCCGATCCTGATCGGGGCGGGCAAGCCCGCGCTGGGCGACATCGGACTGGCGTCGCTGGCCGACGCGCATGGGCGCTGGCGGCTGACCGATAGCCGGACGCTTGGCATCGACCGGCTCGAAGTCTACGAGCGCCGATAATGTTCACCGGCATCATCACCGATATCGGCCGGATCACCGGCGTCGAGCATCGCGGCGACCGGCGCCTGCGCATCGCCACCGCCTACGATACCGCCAGCATCGACATGGGCGCGTCGATCTCCTGTTCGGGCGTATGCCTGACCGTGGTCGACAGGGGATCGGATTGGTTCGCGGTCGAGGTTTCGGCCGAGACGCTGTCGCGCACCGCGGGCGACTGGAGCGAGGGCACGCCGCTCAACCTCGAACGCGCGCTGCGCGTCGGCGACGAATTGGGCGGGCATATCGTAACGGGCCATGTCGATGGCGTCGGGATCGTCACCGAAGTCACGCCCGAGGGCGACAGCACGCGGATCGTGATCGAGGCGCCGGCGAGCCTGGCGCCCTATATCGCGGCCAAGGGCTCGGTCGCGCTCGACGGCATCTCGCTGACGGTGAACGAAGTGTCCGATCAGCCGGACGGGGCGGTGCGCTTCGGCCTCAACGTCATCCCGCATACGCAGCAGATGACCACATGGGGCGACGTGGCGCCAGGCCGCCAGGTCAATATCGAGATCGACGTGCTCGCGCGTTATCTCGGTCGGATGGAGCAATTGCGTCGTGTCGTCTAATCCGCAGCTTTCGCGGTTGCGCCATGCCTTCCTGTCGACGCCCGAGGAGGTGATCGAGGAAGCGCGCAACGGCCGCATGTTCATCCTCGTCGACGACGAGGATCGCGAGAATGAGGGCGACCTCATCATCCCCGCGCAAATGGCGACGCCGGATGCGATCAACTTCATGGCGACGCACGGGCGCGGGTTGATCTGCCTGGCGATGAGCAAGGCGCGCGTCGACCAGCTTGGCCTGCCCTTGATGAGCCGCCACAACGGCACGCGCCACGAGACGGCTTTCACGATCTCGATCGAGGCGAAGACCGGGGTCACCACCGGCATCTCCGCCGCCGACCGCGCGCGCACGATCGCGGTGGCGATCGACGCATCGAACGGCCCCGACGAAATCGTGACGCCGGGCCACGTCTTCCCGCTCGTCGCGCGCGAGGGCGGGGTGCTGGTGCGCGCGGGGCATACCGAGGCCGCGGTCGATGTCGCGCGGCTGGCGGGGCTCAATCCGTCGGGCGTGATCTGCGAGATCATGAACGACGACGGCACGATGTCGCGGCTCGACGACCTCGTCGCCTTCGCGCAACGCCACAATCTCAAGATCGGCACGATCCGCGACCTGATCGCCTATCGCCGCCGCCACGACCATCTCGTCGAGAAGCGTGCCGAGACGCATTTCTCCAGCCGCTGGGGCGGCGACTGGACCGCGACCAGTTTCTACAACAAGGCGACGGGCGACGAGCAGATCGCATTGGTCAAGGGCAAGGTCGACCCGGGCAAGCCCACGTTGGTGCGGATGCATGCGCAGGCCCTGTTCGCCGACATGTTCGGCGAGGTGTCCAAGCGCGGCGGACTGCTCGAAGGCGCGATGAAGATCATCGGGGATGAGGGGGCGGGCGTGATCGTCGTGCTCAACAAGCCGATGGTCGGAGGCCAGCTTTCCAAGGTGATCGAAGCGCAAGCCGGCAAGCGCCAGGGCGGCATGGATCCCGAGGAATTACGCGATTACGGCGTCGGCGCGCAGATCCTGACCGAATTGGGCGTGCAGGACATGATCCTGCTCACCAATTCGCATCATACGCTGGTGGCGCTCGACGGCTATGGCCTGTCGATCGTCGGCGAACGACCGATCCCCGGCTGCGGAGAGACTTGATGGCGCGTTTCCTGATCGTCGAGGCGCGTTTCTATGCGCATCTCAATGACCTGCTGCTGCAGGGTACGCGCGCCGCGCTGGAGGAAGCGGGGCACGCCCATGAGACGATCACCGTCCCGGGCGCGCTCGAAATCCCGGCGGCAGTGGCGATGGCCGCGGAGACGGGGCGCTATGACGGCTTCGTCGCTTTGGGCGTGGTGATCCGTGGCGAAACCTATCATTTCGAGGTGGTATCGAATGAAAGCGCGCGGGGGCTGATGGCGCTAACGTTGGACGGGCTGCCGATCGGCAACGGCATCCTGACGGTCGAGAATGAGGCGCAGGCGCTGACGCGCGCCAAGCCCGACGAGAAGAACAAAGGCGGCGAGGCGGCCAAGGCGGCGATCGCAATGCTCGAGCTGAAGTCGCGTTTCGGCTGACGTTCTTCCCCGTCATCGCGCGCGATGGACTGGATTGCCGCGCCGCTAACGCGGCTCGCAACGACGGGGACGCGAATGGATCCTCCCCCGCAGGGGGAGGGGGACCACCGGCGAAGCCGGTGGTGGAGGGGTGTCCCCGTTCGAGGTTTACCCGTCGCTGTGAGGTGAATACCCCTCCACCACGCCGCTGCGCGGCGCGGTCCCCCTCCCCTTGCAGGGGAGGATTGGGGGGCATGCCGATGGCCGCATGTCCATTGGACGTGCGGGATCAAGGCCTGGAACAAGCTTGTGTGACCGGCGCGGTTCCGCACACCTGCTCGGCAGCGGGGAGGCTGCATGCTGACCTTGGACAGTTAAGTCCTGGATACCGCCTGTAGGCCTGCCAAT
>Ga0207657_10000104_pt1 | contig 81832 bp, 76 predicted proteins | sample KBSC33metaG_FD_184316 | JGI IMG/M metagenome (GOLD analysis project Ga0207657, IMG submission 184316) | Corn rhizosphere microbial communities from Kellogg Biological Station, Michigan, USA - KBS C3-3 metaG (SPAdes) (version 2) | ecosystem: Host-associated > Plants > Roots > Rhizosphere > Soil ...
CGGCGGCTTGAGGCGCGGCTGGCCCTTCTTGCCCTCGAGGCTTTCGAGCATCGCGGTCTCTTCGCCGCAGATGTAGGCGCCCGCGCCGCGGTGGACGAAGACGTCGTAGTCGTAGCCCGAGCCGGCCGCGTTCCTGCCCAGGAGGCCCGCATCGTAAGCCTCGGCGACCGCTGCCTCGAGCACCTCGGCCTCGCGGATGAATTCGCCGCGGATGTAGATGTAGGCCGCGCGCGCGCGCATCGCGAAGCCGGCGATGAGCGCGCCTTCGAGCAGCTTGTGCGGATCGTGGCGCAGGATCTCGCGGTCCTTGCAACTGCCCGGCTCGGATTCGTCGGCGTTGATCACCAGGAAGCTCGGTCGCCCGTCGCGGCTTTCCTTGGGCATGAACGACCATTTCATGCCGGTCGGGAAGCCCGCGCCGCCCCGCCCGCGCAGGCCGGAATCCTTGATCTCCTGGATGATCGCGTCCTGCCCGCGCAGCATCAGCGCCTTGGTCTCGTCCCAGTCGCCGCGCTTCTCGGCCGCCTTCAGGCGCCAGTCCTGGTAGCCGTAGACGTTGGTGAAAATGCGATCCCGATCAGCGAGCATCTGCGAGCGTCCAACAAAGAGATTCAGCGAGCATCGTGATTTCTCTGCAAGCCGAAACGGAGGGCGAAGCCCACCGCAAGGCCGGCGAACGGCAGCCACAAGGTCTGCCAGGAAAGGAATATCGCCATCGGATCGAACGCGAACGCGATCACCAGGCCGATCAGCATGCCGGCAAAGGGCAGGAAGCGCAGGACGTCCTTGCTCACCGCTGCAGCACCCCGAAAACGTAGATCGCGGCGAAGATCAGGATCGCCCCCAGCGCGACGGTCTTGACCATGCCCTTGAGGAACTTCCACGCGAGCACGATCGCGATCAGCGCGACGACGCAGGCGAAGATGTAGAACATCACCACTCACCCCGGTAATCGTGGTTCTCGGTCACCATTTGCTTGAGCGTGGTCGGCCCGCCGAGCGGCTCCGAGGTGTGGCGGCCGGGTTCCTGCGTGCCTTCCTTCGGCGTCTTGCCCTCGGCGAGCGCGTCGAGGATCTTGTCGAGCCGCTCGGGCGTCAGGTCCTCGTAGTTGGCGTCGTTGATCTGGACCATCGGCGCGGTCGCGCAGTTGCCCATGCATTCGACCTCGGTCAGCGTCCACAGCCCGTCGGGCGTGGTGTGGCCGGGCTTCATGCCCCGCTTGTAGCAGGCCTCGAAGAGGTCGTCCGAGCCGCGCAGCATGCAAGGCGTCGTGCCGCAGACCTGCACGTGGAAGCGGCCGACCGGCGCAAGGTTGTACATCGTGTAGAACGTCGCCACCTCGAGCACGCGGATGACCGGCATGTCGAGCTCGCGGGCGACGAACTCGATCACCGGGATCGGCAGCCAGCCTTGCGTGTTCGTCTCCGCCCCGATCTGCCGCTGGGCGAGGTCGAGCAGCGGCATCACCGCGCTGCGCTGGCGCCCTTCGGGGTAGCGCTTGATGGCTTCCTTCGCCTTGGCCGCGTTTTCCTCGGTCCAGGCAAAGTTGCCCCACCGCTCGCGCAGCTCCGGCGTATCGGGATGAGGCGCGCGTTCAGCCACGGCGCCCCCGGCGCTTGTTGACCTCGTCCTGCGCGAACAGGAACAGCTCGAAGCCGGCGATCGAGGCCGCGAGCATGGGCAGCGTGTCGGTCACCGTGTAGCCGAGGTACATCTCGCCGAACACCAGAACCACCAGAACCAGGCCTGTGATCGCCGCCCACACGCGCATCATTTCCAGAGTCGTCTTCATAGCCAGTCCCTCCGCGTCACCTGTCGCATTCTCCGAACACCACGTCGATAGCGCCGAGGATGGCGGTGGCGTCGGGCAACATGTGCCCCTTGCTCATAAAGTCCATGGCTTGAAGGTGGCTGAACGCCGTCGGGCGAATCTTGCAGCGGTAAGGCTTGTTGCTGCCGTCGCTGACGAGGTACACGCCGAATTCGCCCTTCGGGCTTTCGGTGGCGACGTAGACCTCGCCGGCGGGCACGTGGAAGCCCTCGGTGTAGAGCTTGAAGTGGTGGATCAGCGCTTCCATCGACTGCTTCATCTCGGCGCGCTTGGGCGGCACGACCTTGCGGTCGGTGCTCGCCACCGGCCCGTCGGGCATCTCGGCGAGGCACTGCTTGATGATCCGCGCCGACTGGCGGACCTCCTCGACGCGCACCATCATCCGGTCGTAGCAGTCGGAGTTGGTGCCGACGGGCACCTCGAAGTCCATCCGGTCGTACACGTCGTAGGGCTGGCTCTTGCGCAAGTCCCACGGGATGCCGGCGGCGCGGATCATCGGGCCCGAGAAACCCCAGGCGACGGCGTCCTCCTTGCTGACCACCGCGATATCGACGTTGCGCTGCTTGAAGATGCGGTTGTCGATCACGAGGCTCATCGCGTCCTCGAACAGCCGCGGCAGGCGGGTGTCGACCCAGTCGCCGATATCGGTGAGCAGCTTCAGCGGCACGTCCTCGTGCACCCCGCCCGGCCGGAACCACGCGCAGTGCATCCGCGCCCCGCTGGCCCGCTCGAAGAAATTGAGCGTGTCCTCGCGGATTTCGAACAGCCACAGGTTCGGCGTCATCGCCCCGACGTCCATCACGTGGCTGCCGATGTTGAGCATGTGGTTGGAGATGCGCGTCAGCTCGGCGAACAGCACCCTGAGGTATTGCGCGCGCAGCGGCACCTCGAGGTTGAGCAGCTTCTCGATCGCGAGGACGTAGCTGTGCTCCATGCACAGCGGCGAGCAGTAATCGAGCCGGTCGAAGTACGGCAGCGCCTGAAGGTAGGTCTTGTACTCGATCAGCTTTTCGGTGCCGCGGTGGAGCAGGCCGACGTGCGGGTCGATCCGCTCGATCACCTCGCCGTCGAGTTCCATCACCATGCGCAGCACGCCGTGCGCCGCCGGGTGCTGCGGCCCGAAGTTGATCGTGTAGTTGGAGATCATGCCGCCATCGGTGGTCGGCGACTGTTCGAGTTGCAGACTCATGCGCGCTCCCCGTTGCCTGGAACACGGCAAGTCCCACCCAATCGGGACACGGATCCTGCAACGCGTTCACGGTGGCCGACAAGCGAGGCGGGAATCATTCCTTCTCCCCCTTCGTCTTGGTCGGCGCGGCCCTCTTGCGCGGGGCCCGAGCGGGGCGGTCCTCGGTCGGCTTCGGTGCGCCTGGCGCCTTGCGCCCGGTCGCGACAGACGCGGGGTTGCGGGTGCCCTGCCCCGCCAGCGACCCGCTCGACTTCTTCGACGGCGCGACCTTCTTGGCGGCCTTCTTGTCGGCCTTCTTGCCCGCGCCCGTGTCGGACGGCTTTTCGGTGACTTTCGGCGTCTTGGCCGGCGAAGGCCCGCCGGTCTTCGGTTCCTTTGTGTCCGGCTGGCCGCTCGGCTCGGGGTTCGCCTTGGGCATCGGCGCTTGCGGCGGTGCCTCGGACTTCTCATCGCCCGGCAGCACGTACTCCGCGCCTTCCCACGGGCTCATGAAGTCGAACGTGCGGAAGTCCTGCGGCAGCTCCACCGGCTCGTACACCACGCGCTTGTCTTCCTCCGAGTAGCGCAGCTCCATGTAGCCGGTGAGCGGGTAGTCCTTGCGGAAGGGATGCCCCTCGAAGCCGTAGTCGGTGAGGATGCGCCGCAAGTCGGTGTTGCCGTCGAACAGCACGCCGTAAAGGTCGAACACCTCGCGCTCGAGCCATCCGGCGTTCGGCCACAAGCGGGTGACGGTCGGCACCGGCGTGTCCTCGGCCGCCCGCAGCTTGACCATGATCCGATGGTTCCTGGTGAGCGAGAGCAGCATGTAGACCACATCGAAGCGCTCTTCGCGATCGGGATAGTCGACCCCGGCGATCTCCATCAGCTGCTGGTAGCCGTGCTCGTCGCGCAGCGTCCGCAGGACATCCTCGATCGCCTCGCGCTCGACCCCGATGACGATCTCGCCGTATTTCTCCTTGCTCGCGAGCACGTGCTTGCCGAGCGCCTTCACCAGCGTCTCGCGCACGCCTTCGTTCGAGGAGATCTTCGGAGCGGGATGGAGAACACTCGCCATGCTAGCGCTCGATCGTCCCTTCGCGACGGATCTTCCGCTGCAGCTGCATCACGCCGTAGAGCAGCGCCTCGGCGGTCGGCGGGCAGCCGGGGACGTAGATGTCGACCGGCACGATGCGGTCGCAGCCGCGCACCACCGAATAGCTGTAGTGATAATAACCGCCGCCGTTGGCGCAGCTGCCCATGCTGATCACGTACTTGGGGTCCGACATCTGGTCGTAGACCTTGCGCAGCGCGGGAGCCATCTTGTTGCACAATGTGCCGGCGACGATCATCACGTCGCTCTGGCGCGGGGACGCGCGCGGGGCGACGCCGAAGCGCTCCATGTCGTAGCGCGGCATGTTGACGTGGATCATCTCGACCGCGCAGCAGGCGAGGCCGAAGGTCATCCACCACAGGCTGCCGGTGCGCGCCCACTGGAACAGCTCCTCGGTGCTCGTGACGAGGAAGCCCTTGTTGTCGAGCTCGGCGCCGAGCTGGTTGAAATAGGTCTCGCCGGGCTGCTCGATCTCGGGGTGGATCGTCGGATTGATCTCCGGCCCCGCGACATTGGTGCCCGCCGGGTTGGCCAGCGCGTGATCGAGCGGGCCCTCGTCCTTCATTCCCATTCGAGCGCCCCCATCTTCCACGCGTAAGCGTAACCGACGATCAGCTCGATGAGGAACACGATCATCGTCACCCAGCCCGGCCACCTGGTGACGTCGAGGCTCACCGCCCACGGGAACAGGAACGCGGCTTCGAGATCGAAGACGATGAACAGGATCGCGATGAGGTAGAAGCGCACGTCGAACCGGCTGCGCGGGTCCTCGAACGCCGGGAAGCCGCATTCGTACTCGCTGAGCTTGTCCGCATCGGGCTTGTGCGTGCCGGTCAGGCGCGCGACGCCCATCGGCAGGAACACGAACAGCGAGGAGATTCCGAGCGCGATGACCAGGAAGATCAGGATCGGGAGATATTGCGTTAGATCGACCAAGCGACTGACTCGATTGTGATGCCGTTTCGCTGGGCGCCCTAGTCCGGCGCGGCGAACGGTTCAAGGCCGGAACGCCCGATTTCCCGGCGGATCGTCGCTCACGCCGGACCGGCGCCGCGATTGATATTGCTGCGCTGCACCATTAGATGCCTTGGCATTCCTTCCACTCCAAAACCAAGGCCCTCCTGCGATGCCCCAGTTTTCCGAATCCGATCCGATCGTCATCCTGTCCTATGCCCGCACGCCGATGGGCGCGATGCAGGGGGCGCTGGCCGATGCGCAGGCGACCGACCTCGGCGCGACGGCGGTGAAGGCGGCGGTCGAGCGGGCGGGCGTCGCGGGTGAGGCCATCGATCGCATCTACATGGGCTGCGTGCTTCCGGCCGGCCTCGGCCAGGCGCCGGCGCGGCAGGCGGCGCTGAAGGCCGGGCTGCCCAAGTCGGTCCAGGCGACCACCGTCAACAAGGTCTGCGGCAGCGGCATGCAGACGGTGATCATGGGCGCCGAGGCGCTCGCCACCGGCAACGCCGACGTGATCGTCGCCGGCGGCATGGAGAGCATGACCAACGCGCCGTACCTCCTCAAGAAGCACCGCTCGGGCGCGCGCATCGGCCACGACACCGCGTACGATCACATGTTCCTCGACGGGCTCGAGGACGCCTACGAGCAGGGCCGCGCGATGGGCACCTTCGCCCAGTGCACCGCCGACGAATACCAGCTCACGCGCGAGGAAATGGACGCGTTCGCCATCGAGTCCCTCGCGCGGGCGACCGAGGCCATCCGGTCGGGCGCGTTTGCCGACGAGGTCGTGCCGGTCACGATCCAGACCCGCAAGGGCGAGGTCGAGGTCGGCACCGACGAAGCCCCGGGCAAGGCCAATCCCGAGAAGATCCCGCAGCTGAAGGCCGCCTTCGCCAAGGACGGCACCATCACCGCCGCGACCTCGAGCTCGATCTCCGATGGTGCCGCCGCGCTCGTGCTCACGCGCGAAAGTCGCGCCAGGGAACAAGGCAAGCAGCCCGTCGCGCGGATCGTCGCGATGGCCGCGCACGCGCAGGCGCCCAAGGACTTCACCACCGCTCCGGTCGGCGCGATCCACAAGGTGCTCGAGAGAGCCGGCTGGTCGGTGAGCGACGTCGACCTGTGGGAAGTCAACGAGGCGTTCGCCTGCGTCGCCATGTTCGCGATGAAGGACATCGGCATCCCTCACGAGAAGATCAACGTCCATGGCGGCGCGACCGCGCTCGGCCATCCGATCGGCGCCAGCGGCACGCGCATCATCGTCACCTTGCTCAACGCCCTCAGGCAGCGCGGGCGGAAGCGCGGCGTCGCCTCGCTGTGCATCGGCGGCGGCGAAGCGACGGCCGTAGCTGTGGAAATGGTCTGATCCCGACCCTTGCGCTTGTTTCCCGAGGGTTTGCCGCTGTGGTACACTACGCGCAGGCCAAACCATGGGAGAGGGCAAGGCCAATGAGAAAAGTCGTACCCATACTCGCGTTGGCTGCGCTCTCGGCGTGCGGCCAAAGTCAGCCCGCGGGCGATACCGCGGCGGCCGCCGAACCGCCCGCGGCGACGGCCCCGCACAGCAACGCCGCGCCAGGGACCTATGTCAGAACGGCCGTGGACGGCTCGATGACGACGATCAGGCTGCAGCCCGACGGCACTTATTCGAACTGGGTCGCCGGCGCGCAGACCGAAACCGGCAAATGGGCCGTCAAGAATGACAAGACCTGCTTCACGCCCGACGGCGGCAAGGAACAGTGCTCTTCGGACGGCCCGATCCAGCCCGACGGACGCTTCAGGGTCACGCCGGACCAGGGCGCTGCCTACACGTTGACGAAGACGGCCTGAGCTTATTGCCTTCGTGCCGCTTGCCCCGGCGCGCGGCTGTGGTAGACCGCGCGCTAGGGTCGCGCGTGGGAGGGAATCCTATGAAAAAGCTGACCCTTGTTCTCCTGACCGCCACGGCCCTGGCCGGTTGCAAGCAGCAGGCCACACCCGCACCGGCACCGAGCGAAGCCGCCACGACCGCCGCGGCGGCCGGCCCATCGAGCGCGAACGGCTCGCCGGCCGGCGCTTATGCGGTGACGGCCAAGGACGGAACGCTGACGACGACGGCGCTCAACGCCGACGGCACCTACACCGACAGCGACGCCAGTGGAAAAGTGGTCGGCCTGGGGACCTGGGCCGTCAAGGACGGCAAGACCTGCTTCATGGCGACCAAGGGCGATTCCGGGTGCTACACCGAAGCCGCGCCGGGCGCCGACGGGTCGTTTACGGCCACGTCGGAAAAGGGCGATACCGTCACGGTGAAGCCGATCGTCCTCACCGCGGCCGACATGGCCGGCACGTACGACTTCATGATGGACGGCAAGGCGACAACGTCGGTCATGAAAGGTGACGGCTCCTACGAGGATTCGGCCGGCGGCAAGGTGACCGAGAGCGGCACCTGGACCGCGAACAACGGCAAGGTCTGCTTCCAGGATACCGCCCACAAGAACCCGGAACAGTGCTGGACCACGACCAAGATGGACGCGAACGGCAAGTTCGCCGCGACCTCGACCGACGGCAAGACCGTGCTTCAGATCACGAAGCAAAAGACCTGAGCCGAACCTCGCTCAAGGCGGACGGGCGGCCGGCGGCGGCCGCCCTTCCCGCTTACGGCTCCCCCGCGCCCCACAGCCGCCGCTGCTCGACCCAACCGGCGCGGCCGGCGACGTCGAACTGGCACCACCCCTCGCTGCAGTTGCCGAGCGTGCCGACGACCCCCGGCGCGACGTTCCAGCGCAGCGTGGCGGACGCACTGGCGCCGGCGCGCATCGGCGCGAGACCCTTGCCGGTGACGATCGCGGTCCGCTTCGGATTGAGCAGCCGGGCAACGATCCACCCTTCCGCCCCGTCCGGGTCGCGCACCCGGCGCCAGCCCTGGTACAGGCGCACCACTTTCACCGGCAGGCCGACGCGGTGATAGACCCAGTCGATCGGGTAGCTCTCGCTCGGCCCGACACGCATGTTGACCTCGTCGGAGCGCAGCGAAGCCCAATAGGGCACCTCACGATCCTGGGCATGGGCTGGGAGGGCGAGGAAGACTGTGAAGACGAGCAGCAGGCGGCGCAACATGGCCGATGCGTCTACCGGTTGAGACAGGGTCGATTCAAGGCGCGCAAGGCTGTTCGCAACATCCTTTCACCAGCCCTTGCCGCCGCGCCCGATTATGTCCTAACGCAGCGCCGAGGAAGCCCGTCCGCTGGGCCGGGGGGAGAGGCATCGATGATCCGCAGGACCGCTCTCGCTTTGGCGCTGCTTGCGCTGCCCGCCATAGCCCATGCGCAGGCCCCCGTCGCCGCCACCCCCGACAGTGGCGACACGGCCTGGGTGATCACCGCCTCGGCCCTGGTGCTGCTGATGACCTTGCCCGGCCTCGGCCTGTTCTACGGCGGCCTGGTGAGGGCGAAGAACGTCCTCTCGGTGCTGCTGCAGGTCGGCGCGGTGGCCGCGGTGGTCTCGCTGCTGTGGATCATCGTCGGCTACACGATCGCGTTCGGCGACGTGACCAACGGCCTCGTCGGCAGCGGCCGCGCGTGGATGCTGACGCCGGCGAACCTGTTCACCGTCAGGCCCGACACCACTCTCCCGGAAAGCGCCTACGCGCTGTTCCAGCTCACTTTCGCGGCGATCACGCCGGGCCTCATGGTCGGCGCGTGGGTCGACCGCGCGCGCTTCTCGTGGGTCGTCGTCTTCAGCGCCCTGTGGAGCCTCATCGTCTACGCGCCCGTGGCGCACTGGGTGTGGGGCGGAGGATGGCTCGCGCAGCGCGGCACGGTCGATTTTGCGGGCGGCATCGTGGTCCATACGACCGCGGGCGTCTCGGCGCTGATCGTCGCGCTGCTGCTCGGGCGCCGGCAGGGCTTCCCGACCAGCGCCCTGCTGCCGCACGCCCCGGGCCTGACGATGGTCGGCGCCATGCTGCTGTGGGTCGGCTGGTTCGGCTTCAACGGCGGCTCGGCGCTGACCGGTTCGGACGGCGCGGCGAGCGCGATCCTGAACACCCACGCCGCCGCGGTCACGGCCGCGCTGGCGTGGATCGCGATCGAACGCGTGACCTTCGGCAAGCCGACCACCATCGGCTTCGCCACCGGCGCGGTGGCGGGCCTCGCGACCGTCACGCCGGCGGCGGGGTTCATCTCGCCGGGCGGCGCGATCCTCGTCGGCGCGCTTGCGGCCCTGGTGTGCTATTTCGCCATCCAGCTGGTCAAGGTGAAGCTGCGGGTCGACGATTCCCTCGACGTGTTCGCGGTCCACGGCGTTGGCGGCATGCTCGGTTCGATCGCCGTCGCGTTCCTCATGTCCGAAGGGTTCGGCGGCGCCGGCTATGGCGAGGCGATGACCTTCGGCTCGCAGCTCGGCGCCCAGGCGCTCGCCGTCGCCGCGGTGGCGGTCTACTCGATGATCGCGACGACGCTGATCGCGCTTGCCGTCTCGCTGGTGCTGCCGATGCGCGTGAGCGAGGACGACGAGCGCCAGGGACTCGACATCGCCAACCACGGCGAACGCGGCTGGGATTTCGACTGACGTGGATCGGGCCGCTTACGAAGACTACGTCGCCGCGTTCAACCGCAAGGACTACGCGCGGATGGCGAGCTACTACGCCGAGGACGTCGAGTTCATTCTCAGCCAGGAGCGTGGGCTCGTGTTTCACGGCCGCGAGGCCATCCTCGCTCTCTACAAGCCGTTCCACGAGGCGGTCGACGAACGGGTCGACGTCGTCCGCTTCGCCGCCGGGGACGGCTTCATCGCCGCCGAGGTCGATGCCGAATTCCGCCCGATCCCGGGCGCGAGCCAGGACGTGATCGACCTGCCGCAAGGCAAGGTGCTCAAGGTCACGACGTTCGCGTTCTACGATCTCGGCCCGGACGAGCGCTTTACGCGCATCCGGGCCGCCAGCCAGTCACGCCGCTACGAAGACGCCTGAGGGGAGACATATGAGGGGGGTTGCAACCCGGATCATCGCGGCTTTCGCGCTGCTCGGCACCGCGGTCGCGCAAGCGAGCGATGCGCCGTTCGTGCCGGTAACCGACGCGATGATCCAGCATCCCGACCCGAAGGACTGGCTGAGCTGGCGGCGGACGCTCGACAGCTGGGGCTACAGCCCGCTCGGCGAGATAACGAAGGCCAATGTCCCCCAGCTGCGCATGGTCTGGGTGCGGCCGCTCGACGCCGGGCACCAGGAAGGCACGCCGCTGGTCCACGACGGGGTGATGTATTTCCCCGGCCCGGGCGACGTGATCACCGCGCTCGACGCCGTCTCGGGCAACGTCCTGTGGCAGTACAAGCGCGAGCGGCCCAAGGACCTCGACAAGTTCCTCACTTTTCCCGACACCAACCGCAACCTTGCGATCTACGGCGACCTCATCATCGCCCGCGGGTCGGACGACCATATCTACGCGGTCAACGCCCAGACCGGCAAGCTCGCCTGGGACACCGAGATCATGGACTACCACAAGGGCGCCAAGCAGAGCTCGGGCCCGATCATCGCCGACGGCCTCGCCATCACCGGCCGCTCGTGCGACCAGAAGGGCGGGCCCGACGCCTGCGTGATCACGGCGCACGACGCGAAGACCGGCAAGGAAGTGTGGCGAACGAGCACCATCGCCCGCGGCAGCGATCCCAACGACGCCACCTGGGGCGGCACGCCGCTCGAACGGCGCCAGCAGGTCGGCGCGTGGATGAATGCGAGCTACGACCCCGAGCTGCACCTGCTCTACATGGGCACTTCGGTCTCGACCCCGGCCCCGAAGTTCATGCTGGCGGGCAACCAGTACACCTACCTCTATCACAACTCGACGCTGGCGCTCGACGTGCGCACCGGCAAGATCGTGTGGTATTACCAGCACGTGGTCGATCACTGGGACCTCGACCACACCTTGCCGCGCATCCTCATCGACGAGCAGGTCGCGCCCGATCCCAGGGAAGTCACCTGGATCAACCCGAAGATCGTCAAGGGCAAGGTCTACAAGGTCGTCACCGGCATCCCCGGCAAGACCGGCATCGTCTACACGCTCGACCGCAGGACCGGCGAGTTCCTGTGGGCGCGAGCGACGGTGATGCAGAACGTGGTCCAGTCGATCGACGGCGCGACCGGCAAGGTCACCGGCAACCCCGCGACGCTGTTCGACAAGGTCGGCGACACGCGCTTCGTCTGCCCCTCCTCGACCGGCGGCGCGAACTACCAGGCGCCGGCCTACAGCCCGCTCACGAGGACGATGTACTTCCCCGAGCAGAACCTGTGCGAGACGGTGACCGCGACCGAGCCGAAATGGCCCACGCCGACCTACTCGGTTGCCTCGAAGATCGCCCTGTCACCCGATGCGGACGGCAAGCTCGGCGTGATCACCGCGGTCAACGCGGTCACCGGCAAGACCGCATGGAAGTTCTCGACCCGCGCGGGCATGCAGTCGATCCTCGCCACCGGCGGCGGGCTGCTGTTCGCCGGCGATGCCGCGGGCCGCTTCCGCGCGCTCGACCAGGCCACCGGCAAGGTCCTGTGGGAAATGAACCTCGGCTCGGCGGTGACAGGCTACCCGGTCACCTTCATGGCCGGCGGGCACCAGTACGTCGCCGTCTCGACCGGTTTCTGGCTCGGCGACAGCTTCACGCCGGAGCTGATCCACGGCACGCAGGGCACGCTGTTCGTGTTCGCCCTGCCCTCCGCCGGCATCGGCCGCCAGGGCCCGCCGCGCGCGCCGATCAACCCGGCGAGCGCGCCGATGCCGATCGATCCGGGCGGCCCGGCGAGCGCCCCGGCGGCCTCCGCGGGCGACGGCAAGGGGGTGTACGACAGCGCCTGCGCCGCCTGCCACGGCGCCGATCTCATGGGCGCGGGCGAAGCCCCGGCGCTCAAGGGCCCCGCCTTCCTCGACAAGTGGAACGGCAAGGACGCCGCGCTCTATACCTTCATCCACCAAAACATGCCCCCCGGCGCCGGCGGATCGCTGAGCGACGGCGACTACCGCGCCGTTACGGCCTACGTCCTGCGGGCGAACTCAGCGCCGTAGGAGCACCCCCTCGAACATTAACCCGCCGAAACGCCCCTATTCAGCGGCCGTGCATGGCCAATCGGGCAAGTTCGGCGCATAATTCCGAAAGAAAAGGATCGATCATGGGTAAGTCGTTTTCCCTTCTCGCGCTGGCCGCCGCCGCGCTGGCTCCCGCCGCGCCGGCTCTTGCGCATGCCCACGTGGTCAGTTCGACCCCGGCCGCCAACGCGGTCGTCGCCGCGCCCCAGCAGGTCAGCATCACCTTCAACGAGAAACTCGTGCCGGCCTTTTCCAAGGTCGAGATCTCGATGGCCGGGATGAACATGGGCGTGCCCGTCAAGACGGCGCTCAGCGCCGACGGCAAGACGCTCGTCGCGACGCCGAAGGGTGCGTTCATGAAGGGCAGCTACGTCATCAACTGGAGCGCCGCCTCGACCGACGGGCACAAGACCAAGGGCAGCATCCCGTTCAAGATCAAGTGACGTGATCGAGCTGGCGGTCATCGTCTGCCGGCTCGCGCAATACTGGGCAGCGTCGATCCTCATGGGATCGGCGCTGTTCTTCGTTTACGCGCTGCCGTCGCAAGGCCCGGCCTCGGCGGCGAGCCTGCGCTGGAGCAGGCCGCTGCTCTGGGTCTCGGCGATCGTGCTCCTTGTCGCAACCGTGGCCGGGCTGGTGACGGAGACGGCGGTCCTTGCAGGATCGCTGGCCGACGCGTTGACCGCCGAAGCGCTCACCGCCGTGGTCTCGCAAATGGACCTCGGCAAGGCCGCGCTCGCTCGCGCCGCCCTCGCCCTCATCGCCGTGCTGTGGACCGCGTTCGTGCCGCGCCGGCGCGCGCTGTGGCTCGGCACGGGCATGCTCGGCGCCCTTGCCTGCGTCTCCATCGGCTGGATGGGCCACGGCGGGGCGACGGACGGGGCCGGCCATGTGCCGCATCTCGCCGCCGACATCGTGCATGTCCTCGCCGCCGCGTTATGGGTCGGAGCCTTGGTCGCTTTCGTCGGCCTCGTCGTCGCTCGCAAGGGCGCGGAGCAACTCTCGGCCACCGCGCTGGCCCTGCAGCGCTTCTCGCCCATCGGGATCGCCCTTGTCGCCACGATCGCGGCGACCGGGCTGGTCAACACCTGGTACATGATCGGGACCGACTTCGACGGTGCCATCCACGCCCCCTACGGCCAGCTGCTCGCCCTCAAGGTCGCGCTGTTTGGCGGCATGCTGGCGTTGGCCGCGCTCCACAGGCAGCGGTCGGTCCCGGCCCTTGCGGCAAGGCTCTCGTCAGGCCGGCAGCCCGAGCAGGACGCTCTCGCTTCGCTGCGACGGTCCATCGCGCTCGAGGCGTTGCTGGGACTGGCCGTGCTGATGACGGTCGCGTGGTTCGGGACGCTCGAGCCGCCGATGGCGATGTAGGCTCAGTCCCCGGTCAGGATGCGATCGACCAGCTGCTTCACGGTGGGCGTGAAGTTGTTCGAATAGAACGGGTCCTGCTTGAAGCGGTATGCGCCGTGCCCGGCGAACATCAGGTTCTCGTCGACGGGAGCGCCGTGGGCGATGTCCTGCAGGGTCTTCTGGATGCAGAAGCTGCGCGGGTCTGCGAGGCGCCCGGTCGAGTGATCGTCGTGGTCCTTCCATGAGGAGAAACCGCAGTGCGACAGGCAGCCCATGCAGGCCGCCTGGTCCTCGCGGATCTGCGCCCGCTCCTCGGGGCTGACGAACACCAGCGTGTCGTCGGGCGACTTGAGGCCTTCGGTAAAGCCGGCGAGCACCCACGTCCGCGCGCGTTCGCGATCCTTCGGGGTGACCCAGAAGTTCTTGCCCTTGACCCCGACGTCGAGCTGCACGGTGTGCTCGCCCGCCTCGACGCGCGAATAGGGGATCTGCCGCTCGCTGCGCGCTTCGAGGCTGCGCAGGAAGCTGTTGCGCACCGCCGAGCTGTAGAACCCTGTCGGGCTGAAGCGGTGGAGCAGCACGTCGCCTTCCTCGAGGTGGCGCAGCGCTTCCTTCCAGCCCTCGGGAATCGGGCTTTCCTCGGTCAGCAGCGGGCGGGTGCCGTACTGGAAGGCGATCTGCCCGAGGTCGGGATTGTCGATCCAGTGGTCCCACTCCCGCAAGTACCACACGCCGCCGGCCATGATGATCGGCACGCCGTCGGCGATGCCCTCCCCGCGCATCGTTTCGCGCAGAGCCTGCACCCGGGGATAGGGATCCTCGGGCTTTTCCGGGTCCTCGGCATTGGACAGGCCGTTGTGCCCGCCGGCGAGCCACGGGTCCTCGTAGACCACGGCGGCCATCAGGTCGGCGACCTTGTGATAACTGCGTTTCCACAAGGCGCGGAAGGCGCGCGCCGAGCTGATGATCGGCAGATAGTTCACGTTGAACCGCTGGGCGATCTCGGCCAGCTTGTAGGGCATGCCGGCGCCGCAGGTGACGCCCGCGACCAGCCCCCGGGTGCGTTCGAGCACCCCCTCGAGCACCTGCTGCGCGCCGCCCATTTCCCACAGCACGTTGATGTTGATCGCCCCGTTGCCGCTGGCGATGTCGTAGGCGCGTTTCACCTGCGCGACCGCACCGTCGATCGCGTAGCGGATCAGCTGCTCGTGCCGCTCGAGGCGGGTCAGCTGGTCATAGACCTGCGGGATGATCTTGCCTTCGGCGTCGTAGCTGTCGGCGTTCACCGCGCTGACGGTGCCGATGCCGCCGGCCGCCGCCCACGCGCCTGAGCTCCTGTGATTGGTCGCCGAAACGCCCTTGCCACCCTCGATCAGCGGCCACACCTCGCGCCCGCCGTAGGTGATCGGTTTCAGCCCCTTGAATGCCATCTTCGGTCCTGGTCTTTCGTTCGTCAGCCGGCGTTGCCGTCGCTCGGCTTGCTGCACGGTTCGATCTCGTGCGGCTCGGGCCGATTTCCGGCGGCCTCGAAGCGTGCATAGTACCCTGCTAGTTCCGGCTTACGGATAAATTCGGTCAGGCGAAAGCCCACGCGGGCAAATTCGCAGAAAAGCTCCTTGGGCGGAATGCCGTGCTGGCTGGTCGGCCGGTCGGCTTCGACGACGATCACGGCGCCGTCCTTCTTGAGGCCGGGGCGCAGGTGCCAGAGAAACGCATAGGGCTCGGTCACCTCGTGGTACATGTGCACCAGGAAGATGCGGTCGAAGCTGTGCTCCGGCAGGCCGGGATCGACTTCGGTGCCGAGCTTGATCGAAACGTTGTCGAGGTGCTCGGTTTCGACCCGGCTGCCGAGGCGGGCGAGCGCGTCGCGATCGATGTCCTCGGCGAGCACGCGGCCCTTCCTGCCGACCCGGTCGGCCAGGCGGACGGTGTAATAGCCCTCGCCCGAACCGATGTCGGCCACGGTCATCCCGGGCTGAATCATCGCCAGGTCCATCACTGTTGCCGCCTCGCGCCGGTCATCGCGCACCTGCTCGTTCGAGAACCCGTCCCCGCTGCGCGTCGAAACGGGGCGGTAGGCGCGCGGAAACTCGCGCGCATCGGGCGGCCGCTGCTCGTCGGCCGCGGGCTTGCAGCCGGCGAGCGGCAGGGCGGCGAGCAGCGAAGCCAGGAGGACGAGCCGGCGGAACATTTCGTGCCCCTTACCGAGGCGCGCCGGGCAAGGCAAAGGTCTGCGCATGCGATTGTGAGGGAGAGGAGCGACCTGTAAGTTCAATTCCGGGGGAAACTGCCATGCTGCGCATCACTTTTGCCGTGTTTGCCTGCCTCTTGCTCGGCGCTTGTTCCGGCTGGGTTTCTGACGAACGCCTGCTGGGCGAAGGCGACTGGGCGCATCTCGCCCTCAATGGGCGGTACAAGACGACGCCCGACAGCGGGTCCAGCGATCGGATCATTCTCAGGTCCCGGCCCGATGGCCTGATTGAAGGCCGCAACACCAATCGCCACGACAAGAGCCAAATGCTTTTCGGGCTGGTCGCGATCAAGGGCGGCTCGGGAGACTATTTCCTGTCGGTGGATCGTTCGGGCGATGACGCGGAAGGCGATCAATATTTCGTCGTCCGCGTGGCCGAGGGCAGGGAGCTCGAATTCTTCATGCCGGACTGCGCGGCCACGCCGCCGGTCGACGGCATGACGAAGGTGCCCCGATGGCACAGAGAACCCACAACCGCTGGCGAGGTTGCGCCCGGCGAAAGCCCGCCGGCGCCGGCAGAGGCCAAGGCAGCACCAGCACCGCGGGTGGCACCCGATACCGAGCTCGAATGCAAGTTCTCGACCAAGGACGCGCTGATGAGCGCGGGCCTGGAGGCGGAAAAGTTCCTTTCGGCGAACCACATAGTCGAGGTGACGCCATTTTTCGGCCTGGAACCCGACGACGAGGAGGAGCGCAGCGGCACGCGAGGCTAGTCGACGTCCGCCACCTCGACGGTCTCGCCGGTGACCCGCTGCGCAAGCGCGGCGGCGATAAAGTCGTCGAGGTCGCCGTCGAGCACATCGCCGGGGCTGGACGAGACCACCCCGGTCCTCAGGTCCTTCACCATCTGGTACGGCTGAAGGACGTAGCTGCGGATCTGGTGGCCCCAGCCGATGTCGGTCTTCTCCTCGTACTCGCCGGCGGCGGCGGCCTCGCGCCTCGCCAGTTCCGCTTCGTACATACGCGCCTTCAGCATGTTCATCGCGATGGCACGGTTCTTGTGCTGGCTGCGGTCCTGCTGGCTGGCGACGACGATGCCGGTCGGAATGTGAGTGATGCGGACGGCGGAATCGGTCTTGTTGATGTGCTGCCCGCCCGCGCCGCTGGCGCGATAAGTGTCGACGCGCAGGTCGCCGTCGTTGATCTCGACCTCTATCGCGTCGTCCACGACCGGATAGACCCACACGCTGGAAAAGCTCGTGTGCCGCCGCGCCGAGCTGTCGTAGGGGCTGATCCGCACCAGGCGATGCACGCCGCTTTCGGTCTTCGCATACCCGTAGGCGTTCTCCCCCTTGATCAGCAGGGTCGCCGACTTGATGCCGGCCTGCTCGCCGGCCTGGTACTCGACCACCTCGACCTTGTAGCCCTTGCGCTCGGCCCAGCGGCTGTACATCCTGAGCAGCATCTCGGCCCAGTCCTGGCTCTCGGTGCCGCCGGCTCCGGCATGGACCTCGAGGTAGGTGTCGTTGGCATCGGCTTCGCCGGCGAGCAAGGCCTGGACCTTGTCGGCATCGGCGCGATCGGCGAGGCGCTGCAGCGTTGCCAGGCCTTCCTCAACGACGCCATCGTCGCCTTCGGCTTCGCCCAGTTCGATGAATTCGATCGCGTCCGACATTTCCGAGGAGATCTCGTTGACGGTGCCGACCGCGCTTTCGAGCCGGCGCCGCTCGCGCATCACTTCCTCGGCCTGCCTCGGATTGTCCCACAGCTTCGGATCCTCGACCCTGGCATTGAGCTCGTCGAGCCGGCGCAGGGCACGCTCCCAGTCGAGCGAGCGCCGCACCAGGGCGAGCGCCGCTTCGATCCGTTCGATATGGGCCTGCCCTTCGGCACGCATTTGAGGCTACTCCGATGAATTGGGCGCCCGCTTAGCGGAGGGGGCGGACGAGGGAAAGGGCGCCGCGCCCGGTACCGGGGCGGCGCAGACCTGCGAGCGCTGCTAGTCAGCCCTTCTTGAGCGCTTCGACCGCGGCCAGGCTGTTGCTGATGTGCTCATCCGGCTTCATCGCCGAATAGACCATCGCGATCTTGCTGTCCTTGCCGATGACGTACGTCGTGCGGTTGGTCCAACCGGTCGAGGTGCCGTCGGGCTTCTTCAGGTCGACGTCGTACTCGGTCTTGATCTGGTCGGTGGCGGCGGCGACCGGGAACTGCCCGGCGCACTTCTTGGCCGAGAATTCCTTGAGCTGGTCGGTGTTGCCGGCGGTGACGCCGATCACGGTCGCGCCGGCCGCCCTGAACTTCGGCATGGCCTGGGCGAACGTTTCCGCCTCGATGTTGCACCCGGGCGTGAACGCCGCGGGGAAGAAGTAGAGCACGACCGGACCCTTCTTGAGCGCCTTCTTGAGGTCGAAGGTGATCGGCTTTCCGGCCTCGGCGCCCTGGGCGACGAACTCCGGGGCCTTGGCGCCTTTCGACAGCGTGGCGTGAGCAGGAGCGGCGGCGAAGGCCAGCGCGGCGAGTGCGGCGAGAGGGAGCGAACGGTTCATGGCGGGATCTTTCTGCCTGTCTGAAAGGAAACTGTCGATTCCAATATTGCGCAACGAAAGTTCAATAGATTCCGCCCTGCTCCTCGACAAAGTCGCCCGGGGGGGCCTGCTGCGCGTTGCCGCCGTTGCTGATCGGGCCCTGCTCGCGCTGGCGCAGCTGGGCGAGGATCGTGTTGCGCATCGCGTCGATCTGGTCCTGCCGCTGCGGCCGGCGTGGCTCGGTATCGGGCTTGAAGGCCTCCCAGATGACCTCGCTCAGCGGATCGTCGGTCGGATTCTGGTCCCACACGCGCACACCGCTGCGCCGGTCGATGCGAACCATGCGAATCCCCGGCGGCGCGAGGAACGGCTTGTCGGTCCAGCGATCGCGCGTCGCCTTGACGAAGTCGATGAAGATCGGCGCGGCGAGGTTGGCGCCCTGGTAATAGCCGCCGAGGTTGCGCGGCTGGTCGTAGCCGACGTAACCGCCGGCGAGAATGTCCGGCGAGCCGCCGATGAACCAGACGTTGGTCGGCCCGCTGGTAGTGCCGGTCTTTCCGGCAAGCGGCAGGCCCAGCGCGCGCACGCGCACCGCGGTGCCGCGCTGGACGACGCCTTCCATCATGTGCACGACCTGGTACGCGGTGCGGGCGTCGATCACCTGCCGGCCGGTGTCGGCCAGGCGCGGCATCGGCTTGCCGTCCCATTGCGGCATGTTGCAGCCGGGACACTCGCGCTGGTCCGAACGCCAGATCACCTTGCCATGCCGGTCCTGCACATAGTCGATCACGGAAGTCGGGTGCTGCGAGCCGTGGTCGAACAGCGCCGCGTACGCTTCCATCATGTGCTCCAGCGTGGCGTCCCCGGCGCCGAGCGCGAACGACAGATAGTTCTGATAGTTGCCGATGCCGAAGCGCGACAGCGTGCGGGTGACGTTCTCCATGCCGATGTCGGCGGCGATGTGAACTGTCATCAGGTTGCGCGACTGCTCGAGGCCCCAGCGCATCGTGTGCTCGCCGCCGCCGCCTTCGTTCTCGAAGTTGCGGAAGCATTTGTTGCCGAGCGCGGCGCCCTGGTAGACGCAATAGGGGGTGTCGGGGACCATCGTCGCCGGAGTCATCCCGTTGTCGAGCGCCGTCGCATAGACGAACGGCTTGATGGTCGATCCCACCTGCCGCTCCGCCTGGGTCGCCCGGTTGAAATCGGACAGGCGGCTGTCGAAACCGCCCTGCATCGCGAAGATGCGGCCGTTGTGGGGATCCATCGCCATGAAGGCGCCGGAGACGTCAGGCACCTTCTGCACGGTCCAGGCATTGCCCGCCGGCGACGCGGCGACGACGTCGCCCACCTTGAGCGCGTCGGGCAGGTTGATCAGCGGCGCCTTCTGGCCGTTGGCAAACCCGATTTGCGCGGCGCTGCCCGCGCGATCGGTGACGACGCCCACGCGCCAGTCCTGGTAGCGAATGGCGAGCGTCGCCGCGGCCAACTGGTCGGTCAGGCTGGCCTTGCCGGGATCAAAATGGGTGATCGGCGTCCACGGCTTGCCCGATGCATAGTTGATCAGCGTCTTGCGCAAGGCCTCGCGGGCGGCGTCCTGCATCTTGGGGTCGAGCGACGTGCGCACCCACAGCCCGCCGGCATAGACGCTGTTCGGCCCGTCGTCGGCCGTGACGCCGTACTTGGCCATCAGCTCGCGGCGAACCTGCTCGAGGAAATAGCCTGCATCGACGGTGCGGGTGTCGTCGTGCTCGGTCACCAGCCCGAGCGGCTTCGCCTTCGCCTCGTCCGCTTCGGCCTGGCTGATGTGGCCGTTCTTGACCATCTCGTCGAGCACCCAGTTCCGCCTGGCAATGGCGTCGCCTTCGTATTGCTTGCGGCTGTAATGCTCGGGGGCTTTCGGCAGGATCGCCAGGAAGGCCATCTGGCTGAGATCGAGCTGGTCGACGTCCTTGTCGAAGTAGGCGCGCGCCGCGGCCTGCACGCCGAAGCTGTGGCGGCCGAGCGGAATGGCGTTGAGATAAAGGGTGATGATCTCGGGTTTCGTCAGCACCCCTTCGATCCGCCGGGCAAGGATCATCTCCTTGAGCTTGCGGCTGACCGAATATTCATTGCCGACGAGGATGTTCTTGGCCACCTGCTGGGTGATCGTCGAACCGCCCTTGGCGCGTTGCCCGCTGCCGAGCTTGGTGACGTAATCGAACACCGCGCCCACCAGGCCACCGATGTCGACACCGCCGTGTGTCCAGAAGGTCTTGTCCTCGGCCGACGTATAGGCATTGAGCAATTGCGGCGGAAAGTCCTGGAACTGCAGCTCGACCCGGCGCTCGCGGGCGTAGGTATCGACGATCTCGCCGTCGCTTCCGCGGACCATCGTCGGCAGCGGCGGCTCGTACGTCAGCAGCTTGTTCGCGTCGGGCAGGTCCCAGGTGACCACCGTCCAGCCGATGACCGAGAGCGCCAGCAACGCTGCCAAGGCGACGGAGATCCAGCGAAACCTCCGGCTCGCGTGCCAGTTCCCGCGGAACCAGGCGAGCGCAGCACCGAGGTCGCGGTTCAGCCGATAGCGGAAATAATCGCCGCGCGATTGCTCGGTCACGTCCATCGCGCGGCGCCTTAGCATGGGGATTCGTTCTCGCGCCAGAACGTTTGCGGCGAGACGTTCAGGCGCCCGCTTGCCGTGCGAAGTAGATCCGTATCGCCCGCGCCATCACGCTCGCGAAACGCTGCTGCCCCTGAGGCGACGAGAGCCGTTCCGCATCCGCCGCGTTGGTTATGAAGCCGGATTCGTAAAGCACCGAAGGCACGTCCGGCGCGCGCAGGACCACGAAGTCGGCCGAACGGCGCGGATCGGGATTGAGCTCGAGGATGCCCTGTCCCTCGCGCAGGATCAGTGCGGCAAAGGCGGCCGATTCCCGGGAAGTGCGGCGCTGCGCGAGATCGACCAGGATGTTGCTCACGACATCGCTCGTGCCGGCCAGTTTTACGCCGTTGACGCTGTCGGCGCTGTTCTCGCTGGCCGCGACGCGCGCGGCCGCTTCGCTCGACGCCTTGCGCGACAGGGTGTAGACGCTGGCACCGGTGATCTGGTCCTTCTCGCCGGCGGAATCGGCGTGGATGGACAGGAACAGGTCGGCGCCGAGCTTGCGCGCGATCTCGACCCGCTCGTCGAGGGAGAGAAACCTGTCGTCGGCGCGGGTCAACGCCACTCTCACACCGCCGCGCCGGAGCAACTCGTCGCGCAGCGTCGTGGCAAGGCCAAGGGTAAGCATCTTTTCGCGAAAGCCTGTTCCGACCGCTCCGGGATCGTGCCCGCCATGGCCGGCGTCGATCACCACGAGGGGTATCGCGGGATCGTCCGGCCCCTCGATCGCCGGCAACCCGATCGGGCGGCCGGGATCGGGCAGGACGATACGAATGACGTAGCCCCGCCCTGAAAGCGGCACCGTGATGGCGAGCCCGGCGAGGAACAGCACAACGATCAGGACGACCGGCGCGAGGAAGATCAGCGGTGTCTTGAGGCGCTGCCACATGTGTTAGAGCGGTCTATGGACGCGGCCGCGAGGCGAACAAGGCATTTTTGCCGTTCTTCCGCAACTAGGTTGCCCGATTGGGCGCCCGGTGCTAGCAATCCGCCGTCCGGGCACTCATATGCCTGGCTCACGCCCGAAGCCACAGAGGGCTTCGGAAACGACGACAGGTTGATGCCATAATGACAAGTTTGTGCCTGTTCGTTCCGCCGTTGCCCTTGGGCAGCGACGCAACGGCTGGCGCGCCTGCGCAGATCGCAACCCTGCGCCTTGTCCCCGTGGCAGACACGTTCCGCTGCGCCGCCGCACCGATGCGGGCCGGCGCCGTTTCATCTTCCGGCCGCCCGTCGGGTGCCGGATTCCACACAGAGATGCGCACTGCCCTGCCTGATGCAGGCGTGCGGCGCGCATGGAGACTATTCAATGGCAACGCGCATGCTGATCGATGCGCGCCACCCGGAAGAAACGCGGGTGGCGGTGCTCAAGGGCAACCGGATTGAGGAATTCGATTTCGAATCTGCCGAACACAAGCAGATCAAGGGCAATATCTATCTAGCCAAGGTTACGCGGGTCGAACCGTCGCTTCAGGCGGCCTTCGTCGACTTCGGCGGCAATCGCCACGGGTTCCTCGCGTTCAGCGAAATCCACCCCGACTACTACCAGATTCCGAAAGAGGATCGCGAGGCGCTGCTCGCCGAGGAGCAGGCGCACGCCGAGGAAGAGGCCGCCCTGCGCGCTGCCGAGGAAGAGGAGGACGAGGACTCCGACCTTTCCGGCGACGATGGCGTCGAGGAAATCGACACCTCGGAAAACGACCAGGTGGCGATCATCGAAGACGGCCACCTCGAACGCGGCTTCGACGACAACGGCGAAGGCGATGCCGACGAACAGGAGGACATGGAGGCCGAGGAAGCCCTCGCCGAAGAGGGCGGTGAGCCGCGCGGCAACCGCCGCGGCAGGGGCCGCCGCCAGGGTCGCGGCGGTCAATCGCGCGCCAAGGCGATGGACGAGCTGCGCGACAAGCGCATGGCGCTGCGCCGCCGCTACAAGATCCAGGACGTCATCCAGCGCCGCCAGGTGCTGCTGGTCCAGGTCGTCAAGGAAGAGCGCGGCAACAAGGGTGCGGCGCTCACCACCTATCTCAGCCTCGCCGGCCGCTATTGCGTGCTGATGCCGAACTCGAGCCATGGCGGCGGCATCAGCCGCAAGATCAATTCGGCGAGCGACCGCAAGCGCCTGAAGCAGATCGTCTCGGACCTCAAGCTGCCGCGCTCGATGGGCCTGATCGTTCGCACCGCCGGGCTCCAGCGCACCAAGACCGAGATCAAGCGCGACTTCGACTACCTCGCCCGTCTGTGGGACGAGATTCGCGAGAAGACGCTGAAATCGACGGCGCCGGCCCTGATCCACTCGGACAGCGATCTCATCAAGCGGGCGATCCGCGACATCTACAACCGCGAGATCGAGGAAGTCGTCGTCGAGGGCGAGGAAGGCTACCGCTCGGCGCGCGAGTTCATGAAGCTCCTGATGCCGAGCCACGCCCGGCGGGTGAAGGCCTATTCGGATCCCGTGCCGCTGTTCCAGCGCTACGGGGCGGAAGACCAGCTCTCGGCGATGTATGACCCGGTGGTGCAGCTCAAGTCGGGCGGCTACCTGGTGATCAACCCGACAGAGGCGCTGGTCTCGATCGACATCAACTCCGGCCGCTCGACCAAGGAGCACGGAATCGAGCAAACCGCGCTCAACACCAACCTCGAGGCGGCGCGCGAGATCGCCCGCCAGCTGCGGCTGCGCGACATGGCGGGCCTCGTCGTGATCGACTTCATCGACATGGAATACGGGTCGAACATCCGCAAGGTCGAGAAGGCGATGAAGGACGCGCTGAGGAACGACCGCGCGCGAATCCAGGTCGGCCGCATCTCCGGCTTCGGCCTCATGGAGATGAGCCGCCAGCGCCTGCGCACCGGCGTGCTCGAGGCCACCACGCGCCAGTGCCCGCACTGCGACGGCACCGGCCTCGTGCGCACCGCCTCCAGCGCCGGCCTGTCCGCGCTGCGCCTGATCGAGGACGAAGCGGCCAAGGGCCGCGGCACCGTCATCACGCTCTATGCCTCGACCGAGGCCGCGGTCTACCTGCTCAACGCCAAGCGCGCGGACTTGCGCGAGATCGAGGAGCGCTACGGCGTCACCGTCGAAGTGCTGCCCGAGGGCGAGGAGGAAGGCGCCAAGATGCGCGTCGCCAGCGCCGGGCCGCGGCCGACCTCGCCGCCCAAGTTCGAGCCGATCGCCGATGAAGTCGAAGACCTCGATCTCATCGACGACGAGGAGGACGAGGAGGACGAGGAGGACGAGCGCGCCTTTGCCGACGAGGGTGGCGAGGATCGCCGCGGCAAGCGTCGTCGCCGCCGCCGGGGCGGGCGTGGCCGCAATCGCGACCGCCCCGAAGGCGAGGAGCAGGTCTCCGACGAAGCCGGCGAGACGGACGAGGAGGAGGCCGGCGAGTTCGCAGCCGCCGACGACCAGGCCGCGGAGCGCCCGAAGAAGCGCCGCCGGCGCGGTGGCCGCCGGCGCAAGCGGCGCGACGGTTCGGAAGAGGTGCTCGGCGACGAGAGCGTCGCCGAGGAAGCCGAGCTGATCCCCGAGGCGGCCGAAGGCCCCGGCACCGAGGACATTCCCGTCGCAGGGGCGGCGCTGGAAACCGCCGAGGCCGAAACGCCCAAGCGCCGCAGCCGCCGCCGAAAGGCGGTCGAGGAAGCCACCGAAGCGGCTCCCGTCGGCGAGGACGAGCCGTCGAGGATGGCGCCGACCGGCGAGGAAGCACCGGTTGTCGAAGAGACCGTCAAGCCAAAGCGCCGCTCGCGCGCCAAGGCGCCGGTCATCGAAGAGGCTCCCGCCCAGGCTGCCCCGGCGGAGCAAGCCAGGCCTGTTCGCGCGCGACGCAAGAAGCCGGCGGCCGACGAGGCGCCGGACGCCGAGGCGGCGGCGGAGCAACCCGAGGCCGCCGCGGTCCGCAAGTCCGAGCCCGAACCGGCCAACGACGCCAACGGCGACGAGGCGGCCGGTGAAGAACCCGGCTCGCCGCGCCGCGGGTGGTGGCAACGCACGTTCGGCGAATAGGCCGGTAACGCAGGCAAGAAATGGGCTCCGGAAGCGCCGTGCTTCCGGGGCCTTTTCCCATCGGCGCCGTCAGGCGTTGCAGAGCGCTTCGGTCGTCGGATCGATGATCTTGCCGACTTCGGTCACCTTGCTGGCCGGGAAGCCCGACTTCGCGGCGTGCTCGTGGATCCGCGCCTCGTCCTCGGCGAGGTAGATGCAGAACGTCTTGTCGCCGGCGACATAGGAATGTTCCCACTGCACGCCGGGGATCTGCGCCAGCGCGGCGTTCGACGTCTTGGCCGCACCGCCGAGTTCCGCGGCATTCAGCCCGCCGACACCGGGAAGGTCACGCTCGATCACATATCGCTTCATCATGGTTTGCCTCCTCATGGTTCGATGAGGGTGGATTACCCTGGCGCTGGCCGGTGGACGAGATGGCAATAATGCTATAGTTGCGCGGCGATCCTGCCAAAATGAGGGCTGGCATGCACAAGATCGTCATCCTGTTCGTCAACGGCGGCCTTGCCTCGACCTCGATCCTGCCGCTCGAGATCTTCAAGAGCGCCGGCACGCTGTGGAACGCGCTCAACGGGGTGGCGCTCGAATCCCGCTTCGAGGTGGTGACCGCCAGCGCGGACGGGGCGCCGGTGCGGGTGAGCCGGCACCTGTCGCTCACGCCGGAACTGGCCTGTGCCGACGCCGGCGAGCCCGACCTCGTGTTCGTCGCCGCCGGCGGCCTCGAGTTCGATGCGATGGTGAACCAGGCCTACGATCCGGTCGAAACCGTCGCCCGCAACGCCGCGCTGCTGCCGTGGCTCAAGCGCTGGCACGGCGAAGGCGCGACGATCGTCACCGCCTGTTCCGGCGCCCTGCTCGCCGCCGCGGCGGGTCTGCTCGATGGCAAGCGCGCGACCGCGCACTGGGGCCTCGCGCGGCTCTATGCCGAGCATTACCCGAACGTCGACTGGCACGAGGAATACCTCGTCACCGACTGCGGCGACGTGGTGTGCGGCGGCGGCGTCAACGGCGCGGCGGACGTCTCGCTGTACCTGGTCGAGAAGTACTGCGGGCGCGAGGTCGCGCTCAAGACCGCGCGTTCGCTATGCATCGAAATGCCGCGCACCTGGCAGAACAGCTTCACCCACTTCGAGTTGCGCGCGGCGCACGAGGACGAGCCGGTCCTCGCCGCCGAGCACTTCATCCGCACCCATTTCGCCGACGATTTGAAGTTCGACGCCGTGGCCCGCCACGTCGGCATGAGCCCGCGCAACTTCGCCCGACGCTTCAAGGACGCGACCGGCGACACGCCGCTTGCCTACCTCCACGGCCTCAGGATCGCCGTCGCCAAGCAGATGCTGGAAACCTCACCGGTCGGCGTTGCCGAGATCGGGCGGATGGTCGGCTACCTCGACCCGGCGTTCTTCCGGCAGCTGTTCCAGCGCAGGGCCGGCGTATCCCCCAGCGACTACCGGCGCCGCTTCGGCCGGGCGGCCGCCTAGGCCGGCGGCCGGCACGCGAAGCTCGCCGCCTTCGCGACGTCGCCGCCGACATAGTGCGCGTGGCTCGGGTACGGGCACAAGGGGCGGGTCGCCGAACCGTCGCGGCGGCTGGCGACGACGCCATCGGGTGCCGCCCCCTTTTCGACCCAGTCGACCATCTTCGAGAGCAGGTCGAACTGGTCGAAGCTGTTGCCGCCGGCGCAGTGGAGCATGCCGGGGACCATGTAGAACCGGCTGGCGCCCGTAAACGCCGCGCCGTTGGTCTCGGCGGCTCGCTGCCACCAGTCCCAGGTCGCCAGCGGGCTGAACCAGAAATCGGAAACACCGTGATAGAACAGCGTCTTGCCGCCATGATCGAGGAACGTGTTGAGGTTGGTCCAGTAGTTGGTGTCGGTCAGCCGCTGCATCGCATCGGCGCGCACCGCGTGGACGCGAGCGTCGAGATCGATCTCGGTCGCCTTGCTCGGCGGACCGAACGGACCGGGCGCGCCGGACGGCAGGTAGCCCATCGGCATCGCGCCGGTGCCGGTATCGAACGGCACCGGGGCATAGATCGCATAGCCGGCCTTGTCCTTCGGCCCGGCAAAGGCGGTGTCGAGCGTGTCGGCCAGGGCCTGGCTGATGCAGCCCGAGGCCTGGCCCTTGCGGCACACCAGCCTGGCCGGCTTGAAATGGCAGGCGGCGACGTTCTCGATCATCCCGTCCTTCAACCCGTCGAGTGCATCGCACTGGTCGAGCAGGCCGTCGTTCAACGTCTTGCGCACGTCGGCCGTCAGCAGCTGGCCGACGTCGGGCTTGCCGTCGGCGCCGAGGGGCGAAATCCGGTTGAGCAGCACTTGCGTGTATTCGATGCCGAGGTTCGAATCCCCGGTGCGCATCGCCGGCGCACCGATCACAACGCCGTCGAACAGCTCGGGATAGCGCTCGATGGCCAGCATCCCCTCGCGCCCGCCGGTCGAGCACCCGGTCATGTAGCTGTGCGCGATCGGCTCGCCGTAGTAGGCGCTGGTGATCGCCTTGGCCGCCAACGTGACGGTCCTGACGCTCGCCTCGGCGAAATCGAGCGCCGCGCGCTGGTCCTTGGAAAAGCTGCTGTCGAACACCGCGCCTTCGTGCCCGCTGTCGTGGCTGACCACTGCGAAACCGCGCGCGAGCGCCGGCACCGTCCCGGCCGCGACGGGACCGACCGGAAGCGCCACCGAGCCGTTGAGCCCGCCGCCGCCCATCAGCAGGAACCGCCCGCTCCACGTGTCGGGCAAAGCGAGGGCGAACCGGATGCCGTACGTCTTGCCGCCGGCGCCGGTGCGCTGGTTGATGACGCCCTTGACGGAGCAATAGGCGGGTAAGCCCGAGGCGAGCCTCGCTGGCCCGTTCTGCACCGTGCCGGGCGCCGCCGCCGCGAGTTCCTTCGCCTCGGTAATGGCGACGCCCGCTCCGAAATCACGCCCGGCGAGCGCCGAGCAGCGATCGCTCGATGGCGTCGCGGCGGCGGCCGCAGCGGGGCGCGGCGTATCGGTCTGCTGCATGGAACAGGAAGCCAGCAGCCATCCTGCAAGCACGGCCAGTCTTTTCATCACCCCTCCCGATCCCGATCGGGAAGACTTTCCTACAGGGCGGTAAAGAGTGCAAGACGGCTCCGCCGCCAGCCTATCAACGGAACGCTTCAGCATCGCTTCGCCGCGGCCGCAGGTTGCCGGCCCGTTTTCATGCTGGACCTGAGATGAAGTGTCGACCTGCAACGGGCTCTGCCTGTCGAAGCGGGCCGTCCAGCACATGGTGCAATTCGTGCAACGCCTGTTTACCTCGCCACCCTTGCCCCGCGCGCGGGGGGCGCTAGATAGACCTCGCAGCTAAGGATAACCGATGGCCGAGTTCTTCCTCCCGAAAAACAGCAAGATCAGCGGCAAGGGCCACGCGTACCGCGCGCCCGAGGCCAAGCGGGTCAAGAAGTTCCGCATCTACCGCTGGGACCCCGACAAGCGCGAGAACCCGCGCTACGACACTTTCGAGGTCGATCTCGACCATTGCGGGCCGATGGTCCTCGATGCGCTGATCAAGATCAAGAACGAGATCGACCCGACGCTGACCTTCCGCCGCTCGTGCCGCGAAGGCATCTGCGGGTCGTGCTCGATGAACATGAACGGCAAGAACGGACTCGCCTGCACCACCGCCCTCGAGGAGATATCCGGCGAGGTGCGCATCACGCCGCTTCCGCACATGGAAGTCGTCAAGGACCTCGTGCCGGACTTCACGCACTTCTACGCGCAGTATGCCTCGATCAAGCCGTGGCTGCAGACGGTCACGCCGCCGCCCTCCGGCAAGGAGCGGCTGCAGAGCCCGGCCGAGCGCGAGAAGCTCGACGGCCTCTACGAATGCATCCTGTGCGCCTGCTGCTCGACCGGCTGCCCGAGCTACTGGTGGAACTCGGACAAGTTCCTCGGGCCGGCCATCCTGCTCCAGGCCTACCGCTGGCTGGCGGACAGCCGCGACGAGATGACCGGCGAGAGGCTCGATGCGCTGGAGGACCCGTTCCGGCTCTATCGCTGCCACACGATCATGAACTGCGCCAACGCCTGCCCCAAGGGCCTCAATCCGGCCAAGGCGATCGCCGAGACCAAGAAGATGATGGTCGAGCGGCAGATCTGAGCCGCGCGTGGCGCTCGACGACGTCCTGCTGCGCGATTGCCCCGATCATCCCGGGTGGCACGAGTGGCGGGTCGCGGGCGCGTTCAACCGCGAGGTGATCGGCACGCTGCTGGTGCGCGACGAAGGCCGTGGCCTCGCCCGCACGCGTATCTTCCCGCAACCGCACATGGGCAACGTCCACGGCGCGATGCACGGCGGCATCATCGCCGCCCTCGCCGACGCGACGCTGTTCGCCGGGCCGGGCGTGCTGACCGGGCAGGACCTCGCGGCCTCGGTCACGGTCGAGATGTCGCTCCAGTTCATCGGCGTCGGCAGCCTGGACGAGCCGCTCGACGGCCTCGTCGCGATCCTGCGTGAAACCGGCCGGATGATCTTCTGCCAGGGCAGGATCGTGCAGGGCGACAACACGGTCGCCGGCTTCTCGGGCATCATCCGCAAGATCGCCGCATGAGCGGCATGCTCGCGCGCTACCAGGCGCTCATCGCCGCGGGCGAGCTCAGGGCCGATCCCGAGCAGCGCGCCGCCGCCGAGCGGCTGCAGCGGTTGCAGGACGAGCTCGTCGCCACGCGCGAGCCGGGCGCCCTCGCCCGCCTGTTCGGCCGCGAGCAGGAACGGGTGCGCGGCGTCTACCTGTGGGGCGGCGTCGGCCGCGGCAAGTCGATGCTGATGGACCTGTTCCACGAAACGCTGCCGATCCGCCGCAAGCGCCGGGTGCATTTCCACGCCTTCATGCTCGAGGTCGACCGCCGCCTGCGCGACGAGCGCCGGAAGGAAGCCGGCGACCCGATCGCCCCCGTCGCGGCGCGCCTCGCCGAGGACGTGCGCTGCCTCGCGTTCGACGAGATGGTGGTCAAGAACACACCCGACGCGATGATCATGAGCCGCCTGTTCACCGCGCTGATCGTCGACCAGCGAGTCACCGTCGTCACGACCTCGAACCGTCCGCCGCAGGATCTCTACAAGGACGGCCTCAACCGCGGGCTGTTCGTGCCGTTCATCGACCTCATCGAGCGCGAGTTTGACGTCCTGGCGCTGAACGGCCCCGTCGACTATCGCCTGGAACGCCTTGCCGGCATCGGCGCGTGGCACACCCCGCTCGGGCCCGCAGCGACCGAACAGGTGCGCGAGGTGTTCTTCCGCCTCACCGACTACCCGCCGGAAGACGCCGCCCACGTTCCGTCTGCCGATCTCGACCTCGGCGGCGGCCGGGCGCTGCACGTGCCCAAGAGCCTCAAGGGCGTCGGCGTGTTCAGCTTCAGGCGGCTGTGCGGCGAAGCGCGCGGGGCGGCGGATTACCTCGCGCTTGCCCAGGCCTATCAGGCGGTGATCATCGTCGGCATCCCGGTGATGGGGCCGGAGTCGCGCAACGAGGCCGCCCGTTTCGTCACCCTGGTCGACGCGTTTTACGAGAACAACGTCAAGCTCTTCGCCACCGCCGCCGCCGAGCCCGAAGCGCTCTATCCCTCCGGTGACGGCCGCTTCGAGTTCGAGCGCACCGTCAGCCGCCTCAAGGAAATGCAGAGCGCCGAATACATGGCGCGAGGCCACGGAGCGGTGTAGCAGGGAGCTGGGACACTGAAGGGGAGAGTCGAATGATCGTGGTTACAACGGAAAGCGTCGCGGGCCATCGAGTCACCGAGGCGCTCGGCCAGGTCTTTGGCGTCGTCGTCCGCAGCCGCGGAATCGGTGGCAACATGATGGCCGGCTTGCGCTCGATCGCCGGCGGGGAGATCAAGGAGTACACCGCGCTGGTCGAAGACACCCGACGGCACGCGATCGACCGGCTCGTCACCAACGCCCAGCTGATGGGCGCCGATGCCGTGGTGATGATGCGGTTCGATTCGGGCGAGATCGGCCAGACGATGAACGAAGTCGTGGCCTACGGCACCGCGGTGAGGCTCGCCGCCGAATGAGCCCGAACGCGCGGAGCCTGGTGCTGGCGCTCGGCGCGCTGCTGCTGTTCGGCGGCACGCTCATGACGGTGCTGACCGGAGGCGGCGGGATCGGCCTGATGATCATCGGCGCGCTCGTCATGGTCAGCGTCGTGCTCGAGCGGCGCTATGGCCGCCCGGGCACGCCGCCGCGCGTCGAGCATTCGGACTGGGAGCTTACCAAGGAGAAGTTCGTCGATCACGAAACCGGCCAACTCCTCGAAGTATGGATGGACCCACTGACCGGCGAACGCCGTTATGAGCCCGCCGGCAGGGACCCCCGCCTGCCGAGACCTTGAATCGCCCATAGACCATTCGCATCTAGTCGGCATACCGGCGGCAACACCCCGCCGAGGTGGACTTTCCGACATGATCGATATTCGTCCCTTTGCAGGGCTGGCCCATCGCAACCATGGCTGGCTCGACACCCGCTTTCACTTCAGCTTCGCCGACTACATGGATCCCGAGCGCATGAGCTGGGGCCAGATCCGGGTCTGGAACGACGATACCATTGCGCCGCAGTCCGGCTTTCCGCCGCACAGCCACGCGAATATGGAAATCATCACGTTCGTCCGCAGCGGCGCGATCACGCACCAGGATTCGATGGGCAACACCGGACGCACCGCCGCCGGCGACGTGCAGGTGATGAGCGCCGGCACCGGCGTCGCTCATGCGGAATACAACGTCGAGAACGAAGACACGACGCTGTTCCAGATCTGGATTCTTCCCGACCGGGCCGGGGGTGAGCCCGACTGGGGCATGCGCGAGTTTCCCCGCGGCGAACGCGCCGGCCGCTGGGAAATCCTCGCCAGCGGAGAACCCGACAAGGATGGCGCGCTGCCGATCCGCTCCGACGCGCGCGTTCTCGCGGCGACCGTGCCTGAGGGCGAGACCGTGACCTACGAGACCTCGCCCAGGAGGCACCAGTACCTCGTCGCGACCGGGGGGCGCGTCCGCGTCAACGGCGCCGAGGCCAATGCCCGCGACGGCATAGCGATCACCGGTGAGGAGGCGATCACCGTCGAAGCGCTGGAAGATTGCGAGCTGGTGATGGTCGACGCCCGCTGAGCGCGTTTCCTGGCCCTTCGGGGGCGGGAGTTAGGACACGACCCCGAGGTGCCGCAGCGAGCGGTCGAGCATCAGCAACTGCCAGAGCAGGCGCGAATGGTCGGATTTTCCGGCGATGTGCGCCTCGGCCGCTGCCGACACGAACGACGGCTGGAACCATCCGGTGCGGGCGAGCGCGGCGCTGGTCGCGATGGCCCGCGCCTCGCTCGCGAGCGGCCCGCGCAGCCACTCGGCGATCGGCGTGACGAACCCCTGCTTCGGCCGGTAGAGGATCTTTTCCGGCAGGTAGCGCCGCATCGCCTTCTTCAACAGGTACTTGCCCTGCATGCCGTGAACCCGCAGCCCCTCCGGCAGCGTCGCGGCGAACTCGACGAGGCGGTGGTCGAGCAGCGGCTCGCGCGCCTCGAGGCTCGCGGCCATGCTGGTGCGATCGACCTTGGTCAGGATGTCGCCGGGCAGCCAGAACGCGAGGTCGGCGTACTGCGCCCGGTCGAGCCCGCTGCGCGCCGGCGCGTCGTCCATCAGGCGGATCAGCGGCGCTTCGGCCTGGTATCCGCCCAGCGAGTTGGCGAAATCTTGCGTGTAAAGCGCCTGCCGCAGCTCGGGCGGCGTCACCGACAGCGCGCGGGCATAACCCTCGGCGCCCGTCCCGGCGAGCGAGAGCAGCGTCGTTTTCAGGCGCAGCGACCGCGGCGCCCAGTCAGCCTTGGGATAGACCTCGCCGAGGCCGCCGAGCACGGACTTGCGCAAACCTTGAGGCAACCACCTGCGCGCCCGCTCCTCGTGCGCATGGAACACCTGCCGGCGATACCCGGCGAACGCCTCGTCGGCGCCGTCGCCGGACAGCGCAACCGTCACCGTCTCCCGCGCGAGCCGGCTGACCCGCCAGGTCGGCAGCGCCGAGGCGTCGGCGAAGGGCTCGTCGAAGATCGCCGCCAGCGCGCCGATGTCGGCGAACTGGCCGGCGCTGACGGTGCGCGCGTGGTGATCGGTGCCGAACAGCCGCGCGACCTCGTCGGCGTAGGACGTCTCGTCGAGCGCGGCGACGTCAAAGCCGATCGAGCAGGTCTTCACCGGCTGACGGCTCGCCTGCGCCATCAGCGCGACGACGCTCGAGGAATCGACGCCGCCGGAGAGGAACGCGCCGAGCGGCACGTCGGCGATCATCCGGCTCGTCACCGCCTCGCGCAGGTGGTGCAGCAGCTCGGCTTCAAGGTCGGCCGGCTTGCCCTTGCGCCGCTCGGCGAACGAGATGTCCCACCACCGCACGGGCGCGCCGGGCCTCGCGCCGTGCCTGAGCAGGCGGTAGTGCCCGGCCGGCAGCTTCTCGATGCCCTTCAGGATCGAGCGGTGGTCGGGCACGTAGCCCCAGGCGAGGTAATCTTCGACGGCAAGCGGATCGACCGCGCGCCGGAGCAGCGGATGGGCCAGGAGGCCCTTCAATTCCGATGCGAACGCGAGGCTGCCGTCGGACAGGCTCGCCATGAACAGCGGCTTCACGCCCAGGCGGTCGCGGGCGAGAAACAGCGTGCGCTTGTCGAGGTCGTAGAGCGCAAACGCGAACATGCCGTGGAGGCGCTGCAGGCAGTCGACGCCCCACTTCTGGTAGGCCGAGAGGATGACCTCGCCGTCGCCGTCGGTGCGAAAGTGCGCTCCGAGCCCGGTCAGCTCGCGCCGCAGTTCGCGGAAATTGTAAATCTCGCCGTTGAACACCAGCATCGCGCGCCCGTCGGCAGAAGCCATCGGCTGGGCCGAACCTGCAAGGTCGATGATCGCGAGGCGGCGAAACCCGAGGCCGACCCCCGGGGCGGTCCACACGCCGGAATCGTCAGGACCGCGATGGACGATGGCGTCGCACATCCGCCCGACGCGCGCCGGGTCGACCGGCTTGACCGTGCCGCAATGAAATATCCCCGCGATCCCGCACATCGTTGTCGGCGTTACGAGGGCACGCCCGCGGCGGCAAGCAAGCCTTCGATGAACAGGCCGCAGGCGGCGGCGCCCAAGATCGCCGCCAGCGCCCCCCATCCATCGATGGCAAGCCCGGCCCATCGGCCGAGTCTCGGCGAACGTTCGATAGATCGCACATCGAGCAGGTGATCATCGGCTGCGCGGTCGAAGAACGGCCACGCGGCGCCGAGCAGCGTGGCGATCACGATGGCAAAGAAGATCCAGCCATAGACGATGTGGTCGAAACCGGCGGCGAAGGCCACGCCGCGGCTTTGCGCAAGATAGATGGTGCCCCACGCCCGCACGCCGTTGGCGAGCACCGGGAAGATGACGCACGCGGTCATGAAGATCGTCCGCCGTGCGAGGCTGCCGAAGCAGGCGTTAGCCACCAGCGCGCCGAGCGCGATCATAGCCATGAGGAACTTCACGCCCGAGCAAGCTTGCGCGACCTCGAAACGGCCGACGGGCGTGTCGATGAACACGCCGGAGAGCGTTGCCGGCACGCCGCTCGCATGGGTCAACGCCACCGCCATGTGGGCGGTAACGGCCTGCAGCGGCGGCATGATCTCGTCGCCGAAAGGAACGAGGAAGACCATGTAGGCCAGCGGGAACAGCAGCCCCGCCGCGATCCGTGGCCCGAGTATCGTGGCAACGGCGCCTTGCAGCAGCATTACGGCGCCGAGCTCGCTGACGAGGTTGACCTGGGCCACCGAGCCGGCGCTCCACGCCAGCACGCCGGCAACGACCCACGCCAGCGCCGGCCACCAGGCTTGCGGGCGCAGCCTGCGCAGCTCGGGCCAGCGCAGCCGCACGAGCCAGGCGAGGACCAGGGGAATGAGCAGGATATGGTTGTAGGTCGAGGCGTTCCACCACTGACCGACCATCTCGGTCCAGTCGCGGACCGTGAGGACGAGCAACCCGGCCCACGCGAGGGCGAGCTGCAGCAGCGGTGTGCGCCACGCGCGCGGCGCTTCGCCGGCCCAGCCCGACCGGCTCGGCCGAAGCGCAAGCTCAGGCGGCATCGCGGCGGCCTTCGCGCCTGGCTTCCCGGCGCACGAGGGTGGGCAGCGGCGCGAGCATCGAAGGCCAGCCGAGGTTTTCGACCACGAAGCGGCGCGCGGCCGTTCCCATGCCGGCGGCCCGTTGGCGATTGCCGAGCAGCTCCAGTGCCCGATCAGCCAGCGCCTCGTCGCTTTCCTCGACCGCGAAATGGGTGCCGTTTCTTGCCGGGATGCCGGTCGCGGCGTCAGGTGTCAGCAGCACCGGGCGGGCCATCGCCATCGCCTCGAGAACCTTGTTCTGCACGCCCCGCGCCAGGGTCAGCGGCGCGACGACGAGGTCTGCGGCGGCGAGGAACGGCTGCACCGCCGCGACCTCGCCCCACACCCGCACGCCGGCCTTGCCGTCGAGCCCGCGCAAGTCCGCTCCAGGGGACCGGCCGACAACGTGGAATTGCGCCGCCGGATAGACCTTGCGGACCTGCGGCAGGATCGCGCGGGCGACCCGCAGGGCGGCGGCGACATTCGGCGGATAGTCCATCTGCCCGGTGAAGACGAGATGGGGCCCTTTCGTCGCTTCGAGCCCGGCATGGGGCGCGGTTCGCATGGGATCGAATGCGTCGGGATCGATCCCGTTGCCGAGCGCGGCAATCCGCACGCTCGAGCTATCGCTCACGCGCGATTGCAGCAGCGCCGCCTCGGCCTCGCTCACGAGCAAGGTGCGGTCGGCGATGCGCGCGAGCCGTTCCTCCTCGCGGCGCACAAGGGCGGCTTCCCGCTCCAGCAGCCGCCGTTTCGGCCCGCTCGCGTCGCGGGCGTAGGCTTCGAACTTGGCCGAATCGACGTCGACCAGGTCGACGATGAGCCGCCCATCCCAGCCGGAGGCGACGTATTGTCCCATCTGCCCGGAGAACACGTAAATCGTGTCGATCGGCCGCTCGCGCAGCGTGCGCGCGACAAAGCGGGCGATCGCCCGGTGCCGGAACGCCGCCAGGCTGACCGGCTCCCCGCGAGCGAGCGCCTGCAGGCACGCGAGGGATAGCCGCTTCGTGCGATTGGCCAGGCAATAGCTTGCCGCGATTTCCGCAAGTTCTGCCTCCTGTGCGCGATCGGCCGTCGTCTCGGCGAGGCAGGCGACATGGACCGGGGCGAGCTCGGCGAGCGCCTTCAGGACATGGTGCGAACGGATCTTGTCGCCGCGATCGGGCGGAAACGGGATGCGATGCGCGAGGAAGAGGATCTCGCCCGTCATCCCAGCCCCCTGGCGATCAACGGCCCGAGCGAGCTCGCCACCGGCAACGGCAGGCTCTTCCACAGCGCGATACTCGCGGCGTGCCGCGCGCTCGTGGGGTCGGCATCACGTGGCTCGGCGCCCGGAGCTGTCCAGCTCGCGTAGTTGAGCGGCTCGGGCTCGAAGCCCCAGGTCTTCTTGTAGGCCCAGGCGCCGCTGCCGGTCTTGGAACGGCCGAAGTCGAACCGCGTGCAGCCGCGCCGGCGGGCGTGGAGCATCAGTTCGTAGTACATCCGGTCATTGGCGCGCAGGTGTCGCGCCGCGCGCGTGCCGCCGCCCCAGTAGGGCATGACCGCGCCGTCGTGACAGAACGACAGCACGCTGGCGACCGGCTTGCCGTCATGGCGCACCGTCAGGATGACGCCGTCGAGTTCCGTGAGTGCGGCCTCGAACAGGCTTTTCGGGAATACCGGCGTGCCGAGATTGCGCACGCTTTCGGCGTACACGGCATAGTGCGCCGCGCGATCGGCCGAGCCGCATCCCACCTCGACGGTCAGCTCGGCTTCGAGCCCCTTGCGCACCTCGGCCCGCTGCTTGCGCGGAATGGCCGCGAGCTGCGCGTCGTCACTTTCGGCAAGCGCGCGAACGAACCCGCAATGGCTGTCGGTGCGCACCCGCCAGTGCCTGGGGGCAGCCCCGCCGCGCAGCTCGATCGTCGCACACGCCAGCCGCTGCGCCAGCTCCTCGGCCGCGAGGCACAACGCCTCGGCCGTGGAAACGCGCTCGGCAAGCACGCCGCCGCCGACGGCAAAGCCGCTCGACGCCAGCATCCGGCCGAAGATCGGCGAGTGCACTTCGCTCAACGGCAGCCAGCCGGTGACCCCCCCGCCCTTCTCCGCCACCAGCCCCAGCGCCCTCTGCCGCGCGCCCCGCTCGACGGCGCGGAGCCAGGCGGGCCGGTGAAACAGGCTGCCGCCCGTTTCGGCCACGAAGCCCTCGATCCGCCGCGCCTCGCCGGGCTGGTGCAAGTCGACCAGGCGAACGGTCTCGCGGGCCAGGGCGAACGGCGCATTCACGCGACGACCTCGCTGGCGAGCCGCGCCGCCTCGCGATGGGCGAGCAGGTCCATCCGCCCCCAGGCGAACTCGTGGACGAGCTGGCGCAGCTTGCCGGCCATCTTTTCGAGGCTGGCGTAGTGCCGCAAACGTGACTTGAGCGGCGCGCCGGCGACGCGCGGCTGGCCGGGATCGATTTCCCACGGATGGAAATAGAAGATCGCCGGGCGGCCCTCACGCCCGTTGACCTGGCGGATCGCCCAGCGGGTGAAGGCGTAGGGGATCACCCGGAAGAACCCGCCTCCGCCCGCGGCGAGCCGCTTGCCCGCAAACGTCGCCGTCGTCACCGGAAGCTCGACCAGCTCCGACCACGGCAGCGGCCTGAACGCAAATCGCGGCGCGTCCGGCCAGCCGTAATGGTCGTGGCCGATCGGGGCGACGCTCGACGAGTAGGCGTAACCCTGCTCGGCCAGCTCCATGAACGCCCACGGGGTGCGCCGATCGATCGAAAAGCTCGGCGCGCGATAGCCGACCACCCGCACCCCGGCGGCATCCTCGAGCACCTTGCGCGCGCGGGCAATGTCCTCGGCGAAGGCCTTGCGCTCCATGCGGAACACGCGTCCGTGATCCCAGCCGTGGCTGGCGAGCTCGTGCCCGCGCAAGACGATTTCGTGCATCAGCCCGCCGTGGCGCTGGGCGACCCAGCCGAGCGCGAAGAACGTCGCCTTCACCTGCGCCTCGTCGAACATGTCGAGGATGGCGTGGACGTTGCGCTCCACCCGGTCGGCGAGCGAGTTCCAATCGTCGCGCTCGATCACGCTCTCGAACGCGCCGACCTGGAACCAGTCCTCGACGTCGACCGAGAGGCCGTTGACGATCGCGCCGCCCTGATCGGCCGAGATTGGCTGCGTGACGGCGTTCAAGCGAAATCCTTCCTCAGGCCGCCCTGCTCTCGCCCATCTCGCTTTCGATCCACTCGATCAGCATGGCCAGCGTGTGGCGGATCGTGCGCTCCTGCTCGAAGCTCTTCGCTTCGAGCGTCGCGAGCCGTTCCTGCAGCGCGGCGATGTCCGGCATCAGCGCCGCGACCGCCGCCTCGTCGTGGCGATTGGCGAGCTCGACGATCGCCTGCTGCAACTCGGCGATCTGCCCGTCGCGCTCGGCGAGCATGGCTTCGAGAGCCGCGCTGTCGAAGCGCGGCTCGCGATGGGCGGGCGCGGCCGGCTGGGAGCTTGCTGCCGGCTTCGCCATGGGCCGCGGCGCGGCTTCGGGAAACGCGCGCTCCCCCGCCATCTCGTCGAGCACCGACTTGAGCATGGCGGAATCGATCCGCGTGCGTTCCTCGACCGCGCCGAGCAGCAAGAGCCGGTTGGCGATCTGGTTGATGCGCCGCGGAATGCCGCCGCTGGCGTCGTACAGTTCCTGGAACACCCGCTGGTCGAACGCCGGATGACCGTCCCAGCCGACCTTCCTCAGGCGGTGGAGGATATAGGGCTCGACCTCGCCCTTCTCCATCGGCTCGAGATGGTGCGCGGCGATCACGCGCTGGCGGAGCTGCTCGAGCTCGTGGCTCGACTGCAGCGTGACGCGGAACTCCGGCTGGCCGAGCAGCAGGGTCTGCAGCAGCGGATGGCTGCCGAGCTGGAAGTTCGACAGCATCCGCAGCTCCTCGAGCGCCGAGACGGAGAGATTCTGCGATTCGTCCACCACCAGCAGGCACCGCCTGCCGGCGCGCGCCTGCTCGTGGAGGAATCCTTCGATCGAGCCGAGCGCGCTGGCCTTGTCGTGGCCCTCGATGTCGAGCCCGAAGCTCTGGGCGACGACATGGATGATCTCTTCCTCGTCGAGCTTGCTGGTGACGACCTGCCCCACGACCAGCCGCTGGGAGTCGACGGTGCTCATCAGGTGCGCGACGAGGGTCGACTTGCCCGCGCCGACCTCGCCGGTGATGACCACGAAGCCTTCGCCCTGCGCCAGGCCATAGCCGAGGTACGACAGGGCCTTGCGATGCGTGATGCTGCGGAAATAGAACGCAGGATCGGGCGTCAGCTGGAAGGGCTTGCCTGTCAGGCCATAGAAATCGTGAAACATCTCACTCCCTCCTCGGGGCGTCAGAACTCGTACCGCAGGCCCACCAGGGCCGAGGCGGACATGATGTCGGGAAGCTTGTCCTGGCTGATGCCGTCGAGCCCCACCGCGGCGGTGCCGCTGAGGCGGTCGACGATCCGCCGGTAATAGGCGAGCGAAGCGGTGTAGCCGACAGCCTTGCCGCCGGTTCCCGCAAAGCCGCTGTCGAACCACTCGGCGGTCGCGCTGGCGCCGATGCTGGAACGGGCGTCGAGCTCGGTGCTGGCGAAGGCCGCGGCCCACCAGGTCTCGCTGACCACCCCGTCGGCCGCTGCGATCACCGTGCCCGGCGCGGCGATGAACCTGCGCCGGTCGTAGCCTGCGCCGAGGCCCGCCGTCGTGCGGCCGAAATCGACCGCGTAAGTTGCCGAAACGCCGCGGCTGCGGAAGGCCGCCGAGGCCAGCGAGCCGAGCGACCCGCGCAGGCAGCCGCCGCCTTCGAGCGTCGCCACGCAGCCGCCGATATCGCCCGTCAGCGCGTTGCGGACCGCGGTGAATTGCGCCGGCAGGCCGGCCAGCTGGTCGGTGATGAGGCCGCCGAAGCTGGTGATGCCGTCGTACACCGAGACGTTCACGCTCTCGCGCGAGTTCGGCTTGTAAGAGAAGGTGCCGTAGTACGTCGTCGAATCGTAGCGCCGCCCGACATGAGCCTCGAGCGACGTGCGCTTGCTCGGCCGCCACATCACGCCGACGTCCCAGATCAGCCCGTCGGTCTGGTAGGCGATCCGGCGCGGCGCGCCCTTGTCGGTCACGTAACGGCCGTCCGGACCGATCACAGGATTGCCCGCCGCATTGCGCAGCGCGTCGCGGCTCGACACCTCGACGTCCTCGTATCCCACGCCGCCGACGAGCGCGAACGTCGGGCTGAGCGGGACGGTCACGTCCCCGCGCACGTTGCGGTCGCGGACCCGCTGGTCGAGGTTGGAGACGTCCTGCTCGATCCACATGCCGCCGACGCCGGCGCCGATGGGCAGCAGCGTGTAGGGGCGAAAGCCGATCCGCGCCTGGACGTTGTGCGTCGTGCTCTCGTCGGCCAGGTCGACGGGGGTCACGCCGGTCGTGCCGACCACCACCGAGCCGGGCTCGGTCACCTTGGTGTAGCCGAAGCGGTAATGGCCCTCGACCTGCAAATCGCCGGCCTGCGTCTCGACCGACGGCCCGATGTAGCCCGAGTAGATCTCGCTGGTGCGACCGGCAGCGTTCGCGAACGCGCCGCCGAACGTGCCGCCATGGCTGTCGATGCTGTCGCGCGCGGCGAGCCCGCCCGCCTCTATCGTCACCGCGCGCGGAACGAGAGCCAGCGAGGCGCGGGCGATACCGCTGATGGTGTCGCTGTCGCGCACGCCGCCGCTTTCGCCGAAGTGGCGCTCGTAGCGCACCGAGGCGGAGGCCGCCGAGTAGTGCCCGGCCGCGCTCACGTCGACGCCGGCGGCGAGCGTGGTGTAAGTCACGGTATCGCTGCCCGGCTCGAGGTCCGCGGTAAGCACCTGGTCGGCTTCGATGTAGGGCGTGACCTCGACGTGCTTTGCCGACTTGGCGGCGTGCGGCGCGTCTTCCGCCAAGGCCCCTCCCGGGAGCGCCAGCATAACGAGGCATGCGGCAACGATGGACGAGCGGATCGCCAAGGCGTCACTCCCCGTAACCGTAGTAGCTTCCGAAGCGGCGGCCGCTCGGGCTGAAGTGCGCCGCGTTGAGCAGCAGCTTGATGTCGGGACAGGCCGAGAGCAGCGACAGCGCGTCCTCGAGCGCCGATTGCCCGGTGATGTCGGCCCGCGCGACGACCAGCGCCTGGCCGACGGACTTGGCGAGCTCGGCGGCGGGAGTCGCCGCCAGCGCCGGCGGCGAATCGAAGATCACCATCCGGTTGGGCGCGCCGCGGGTCAGCCGGTCGAGCACCTCGGCCGTGCGGCTGCTGGCGAGATACTCGCTGTCCGAGTTCGTCGGGTTGCCGGCGGGCAGCACGTAAAGTCCGGGAATATCGGTCGAGATCACGCAATCCTCGACCCGGATCGCGGGGTCCGCGAGCGCGTCCATCAGGCCGCGGCCGCCGGACAGGCCAAGCGTCGAGAGGATCGAGGGCTTGGCGAAATCGGCGTCGACCAGCAGGACCTCGCCGTCCTTCTCCGCGGCCATCGCGAGCGCGAGATTGGTCGCGCAGAAGGTCTTGCCTTCGCCCGGAAGCGGCGAGCAGACCAGCACGCGCTGCGCGAGGTCGCCACCGCCGTTGCGCCGGCCGGCGCGGGCGGCGAGCAGCAGCTGCCGCTTCACGATACGGAATTCCTCGAGCAGGGTCGTCACCTTGCCGTCGAGCTGGATCAGGCCCTGGTCGGCAAGGTGCCGGCGGTCGAGCCGCTGCGGCTCGCCGGTAAAGCGAACGGGCTCCGCCGCTTCCTCGCTCTGAACCGCAACAGGTTCGGCGACCACGGGCGCCGCCGGGGGCGCGGCGGTCCTGCGCGGCGCCTGGCTGGGGGGCGAGGCCGCGAGGTCGTGCGGCACCATGGGCGGCGCGAACTCGCCGAGCCCGAACACCTCCTCGGCGCGCTCGAACAGCGACTTGCCGTTCTTGTCCGGCGGCGGGATCTTGCTGTGCTCGGTCATGCGACGAGCCCCCGCTGGACGAACTCCGCGGCGAGCAGCACCAGGAACAGGCCGGCGAGGCTTGCGGCACCGGCAAAGAACAACCTGCGCCGCCGCTTCTCGAGCGCCCGAGCGGCGTCGGTCAGCGCCAGCGAGATGGTGCCGACGACCGGCAGTTCGAAGACGGATTCGAGCTTGCTCGCCGTGGCGAAGGTCGAGCGCATCCGGCCGACGCCGTAAGCGGTGCCGCACCCGGCGGCGATCCCGATCAAGAGCACGCCGAACAGCAGCAGCGGGCGGTTGGGCGAGGAGGGCTTGCGCGGGGCGTTCGGCGGATCGACGACCTGGAACTTGATCGAGCTGTGCTCGGTCTCGACCTGCCCGCGCAGCTGCAGCTGCTCGCGGTCGGCCAGCAGCTTGTCATACTGGTCCTTGAGCACGTCGTAGTCGCGGCTGATCTGCTTGGCCTCGGCCGCGGCGGCGGGTTCCTGCGCCTCGTTGGCCTCGGTCTGCATGATCTGCTGGCGCAGCGCCGCGGCGCGCGAGGTCAGTGCCTCGACCGCCGCCTGGCGCTCGATGCGGATCGATTGCAGCGAGGTGTAGGCCGGGTTGGGCGTGCCGTAGTCGCCGCCCGGTCCCGCCGCCTGCCTGCTCAGCACGGCGACCTGCTTTTCGGCCGCGATCACGTCGGGATGGCTTTCGGTGAGTCCGCGCGCCTGCAGCGCGGCGAGGTTGCTTCTCGCCTGCGCCAGCGCCGCGCGCGGGCTGCCCGATTCGGGAGTGGTGAGCGTCCTGGGCGTGCTCGCCAATTGCCCGTCGACCGCCGCCAGCGAGCTCTGGGCGGCGGCAAGATCGGCCTCGACGCTGCGCAGCTCGGCGCGGTTGCTGTTGAGCTGCGCGAGAATGGCATCGGTGCCGCCTGCGAGATCGGGATACTTGGCCTCGAAGGCGAGCCGGCGCTGCTCGGCCTGCTCGAGCTGCTTGCTGCGCTCGGCCAGCTGCTGATCCATGAACGCGATCGTGTCGCGCAGCTGCCCGCGCGAGCCGCCGAGGTTCTGCTCCTTGAAGATGTCGATCATCTGCTGGACGATGTCCTGCGCCAGCTGGGCGTTCTCGGCATCGGACATGTCGCGGCGGCCGCTGGTGGCGGTGATCTTGAAGATGTTGCTGCCCGGGTCCCCTTGCGAAAGGACGACGATCGACTTCTGCAGCGTGGCGACCGCCGCTTGCATCTCGGCCGGATTGGTCGCCTTGTCGCCGAGCTTCGTCGAGCGGACGATCTTCTCGAGGTTGACGTCGCTCGTCAGGGTCGACTGCACCCGCGCGATGTCCTTGTCGCGAGTGGCGGCGGTGATGCCGATCTGGTCGGCCAGCATGTCGTCGAGCTGGACGAAGATGCGGGCATCGGATTCGTAGGTGTTGGGGACCAGCGCGATGACGAGCCAGCCGACGACGCACACGCCCCAGGCGACGCCGAGCGCCAGCCAGCGCCGGTTCCAGACGGCCCACAGCGCCGTGCGCAGCTCTTCGAGCACGCCCTGCATCTAGAACATGCTCTCGGGGATGATGATCACGTCGCCGGGCTGCAGCATCACGTTCGCGCTGGTGTCGCCCTTCTTGAGCAGGTCATTGAGCCGCAGGCCGTATTCCTTCTGGTGGCCCGACTGCTTGTCGAACCGGACGAGCTTCGAGCGGTTGCCGCTGGCGAACTCGCCGAGGCCGCCGACGGCGATCATCGCGTCGAGCACGGTCATGTTCGCGCGGTAGGGCAGCGAGGCCGGCTTCTCGGTCGCGCCGACGATGCGGACCTGCTGGCTGAAGGTGCCGGCGAACTTGTCGACCATCACGGTGACGATCGGATCGGTGATATACTGCGAAAGCTGCAGGCGGATGTCCTCGGCGAGCATCGTCGGGGTCTTGCCCACCGCGGGCATGTCGGCGACGAGCGGCGTGGTGATGCGCCCGTCGGGCCGCACCTGGACTTTCGCTCCCAGTTCGTCGTTGCGCCAGACGCTGACCGTCAGCTCGTCGAGCGGGCCGATCACGTAGTCCTCGCCCGGGCTTTCCTGCAGCGAGACGAAGTTGGCCGGCGGCAGCTGCCCGTCGGGCGCGCTGGCGCAGCCGCTCAGGACAAGGCCCAGCACCGCGCTGGCGGCAAGAAGGCGGGCGGAGGAGTACAGCATGCCAAACCCCAAGAGTTGCCGGGCGTCGGCCGCGCGATGGAATGCGCAGCCGGCAAGTCCCCGTGGATCCGGGACGCCTTGTCTCGGAAAAGGGTGAACAATGCGTTAGGCTTGAGGCCCAAAACGACCGGATTTCCGGGGTTTCTTGGCCCGTGTCCCGTTATGGGACGGCCGATCTTGCGCAAAGCTAGACAAGCATTTCCATGGCCGGGCGGTGGCCCAGGAACGCCGCGGGGCTGGCGGACGCCCCGTACGCCCCGGCGCAGAAGATCGCCACGAGATCGCCGACCTCGGCGCGTGGCAGCAGCGCCTGGTCGGCGAGCCGGTCGAGCGGCGTGCACAGGCAGCCGACGATGCTCGCTTCCTCGCCCGGCTGCTCGGCAAAGCGGCTGGCGACGGCCGCGGGGTAGTTGCGGCGAACGACGGTGCCGAAGTTGCCGGAAGCCGCCAGCTGGTGATGAAGGCCGCCGTCGGTGATCAGGTAGACGGTTCCGTGGCTCACCTTCCGCTCGACGATCCGCGTGAGGTAGACGCCCGCCTCGCCGACCAGGTAACGGCCCAGTTCTATCGCGAATTCGGCCGCCGCGAGTTCATCCGGAAGGTGCGCGAAGCGCTCGCCCAGCGCCGCCCCCACGGCCGCCACGTCGAGCGGCTCGTCGCCGCTGAAATAGGGAATGCCGAAGCCGCCGCCCATGTTGAGGTGCGGCAGCGGTCGGCCGATCGCCCTCGCGAGCTCGGCAGCCAAATCGAGGACGTTGGCCTGCGTCTCGATGATCGCGCCCGCGTCGAGCGCCTGGCTGCCGGTGAAGATGTGCAGCCCGCGCCAGTCCGCCCCCGCGGCGATGATTTCGCGGGCGAGCGCCGGCACGCGCTCGGCGTCGATCCCGAACGGCTTGGCGCCGCCCCCCATCTTCATGCCGGAACCGCGCAGCTCGAAGTCCGGGTTCACGCGGATCGCGAGGCGCGGCCCTGCCCGATGCCGCTCGCCGATCGCCAGGGCCCGGCGCGCCTCGTTCTCGGATTCGAGGTTGAGCGTCACGCCGGCAACGATCGCCGCCGTCAGTTCCTCGTCGCGCTTGCCCGGCCCGGCAAAGCTGATCCTCTCGGCCGGCACTCCGGCGGCCAGCGCCATCTCGAGCTCGCCGCCCGAAGCGACGTCGAAGCCATCGGCCAAGGTTGCCATCAGTTCGAGGATCGGACCGTAAGGATTTGCTTTCATGGCGTAATGGATACGCAACCGCTCGGGCATCGCGGCGCGAAGGTCAGCCATGCGCCGGCGGATCATGTCCGCCGAATAGACGAACAGCGGCGTGCCGCCCGCCTCTTGGACCAGCGCGCTGCAAGTGCGCCCGGCGATGGCGAGCTCGCCGTCGATGGCGGAGAACCCGGCGGGAATCGGTCCGAGCGGCTTCACCCGACCGCCTCCGCGGTGAGCGCCGCGCGGTCGATCTTGCCGTTCGGATTGAGCGGCATCCGATCGACCCAGCGGATCTGTTGCGGCTGCATGAAATTCGGCAGGTCGCGTTTGAGGGCCGCCCGCAAGCCCTCCTCGTCGCCGCTCCCGCGCACCACCAGCAGGACCGCTTGCCCCAGCCGTTCGTCCTTCACCCCCACGGCGACCGCTTCGGCCACCAGCCCCGTCGCCAGCGCCGCGTCCTCGATCTCCTGCGGGCTGATGCGGTTGCCGGCGCTCTTGATCATGGCGTCACGCCGCCCGACGAAATAGAGCAGCCCCTGCCCATCGCGCACGACACGGTCGCCCGACCACACCGCGGTGCCGCCGTACCGCGATTGGGGAGGAGCCGGCCTGAACCGCTCGGCCGTGCGCGCCTCGTCGCGCCAATAGCCTTTCGCCACCAGCGGCCCGCAGTGGACGAGCTCGCCTTCCTCGCCCGCTGACGTCACGCGGCCATCGTCGCCGACCACGAGGATCTCGGCGAACGGGATCGCCTTGCCCATCGAGGTGGGATGCGTGTCGACCAGCGAGGGATCGAGATAGGTCGAGCGAAACGCCTCGGTAAGACCGTACATCGGGAACAGCCGCGCCTGCGGGAACAGCCGGCGAAGCGCCTCGACGAGGTCGACCGTCAGCGCCCCGCCGCTGTTGGTCAGCCGCCGCATGGAGGCCACGGCTTCTGTCGGCCAGTCCTGCTCGACAAGCTGGACCCACAGCGGGGGCACCGCGGCGAGCGTCGTCACGGAGTGGCGCGAGCAGGCCTTCGTGACGTCACGCGGGGTGAGATAATCGAGCGGCACCGCGCTCGCCCCGCCGTACCACGCCGACAGCAACTGGTTTTGGCCGTAGTCGAAAGACAACGGCAGCACCGCCAGCACCACGTCGTCGCGCTCGAGCGCGAGGTAATGCGCGACGCTTGTGGCCCCGAGCCAGAGGTTCGCGTGGCTCAGCATCACGCCCTTGGGCTTGCCTGTCGAGCCGCTGGTGTAGAGGATCGCCGCCAGCGCATCGGTATCCGCGTCGGACGGCGCCATGGACGCCCCGTCGCGCGCGGCTTCGATCACACAAAGCTCGTCCAGCGCCGAGCAGCCTTGCGGCACATCGCCCGCTTCGAGACTGTCGAGCCGCGCCTTCGTGCCGACCAGCAGGCGGGCGCCGCTGTCGGCCAGGATATGCGCCACCTGCGCTCGCTTGAGCAGCGGATTGATCGGCACGTGAACCAGGCCCGCCCGGGCCGCGGCGAGCGGCAGCAGGCAAGTCAATTCGCCTTTCGCCGCCCAGCTCGCCACGCGCGCCCCCGGCTCGCCAACCCGCGCCGCCAGCCATGACGCCAACTGGCCGACACGGGTTCTTAAGGCCTTGTAGCTAAGGGCTTCTCCGCGCAGCACGAGCGCGGGGTCGTCGTCCCGGCCGCGTTCGGCGAGATGGTCGAGCGGCCGGGGGACGGGATCGAGCGGCGGGGGCATCGAGGCTCCGAAGGGGAAAGTGGCGAAGTGGCGGCAATCAGCTATCACGCCAGTCTTAAGGATGTGCAAGCGCAGCCGCTCGCGGCGAACGGCCCGTTCGCCCGCCGCGACTGGTTCGAAAAGCTCGAGGCGAGCCAGGATCGGCCGCTGTTTGCCGTGGCCGAGGATGCCTCGGGCGCCGTCGTGCTTCCCCTGCGGCGCCGCGGACGCCGGCTTGAATCGCTGCTCAACTGGTACGGGTTCACCTGGCGCCCTCTGGCGACGCCCTATGGCTCGTCCGACAGCCTGATGATCGCCCTCGCCCGGGGCCTGCGCGCCAAGACGTCCCACATCGTCTTCGATCGCCTGCCCGACGAGGACGGCACCGCGCGCCAGCTCGAGCGGGCGTTTTCCCGCGGCGGCTGGCGGGTCATGCGCGAGCCGTGCGACACCAACCGCGTGCTGCCGGTCGCCGGGCGCAGCTATGCCAAATACCTTGCAAGCCGCCCGGGTGCCCTGCGCACCACGCTGAAGCGCAAGGCGAAGAAGCTCGAGGTCGAGATTGTCGAGGATTTCGATAAGGATATCTGGACATCCTACGAGGACATCTACGCAGCGAGCTGGAAGCCCGAGGAAGGCGACCGGGCCCTCCTGCGGGCCTTCGCCGAAGCCGAGGGCGGTGCGAGGCGCATCCGCCTCGGCATCGCGCGGCACGAGGGGACGCCGGTCGCCGCGCAGTTCTGGACGGTCGAGGACGGCACCGCCTACATCCACAAGCTCGCCCATCGCGAGAGCGCCAGGGCACTGTCGCCCGGCACGATCCTGACCGCCGCCCTGCTCGAGCACGTCATCGACCGCGACCGTGTCGCCCTCGTCGATTTCGGGACCGGCGACGACGGTTACAAGCGCGACTGGATGGAAGCCTCCCGCCTGCGCTATCGCCTGCAGTGCTGGCGCCAGGGCGATCCCCGCAACTGGCCGGCAATCGGCAAGGCGCACTTGCGCAAGCTTGTTTCGGCCAAAGCTCATGGCTAACGCTCGCCCGCTTTTCGACGGGGACACGATTATGACCAGCCATGCCGCAGTCAGCGAAACCGACGCCGTGCTGAGGCAAGTGCTGCGGGACGTGCTCGGCCTTTCGGCGCATCGCGTGGACGCCTTCACATCCGAAACCGGCCTCTTCGGCCATCTCCCCGAACTCGATTCGATGGCCGTGGCCGGCCTCCTGACCGAGGTCGAGGACCGGCTCGGGATCATCATCGATGACGACGAGGTCGATGGCGAAATGCTCGAGACCTACGGCGCGCTGCTGGCCTTCGTGCGGGCCAAGCGCGGCCGCTGACGGGGATCGATGATCGCTGCCTGGCCCTGCCCCGGTGGCGAGGAATATGCCCTCGCCTTCGACAGGAACCGGCCGAAACGCGTGCTGGTGCTCCCCGCCTGGTTCGACGAGGGCAACAAGCTGCGTCATTTCACGGTCGAGGTGATGCGCCGGCTCGACGGCGCCGGCGTCGACAGCTTCCTGCCCGACCTGCCGGGCTGCAACGAAAGCCTCGCTCCGCTCGAGCAGCAGACGCTCCAATCCTGGCGAGCCGAGGCGGCCGAGGCGGCCTGGTTCTTTTCGGCAACCCATGTGCTGGCGATTCGCGCGGCCGCGGTCATCGCGCCCGATGCGCTGCCGGGCTGGCGCTACGCCCCGCTCGCCGGCCATTCCCAGCTGAGGGCACTGCTGCGCGCCCGCATCCTGTCGGCGCGCGAAGCGGGCCGCGACGAAGATCGCGAAGTCCTGCTCGGCGCAGGCCGCCGCGACGGGCTCGAGCTCGCCGGATATCGCCTCGGGGCGGGCATGATCGGCGGCCTGTCCGAGGCGGAGCTGCCGGCGAGCGCCAATCAGCGCGACATTGCCCAGGGCGATGTCGGGGGCCCCGGCCTGTGGCTGCGCGCCGAACCCGGACACGATCCCAGGCAGGCCGACGCGCTCGCGGCGATCCTGGCGATGGAATTGCTCGCATGACGCGCCGTCACTTCGCGTTCGACTGCGAAGGAAGCAGGCTTGCGGCGACGCTCGACGAAGGGGCGGACAGCGCCGGCCTCCTCATCGTCGGCGGCGGCAACGAGACCCGCGCCGGCCCGTTCTCGTCCCATGCCCGGCTCGCCGCTCGCATCGCGTCGGCCGGCCACCCGGTGCTGCGGTTCGATCGCCGCGGCGTCGGCGACAGCGAGGGCGCCAACATGGGCTTCCGCAACGAAGCCGAAGACATCGCCGCCGCCCGCGCCGCCTTTCGCCGCGAATGCCCGGCGCTCAAGCGGGTGGTCGCGTTCGGCAATTGCGATGCCGCGAGCGCGCTGATGCTCGCGGGCGGAGAGGGCTTCGACGGGCTGATCCTCTCCAACCCGTGGACCTACGAGGACGAGAACGCCGCCGCGCCCCCGCCGCCCGCGGCGATCCGGGCGCGCTACGCGGAAAAGCTCAAGAGCCCGCGCGAGGTTCTGCGGCTCATGACCGGCAAGGTCAGCTTCGCCAAGCTCGCACGCGGGCTCGCCGGCGCGCTCGCGAAACCGCAGGCCACCGGCCTCGCGGCCGCGATGCGCGACGCGCTGGGGCGGTTCGACGGACCGGTGCGGATCCTCGTCGCCGAGCGCGACCGCACAGGCCAGGCGTTCCTCGCGGCCTGGGATGCGCGGGATACACGGGTCCATCGCTGCCCGGGCGCCGATCACGCCTACTCCGACGATGCGTCGAGCGAGTGGCTGGTCGCGCAGATCCTCGCGGCGCTAGCGGACGAATAGGCTGGCGAGCTCGACATGGGTCGACCAGCGGAACTGCCCCACCGGGCGCAGCTCGGCGAGGCGGTAGCCTGCGTCCTTCAGCACCGCCCCATCGCGCGCCCAGCTCGACGGATTGCAGCTGATGTAGACGACTTTCGGCACTCCGCTGAGGGCGATCTGCCCCGCCTGCTCGCGCGCGCCGGCCCGCGGCGGATCGAGCACCACGGCATCGAAACTCGCCAGTTCCTCGGACCGCAGCGGATTGCGGAACAGATCCCGGTGAACCGCCTCGACCGGCAGGCGAGCGCGCGCGGCCGCCGCCTTGCAGGAAAGGTGCGCATCGCGTGCCGCTTCGGCGGCGAGCACCGGTCGGCTGGCAGCGAGCGCGAAGGCGAACGTGCCGAGGCCGGCAAAAAGGTCGGCGGTCCGCCCGGCGCCGGCGAGCCAATCGGCCGCGGCGCACACGAGCGCCGCCTCGCCGTCGCGTGTCGCCTGGAGGAAGGCGCCCGCCGGGTACGCGACCGGCACGCCTGAAAGCGAGACGGAGACGGGCTCGGGCTGCCACAACGCTTCGGGGCCGAAGCCCTGGTCGAGCAGCAGGCGCGCGAGGCCCTGGTCGCGGCAGAAATCGAGCAGCGCCTCGGTCTGCTCGAGGCCGTCGAGCGCGAGCCCGCCGATCGCGCAGTCGACGCCCTGGTCGACGAGCGTGAGCTCGATCGCCAGGGCATACTTCCCGCGCCGCCCGGCCAATAGCGTGCGCAGCGGATCGACGAGGGCGAAGAGCTCCGGCGCCAGGACATGGCATTCGCGCATGTCCACCACCTGATGCGACTGCCCCTCGCGGAAGCCGATCAGCGGCCGCCCACCGCCGTTCACGGCGTGGAGGCTCGCGCGCCGGCGAGCGCTCGGCGGCGACAGGTGCACGGCCGCTATGTGCGCCGGGTGCAGTCCTTGCGCCTCGGCGGCATGAACCACGCGGTCGCGCACGAACCCCGCCAGCGCTTCGTCGTCGAGGTGCTGCAGCTGGCAGCCGCCGCAGGTCCCGAAATGGCGGCAGGGAGGCTTTGCGTGGTGCGGTCCCGCCACCAGCGCGCCACTCGCCTCGACGACGTCGCCCGGCGCCGCCAGCGCCACATGGCGGCCCGACGCGGTGACGCCGTCGCCTTTCGCGGCGACGCGGACGATCGTTTCCGGTTCGCTCACAGCGCGGCGACGTAGGCGCCGGAAATGCGTTTGGCGAGGTCCGAAGCGAGGAACGCCGGCCCCGCCTGGCGCGCCGCCTCGCCGTGCAGCCACGCGGCTTCGCAGGCGGCCACGAACGGATCACGGGTTGCGGCGAGCCGGCTTGCCATAGCGCCGGCGAGGACGTCACCGGTGCCGGCGACCGCCAGCCAGCTCGTCGGCGAGGGGGCGAGCACGAGGCGCCCATCGGGTGCGGCAACGATGGTGTCGGGGCCTTTCGAGACGACCACCGCGCTCATCGATTGCGCAAGCGCCCTCGCCTCTTCGACCTTGCCCTCGCCGCCGATGGCGAAAGCCTGGGCGAGGCGCGCCATTTCGCCCGCATGGGGCGTGACGATCAGCGCGGTTTTCCGGCCTGCCAGCATTTCCGGACGAAGGAGCGTCAGCGCATCGGCGTCGGCGACGGTCGGCAGGTCGGCCCCGAGCACGGCGACGAGGCGGCTTCGCGCCTCGTCATCGAGGCCGAGGCCGGGTCCCACCAGCACCGCGTCGGTGCGCTTCTCGGCGAGAAGATCCTCCAGCGGCTGGTCCTTCAGCACCACGTCCGCCGGCACTTTCGGGTGCGGGTGGGTCGAGGTCAGCCGCACCGCCCCGGCGCCCGCGCGGATCGCCGCTTCGCACGCCAGCATCGAGGCGCCGACCATGCCGCCGCCGACCACCAGCACCAGCCCGCGGGTGTACTTGTGCGCATCGGCGGCCGGTGCCGAAAAATGCGGCCTTGGCAGCACCGTCGCCGCGTCCGCGACCGCTTCGACGCCGATCGACACGAGGCGCCGCTCGCCCATCCGCGCCATCGCCGGCATCAGCCAGTGCGCGAACTTCCACGCGCCGAGCGCGACGGTGAGGTGATAGTGCGGCAAGGCGTCGTCGAGCATCGAACCGCTGTCGCTTTCGACGCCGCTCGGCAGGTCAACGGCGATGCGGTAATGGTGATGCCGCGCCAGCTCGCGAAGCAGCCCGGCGATCTCGGCGCCGAGCGGTCGGGTGAGGCCGCTGCCGAACAGGCAATCGACGAAAACGCCGCCATGGCCCGCGTCGCCGATCGTACCGCCATACAGCGCGCGCGCGTGCTGCGCCGCATCGGTCTTCGGCTCGTGAGGCGCGATGACGGTCACGGAAAGCCCCTTGCGGCGAAGGGTCTCGGCGATCACGTAGCCGTCGCCGCCGTTGTTTCCCGGGCCGCACAGGACCGTCACCGGCCGCCCCGCGGCGACGCGCCAGGCCCATTCGGCCGCGCCCTTGCCGGCGGTCTGCATCAGGCTGCCGACGGTCTCGCCGCCGGCGATCAGCGCCTCCTCGGCCGCGCGCATCTGCGCGACGGTGAGGACCTGTTCAGCGACGGGCCGCATCGCTCAGCATCTTGGCCGGAAAGCGGTAGCGGTCGTTATCGACCGCCACGTCGACCCACTCACCGTTGCCGGCCACGGCCAGCGCCTGCGCGCCGTCGGCCGCGCCCACGCTCCTGCCGCCGTCGAGCAGCGTGAAGCGGCGGAAGCCGCCGTCGGGATGGTGCACGACGAGCACGCGGTCGCCGTTCTGCTCGCTGCGTTCGACCGAGCAGTCGCGGCTGAGCCGGGTCGCCCCGCCGAGCGCGCAAGCGACGAGGTCGCCCTGCTGCGGCGCGGTCGAGGCGCTCGGCGAGCACGCCGCGAGCAGCAGGGCAAGCCCCGCCGCGAAACGCATCAGCGGCGACCCTGGATCTGGCTGACGTCGCGCACCGCGCCGCGCGCGGCGCTGGTGGTCATCGCCGCATAGGCCTGCAGCGCCGCCGAGACCTTGCGCGGACGCGGCTCGGCCGGCTTCCACTCGCCGGGGCCCTTGGCCTCGCGCCGCCGCGCCAACTCCTCGTCGGGGACGGCGAGGTTGATCGTGCGGCTCGGGATGTCGATCTCGATGAGGTCGCCGTCCTCGACCAGGCCGATCGCCCCGCCTTCGGCCGCCTCGGGCGAGACGTGGCCGATGGACAGGCCCGAGGTGCCGCCGGAGAAGCGCCCGTCGGTGATCAGCGCGCACGCCTTCCCGAGGCCTTTCGATTTGAGGTAGCTCGTCGGATAGAGCATTTCCTGCATGCCCGGCCCGCCGCGCGGCCCTTCGTAGCGGATCACGACCACGTCGCCCTCGACCACCTGCCCGCCGAGAATGCCGGCGACCGCCGCGTCCTGGCTTTCGTACACCTTCGCCGGGCCCGAGAATGTGAGGATCGAATCATCGACGCCGGCGGTCTTCACGATGCACCCGTCGAGCGCGATGTTGCCCTTGAGCACCGCCAGCCCGCCGTCGCGGCTGAAGGCATGCTCGGCGCAACGGATCACGCCGGCCTCGCGGTCGAGGTCGAGCGCGTCCCAGCGCCGCGCCTGGCTGAACGCGACCTGCGTCGGCACCCCGCCCGGCGCGGCGGCGTAGAATTCGTGGACCTTGTTGTTGCGCGTGCGGCCGACGTCCCAGTCGTCGAGCGCATCGGCCAGCGTCGGGCTGTGCACCGTCGGCAGCGCCGTCTTGAGCAGCCCGGCGCGATCGAGCTCGCCGAGGATCGCCATGATGCCCCCCGCGCGGTGGACGTCCTCCATGTGGACGTCGGCCTTGGCCGGCGCGACCTTGCACAGCACCGGCACCTTCCGGCTCAGCCGGTCGATGTCTTCCATCGTGAAGTCGACGCCCGCCTCCTGCGCCGCCGCCAGCAGGTGGAGCACGGTGTTGGTCGAGCCGCCCATGGCGATATCGAGGCTCATGGCGTTCTCGAACGCCGCGAAGCCGGCGATCGAGCGCGGCAGCACGCTTTCGTCGCTCTCCTCGTAGTAGCGCCTGGCGAGCGTCACGATCAGCCGCCCGGCGCGTTCGAACAACTGCTTGCGGTCGGCGTGCGTCGCCAGCTGCGAGCCATTGCCCGGGAGCGACAGGCCGAGCGCCTCGGTCAGACAGTTCATCGAGTTCGCCGTGAACATGCCCGAGCAAGAGCCGCAGGTCGGGCAGGCCGAGCGCTCGATCGTCGCCACTTCCTCGTCGCTCAGCCGCTCGTCGGCGGCGGCGACCATCGCGTCGATCAGGTCGAGCGACTGCTCCTTGCCGTCGATCACGACCTTGCCCGCCTCCATCGGCCCGCCGGAAACGAACACCGCCGGCACGTTGAGCCGCAGCGCCGCCATCAGCATGCCCGGCGTGATCTTGTCGCAGTTGGAGATGCATACCATCGCATCGGCACAGTGGGCGTTGACCATGTACTCGACGCTGTCGGCGATCAGGTCGCGGCTCGGCAGCGAGTAGAGCATGCCGTCGTGGCCCATGGCGATGCCGTCGTCGACGGCGATGGTGTTGAACTCCTTGGCCACGCCCCCCGCGGCCTCGATCTCGCGCGCGACCAGTTGCCCGAGGTCCTTGAGGTGCACGTGCCCCGGCACGAACTGGGTGAAGGAGTTGACCACCGCGATGATCGGCTTGCCGAAATCGCCGTCCTTCATCCCCGTCGCGCGCCACAGCCCGCGCGCGCCCGCCATGTTGCGGCCATGGGTCGAAGTGCGGGAGCGGTAGGCGGGCATTGGCAGGCTTTCGTTGGCAAGGTCGGGTGCCGCCTATACCAGATGGACCGGGGCGCGGAGTCTAAAACCGCGTGACGCGGCTAAAGCGGCGCTATTGCCGCCCTTTCACCCGTCTAGCGTCATCACACAGTCCAGGGCCGGCACGGGTCCGGCGCGGGACCCGGCGTCCCTCGATCGGCACAGGGGGCATCCTGACACAAGGTCAGCGCGGCGAATGGGAGTGACGAACTAGGATGACGATAATGGGAAGTGGCGCGCCACCTCCCGCGCAGCCCGCACCAGCCGCTCCGCCCATTGTGCCTGGCCCGCCTCGTCGCCGACCTGGTCCTGGCGGATCTCGATCCCGAAATACGGCCGCCCGTGCGCCTCGGCGTGGCGGTTCATCGTCGCGTTGAGCAAGCGCCCGGAATAGGGCTGCTGGTCGCCGACGATCAGCCCCTCCGCCTCGAGCAGGGGAATGGCGAGGCGCGCGGCGCGGTCGTCCTCGTTGTAGAGCACGCCGCACTGCCACGGCCGCCGCTCCTCGGGCTTGCTCGCAAGCGACGGCGTGAAGCTGTGCAGCGAGACGATCAGCCGCGGCGGGGCGCTCTCGAGGAGGTCGGCGAGGGCGCGGTGGTAGGGCCGGAAGAACCGTTCGAGCCGTTCCTCGCGAGCCTCCATGTCGAACAGGTTGCCCGGGATGGCGTGACCGTCGCTCGAGTGCGGGATGACCGCCGGCGCATCCTCGTCGCGGTTGCAGTCGCACACGAGCCGGCTGACGTTGGCAAGGAAGGCGGCGATGCCCGGCTGCTCGACCATTCTCTGCGCCACCCCGGCAACGCCGATGTCGATCGCCACGTGCTCGTTGAGCAGCGCCGGGTCGATGCCGAGGTCGATATCGCCCGGCACCCGGTTCGAGGCGTGGTCGGACACGACGAGAATTCCGCCCGTCCCGGGCTCGCCGGCGATGCAGAAGGCCTCTTCACACCTCATCTCAAGTTGCCCTGCATCTGCCACCATCCCGGATGCTCCAACGCCAGCTTTTCAGAGGCTTGGCGCATGACGTCATGACGTCGGTAGAGGGCAAAGCAGCTCGCCCCCGAGCCGCTCATGCGCACAAGATCGGCCCCGGTTTCCTTGAGCGCCGCCAGCACCTCGGCGACCCGCGGGCACAGCGCGATGGCCGCAGGCTCGAGGTCGTTGCGGCCGTGCTCGGCGATGACCGCCGCGGTGCCCGCCGGCAGCGGCCCGCGATCGAGGCCGTCCCAGGCCGCGAACACCGGCCCGGTCGCCAGCGGCACGCGCGGATTGACCAGCAGCACGGGGATACCGGCGAGATCGTCGACGACCGGCTCGAGCTCCGCGCCTGTCCCGCGCCCGATGCAGGCGACGCTTTCCACGCACGCGGGCACGTCCGCGCCGAGCCGGGTGGCGCGCTGACGCCAATCCTGCGGCAAACCGCAATCCTCGCGAACCATGCGGAACACGGCTCCGGCATCGGCCGAGCCGCCGCCGAGGCCCGCCGCCACCGGCAGGTTCTTCTCCAGCGTGATGGCGAGGCCGCCGGGGCGGGGCAGTGACGTCAGGGCTTTCGCCACCAGGTTTCCAAACGGATCAGCGATTTGCGAGGCGAACTCACCAACAACCTGCAGCTCGTCGCGCTCACTCCGCCGTGCCGTCAGTTCGTCGCCGGCGTCAACGAACGCGAACAGCGTCTCGATCTCGTGATATCCGTCGTCCCGCCGCCGCCGCACATGCAGCGCGAGGTTGATCTTGGCGTAGGCGGTCGCAATCACCTCGAGAGCCGAAGCCGGATGGGCCAGCCGACACGCGACGCGGCGCCGAGCGAAACCAGCAGAGCTCCTTTCGCTTCCATCACATGTTCGGATAGTTCGGCCCGCCGCCGCCTTCGGGCGTGACCCACTCGATGTTCTGCGTGGGGTCCTTGATGTCGCAGGTCTTGCAGTGCACGCAGTTCTGGGCGTTGATGACGAGGTGCGGTTCGCCCTCCTCGGCGCCGACGAACTCGTAGACGCCGGCCGGGCAATAGCGCGCCTCGGGGCCGGCGTAGAGCGGCCAGTTGATCCGCTCGGGCACGGTCGGGTCCTTGAGCACGAGGTGGCACGGCTGGTCCTCCTCGTGGTTGGTGCCCGAGAGGAACACCGAGGAAAGGCGGTCGAAGCTGATCACGCCGTCGGGCCTGGGATAGGCAATCGGCTTGTAAAGGTCCGCGCGGCGGGTCGCCTCGGCGTCGGTGTGATGCTTCATCGAGAACGGCAGGCGCACCTTCACGGTGCGGAGCCACATGTCGAGGCCGGCGAACAGAGTGCCCATTGCCCCGCCGAACTTCGCCACGAGCGGCTGGGCGTTCTTTACCAGCTCCAGTTCGTCCGCGATCCAGCTCGAGCGCAGAGCGCTGTCGTAGTCCGAAAGCTCGGTCTTCTCGTTCCGGGCCGCAATCGCTGACGCCACGGCTTCGGCGGCCAGCATCCCGCTCTTCATCGCGGTGTGCGTGCCCTTGATCCGCGGCACGTTGACGAACCCCGCGGCGCAGCCGACCAGCGCGCCGCCGGGGAACGCGAGCTTGGGCACGCTCTGCCAGCCGCCCTCGTTGATCGCCCGCGCGCCATAGGCGACGCGCCTGCCGCCTGAGATCTCGGCGCGGATCGCCGGGTGCTGCTTCCAGCGCTGGAATTCCTCGAACGGGTGCACGTAGGGGTTGGCGTAATCGAGCGACGTCACGAAGCCGAGCGCCACCTGGCCGTTCGCCTGGTGGTAGAGGAACCCCCCGCCCCAGGTGCCGCTTTCCGACAGCGGCCAGCCTTGCGTGTGGATCACGCGGCCGGGTTGATGTTTTTCGGCAGGAACGTCCCACAACTCCTTGATGCCAAGTCCGTAAACCTGCGGCTGGCATTCGGCATCGAGCGCGAAATGATGCTTCATCCGCTTGCTGAGGTGCCCCCGGGCGCCCTCGGCAAGCAGCGTGTACTTGGCGTGCAGCTCCATGCCCGGCTGGTAGTCCGGCTTATGCGAACCGTCGGCGGCGACGCCCATGTCCTGCGTCGCCACGCCCATCACCGCGCCGCCCTCGTCGAACAGCACCTCCGCCGCCGGAAAGCCGGGAAAGATCTGCACGCCGAGCGCCTCCGCCTGCTCTGCGAGCCAGCGGGTGAGATTGCCGAGCGAGCCGGTGTAGTTGCCCCGATTCGACATCAGCGGCGGCATCAGGGCGTGCGGCATCGACCATTGGCCGCCGCGGGTGAGCACCCAGTGATGGTTTTCCGTCACCGGCACTTCTGCCAGCGGGCAGCTCGTGCGCCAGTCGGGCAGCAATTCATCGAGCGCGCGCGGGTCGATCACCGCGCCCGAGAGGATGTGCGCGCCGACCTCGGAGCCCTTTTCGAGCACGACGACCTCGAGCGTAGTGTCGAGCTGCTTCAAGCGGATCGCCGCGGCGAGCCCAGCGGGCCCGGCGCCGACGATGACCACGTCGACCGGCATGGACTCGCGTTCAGTCACAGTTTTGCCCTCGCCCGGTCACAACGCATGGCAGGGGCTTGCTAGCGGCGCACGGGAACGTCAAGACCTGCCACGGTCCCATGGACAAGCGCCCCCTCACCCTCGCCGAGCAGATCGCCGCCGCGCAGGACTGGTGGCGCGAGGCGGGCGTGGACGCGGCGTTCGCCGACGAGCCGCGCGACTGGCTGGAACGGCCACCGGAACCGTCGCCCAGCGTCGCCTCATCGGCAACCTCCGCGCATGCTGCCGAGCCCGCCGTTCCGCCGCTCGGAGGCGATTGCGCCGCCTGGCCGCAAGCGCTGGCCGATTTCGCGGCCTGGTGGGTCAGCGACGAGGCCTTCGAAACCGCCGGCACCGGTCCGCGCGTACCGCCGCGCGGAGTTGCCGGCGCCGAGCTGATGGTGCTCGTGCCGACGCCCGAGGAAGCCGACGCCGAGCGGCTGCTTTCGGGCCCGCAAGGGCGCCTCGTCGGCAACATGCTGACGGCGATGGGCATCGCCGAGGAGGCCGCCTACCTCGCCTCCGCCCTGCCGCGCCACGCGCGCCATTCCGACTGGCACGCCCTCGCCGCGCGCGGTCTTGGTAAAATCGTAATCCATCACGTGCGATTGGTGCAGCCGAAACGCCTGCTCGTGCTCGGCCGGGCCATGTTGCCGCTGTTCGGGCACGATCCGGCGCAAGCCGGTGCAAAACCTCGCGAAATGTCGCTTGAAGGGTGCGAGGTGCCGGCCCTGGTGAGTTACGGCCCCGAAGGGCTGCTCGATACGCCGCGCTTCAGGGCGGCATTGTGGCGGGGATGGCTCGACTGGACGGGAGGAGTCTGGTGAAGTTTGGGGGAGCGGCCTTCGTGGCCGCGCTGTTGCTGGCGGGCACCGCCCAGGCGCAGGCCGAGAGCACGCGCGAGTACTTCGTCGCGCGCATGGCCCATAAAGCGGCGCCGACGCAGCTCAGCGAGCCGGATCGCACGTTCTACCGCAACCTGTTCAACGCGATCGACGGGCAGGACTGGACCGAGGTCCAGACGATGCTCGCGCAAAGGCCCGACGGCTTGCTGACGCCGATCGCCACGGCCGAGTTCTACACCGCGGCGAATTCGCCGAAAGTCAGCCTCGACCAGATCAACGCCTGGCTGGTCAAGGGCCGCAACCTGCCGGAGGCGGCGCAGCTCGGCCGCCTCGCCCTCGCCCGCGGCGCCACCGCCATGCCCGATCTTCCGGTCGAGCAGCCGTTCTACCCGCGCAGCTCCGACCCCCGCCGCCTCCGCCCGCCGTCCGTCAACGACGGCACGATGCCGGACAATGTGCGCCAGGCGATCCTCGACCGTATCACCAACGACGATCCCGACGGCGCCCGCCTGCTGCTCGACGGGGTCGACGCCGTGCTCAGCTCCGCCGCCCGCGCCGAATGGCGCTATCGCGTCGCGTGGAGCTACTACATCACCAACCGCGATCCGCAGGCGCTGGCGATCGCGCAGACGGTCAGCGACGGCACCGGCGCGTGGGTCGCCGAAGGCTACTGGACCGCCGGCCTCGCCGCCTGGCGGCTGGGCGACTGCACCACCGCCGGCGCGTCGTTCGAGCAATCGGGCGCACAGGCGCAAAACCTCGAGTTGCGCAGCGCCGCCTACTACTGGGCGAGCCGCGCCGCGCTGCGCTGCCGCCATCCTGAACGCAGCGAGGACCTGCTGCGCTACGCCGCGTCGGCCAGCACCACGCTTTACGGCATGCTCGCCGCCGAGCAGCTCGGCCAGCGCCTGCCGCAATTGGCCGAACAGGTGGACTTCGGCGATTCCGACTGGCGCCGCCTGAAGGACAGCGACAACGTCCGCGTGGCCATCGCGCTCACCGAGATCGGCCGCGACCAGCTCGCCAGCCAGGTGCTCATCCACGAGGCGAGAATCGCCGATCCCAAAGACTTCGGCCCGCTCTCCCGCCTAGCCCGCGACCTCGGCCTGCCGCAGACCCAGCTGTACATGGCCTACAACTCGCCGCAGGGCGCCAGCGCCGATTTCGCTGCCCGCTATCCGACGCCGAAGTGGGCGCCGACGGGCGGCTGGCAGGTCGACCCCGCCCTCGCCTTCGCCCACACGCTGCAGGAATCCGCCTTCCGCGGAACGGCGGTGAGCCCGGCCGACGCCCGCGGCCTGATGCAGATCACCCCCATCACGGTGCGCGAATTCGCCCCGCGGCTCGGCATGAGCGCCAGGGACGTCAACATCTTCGACCCGGCGACGAACCTCGCGTTCGGCCAGCAGAACCTCGAAATGCTGCGCGACAGCCCGGCGACCCAGGGCGAGCTGCCCAAGGTCATGGCCGCCTACAACGCCGGCCTCCAGCCGGTCACGAGGTGGAACACCCAGGTGAACGACCAGAAGGATCCGCTGCTGTACATGGAATCGATTCCGTACTGGGAAACGCGCAGCTACGTGGCGACGGTGATGCGCAACTACTGGATGTACGAGCGGCAGGCCGACGCGACGTCCTCGAGCCGCCACGAGCTGGCAGAGAACGCCTGGCCCATGTTCCCGGGCGCCGCGCAGGACTATACCGGCCGCGTGTACCTGTCGGCCGGGACGAACTGAGATGGCGATCGATACCTCGCGCGAATTCAAGCCGATCAACATCGCGCTGATGACGGTGTCCGACACGCGCGGACCCGAGGAAGATACGTCGGGCGACATCCTTGCCGAGCGGATCACCGGCGCCGGGCACAACCTCGTCCTGCGCACCATCGAGAAGGACGATGCCGAGGCGATCTACCGGCACCTCGTAAGCTGGGTCGACGATCCGGAGATCGACGCGGTGATCTCGACCGGCGGCACCGGCCTCACCGGCCGCGACGTCACGCCCGAAGCCCTGCGGCGCCTCAAGGGCAAGGAAATCCCCGGCTTCGGCGAGCTGTTCCGCTTCGTCAGCTACCAGACGATCGGCACCAGCACGGTGCAAAGCCGCGCCTGCGCCATCGTCTGCGAGGGCACCTACATCTTCGCCCTCCCCGGCTCGAACGGCGCGGTGAAGGACGGGTGGGACAAGATCCTCGCCGAGCAACTCGACAGCCGCAACCGGCCTTGCAACTTCGTCGAACTGATGCCGCGCCTCACGGAGAAGTGAAAGGTTGGCTGGCGAAACACGCATCCCGGGCGGGGTCGTCCATGACCTTCCGGCGGACCTCGCCGAGACGCTGCAGCTTCATCCAGCGGCCCTTGCCACTTGGGCGGATATCACGCCTCTCGCCCGCAACGAATGGATCTGCTGGATCGAATCCGCAAAGAAGCCGGAAACCCGGCGCAAGCGGATCGCGTGGGGCTGCGAGAACCTCAGCGAAGGGAAACGGCGTCCTTGTTGCTGGCCGGGCTGCTCTCACCGCGACAAAACGCCAGGACTGGTGAGCAAGGCCTCCTAGCGGGCCGGCCGCGTCCGCGCCGTTGCGGGCATGAGGGCGGCGAGGCTTCGGGGGTCCAAGGCGCTCCAGGCTCGGCGGCAAATCGGGCCGAGGCGATCGCGCAAGCCAAGACCGAGACGCTGCCGAGGCCGGCGAGGCACCTAATGCTTTGAGCCAGGGTTTTGCTGTCGCGCATTCATTCTCCCCCGACGGGAGGAACGCAACGACGGTGTTGCAGCCCGTGTTTGTTCCCTCTATGTTCTCCTCATGGAACGCCACAAGGACCCCACCGTCCACGGCCGAGGCGCGCAGTCGGGCGCGGTTCCCGGGCGCTTCGGGCTGGCAAGCCGCGAGGCGGACGGGGACTGGCGCGATCATGTCGCGCTGCTTGACGGCGACCCGCCGAAGCTGCGCACCACCGTCACCGAGGAACATCCGAAGACGATCCTCACCTTCAACACCTCGCCCGACCTCGGCTTCGATCGCTCGGTCAACGCCTACCGCGGCTGCGAGCACGGCTGCATCTACTGCTTCGCCCGCCCGACCCACGCCTATCACGACCTCTCTCCGGGGCTCGACTTCGAAACGAAGCTGTTCGCCAAACCCGATGCCGCGGCGCTGCTGCGCGAAACGCTCGCGCGGCCGAAGTACAAGCCGCGGCCGATCGCGATGGGGACCAACACCGATCCCTACCAGCCGATCGAGCAGCGCTATCGCATCACTCGCCAGGTGCTCGAGCTGTGCCTCGAGGCGCGCCATCCGGTGACGATCACCACCAAGTCCGACCGCGTGCTGCGCGATCTCGACCTGCTCGTCGAACTGGCTCGGCTTAACCTCGTCGCCGTGGCGGTGTCGGTCACCACGCTCGACCCCAAGCTATCCGGCAAGCTCGAGCCGCGCGCGTCGGCCCCGGCGAAGCGCCTCGCCGCCCTCGGCAAGCTGGCCGCGGCCCGCGTGCCGGCGCATTGCTCGGTCGCGCCGGTGATCCCGGCGATCACCGACGAGTTCATGGAAGGGATCGTCGCCCGCGCCGCCGGGCTGGGCGTGCGCTCGGCCGGGTGGATCCCGCTGCGGCTTCCGTTCGAGGTCGCCCCGCTGTTCCGCGAATGGCTCAGCGTCCACTTCCCCGAGCGCGGCGACAAGGTCATGAGCATCGTCCGCTCGATCCGCGGCGGGCGCGACAACGACCCGAATTTCTTTACGCGGATGAAGCCGTCAGGTGTGTGGGCCGAGCTGTTCCGCGCCCGCTTCCGCCTCGCCTGCAAGCGCGCCGGTTTGAAGAAGGAGCGTTTCGAGCTCGATTGCAGCCAGTTTCGCCCGCCCGAAACCGGCGGACAACTGCGGCTGCTGTAAAACCGTCACTCCATCAGGGTGAAGATGCCCCAGCCGAGACCGCTGCCGATGACGAACAGCGCCCACGACCAGTAGAGGTTGTAGTCCTTCACCTCGAAATGGCGCACGTTGAGCATTCCGCCGGTGTAGCCGGCGTGACCCATCAGCGCAGAAACGACGAACGCCAGGATGATCCCTGAGACCAGGCCTTTGAGAAACGCGAACATCGCACCTTCCTCCCGGCGCCGAGCTTACCGGAAGGTGGTTAACTTGAGGTCACCGACGCGGCATCAAGCGACGAGCTTGAGGCGCGCCGGGCCCATGCGGGTCGTAAGCGAGATATGGGCGAGGCCGTCGATGTGCGCGAGCCGCTCGGCCAGCTCGCCGTCGAGATCGAAATCGCGCCCGAGCCGCACCAGCGGCTCGCTGCCCTCGCCGATGCGCAACCGCGCGAGGACTTCGCCCCGCCCCGGCGGGCCCTCGCGGAGCGCCAGGCGCAGCTCCTGCAGCGCCTCGACGGTGCGCACCTCGAGGGTCAGCAGCATGCGGGCATTGTCGCGCACCTCGGCCAGCGGCCGCGCGCCCCGCACCGTGATGCGGGGGGGCTCGTCCGCGCTCGGCGCGTCGAGCTCGACGTTGAGCAGCACGCAGGTGCCGTCGGCGGCCCAGCGCTGGAAGCTTGCGACCAGCCCTTCCTCGAAGCACGCGGCGCTGAACTGGCCCGAGCTGTCGGAGAAGTCGGCGCGGACAAACTCGCCGCCGCGCCGGGTGCGCCCCTTGCTGACGCCTTCGACCATCGCCGCCATCACCGCCGCCTGGCGCCCGCCGCCCCCATTCGAGCCTTGGGCAACGCCGGATTCCATCAGCGAGGCATAGGAGCGCGCGCCGTTGGCGCTCGCCAGGGCGCGGAACTGCTCGACCGGGTGCGCGGCGAAGTAGAACCCGAAATTCTCCCGCTCGGCCGCCATCTGCTCGGCGCGGGTCCACGGATCGGTCTCGGCAAGGCGCAGCGACGGCTCCTCGTGATGCTCGCCGCCGAACAGGCCATGCTGCCCGCTCTCCCGTTCGCGAACCGCCGCGTCGGCCACCGAGAGCAGCAGGTCGGCGTTGGCCATGACCTTGGCCCGGTTGGGCTCGAGACAATCGAATGCCCCGGCACCGGCAAGGCCTTCCAGCTGCCGGCGGTTCATCGCGCCTTGCGGCATCCGGCGGAACACGTCCTCGAGACTCTCGAACGCCCCGCCCCGCTGCCGCTCCTGCGCCACCTGGTCCATCGCCTTCTCGCCGACGTTGCGGATGCCGGCGAGCGCGTAGCGTACCGCGTAGCCCTCCTCGGTCTGTTCGACGCAGAACTCGGCCTCGCTGCGGTTGATGTTGGGCCCGAGAAGCGTGAACCCGTTGCGCCGCATGTCGTCGACGAACACCGCCAGCTTGTCCGACTGGTGCATGTCGAAGCACATCGAGGCGGCGTAGAATTCTTCGGGATAGTGCGTCTTCAGCCACGCCGTCTGGTAGCTGAGCAGCGCGTAGGCGGCGGCGTGCGACTTGTTGAAGCCGTAGCCGGCGAACTTGTCGATCAAGTCGAACAATTCGTTCGCCTGTCGCGCGTCGATGCCGCTGTTTTGCTTGCAGCCTTCGACGAAGCGGGCGCGCTGGGCGTCCATCTCGCTCTGGATCTTCTTGCCCATCGCCCGGCGAAGGAGATCGGCGTCACCGAGCGAATAGCCGGCGAGGATCTGCGCCGCCTGCATCACCTGCTCCTGGTAGACGATGATGCCGTAAGTCTCGGCGAGGATACCTTCGAGCTTGGGGTGCGGATACTCGATCGCCTCGAGCCCGTTCTTGCGCCGGCCGAACAGCGGGATGTTGTCCATCGGGCCGGGTCGGTACAGCGCGTTGAGCGCGATGATGTCCTCGAACGTGGTCGGCTTCACCGCCGCCAGCGTGCGCCGCATGCCCTCCGATTCGAGCTGGAACACGCCGACCGTGTCGCCGCGCTGCAGCAGCTGGTAGACCTCGGGATCGTCCCACCCCAGCGTGTCGAGGTCGACCCCGATCCCGCGCCGCTCCAAGAGGTCCGTCGCCTTGCGCAGGACCGACAGCGTCTTGAGGCCGAGGAAGTCGAACTTCACCAGGCCCGCTTCCTCGACGAACTTCATGTCGAACTGCGTCACCGGCATGTCCGATCGCGGATCGCGATAGAGCGGGACGAGCTGCGCGAGCGGCCTGTCGCCGATCACCACGCCCGCGGCATGGGTCGAGCTGTTGCGCGGGAAGCCCTCGAGCTGCATGGCGAGATCGACCAGCCGCCTGACCTCGTCGTCGTTGTCGTACTCGCGCCTGAACTCGGCGACGCCGTTGAGCGCCCGCGGCAGGGTCCATGGATCGGCCGGGCTGTTCGGCACCATCTTGCACAGCCGATCGACGTGGCCGTAGCTCATCTGCAGGATGCGTCCGGTGTCGCGCAGCACCGCCCGCGCCTTGAGCTTGCCGAAGGTGATGATCTGCGCGACCTTGTCGCTGCCGTAGCGCTCCTGGACGTAGCGGATCACTTCGCCGCGCCGCGTTTCGCAGAAGTCAACGTCGAAGTCGGGCATCGACACGCGTTCCGGATTGAGGAAGCGCTCGAACAGCAGGCCGAGGCGGATCGGGTCGAGGTTGGTGATGGTGAGCGCCCAGGCGACCACCGAGCCCGCACCCGAACCGCGGCCCGGACCGACCGGAATGCCCTGCGCCTTGGCCCACTTGATGAAGTCGGCGACGATCAGGAAGTAGCCGGCAAAACCCATGCCGTTGATGACGCCGATCTCGTAGTCGAGCCGGTCCTCGTAAGCCTTGCGTTCCCCAGGGGCGAGCTCGCCGTACACCGCCAGGCGCGCGGCCAGGCCGGCGCGGGCATCTTCGGCCAGCTTGCGCGCCTCGCCTTCGCGGTCGCCGGCGATGCTCGGCAGGATCGGCGTTCGTTTCGGCGGGGCGAACGCGCAGCGCTGGGCGACGACGAGCGTGTTCGCGACGGCTTCGGGCAGGTCGGCGAAAAGCTCCTCCATCATCTGGGCCGACTTGACGAAGGCGTCGGGGCTCGAGCGCGGCCGCTCCGCGCTGTCGATGTGCGTCGAGTGGGCAATGCACAGCATCGCATCGTGCGCCGCGTGCATGTGCGGCTCGGCGAAGTTCGCCGGGTTGGTGGCGACGAGGGGCAAGTCCGTCGCGTAGGCGAGGTCGATGAGACCGGGCTCGGCAGCTTCCTCGACCGCGTTCCCGCGCCGGGCGAGTTCGACATAGAGCCGGCCGGGAAACAGGGCGGCCAACCGGTCGAGCGCATCTCGGGCGCGCTGCGCCTTTCCTTGCGCCATCAGCCGGGTCGCTTCACCCTCGCACGCGCCGGTCAGCGCGATCAGCCCGTCGGTGTGGCCGGGGAGGTCCTCGAACGGGACATGCGGCACCAGCTCGAGCGGCCGCTCGAGGTGGGCCTTGCTGACAAGATGGCAGAGGTTGTGCCACCCCGCCTCATCCTGGGCGTAGAGGGGCAGGTAATCGACGATCTCTGACCCGGTGCGCCAAACGCCGAGCAGCGTCCCCACGATCGGCTGAACACCCTCTTCCTTGCACGCCTTGGCGAACGCCATCGCGCCGTACAGGCCATTGCGGTCGCAGATGGCGATTGCCGGAAAGCCGCGCTGCTTCGCCATGCGCGCGATCGCCTTGGGATCGATCGCCCCTTCGAGCATCGAATAGCTGGAGAGGACGCGCAGCGGAACAAAAGGGGCGAAAGCCATGTCCCGAATGTGTTATGGTCGCGCGGGCCGATCAAGCCATGATCGGCCGGTCGCTGGGGAAAAGCGCATGCACGCCGGCCTTGCTGCTGGCTTTGCGCCGACTCCCGGACAACTTGGGGGAGATACATGAGCGAGATTCAACAGCACAGCGAAACTGCGTCCGGCATCGCCGGCCGTGCCAAGGCGATCCTGGTTTCACCGAACACGGAATGGCCGGTCATCGCGAGCGAGACCGAGTCGGTGCAGGGCGTGTTCATGCGCTACGTCGTGCCGCTCGCCGCCATCGGGCCGGTCTGCGCCTTCATCGGAGGCCAGCTCTTCGGCATTGGCGTGCTCGGGTTCCGTTACCATCCGACCCTGCTCGGCGGGCTCGCGACGGCGATCACGAGTTACGTGATGAGCCTGCTGTCGATCTTCCTTGTCTCCTGGGTGGCCAACTTCCTCGCCGACAAGTTCGGCGGAAAGCAGGACTTCACTAGGGCCTTCCGCCTGTGCGCCTACGCCATGACGGCCGGGTGGATCGCCGGCGTGTTCAACATCCTCACCTCGCTGTCGCTGCTCGTGCTCCTGGCGAGCCTGTACGGCATTTACCTGTTCTATCTCGGCGCCACGCCGATGATGGCCGTGCCGAAGGAAAAGGCGGTCGGGTACACCGCGGTCACGATCGTCGGCGTCATCGTGATCGGTATCATCATCGCCGCGGTCACCGCGCCCATCGCCGCCCTCTTCGCGCCCGCGGCGGTCATCGGCGCCAATGATACGAACGGAAACTTCGAGATGAGCGTGCCCGGTGGCGGCAAGCTCAAGGTCGAGGGCAGCGGCGATAGCCAGACGATGGAGATCCCCGGCGTCGGCACGGTTCACGTAACTAAGGACGGTGATACCGTGAAGATCGACAGCGCCAACATCAAGGCCGAGGTCAAGGATCCCGACGCGGGCAAGTAGCCTGCGCGATCAATTCCCCGCCGGCTCGCGCGGGGTGGCAGATGACGACGCGGCGATCGGGCGCATCGGCAGCCCTCGTCGTTCCGCCGTGAAACGGCGGGGCGCAACCGCGAGCGCCCGGCGCGGTTCGACCAAGGCTAGTGCAGCACGCCGTCGTGCAGGCGCACGATCCGGTCCATCTTGTGCGCGAGCCGCTCGTTGTGCGTCGCGACGAGCGCCGCGCTCCCCTGGCCGCGGACCAGCTCGAGGAACTGCGCCAGGACCTTGTCGGCGGTTAGCTCATCGAGATTGCCGGTCGGCTCGTCGGCCAGGACCAGCTGCGGCTTGTTGGCGAGCGCGCGGGCGACGGCGACGCGCTGCTGCTCACCGCCGGAAAGCTGGCTCGGGCGGTGGTCGAGGCGCTGCGCGAGGCCGAGCGAACCGAGCAGCTCGCGCGCGCGCACCGTGGCCTCGGTCCGATCCCGCCCCGCCACGAGCTGCGGCAGGATGACGTTTTCCTCGGCGTTGAAGTCCGGCAGCAGGTGGTGGAACTGGTAGACGAAGCCGAGATGGTTGCGCCTGAGCGAGGTGCGATCGGAACTCGGCAGCTGGCTGGCATCGGTCCCGGCGATCTCGATCCTCCCGCCGAACCCGCCCTCGAGCAAGCCGACCGCCTGCAGCATCGTCGACTTGCCCGAACCCGACGGCCCCAGGAGCGCGACGATCTCGCCCGACGCAATCGTCAGGTTGACGCCGCGCAGGACATCGATCTTCACCCCGCCCTGCTCGAAACTGCGGGTGAGGTCCGTCAGCCGGACGACGGGCTCATTCATACCTGAGCACCTGCACGGGATCGGTGCCCGCGGCCTTGGAAGCGGGATAGAGCGTGGCGAGGAAACTCAGAATCAGCGCCATGGCGACGATCGAGACCACCTCGAACGGATCGGTCCGCGCGGGAAGATCGGTGAGGAAACGGATCGACGGGTCCCACAGGTTTTCGCCCGTCAGCCGTTCGATCAGGTGGACGATCGGCTGGCGGAAGATCAGCACGACCGCGCCGAGGATCAGCCCGGCCACGGTGCCGATGGTGCCGATGGTGAAGCCGACGGTGACGAACACCTTGAGCAGGCTCTTTCGCGTGGCTCCCATCGTGCGCAGGATGGCGATGTCGCGGGTCTTCGAGCGCACCAGCATGATCAGCGAGGAAAGGATGTTGAACACGGCGACGAGGACGATGATCGACAGCACGAAGAACATTGCCACCCGCTCGACCTGCAGGGCGTCGAACAGGCTCGCGTTGATCGTCTTCCAGTCGGTCACTTCGGCCTGCCCCTGAAGCTTGCGGGCGAGCGGCGCGAGCGTCTGCTGCACGGTGTCGGGATCGGTCGTCTTGACCTCGATCATGCCGATGGTGTCGCCCGTCAGCAGGAGCGTCTGGGCATTGGGAATGGGCATGACGACGAACGCCTTGTCGTAGTCGTAGATACCGATCTCGAAAATCGCGGTGACGGTGTAGCCGACCTCGCGCGGGACGGTGCCGAACGGCGTCGAACGGCCTTGCGGATTGATCAGGGTGATCGTGTCGCCGACGGTGATGCCGAGGTTTTCGGCGAGGCGCGAGCCGATCGCGACGTTGTTGACGTCGGGCCTGAGCGTCGAGAGGTCACCCAGCTTCACCAGCGGCTTCATGCGGCCGATGTCTTCGGGCGTATTGCCGCGCACCAGCACTGCCTCGGCCCGGCCGTTGAACGTCGCCATCAGCGGCTGCTCGATCAGCGGGGTCGCGCGAGTGACGCCGGGCGTCGATCGCGCTTCCTGCAGCACTTGCTGCCAGTTCTCGAGCCGGCCGCCGTAGGCCTGGATCACCGCGTGACCGTTCAGCCCGACGATCTTGTCGATCAGCTCGCCGCGGAAGCCGTTCATCACGCTCATCACGATGACCAGCGCGGCCACGCCGAGCATCACCGCCACCAGGCTGATGCCGGCGACGAGCGCGATGAACGCCTCGCCGCGCCCGGGGAGCATGTAGCGCTTGGCAATCGTCCATTCGAATGGGGAGAGGATCAAGCGAGCGAGCCCCTGCGGCTTCCAGATTGGTTGTGCGTCTAGGTGGCGCGGTCTTGCGCTGCAATGAAAAAGGCCGCTCCGAAACGGAGCGGCCCCTTCAATGTTCCGGGCAGCCTCAGGCGGCCTTCTGGTGCACGTACACCGCGCGCTCGTGCGAGAACGCCTTGAACCCGAAGTAGCCGTGATAGCTGCCCATGCCGCTGGCGTTGACGCCGCCGAACGGCAGGCGGTTCTCGAGGTAGTGCGAGAACACGCCGTTGACGGTGACGCCGCCCGACGAGGTGCGCTTCAGCACCTTGTCGACGTTCTCGTCGTTCGGGCTGAACACGTAGAGCGCGAGCGGCTTGTCGCGCGCCTCGATGTAGCCGATCGCCTGGTCGATGTTGTCGTAGGTCATCACCGGCAGGATCGGGGCGAAGATCTCTTCCTGCAGGATCTTCATCTGCGGGGTGACGCCGGTCAGCATCGTCGGGTGGATCGTGAGGTCATCCTCTTCCAGCTCGCCGCCGACGGCGACCCTGGCGCCCTTCTCGACCGCGTCGTCGAACAGCGCCTTCACCCGGTTGAAATTGTTCCGGTTGACGATCTGGGCGATGCCTTCCTTGTTGATCGAACCGCCCTCGTAGAGGTTCTTCTCGACATTCGAGCGGAACGCCTCGACCAGCCGATCCTGCTCTTCCTCGCGCACGAAGACATAGTCGGGGCTGATGCACGCCTGGCCGCCGTTGAACTGCTTCGCCCCCGCGAGCGCCGCGCCGATCGCCTCGACGTCGGCGCCCTCGTCGATGATCACCGGCGACTTGCCGCCGAGCTCCAGCGTGACGCTGGCGAGGTTCTTGGCAGCCGCCGCCATGACGATCTTGCCGACGCGGGTGCTGCCGGTAAAGAAGATGTGGTTGAACGGCAGCTCGAGCAGCGCCTCGGCCACGCTCACGTCGCCTTCGAACACCGCCGCCTCGTTCTCGTCGAACACCTCGGCGACGATCTCGCGCGCGATCTTGGCGGTGTTCGGGCACAAGTCGGTCAGCTTGACGATCGCGCAGTTGCCCGCTGCGACCGCGGCGGCGAGCGGGCCGAAAACCAGGCCCATCGGGAAGTTCCACGGGCCGAGGATGAGGCACACCCCGCGCGCCTCGTAGACGATCAGGCCCTTGTCGTTTGGGTTGTTGGTCGGCGTAACCTGGGTCGGCTTCATCCATTCCTCGAGGCTGTCGATGTTGAGCTGGATGTTGTTGACGACGTTCATGATCTCGGTGACGCGGATCTCGCCTTCGGGCTTGCGGGTATCCTTGCGCACCGCGGCGACGATGTCGTCGGCGTGCGCCTCGACCGCGGCCTTCAGCCTGGCGAGCTTGGCCTTGCGCTGCTCGGCCGTGGAGGCCTTGACGTCCCATTGATGCGCGCGTTGCAGTTCGAAGACGCGCTTGATCTCCGTGGAAAGGTCGGCGGCGGTGGGGGCGGCGATGGCCATCGTGGGTGTTCCTGTCTGAAGTCGAAAGCTTGGCGCCCATATGGACGCTGCGGCGGAAAATGCCAGCGGGTTCGGCGACGAACGTTGACTCTGCCCGCCCTGCGCGATTGGATGGACGGCAAAGGGAGATCGTCCATGGGCAGGTATGGGGTTGCGGCCGCGATATTGGCTTCGGCGAGCGCGTGGATGGCGAACCCCTCGGCAGCGCAGAAGACGGCGAGCGATCTTGCGGTCATGCCCCCGGTGCCCGACGACTATACGCCGAAGAAGACCGCGTGGGGCGACCCGGACTTCACCGGCATGTGGCCGATCAACGATATCGCCGAGATTCCCGTCAGCCGCCCGGACCAGTACGGCGACCGCTTCTTCAAGACCGACGAGGAGCTTAAGAAGGAAAGCGCGCGCACGCAGCAGCTCGAGACGGGATACGCCAGGGAGGACAAGGAGGAGAAGATCGGTCTCGGCCACTGGATCGAGTATCTCGGCGGCAACCGGCGCACCTCGATGATCGTCGACCCGCCGAGCGGCAAGCTGCCCGCGCTGACGCCGCAGGCGCAGGCGCTCAGCAAGTCCGGGCGCTCGAGCTGGGTCAGCGGGCAGCCGTTCGACTGGGTGAGCGACTTCGACACCTGGGATCGCTGCGTCACCCGCGGCTTTCCGGCTTCGATGCTGCCGTTTCGCTACAACAACGGCATCCAGATCAAGCAGGCGCCGGGGTTCGTCGTCATCAACCTCGAGATGCTTGGCACGCGCATCGTGCCGGTCGTGCCGAAAGCGCGGTTCGCGCAACTGGAAAAGACCCGCTGGCCGGCGAGCGTTCGGGCCTGGATGGGACAGTCGCTCGGTTACTGGGACGACAGGAACACGCTGGTCATCGAGACGACGAACATCGTCGCGGGCGATTCCGCGACCGGCGACCACCTCGCCCGGGCCGCCGCGCCGCTCAACATGGCGACCCGCGGGGTGCCGCCGAACAACACCGTGCCGATGAGTGCCGACGCCAGGGTCGTCGAACGGCTGACGATGGTCGGCCCGAACACCCTTACCTACGAGATGACCTACTCCGATCCACAGGTCTTCACCGCCCCGTGGACCCTGCGGGTGAACTGGACGCGCGACGAGAAGTACGCGTTCTACGAATACGCCTGCTTCGAGGGCGACGTGCAGGTGAGGAACTTCATCAACTCCTCGCGCGCGGCGCGCGGGCTGACGACGAGCAAGGTCGGCTCGCCCGACCGGGCGGACGGCGGGGCCGGCGCGGTGGCGGCGAACTGAGACCCAGCGGCCCTTGCCGGAGGGCCGAAGGCCACCCAGATTCGGCGGATGACCAGGAACGAAACGAGGCGGGCCGGCCGGATCGCCCAAGTCAGGCGCGTTTGTCACCTGGCGCTCGGCCCCGTCCTGATGCTCCTATCGCCTGCGGTCGGCCTGATACCCGGGCCTGGCGGCCTGATCGTGTTCATCGCCGGCCTCGCGGTGACGCTGCAGGCCAGCCATGTGGCGAAACGAACCTATGTCCGCATCAAGCGGCGCTGGCCGCGGGTCGGCCACTGGTCGGACAAGGGGCTGCGGCGCCCGAGCCATTTCCGCCGCCTGCGGCGCCGCCAGCAGGCGCGCGGAGCAACGGGATCGAACTAGCGCTCGCGCGCGATCCAGCTGTGGGTTTCCTCGACCCACGCGCGAACCGGGCGGCCCAAGCGGTCTCTCGCCGGCTTGAAGCGGAAACGCTGTTCGATCAGCCGACACGCGAGATTGTCGAGAAGAGGATAGCCGCTCGAATGCTCGGCGCGGCAATTGCTGGCGCGCCCGTCAGGGTTGACGGCATAGACAACGTCCACCGAGGCCTCCTGGCCGAGGCCGAGCACGCCCTCGGGCAGGTCCTTGTACGACATCTTGCCTCCCGTTTGGCGCGGCCCCACGACGGCTTCGCCATCCCCGTCGCCAGCGCCGTTGCCGCCAAGGCCGCCCCCGCCGAGGCCGTTCCCGGCGCCGCCGGCACCCTGGCCGGGCCCGGGCAGGCTCGACGCCCCATTGTTGGCGGCGGAGCCAATCCCCGCCTGCGGCGCGGTTACCACCGGCGGCACGACCAGCGGCCGGACCGGCGGCGCGACGACGGCGGTCGCCTCGTTGCGGACGTTCCGCGGCGACGCCTCGTGCCTGGGCGCGGGTTTTCGCGCGCGCGGCTCGGGAGCCTTGGGCTGGCCGGTGGGCTGCGGCGCTTCGGCCAGATCGACCGACACCAGCCGCAGCGTGGTCACGGCCGTGCGCTCGACGTTGAGGCCGAGGGCCAGCAGGGCCAACATGGCCACGACGATCGCCACCGAAGCAGCGCCTGAAAGCGCGCGAGGAGGATGCGCGGCGTACATCGCTCAGTTTTTCTACTCTAGCCGGCATGCACCGAGACTGAATACCCTATCCACCGCGCAGCAACTGCACCCCCCAGTCCCGTTCGAACAGGTAGAGCAGCAGCCGCGCCGCCTCGCCGCGTTCGCCGGTGAGACCGCCATCGCGCTCGATCAAGAGCCGCGCGTCGTCGTGCGCGATCGGCAGCAGGCGCTGGATCTGGTCGAGATCGGCGATGCGAAAGTGAGTATCGCCGGATTGGCGCGTGCCGAGAAGCTCGCCGCCGCCGCGCAGCACGAGGTCCTCCTCGGCGAGGCGGAAGCCGTCTTGCGTCTCGCGCATCAGGGCGAGGCGATGCTTACCGGTCCCGGACAGTTCACCGCTTCTCAGCAGCAGGCAAACCGATTTCGCGCGGCCCCGTCCCACCCGACCCCGCAGTTGGTGAAGCTGGGCGAGGCCGAACCGCTCGGCCTGCTCGATCACCATCAGCGTCGCGTCGGGCACGTCGACACCCACCTCGATCACGGTGGTGGCGACGAGAAGCCGCGCGTCTCCGCCAACGAAGCGTTCCATCGCCGCGTCCTTCAGCTCGGGCTTGAGCTGGCCGTGGACCAGCACGACGGTGTCGCCAAACCGGTGGCTCAAGGCCGCAAACCGCGCCTCGGCGGCGGCGATGTCTTCGGTTTCGTGCTCGCGGACCATCGGGCAGACCCAGTAGGCCTGATGGCCACTCGCGATATGGCGGGCGAGGCCCTCGACAACCTCGGGCAAGCGCTCGGCGGCGATGACGCGGGTGTCGATCGGCTGGCGCCCGGGGGGCATTTCGTCGAGCTTGCTGACTTCCATCTCGCCGTATTGCGCCAGCACGAGGGTGCGCGGGATCGGGGTCGCGGTCATCGAGAGGGTGTGCGGCGTCAGCTTGCCCTTCTGCGTCAGCAGCAGGCGCTGCGAGACGCCGAAGCGATGCTGCTCGTCGATCACCACGAGGGCGAGGTCCCTGTAGCTCACCGCCCCCTGGAAGATCGCGTGGGTGCCGACGACGACATCAATGCTGCCGTCGAGGAGTCCCAGCAGGATGCTTTCGCGCGCGCGGCCCGTGTCGCGGCCGGTGAGCAGGGCGATGTTGACCCCGGTCGGCGCGGCCAGTTGGCGCAGCGTTTCGTAATGCTGGCGGGCGAGGATCTCGGTCGGCGCCAGCATGGCCGCCTGCGCCCCCGCCTCGACCGCGATCAGCATCGCCTCGAGCGCGACGACCGTCTTGCCGGAACCGACATCGCCTTGCAGCAGGCGCAGCATCGGGTGCGGCCGGGCGAGGTCGCGTGCGATTTCGCCGATCGAGCGCCGCTGCGCCCCGGTCAGGGGAAACGGCAGCGAGAGCTTGCTCCGCAGCCGCCCATCGCCTTGCAGCGGCTGCCCCCTGCGGCGGCGGTTGTCGGCGCGCACGAGCAGCAGCGCGAGGCTGTTCGCCAGCAGCTCGTCGTAGGCGAGCCGGTCGCGCGAAAGCGGGTGATCCCCGCGATGGGCCAGCACCAGCGCGTCGCGCCAGGCAGGCCACTTGTGCTTGTCGAGCACACCGGGCTCGATCCATTCGGGCAACTTCGGCGCGCGTTCGAGCGACTGGGCGACGAGGTCCGCAACCTTCGGCTGGGTCAGGCCCTCCGCCAGACTGTAGACCGGCTCGAGAAGGTGCCCCATCAGCCCGGCGCTGCTCGTGGCGACATGGTCCGGGTGGACGATCTGCAGCATGTCGCCGTAGCGGTCGAGCCGCCCGGCAACCCAGCGTTTCTCGCCGACGGGCAGCTGCTTCTTCGCGGTGTAGCTGGCGCGGCCGAAGTAGGTCAGCGCCAGCGTGTTGCCCTTGGCGTCCTTCGCCAGCACGCGGTAGGGTCCGCGGTCGTTCCTCGGCGCGCGGTGCTCGACGGGGGTCAGCGCCACCACGATCTGCTCGCCCTCGCGCGCCTCGTCGAGGTCGGCGACCGCGCGACGCTGCACGAAGCGATCCGGCAGGTGATAGACGACGTCCCTCACCCGCGTCAGCCCGAGCTTCTCGAGCGGCTTCGTCAGCTTCGGCCCGACGCCCTCCAGGCTGGCGGTCTCGGCGAACAGGGGGTTGAGCCGGTCGGGGCGCATGCCGCACGTCTAACCATCGCCCGGTTCGCCGTAAATGAAGGGAACAAGGCCGTTGCTCGCGCTTTAGCCACTGCAACGGACGGGGCGAGGACTGACGAGGAGTTTCCCATGCCCAAAGAGCAGTTTACCGACGCCATCATGCTGCTGAAGAACGACCATCGCACGGTCGAGGACCTGTTCAGCAAGTTCCAGAAGGCCAGCGGCAAGGACCGCAAGTGGCAACTGGCCCAGCAGATCTGCAACGAGCTGAAGATCCACGCGATGATCGAGGAAGAAATCTTCTACCCGGCCTGTCAGAGCGCGGTCGAGGACAGCCTCTATCACGAGGCCTTCGTCGAGCACGATGGCGCCAAGGTGCTGATCAACGACATCATGGCGAACGGCCCCGACGACGAGTTCTTCGAAGCCAAGGTGACCGTGCTGTGCGAGGAAATCAGCCATCACGTAAAGGAAGAGGAGCGACCCAAGGAGGGCTTCTTCGCCCAGGCCCGGCAAGGCGATGTCGATCTCGTCCGCCTGCGTGACCAGCTGATGGAGCGCAAGCAGGAACTCCTGCAGAAGGAAAAGAACGGCGGCCTGCCGGCGGCCAAGCTGGCCGCCGTGCACCTCGAGCCGGCCTGATCGCCTTGCGCGGCATGGGCCGCCGGGTTACTCGGCGGCCCATGCCCGATCTCACCCATCGTCTCGCCCGCGCCCGGTTTCGCGCCTGGCACCGCGGCACGCGCGAGGCGGATTTCATGATCGGCGGGTTCTTCGACAGGCATCACGCCAGCTGGTCGGAGCCGGAACTGGCGTGGTTCGAGGCCCTGCTCGACGAAAACGAGGTCGACGTGCTGGCCTGGGCGCTCGGCGCGGCCGAGGTACCTGAAAAATATGCCGGGCCTCAGATGCTCGCCCTGCAAAAGCTCGACTACGTCACCATATAACTTGCGCGTGGCGCCGTGGGCCGAGTAGTCCGCCGCCAGGCCCAGCGCTCGCCGTCATGACGCCCTCAAGTCGCGCCGGCGGGTATTTGCGCGTGCCCGTGGAATCGCTCATGACAGGACTTTCAAGCACTTAGATGCCCGATCTCGGTCGAATCCTCACCGCGAAGGCGCCGCTGATACTCGCTTCGCTGGCCCGCGGCGCGCAGCCGCTGGTGCTGGCCGACCTCGCGCGGGCGGCGAAGGGCCGCGCGGTGTTCGTCGCGCCCGACGAGCAGGCGATGCGCGGGATTGTCGACGCCGCGCAGTGGTTCGCGCCCGAGCTGCAGGTGATCGAGTTTCCCGCCTGGGACAGCCTGCCCTACGACCGGGCCAGCCCCGCGCTGGCGGTCAGCGCGCGGCGGCTCTCGGCCCTGCACCAGCTTCAGGCGGGCAACTCCAGCAAGCAATTGCTGGTGACCACGATCAACGCCCTGCTGCAACGCGTGCTGACGCCGTTTCGCATCCGCGAGTCCGTGCGCGAGCTTAAGGCGGGCCTTACGATCGGGCATGAAAGCCTGACCGCGCTGCTCCAGAGGCAGGGCTATTCGCGGACCGACACCGTGGTCGACAACGGCGAATTCGCCGTGCGCGGCTCAATCTTCGACATCTTCCCGTCCGGCCTCGAGCAGGGGCTGAGGCTCGACTTCTTCGGCGACGAGCTGGAGAGCCTGCGGCTGTTCGATCCGACGACCCAGCGCACCACCGAGGTCATCGAGCGGCACCTGCTGCTGCCCGCGAGCGAAGCGCTCCTCGACGAGGAATCGATCAAGCGCTTCCGCGGCCGCTATCGCGAGCTGTTCGGCGCCAGCGCGACCCAGGACCCGCTCTACCAGGCGGTCAGCGACGGCCGGCGGCTCGCCGGCATGGAGCACTGGCTGCCGCTGTTCGAGGAGCGCATGGCGACCCTGTTTGATCACTTGCAGGCGGACGACCTGGTAGTCATCGACTCCGCTGCCTTGTCGGCCGCGGATGAGCGCTTCACCGATCTCGAGGACTACCATCGCCAGCGCACGGAGACGGCGGGGCAGGCGGCGGGAAGCTACCGGCCGCTCGAGACCGACGCGCTCTACCTTTCGCGCGAAGAATTTGCCCGTGATCTGGCGGGCTGGCCGGTGCACCGCGCCGACATCTTCGCCCAGCCCGAAAGCGACAGCGTGATCGACCTCGGCTTCAGGTCGGCGCGCGATTTCGCTCCCGAGCGTTCGCGCGGCGACAACATCTACGAGGCCGCCGCCAGCCACCTCGAAGCGGTCGCCAGGAGCGGCAAAAAGCCCCTGTTCGCCGCCTATTCCACCGGCTCGCGCAGCCGCATCGTCTCGATTCTCGAGGAAGCGGGCGCCACGGTCCGGCTGGCTGACAGCTGGCGGGAAGCGCTCGGGCTCGCGGCCAAGGGCCCGGTGGCGATGGTGCTGCCGCTCGACACCGGCTTCGCCAACGACCAGGTCGACCTGTTTACCGAGCAGGACCTGCTCGGCGACCGCCTCGTCCGCCGGCGGAAGAAGCGGAAGGACTCCGACGCCTTTCTCGCCGAACTGGCCGCGCTCAACAGCGGTGATCTCGTGGTCCACATGGAGCACGGCATCGGCAAGTATCTCGGGCTCGAGCCGATCACGGTCGGGCAGAGCCGGCATGACTGCGTCATGCTGGAGTACGCCGGGGGCGACAAGCTATACATCCCGGTCGAGAACATCGATGTCCTGTCGCGCTACGGCTCCTCGGAGGAGGCCGTTCCGCTCGACCGGCTCGGCGGCGAAGGATGGCAAAAGCGCCGGGCGCGGCTCAAGGAGCGCATCCGCGAGATCGCCAGCGAGCTGCTCAGGACCGCTGCCGCGAGGGCGCTCCGCAAGGCGCCGGTGTTGCCGACCGAGCCGAGCGCGCTGAGCCAGTTCGTCGATCGCTTCCCGTGGGAGGAAACCGACGACCAGGAACGTGCGATCGAGGACGTGCTCGGCGATCTTGCCGAAGGCAAGCCGATGGACCGGCTGGTGTGCGGCGATGTCGGCTTCGGCAAGACCGAGGTTGCCCTGCGCGCCGCGTTCGTCGCGGCCATGAACGGCGAACAGGTCGCGGTCGTCACGCCGACCACCCTGCTCGCGCGCCAGCATTACCAGAACTTCGCCGAGCGCTTCGCCGGCTTTCCCTTGAAGGTCGGCCGCCTGAGCCGCCTCGTCCCCGCGGCGGAGATGAAGGCGACCCGCGAAGGCCTTGCCGACGGAACCACGGACATCGTCATCGGCACCCACGCGATCCTTTCAAAGAGCACGAGGTTCAAGCGGCTCGGCCTTGTGATCGTTGATGAAGAGCAGCGATTCGGCGTCGGGCACAAGGAGAAGCTCAAGCAACTGCGCGAGAACGTCCACGTGCTCACCCTCACCGCCACGCCGATCCCGCGCACGCTGCAAATGGCGATGAGCGGGCTGCGCGAGCTGTCGACCATCCAGACGCCGCCGGTCGACCGCCTCGCCGTGCGCACCTACGTCATGGAGTGGGACGACATGGTGATGCGCGAGGCGCTGCTGCGCGAACATCATCGCGGCGGGCAAAGCTTCATCGTTGTGCCGCGCATCTCCGACATGGAACCGATCGCGGACTGGTTGCACGAGCATGTGCCCGAAATCCGCTTCGTCTCCGCCCACGGCCAGATGGCCGCCGGCGAGGTCGAGGAGCGGATGAGCGCGTTCTACGAGAAGAAGTACGAGGTGCTGCTTTCGACCACGATCGTGGAAAGCGGGCTCGACATCCCGAGCGCCAACACGATCATCATCCACCGCGCCGACCGCTTCGGTCTCGCCCAGCTTTACCAGCTGCGCGGCCGAGTCGGGCGCTCGAAGCTGCGCGCCTACGCCTACCTCACGACCGCGAAGGTCACCCAGCTCGGCGAGGTGGCCGAGAAGCGGCTGAAGGTGCTCGGCGATCTCGACAGCCTCGGCGCCGGGTTCCAGCTGGCCAGCCACGACCTCGACATCCGCGGCGCCGGCAACCTTCTGGGCGACGAGCAGTCCGGTCACATCCGCGAGGTCGGCTTCGAGCTCTACCAGTCGATGCTGGAGGAGGCGATCCTCGCCGCCAAGGCCGGCGAGGCCGGTCTCGAGCGCGCCCGCGAGACGGTCAGCCCGCAGATTACCGTCGATGCGCCGATCATGATCCCCGAAGAGTACGTGCCGGATCTCGCGGTGCGGATGGCGCTCTATCGCCGCCTCAACGACGCCGAGCCGGGCGAAATCGAAGCCCTCGCCGCCGAGATGATCGACCGCTTCGGTCCGCTGCCGGAGGCGACCGGCAATCTCATCAAGCTTATCGAGATCAAGCACCAGGCGATCGCCGCCAACATCGCCAAGATCGACGTCGGTGCGCGCGGCACTCTGGTGACGTTCCACAACGACAATTTCGCCGATCCGGCGGGCCTGATCGCCTATGTCGAGCGGTTGCAAGGCACCGCCAAGCTGCGCCCCGACATGAAGCTCGTGATCAACCGCGCGTGGGGCGATCCGCAGGCGAGGCTCAACGGCCTGTTCCAGCTGACCAAGGGGCTCAGCGCGATCGTCAAGCGGGCGGAGAAGAAGGAAGCCGTGCCGGCCTAGTCCGCCGCCAGCACGGCAAAGTCCTCCGCCGTCATCGGCGCGCCGCCGAGGAAGCCTTGCCACTTCTCGCAGCCTTCGCGCTCGATCGTCGCCCGCTGGTCCTCGCTTTCGATGCCTTCGGCGACGACCTTGAGGCCGAGCGCCCGCGCCATCGCGAGGATGCCACGCAGCACGGCGAGGTCGCGCTCGTCGTCGGCGATGCCCTGGATCATGCTGCGATCGAGCTTGAGCAAGTGCAGCGGCAGGCGCTTGAGGTAGCGGAAGTTGCAGAACCCGGCGCCGAAATCGTCGAGCGCGATGTTGACGCCGCAGGCAGCGAGCCGCTCGAGCTGCTCGGCGCCACGATCGAGCTCGGTGACCAGCGCCTGCTCGGTAATTTCGAGAGTGAGCCGTCCGGGCCGGAAGCGCGTTTCGGCGAGGGCGGCGAGAATCGTCTCGGCAAAACAATCGTCGTGGACGTCGGCGGCGGTGACATTGAGCGACAGGCGCAGCGGCTCGGGCCAGGTCGCCGCGATCGCCAGCGCGCGGCCCGCGATGTGCCTGGTGAGCTCGGCGGCGTGATGGGATCGCTCGGCGATATCGAACAGCGCCTCGGCTCCGATCCGCCCGAGACGAGGATGGTTCCAGCGCGACAGCGCTTCGGCGCCGACAAGCCGGTTGCCGACGCTGGTGAATTGCGGCTGGAAGAGGATCTCGACCTGACCCTCATCAATGGCCGTGTTGAGTTCCTCGATTCGCCGCCCCTTTCCGCGCCGGTCGGCTGCCCCACGGCGGTCTTGCAAGGTCTCGGCGAGCATCGCCGGTCCACTGGCGCAATGCCCGGCGCGCGTCAGCCCCCCGCGCACGCTGCGTTGCAAATCGGGACGGCGGCCCATAGGTTCCGCGGCGCGCTGACGAGGAGGGGCCGATGGCGGGGATTAACGAATTCGAGCGGCTCGCCCTCGTAGCCTCGAGCGCCGACAAGGCGCAGGAGGCGGCCCGCCACCTCGCCGATGCGATGAAGTGGGTGCCGCTCGAGCAGGCCGACGCCGTGGTCGTGCTCGGCGGCGACGGGTTCATGTTGCACACGCTGCATCACATGCTCGAGATCGGGCGCGTGATTCCGGCTTATGGGATGAACCGGGGGACCGTCGGATTCCTGATGAATCACTATCGCGAAGGCGGGAACCTCACCGCCAAGCTCGCCAAGGCGACGCGCATCGCCGTGGCGCCGCTGCACATGACCGCCGTCACGCAGGACGGCGCGCATCACGTGCACAACGCGATCAACGAAGTCTCGCTGCTGCGCGAAACCCGCCAGACCGCCAAGATCGAGGTCTCGGTGAACGAGAAGGTGCGCATCCCCGAGCTGGTGTGCGACGGGGTGCTGCTGGCGACGCCGGCCGGCTCGACCGCCTACAACCTCTCGGCCAACGGCCCGATCCTGCCTTTGACGTCCAACACCCTCGCCCTCACCCCGATCAGTCCGTTCCGTCCCCGCCGCTGGAAAGGGGCGATCCTGCCGGACCACAGCCGGGTGACCTTGCGCGTGCGCGAACCGGCCAAGCGCCCGGTGGCCGCCGTCGCCGACCAGAAGGAAGTACGCGACATCGCCGAGGTCCGCCTGGCGATCGACGAGGCCAGCGAGCTGACATTGCTGTTCGACAAGGGCCACAGCCTCGACGAGCGTATCGTCAGCGAACAGTTCGTCGCCTGACGCAGTTTCCGAGGGTTGCAAATCCCAGGGGCCACCCATATAGGCGCGGGCCTGCCCATCGGGCTGCTCCCCGATAGCTCAGCGGTAGAGTAGGTGACTGTTAATCACTTGGTCGTTGGTTCGAATCCAACTCGGGGAGCCATT
>Ga0207657_10000105_pt1 | contig 81495 bp, 73 predicted proteins | sample KBSC33metaG_FD_184316 | JGI IMG/M metagenome (GOLD analysis project Ga0207657, IMG submission 184316) | Corn rhizosphere microbial communities from Kellogg Biological Station, Michigan, USA - KBS C3-3 metaG (SPAdes) (version 2) | ecosystem: Host-associated > Plants > Roots > Rhizosphere > Soil ...
CCGTCCTCGAAGCCCTTGAGGTAGTCCTTCCCGTAGTCGTCGTTCTGGTAGAGGATGCCGATCTTCGCGTCCTTCACGTGGCTGAGCGCGTAGGCCGCGTAGACCCGGCCCTCGGTCTGGTAGTTGGGCTGATAGCCCATCGTCCACGGGAAGTTCTTGGGGTCGTTCCACTTCGTCGCGCCGGTGGCCACGAAGAGCTGCGGCACCTTCTGCTGGTTCAGGTACTTCTGGATCGCGGTGTTGGGCGGGGTGCCGAGGGTCTGGAACACGAACGCGACCTGGTCCTGCTCGACGAGCTTGCGGACCATCTCGACGGTCTTGGGCGGGCTGTAGCCGTCGTCGTAGCTGATGAAGTTGATCTTGCGGCCGTTGACCCCGCCCTCGTCGTTGACCTTCTTGAAGTAGGCGGCGATGGTCTTGCCGATGGTGCCGTAGGCGGAGGCGTTGCCGCTGTAGGGGTTGGTGTGGCCGATCTTGATCTCGGTGGAGGTGACGCCGACGACGGTCTGCGCGGTGGCGGCGCCGACGGCGGCGAGGCAGGCGAGGCTGCCGAGCAGCAGCAGCACGAGGAACCGGGTCGTTCGAGTCATGGATTCCTCCTGAGGTGGGTGTGGGTGCGGCGGATGGGGCGCTGCGCGGAACGACTGCGGCAGGGACGGGGGCATGCCGGAGCCCTCGCGGCCTCCAGGGGCCGGAACTATCGGACAGATGCCGTGAGGCTATTCCCGAGGACGCCCGGAGTCAACCCGGGGTGTCGGGATCCTAGCGGCGCGCGTGGGTGGCGGTGGAGCGAGCGTTCGCGCCCGCTCCGGCGACGGGGGCGACGGGAGGAGTCACGACCGCGAAGAGCGGCCGGCGGTCGCCGACCCGGCCGGAGGCCAGCGCGCCCCGCGGCGCCAGCTCGATGCCGGCGCCGGCGATCAGGTCCCGGACCGTGCCGGACACGAGCACGTCCCCGGGCTTCGCGCCCGCGACCACGCGGCGGGCGATGTCGAGCGCCACGCCCTTCACGCCGTCCGCGCGGCGGACCTCGCACTCGCCGGTATGGAGGCCGGCCTTCGCGGCCAGGCCGAGCCGGCGGGTGCCGTCCACGACCGCGCTCGCGCAGCGGACGGCCCGGGCGGGGCCGTCGAAGGTGGCCAGGATCGCGGGGCCGGCCTCGGAGAGGACGCGGCCACGGTGGCGGAGAATCTCCCGGCGGGCCGACTCGCGGAACGTCTCGCACGGGCCCGGCGCGGGCCGGGCCGCCCCGTTGCCGCGCGCCGGCGCCAGCTCGGCCACCATCGCGGTGACCAGCACGCGGTCCGGCTCCCGCGCGGGGTCGGAGGCGGCGACCATCCGCTCGATCTCGGTGACGATGGCGTCGGTGTCGGCCAGCCAGGGCAGGTGGTCGGCGCTCGGCAGCTCGACGTAGCGGGCGTGCGGGATGCGGGCGGCCACGTAGCGGCCGTAGCGCACGTCGATCGTGCGATCGCCCACCGCGTGCAACACGAGGGTGGGGACGCGCACCGTCGGGAGCACGTGGCGGACGTCCAGCTCGCGGTTGATGTCGAGCAGGGCGGCGGCCGCGCCGGGGCTGGCGCTCATGCGCAGGAAGCGGGCCCACCAGCGGGCGAAGGCCTCGTCGTGCATCGCGCTGGGGGCGCGTCTGGCGATGCCGAGCGGCCCGCCCCACTCCTGCACGACCCCTTCGATGTACCGGTCGTAGTCCGCCGCGGAGGGGCCCCACGGATGGTCGGGCGCCCGGATCAGACGGGCGTAGGAGCCGATCATCACGAGGCCCGCGGCGCGGTCGGGATGGGTCGCGGCGAAGAGGGTGCACATCGTCCCGCCCTCCGAGTAGCCGACGAGGGTGGCGCGCTCGGACCCGACCGCGTCCATGACCGCGCGCACGTCGGCCATGCGCTGCTCGAGCGTGGGCAGCGCGTCGACGCGGACCCGGTCCGAGAGGCCGGTGCCCCGCTTGTCGAAGAGGATCAGCCGGCCGATGCCGGCCAGCTTACGGAGGAAGCGCGCGACCCGCGGCTCCTCCCAGAAGCACTCCACGTTCGAGACCCAGCCCGGCACCAGCACCAGATCCGGCGGGCCGTCGCCGATCACCTGGTAGGCCAGGTTGACGTCGCCGCTGCGCACGTACCGGGTGGTGGGCGTGGCGGGGTGGGCGTCGGCGACGGGCCCGTCACCCAGGATCTCGCGGTAGCGGCGAGTGGTGGCCGCCTCCGGCTCCACGCCCAGCTCGCGCCGCAGCGACTCGGCGCATCGCTGGTACTGGCGCAGCGCCGCGGTCCGGCGGCCCTGGCGGAGGTGCAGGTCCATCAGCGACCGGTGGGCGCTCTCGCGCAGCGGATCGAGCGCGACCAGGCGGAGCGCGGTCTCGGTGGCCGCGTCCAGGGCGCCCGCCTCCACGTCCATCGCGAGCAGCTTCTCCAGCGCACCTACCGCCAGCTCCCGGAGCCGGTGCCGTTCGGCGGCCAGCCAGTCGTCGAAGGGCGCCTCGTCGAGGCGCACGCCCTCTAGCAGCTCGCCGCGATAGAGCGCGGCGGCCTCGCGGAGCGTCTCGCGCGTGCTGGCGGTGGTCACGCCGCGCTCGAAGGCGGCGGTGTCCACGCACGCCGCGTCCTCGCGCAGCGCCACCCGCTCGCCCTCCATGACGAGCGGGTCGGGGGTGATCGCCTGGCGCAGGGCAAAGAGGCTCTGGCGCAGGCTGTGTCGCGCCTGCTCGTCGGCGGTTCCGGACCAGAGCAGGGAAGCGAGCGCGTCGCGGGAGCGCGGCTGCCCGGGGTGCAGGGCCAGGTAGGCCAGCAGCGCCTGGGCCTTCTTCCGGCGAATGGTCAGGGGCCGCCCGGAGTCGAGCTGGGCGTGGAAGCCACCGAGCAGGCGAATCGAGAGCTGCGTCATCGCGGATGCCACCGTTGCCTCCGGCGACTATAGCACCCGGCCGCGGAGACCGGTGACGGCGAAAAGACGGCGCCGGTGACGCTCCGGTGACGCTCGGCTGCTACACCTCCTCCCAGATCCGCCGCTACACCCCATGGTCGAAGGGAGGACCACCGCATGCCCCGCTATCTCGTGACGCGCACGTTCCCGGACGGACTCGCCATCCCCATGACGGAGGCCGGCGCGCAGGCCTGCCAGGGCGTCGTCAAGACCAACGCCGACCAGGGCGTCACCTGGATTCATTCCTACGTCACGCCCGATCGCACGCACACGTTCTGCATCTACGACGCGCCGGACCCGGACGCGATCCGGCGGGTGGCCAGGAGCAACCAGCTGCCCGTCGACGACATCACCGAGGTGCGCGTGCTCGACCCCTACTTCTTCCGGTGAGCGAGAGGAGATCTGCGATGAGAGCGATGCGCAGCGCGATCGTCGGGCTGGCCGCCGTCTCCCTCGCCGCGTGCTCGTCGGGCGGCATGGCGATGCACGAGGGCTCGAGCACGCCGCTGGCCCAGGAGGTGCGGCGGGCCACCGAGAAGTACCAGGACGTGTCGGCCGCCACCGGGGCCGGCTATGCCCTCTTCCTCGGCTGCGTCAGCAGCCCGCAGGACGGGGCGATGGGCATCCACTACGTCAACGCGGACCTGGTCGGCGACGGCAAGCTCGACGCGGCGCGCCCGGAGGCGCTGATGTACGAGCCGAAGGGCGGCAAGCTCGAGCTGGTCGGCGTGGAGTACATCGTGATCGCCGCCGCGTGGGATGGGGCCAACAAGACGCCGCCCACCCTGATGGGTCAGCTCTTCCACTACAACTCGAGCCCGAACCGCTACGGGATCCCGGCCTACTACGCGCTCCACGTGTGGGCGTGGCGCCGGAACCCGCGCGGCGTGTTCATGGACTGGAACCCGCGGGTGTCGTGCGACGGCTACGTCGCGGAGGCGCGGTAGGCTGCACGCGCTGCGGGAGGGCTAGCGCGGTATGAGTACGATGAGCCATGACCTACCGCTCGATCTTCACCGCGGCCAGCCGACGGGAGCGCGTCGCCAACTTCGAGGCATACTGGCGGTACACCCAGGAGCACGACGGGGAGATCCTGGAAGACCAGAAGGTCCTCACCAGGAAGCAGGAAGTTTTGACCGGGTTCCAGTCGCGGCCGGTCCGGGCCGCGCAGCCGCTGCCCGACGCGGATCGGTTCTACCGTAACTACATCAGGATGCAGGACGATCCCCGGACGCTCGACCGCAAGACGCTGCTCCTGACCTTCCTCTACAAGTTCGCCCGGCACGAGTACGTCGGCATCACCGCGGCGTGGGGGGCCAGCGGGCGCATCTCGCCCGCCAGCTCGACCATCGCCAAGATCGGCCGCTACCACCTCTGCGAGGAGTTCAGCCACATGCGGCTCTTCGGCGAGATGTTCCGGACATTTCGTCTCGACCGGGTGGAGTGGGTACCGCTCGGCAAGTGGATGAGCCGCGTGTACCGGATCTTCCCGCACGTGCCCGAACCGCTCATGGCCCCGCCCGCCTTCGTGACCGAGCTGATGGGGCTGACCGTCTACCAGCACGTGGACCGCATCCTCGACGAGGTCCTGGCCGACGAGGCGGAGGCTCGCGACCGCATCCGGCAGCTGCTGGCCGAGATCATGACCGACGAGCTGGCCCACGTGGGCCAGCGGCGCAACTTCATGGGGCCGATCGGGCTCCGGGCGGCGCAGCGCTTCGTGGCGCCCATGTACCGCGCGTTCTTCCGCGACCTGCCGGAGACCGCGTGCCTGTTCGACCTCGATCGGATGATCCGGGACGGCCAGAGCTTCGACTACAGCACGATCTCCCCGGAGATGATCGACCGGAGCTGGGTGCCGTCGTACTGCAAGGCGTCATAAGGAGCCCTGCACCGTGTAAGGGCACAGGCGCCCTCCAGGAAGTTGACAAGGTGCCGTCGGCCTTCCTACCTTGTACGGGCTGACGACCGATCCCGAGAGAGGAGTCGACTCATGATCTGGATCGCGCGCCTGTCCCTTCCCGGTGTTTTCTGGCTGGTCCTCGCGTGCCCGGCGGCGGCGCTGCCGTTGGTGCAGAGTACGTTCGACTCTGGAACGAACGGCTGGGGCGGCATCATCGTGGATGGCTCCGTGATCACGACCAGCGCGGTGTCCTTCGTTGCGGGAGCCGGCAATCCGGGCGGGGCGTTGAGACACGATGCGCCGTCAGACAGCGCCACCTCGTTCTTCCTGGCGCCCGCAAGCTTCGCGGCGGCTCTTCACTCCGCGGCGGGCGGATCCATCTCCTGGGATTCTTCCACCATCAGCCACGCCGGCGACGTGTACTTTGCATCCTTTGCAGACGTCAACATCCGGGCGGGGGACGACCGGCTTCGACTCGATGTGACTCCGCCTCCCCCCGCCACGCACCCCGCGTTCACTCACTACAGCGTGCCGTTCGACATCAGTGCCGGGTGGCTCCTCTTCGACGGAACGAGCACGACCACCGCGACCCAGGGCCAGATCGATTCGGTGCTGGCGGGAGCAGAATCGCTCATCATCCGAGCCGAGTTCTTCTCCGGACCGACGGCCGACATCGGCTTCATCGACAACGTCGCGGTGGACCCGGGCGCGACGGTGCCGGAGCCAAGCACGCTGCTGCTGTTCGGGTCGACGCTTCTTGCCGTCACGCGCGGGCTCCTGCGCAGGACGCGATAGAGCGCCTACCCCTACGGCACGAAGTAGAACGGGTTCGGCAGCTTGTAGGTCCGCTCCGCGAACCCGCCGTCCAGGTCGCTCATCTGGTCGCCCATGTTGACGATGATCGTGTAGCCCCGGTCGACCAGCTTCTTGCGCTCCGCGGCCTTGAGCTCCACCGCCGAGCGGATGTTGATCTGGAGGTTGCGCTCGGTGACCGCGCGCAGGCACTCCGGCCGCCCGGTCAGGAAGAACACCGCCGCCCCGCGCTCGCGCGCCAGGGCCAGCACCGGCTTGATCGGCGGCGACTGGGCCATGGCGATCCACGCCAGGTCGCACGGGCCGCCCACGATGAAGCCCCAGTCGTTGGCGCGCAGGCTCGTCAGGTTCGAGAGCGCGGTCATCCAGCACGATGGCGAGCTTGCCGCCGCGCGGGGCCCGGGACTCGAGGAAGACGCGCGCCTGGTCGACCAGCGCCCCGACCTCGGCCTCGTAGCGGCCGGAGTCCACGTAGGCGGCGACCTCGCGCTTGGTCTCGACGAGGCCTCGGGGTGGCGACGAACGCAGGGGCGGCAGGGGCAGGGGCCTCAGCGGCCGGGCCGGTCGCGACGCAGCCGGCGGCGCCGAGCAGCAGCGTGGCGACGAGGGAGGCGACCGACGAACGCCGCGTCGACGCCGACGTGGCCCGAGCATGCTGCGCCCGGCGGCGCCGGCCGTCAAGATCGCTGGGACCTGCCAGTTGTGGTAGGTTCGAACCCACCCATGAACGGCATCGTCGCCTACGGCGCCTATCTCCCGTACTTCCGGCTCGACCGCAAGGCCATCGGGGAGGCCCTGGGCGCGGGCGGCGGCAAGGGGACGCGGGTCGTGGCCTCCTACGACGAGGACACCACCTCGATGGGCGTGGAGGCGGCCCGCGCCGCGGTGCGCGGCGCCCCGGCGCTGGCCCCGGCCGCGGTCTACTTCGCGACCGCCGAGCCCGCCTACCTCGACAAGACCAACGCCACCGCGATCCACGCCGCGCTCGCCCTCGACGACTCCGCGATGGCGTACGACATGCTGGGCTCGATCCGCTCCGCCGCCGGGGTCATGCGCGCCGCGATGGACGCAGGGCGGCCCACGCTGGCGGTGATGGCCGACATCCGCACCGGGCTGCCGGGCGGGGCCGACGAGCGGGACGGGGGCGACGGCGCGGCGGCGTTCCTGCTGGGCGTGGGCGATGCGGCCACGCCGGTGCTGGCCGAGCCGGTCGCGGCGGCGTCGGTCACCGCGGAGTTCCTCGAGCGCTGGCGGATACCCGGGGAGCCGGCCTCGCGCCAGTGGGAGGAGCGCTTCGGCGAGCACGCCTACGTGCCGCTCGCGGAGGCGGCGATCGCGGCCGCGCTCAAGCAGGCGGGCGTCACCGGCTCCGAGCTGGCGGCCGTGATCGTGGCCGGCCCACACGGGCGCGCGAACCGGCGGGCGGCGGCCGCGGCGGGCGCCAAGGCCACCGCGCTCGGCGACGACCTCACCGGCACGGTGGGCAACACCGGCGCCGCGCACGCGGGGCTCCTGCTGGCCGACGCGCTCGACCGGGCGCAGGCCGACGACCTCATCATGGTGGTGTCGCTGGCGGACGGCTGCGACGTGACGATCTGGAAGGCAACCGCGGCGCTGGCCACGCATCGGCAGCGGGTGCCGGTGGCCGACCAGGTCAAGGCGGGCGGCAAGGTCGCCTACGCGACGTTCCTCACCTGGCGCGGCTTCCTCCGGCGCGAGCCGCCGCGTCGGCCCGATCCGCAGGCGCCCGCGGCGCCCCCGGCCTTCCGGGCCGAGGCGTGGAAGTTCGGCTTCACGGGCAGCCGCTGCCAGGCGTGCGGCACGCGGCACCTGCCGCCCACGCGGGTGTGCCTCAAGTGCCGGTCGGTGGACCGCATGACCGCGGAGCGCATGGCGGACGTGCCGGCGACCATCGCGACCTACACGGTGGACCGCCTCGCCTATTCGCTCTCGCCGCCGGTGGTGGTGGGCGTGCTCGACTTCGAGGGCGGCGGCCGCTTCACCTGCGAGCTGACCGACGTGGACCCCGCCACGGTGAAGATCGGCAATCGGGTGGAGATGACGTTCCGCCGGCTGATGACCGCCCACGAGGTGCACAACTATTTCTGGAAGGCGCGACCGTCGGCCGCGTAGCGGAGCCGCTGTTCTTGACACATCGCGGGGTGTGCCCTACACTCCGCGCAGTTTTTTGGTCCCGCGCCGCTATCGCTCGGGCTCTCCGCGGTGCCCTCACGGCGTGTCCCCGGGAGACAACAGTCACGTTGGCGTCTGACCTTGACCGGCGTGGTCGAAAGGCGCGCCCCGCTCGCATCGAAGCTCCGCGGGTCGCGAATTCGGCCGGCACTGTCAACCAGGAGGATGCCACGTGAAGAGCGGACGGCGCAGATTCATCGTCGGGTCGGGCGGGCTGGTGGCGGCGGTCGCCGCCGCCGTCGTCGACGCCCCCAACGTCATCGCCCAGCCGAAAATCGAGTGGCGCATGTCCACCACGTGGACCCCGAAACTCGACATGCTGCAGGGCTCGGCCCAGCTGCTGGCCAGCGTCGTGGAGCGTACGAGCGGCGGGCGGCTCCGGATCGAGGTCTTCCCGGGTGGCCAGATCATGCAGGATTTCGAGTGCTTCGAAGCCGCCTCGAAGGGAAACATCCAGGCCTTCATGGGTGCCCCGTACTACTGGGTACAGAGGGATCCGGCCTTCGACTGGTTCTCGACGGTGCCGTTCGGGATGAACCCGGAGGGCATGTTGTCCTGGTACCACCACGGCGATGGTCTGAAGCTCTGGGAGGAAGCGTACGCGCCGTTCAACCTCGTGCCGCGCCCGGGTCCGGCCATCGCCCCCCAGATGGCCGGCTGGTTCAGGAGGAAGATCAACACCATCGGCGACTTCAAGGGCCTCCGGATGCGCATTCCGGGTCTCGGCGGCAAGGTCGTGACCAAGGTCGGCGGCACCACGGTTCTCACGCCGGCCGCCAACATCTTCGCCTCCCTCGAGCGGGGTGTGATCGACGCCTCGGAATTCATCGGACCCCACGACGACATGAAGCTCGGGCTGCACACGACCGCGCGCTACTATTACTATCCGGGCTGGCACGAGCCCGGGACGGTGACGGAGTTCAGCTTCAACCGGAAGGCGTATGACGCGCTCCCGGCCGATCTGCGGTGGGCGCTCGACTATGCCACCGCGACCGTGCAGATCATCGGTCTCACCGATTTCCACACCAAGAACGCGATCGCGCTCGAACGGCTCCGGTCCGAGTTCAAGAGCAAGGTCGAGGTCGTCCAGCTCCCCGGGCCCGTACTGCGCGATCTCCGAAAGGCGTCCCGCGACGTCATCCGGGAGGAATCGGAGAAGACGCCCATGGCCCGGAAGGTGCAGGCCTCGTTCACGAAGTTCCAGACACTGGTGGGGCCGTGGGACCACGTCTCGGAAGGCGCGTACCGCCAGCTCATCGTCGGGTGAGACCGCTCGTGGCGTAATGAGGAGGCAGAGAGTGGCGACCGAACGGCGCAGATTCATCGCAACCGGGAGCGGTCTGGTGGCGGCGGCGGTGGCCAGCGCCATCGTCGACGCGCCCAACGTCATCGCGCAGCCGAGGGTCCAGTGGCGCCTGTCGAGCGGCTTCACCAAAGAGTTCGACATCCTGCTGGCCGCAGCGCAACGGCTCGGTCGGATCGTCGACGAGGCCAGCGGAGGGCGGTTCCGCATCGAGGTATTCCCGGGCGGGCAGATCATGCCACCGCTCGAGTGCTTCGACGCAACCTCCAAGGGCACCGTCGAGGCGTTCATGGGCTCCCCGCAATACTGGAGCGACCGGGAGCCCGCCATCGAGTGGTTCGCCACGATCCCATTCGGCATGAACCCGCAGGGCATGGCCGCCTGGTACTACGAGGGTGACGGGCTCAAGCTCATGGAGGAGGCGTACGCGCCCTTCAATCTCGTCCCACGTCCCGCCATGGCGGATGCCCCGCAGATGGCCGGGTGGTTCCGGAAGAAGATCAACACGACGGCCGACTTCAAGGGACTCCGGATGCGGATCGTGAACCTCGGGGGCAAGGTCTACGCGAGAGCGGGGGCCACGACGGTGCTCACGCCGGGCAACGAGATCTACGCGGCGCTCGAGCGAGGCACCATCGACACCGCGGAGTGGATCGGACCGCACTACGACATGCAGAGCGGTCTCCACCGGACTGCCCGCTACTACTACTACCCCGGCTGGCACGAGCCGGGCACCACACTCGACTTCGCCTTCAACAAGAAAGCGTACGACGCGCTGCCGATCGATCTCCGGCGGATTCTCGACCACGCCACCGCCGCCGGCCAGGTGTACGGCCACGCGGAGCACCACACGAAGAACGCGATCGCGCTCCACCAGCTCAGAACCGAGTTCAAGGGCAAGGTCGAGGTGCTGCCGCTCCCGGCCCCGGTGCTGCGCGATCTCAGAAAACTCGCGACCGAGGTCGTCAGAGAAGAGTCACAGAAGACGGCCATGACCCGGAAGGTGCACGCCTCTTTCACGAAGTTCCAGGCCCTGCTCGCACCGTGGGACCGCGTGGCCGAGGGCGCCTACCATCAGCTCGTGGCGGGATGAGAGCGCTCCGCCTCTGTGTGGTCGCGGCCGCCCTGGCCGCCTGCGCGTGGGCGCTCACCGTTCGGGCCGATCAGAGCCGGCCGCAGCCCCGGCGCCCGTTCCGGATCGGGGTCCTGAACGCGGCGTGGGCGGCGAGTCATCCCACCGTCGAAGGGCTCAAGGCGGGGCTCAAGGAGCTCGGTCTCGAAGACGGCCGTGACGTCACCTTCGACATCCGCTCCACCGCGGGGAAGCTCGACGCGATGCCGGCGGCCGCGGAGGCGCTGGTCAGGAGCGGGGTCGACCTGATCTTCACCAGCCAGGGGGCGGCGACGCAGGCCGCGAAGGAGGCGACCAAGACCGTGCCGATCGTGTTCACCCTGGTGGGTGATCCGGTGGCGGCCGGTCTCGTCAGGGCGCAGGCCCGGCCGGACGCCAACGTGACGGGTGTCTCGAGCCTGCAGACCGAGCTCGCGGCGAAGCGCCTGGAGTTCCTGAAGACGCTCGCTCCGGCCGTGCACCGGGTGTGGCTCATCTACTACAGCCTCGATCCGGGGACGCGGCCGATGATCGTCAAGGCGCTCGACGCGGCGCCCCGTCTGAAGCTCCAGGTCGTGCCGAGGGGCGTGTCCGACGCCGCCGATCTGGGGAAGGCGCTCGGCGAGGTGCGGCGTGGTGACGCCGTCTTCCTGCCGGAGGGCTCGAATCCAGATCTCGCGGTGGCCGCGATCGAGCGCTCCACGAGCTCGCGCATTCCCGTCATCTTCGGAACCGCGCTCTGGGTCGGCTACGGCGGCCTCGTGTCCTACGGGCCCGACTACTACGCCGAGGGCGTCCAAGCCGCGACGCTCGTGGCCAAGATCCTGCGGGGCGCCCGGCCGAGCGACGTGCCCGTCGAGGGGGCGGAGAAGATCGATCTCGCCGTGAACCTCAAGACCGCGGAGCTCCTCGGCCTCACCGTGCCACGGAAGATCATGCTCCGAGCGGACGCCTTCCGCCGATGACCGGGCCCGCCCGCCGCGGGCGCCTGTTCCGCAAGTACGTGGTGGTGCTCTTCGTCCTCGTGGGCGGGGTGCTGATGGCGGCGAGCCTGGTCGAGCTCTACTTCTCGTACCGCGAGACCCAGCGGGCCATCGTGCGGGAGGAGCGGGCGAAGGCGGTGGCGGCGGCGGGCCGCATCGAGCAGTTCCTCAAAGAGATCGAGCAGCAGGTACGGGAGACGACCCGGACCGCCTCGGACGATCCCGACGCGAGCCAGGTGGGCCCGGCCAAGCTCGGATTCCGGGAAGGGCTCGGGGCGGCCCTCGCCGATCAGCGCGCGCTCGACTTCGTCCGGGTCCTTCGCAACGTCCCCGCCATCAGCGAGCTCAGCTACCTGGATCTCTCCGGCAAGGAGCAGGTGCGCGTCTCGCGGCTGGACCTCGACGTGGTGGGCAGTCAGGAGGACTTCTCCCGGGCCCCCAAGTTCCTCGAGGCGAAGACGGGGAAGACGCACTGGAGTCCCGTCTACCTGAAGAACGAGTCCGAGCCGTATTCGACCCTGTCCATTCCCGTCGGCAAGTACGCCATCGAGGTGACGACGGCCGAGGTCAGCCTGGGCCCCGTGCAGAAGATGATGTCGCAGATCGAGGTCGGCCCGGGCGGTTACGCCTACGTGGTGGATGCCCGCAATCATCTGATCACCCGGCCGGATGGCCAGAGCTTGCGCGCGGATCAGGACCTCTCCTCGCTGGCCCGCGTGCACTCGGCGCGGGCGGAGCAGCCGCGGGGCGGCGACGACGCCCAGGTGACGGTGGCGGCCGACGGGTTCCGGGGCGGCATGGTTCTCTCCGCCCACGCCTCGATCGGCTCGCTCGGGTGGCTCGTCTTCGTGGAGCGCCCCGCCGCCGACGCCTACGCCCCGCTGCGGGCCCCCATCGTCCGGAGCGTCGTCATCTTCGTGCTGGGCCTGCTCCTCTCCGTTCTGGCCAGCCTGCTCCTCGCGCGGCGCATGGCCGCGCCGATCCGCGTGCTGCAGGAAGGGGCGGCCCGGATCGGAGCCGGCACGCTCGACCGGCCGATCGAGCTCCGTACGGGCGACGAGATCGAAGGCCTCGCCTCGTCGTTCAACCAGATGGCGGCGAGCCTCAAGGAATCGTACGAGGGGCTGGAGCAGAAGGTGGAGGCCCGCACGCGAGAGCTGGCCGAAGCGAACCGGGACCTGAGCGAGGCGCTGGACCAGCAGACGGCCACCAGCGAGATCCTGGGGGTGATCAGCCAGTCGCCGACCGACGCCCAGCCGGTGTTCGAGGCGATCGTGCGAAGCGCGGTGCGCCTGTGCGGGGCCACGTACGGCACCGCCCATCGCTTCGACGGCGAGCTCGTGCATCTCACCGCCCATCACCACTGCACGCCCGAGGTCCTCGCGGAGCTGCGAGGGGCGTTTCCGATGCGGCCGGACCGCCGGATGATGTCCGGCCGGGCGATCCTGACGAAGGCGGTCGTCCACGTTGAGGACCTGCGGGCCGATCCCGAGTACGCGCAGCAGGTCGGGCGCGCGGGAGGCTTCCGGGCGGTGCTCGCGGTGCCGATGCTGCGCGAGGGCAGGCCGATCGGAGCGATCGTGGTCATCCGCGCCGAGCCGGGGCCTTTCTCCGCGAACCACATCGAGCTGCTCGAGACCTTCGCCGACCAGGCGGTGATCGCGGTCGAGAACGTGCGCCTGTTCAAGGAGCTGACCCGCTCGGTGGCCGAGCTTCGGGCGCTCGGCGAGGTAGGGCAGGCGGTCAGCTCGAGCCTGGACATCCAGTCCGTCCTGACCAGCATCGTCACGCACGCGGTCGACCTCTCGCAGGCCGACGCGGGGACGATTTACGAGTTCGACGAGGGGGCGCAGGTGTTCGTGCCGCGGGCGAACTACGGAATCGCCCCGGAGATGATCGAGGCGCTCCGCCGGTCCCACATCCGGCTCGGGGAGACCGTGGTCGGCCAGGCGGGGTCGAAGCGCGTCGCGGTGCAGATCCCCGACCTCGAGAGCGCGTCCGGCTATCCGCTGCCGTTCGTACTGAAGGCGGGGTTTCGGGCGCTTCTCGCGGTCCCGCTCCTGACCGAGAGCCACGTGGTGGGAGCGCTGGTGGTCCGGCGCAAGGTCGCAGGGACGTTTCCCCAGCCGGTGGTGGATCTGCTGCAGGCCTTCGCGACCCAGTCGGTCATCGCCATCCAGAACGCCCGGCTCTTCCGGGAGATCGACGAGAAGAGCCGGGCGCTCGAGGAGCTCTCCCGCAACCAGGAGCAGCTCTCGCGCCTCTCCACTGCGCTCCAGGAGCCGCTCTCCCTCACCGAGCAGCTCCGGCGGGTCCTCGATGCGGCCCGTCAGGTCGTGGGTCTCGACCACCTCTACATCTGGACGCCCAGCGCGGGCGGCGATGGCCTGATGGTCAGCGCCGGGGCGGGACTCACGGAGAGCGACTACCGCCCCCTGCTCGGTGTGAGCATCCCGTTCGCCGAAGCGGGAGCCCTGGCCGCCGTCTACGAGGACGGTGAGCCGCGGGTCTTCGACGAGACACACCCGGTGCCCGAGCGGTATCGCCTGCGTCCTCCCTACTCGGAGATCGCGGCCCTGCGGCTCAGGGCGTTCCTGGTGAGCCCGATGATCGCGCGAGGGCACACCGTGGGCGTCCTCAGCGCCGACAACCGCCTGACCCGGGCGCCCATCGCGGCGCACACCGTGGAGCTGCTCCATTCCTTCGCGGCCCAGGCGGCGGTGGCGGTCGAGAACGCGCGTCTGTTCCAGGAGATCCAGGACAAGAGCCAGCAGCTGGAGCTGGCGAGCCGGCACAAGTCGCAGTTCCTCGCCAACATGAGCCACGAGCTACGGACCCCGATGAACGCCGTCCTCGGCTATACCGACCTGATCCTGGACGGGATCTTCGGCGACGTGCCGGAAGCGATCCGGGACACGCTGGAGCGGGTCAAGGGCAACGGGCACCATCTGCTCGGGCTCATCAACGACGTGCTGGACCTGTCGCGCATCGAGGCGGGCCAGCTCACGCTCTCCCTGGGCGACTACGCGATGGGGGAGGTCGTCCACGCGGTGGCGTCCGCGGTGGAGTCCCTCGCGGCGGGGAAGAAGCTCGCCTTGAAGGCGATCGTCCCCATCGATCTCCCGCCCGGTCGGGGCGACGAGCGCCGGCTGACCCAGGTCCTCATGAACCTGGTCGGCAACGCGATCAAGTTCACCGATGTGGGTCAGGTGTCGATCGAGGCGCGCGTCGCGGACGGGTCGTTCCTGGTCGCGGTCTCGGACACCGGCCCCGGCGTCTCGGAGGCCGACCGGCAGCGGATCTTCGAGGAATTCCAGCAGGTCGACAGCTCCAGCACCCGCAAGAAGGGCGGCAGCGGGCTCGGCCTCGCCATCTCGAAGCGGCTCGTCGAGCTGCACGGCGGACGCCTCTGGGTGGAGTCGACGCTCGGGCAGGGATCGATTTTCTACTTCACGGTGCCGCTGCGGGTGGAGCGGCCGGCGGAGAGCGCATGAGCAAGAGGATCCTGGCCATCGAGGACCACGAGGAGAACCGCCGCATCCTGCGCCTGCTCCTCCAGAGCGCGGGCTTCGAGATGATCGAGGCCCTCACCGGGGAGGACGGGGTGGCCATGGCGGAGAAGGAGCGCCCGGACCTCATCCTCATGGACATCCAGCTCCCGGGGCTGGACGGCTACGAGGCGACGCGGCGGATCAAGGCCAACCCCGACCTGCGGCACATCCCGATCATCGTGGTCACCTCCTATGCGCTGAGCGGCGACGACGTGAAGGCGTTCGAGGCCGGCTGCGATGCCTACGTCACCAAGCCGTTCGTCCCGCGCGAGCTGCTGGCCAAGATTCGCGGCTACCTGGGATGAGAGGGGAGCGCCCACGGTGAGAACCCCGCCGCGGATCCTGATCGTGGACGACACGCCGGCGAACGTGCACATCCTGCAAGCGCGCCTGGCCGCCCACGGCTACGACATCGTGACCGCGAGCGACGGGGAGGAGGCGCTCGCCGCCGTCCCGGCCGCGAATCCCGACCTCATCCTCCTGGACGTGATGATGCCGAAGGTCGACGGATTCGAGGTCTGCCGGCGGCTCCGGGCCGACGCGTCGATTCCGTTCATCCCGATCATCATGGTCACCGCCAAGTCGGACCCGAAGGACATCGTGGCCGGCCTGGAGGCGGGGGGGGACGAATACCTGACCAAGCCGGTGGACCAGGCCGCGCTGGTGGCGCGGGTCAAGTCGATGCTGCGCATCAAGCAGCTCCACGACACGGTGCAGGCGCTCGCCGAGGAGCGTGCGGAGTGGAACCGGACGCTCGAGCGCCGCGTGGCGGATCAGGTGAGCCAGCTCGAGCAGCTCGGCCGGCTGAGGCGCTTCTTCTCGCCTCAGCTCGCGGAGCTCATCGTCGCCGGGGGCGCCGACGACCCCCTGAAGACGCATCGGAGGGAAGTCACCGTCGTCTTCCTCGATCTGCGCGGCTTCACCGCCTTCGCGGAAACCGCGGAGCCGGAAGAGGTCATGGGCGTGCTCCGCGAGTATCACGGGGAGATGGGCGCGCTGATCCTCGCGCACGAAGGCACCCTCGAGCGATTCACCGGGGACGGCATGATGATCTTCTTCAACGACCCCGTGACGGTGCCCGATCCGGCGGAACGCGCGATCCGCATGGCCCTCGCCATGCGCGATCGCGTGGCGCATCTGTCGATCGGCTGGCGGAAGCGCGGGCACGATCTGGCGCTCGGGGTGGGCATCGCGCAGGGCTATGCCACCATCGGGGCGATCGGATTCGAGGGGCGCTGGGACTACGGCGCCATCGGCACGGTCACCAACCTCGCCGCGCGACTGTGCGGGGAAGCCCGCGGCGGGCAGGTCCTCGTTTCGTCGCGGGTGGCCGGGACCGTCGAGGCGCTCGCCGAGCTGGAAGACGTGGGCACGCTGACCCTCAAGGGCTTCCTCAAGCCCGTGCCCGTCTTCAACGCCCGGGCGTTGCGGGCCCCCGCGTCCTGACCGTACAATGCACGCGTGCGTACAATGCACGCGTGCCGGAACAACCGGCCGCAGAGTCGAGAGGAGGCCTCACATGGCGAGCAACGGGATCCGGGACCGCGTGGCGATCGTGGGCATGGGCTGCACCGCCTTCGGCGAGCGCTGGGACAAGAGCGTCAGCGACCTGCTCGTGGAGTCCTCCCAGGACGCGCTCAACTCGGCCAACGTGCCGATCGACGCGGTGGACGCCTTCTGGCTCGGCACGCTCTTCTCCGGGCAGAGCGGCCTCACGCTCTCGCGCCCGCTCAAGCTCGACTACAAGCCGGTGAGCCGGCTCGAGAACTACTGCGCCACCGGCTCCGAGGCCTTCCGCAACGCCTGCTACGCGGTGGCCTGCGGCGCCTACGACATGGCCATGGCCATCGGGGTGGAGAAGCTGAAGGACTCCGGCATCTCGGGGCTGCCCAGCATCGGCGCGCCGGAGGACGGCACGCGCGCGGGCCTCACCGCGCCGGCCACGTTCAGCCTGCTCGCGCCCGCCTACGCCAAGAAGTACGGCGTCGACGACGCCACCTTCAAGGAGGCGATGACCCGCATCGCCTGGAAGAACCACAAGAACGGCGCGCTGAACCCGCGGGCCCAGTTCCGGAAGGAAGTGGCCAAGGACGTCATCGCCTGCTCGCCGCAGGTGGCGGGGGCGCTCGGCATCTTCGACTGCTCGGGCGTCTCCGACGGCTCCGCGGCGGCCATCATCGTGCGGGCCGAGGACGCGTACAAGTACACCGACAAGCCGCTGTTCGTGAAGGCGCTGTCGTTCATCGCGGGGCCGGCCACGGGGCCCATCGATCCCGACTACGACTACACCACGTTTCCCGAGGTGGTCGCCTCCGCGTCCGACGCCTACGCCCAGGCCGGCATCAAGGACCCGCGCGCGGAGCTGGCCATGGCGGAGGTGCACGACTGCTTCACGCCCACCGAGCTGGTGCTGATGGAGGACCTGGGCTTCGCCCCGCGTGGCACCGCGTGGAAGGAGGTGCTGAACGGCACCTTCGACCTCGAGGGCGAGCTGGCGGTGAACCCGGACGGTGGGCTCAAGTCCTTCGGCCACCCGATCGGGGCCTCGGGCTTGCGCATGCTGTTCGAGGCGTGGCTGCAGCTGCGCGGCGAGGCCGGCAAGCGCCAGATCGCCAGCGTGGCGCGGGGCCGGAAGCTCGCGCTGACGCACAACCTGGGCGGCGCCCCGGGCGAGTGCGTGTCGTTCGTCTCCGTCGTCGGCTCCGAGCGCAGCTAGGCCCCGCCCCGATCGCCCGCGCGGGCGGCGCATCCACGCCCGCGCGGGCTCGCATATCTTGTTCTTGCTGTAACTCCGCCTCTTGCCCTCCGCGGTACGATTCGAGCCATCCCAACGAGTGGCTTCGACTCGCTCCCTCGACACGGAGGCCCCATGGCAGACGATGCGCCCGCTCGCCGACCCGATCTGACCCGCCGGGCTTTTCTCACCGCCGCGGCGGGAGCCTCCGCCGCATCGGCGCTGGCCGGATGCGCGCCGACGTCGCTCGCGGCGCCTCGCGCGGCCGCGGCGGTGGACGACCCGCCGACGGCGGGCGCGGTCCCGGTCACCCTGCGCGTCAACGGCAAGGAGCAGCGGATCCGCGTCGATCCCCGGACGACCTTGCTCGATTGCCTTCGCGAGACGCTGCTCCTCACCGGCACCAAGAAGGGCTGCGATCACGGGCAGTGCGGGGCGTGCACCGTGCACGTGAGCGGCCGCCGGGTGAACTCCTGCCTGAGCCTGGCCGTGATGCACGACGGGGAGGAGATCACGACGATCGAAGGCTTGGGCGAAGGCTACTTGGGCGAAGGCCTGGGCACGCCGGAGGCGCTTCACCCGATGCAGGCCGCCTTCGTGGCGTTCGACGGATACCAGTGCGGCTACTGCACGTCGGGCCAGATCATGTCGGCGGTGGCGCTGCTCGGGGAGCCGTGCGGCCCCGAGGACGCGGACGTGAAGGAGCTGATGAGCGGCAACATCTGCCGCTGCGGGGCCTATCCCAACATCGTGGCCGCGATCCAGCGGGTGCGGCGGGGCGCCTGATGCGCACCTTCGAGTTCACCCGGGCAAGCGATCCGGCGGCGGCCGTCCGGGCCGGAGCGCAGGCAAAGACCGCGCAGCAGGGCGCCGACGTGCGCTTCCTCGCCGGTGGCACCACCCTGCTCGACCTGATGAAGCTGAACGTCGAGACGCCGGCGCGGCTCGTCGACATCAACCGGCTGCCGCTGGGCTCGATCGAGGCGATGCCGGACGGCGGGCTTCGGGTCGGCGCCACCGTCCGCAACTCGGATCTGGCCCATCATCCGACGGTCGAGCGGGACTATCCGGTGCTGTCCCAGGCCCTCCTCTCCGGGGCCTCGGCCCAGCTGCGCAACATGGCGACGACGGCCGGAAACCTCCTGCAGCGCACCCGCTGCATGTACTTCCGCGACACCGCGATGCCGTGCAACAAGCGCGAGCCCGGTACGGGCTGCCCCGCGATCGGCGGGAGCAACCGGATGCTGGCCATCCTCGGGACCAGCGAGCACTGCATCGCGACCAATCCCTCGGACATGAACGTGGCGCTGGCCGCGCTGGAAGCGACGGTGCACGTGCAGGGGCTGAAGGGAACGCGCACGGTCCCGATCGGGGAGTTCCATCTCCTGCCCGGGCCGACGCCGGAGCGGGAGACGGTGCTCGAGCCGGGCGACCTGGTGAGCCACGTCACGCTGCCCCCGCCCGTCCCGGGCAGCAAGCAGCTCTACCTCAAGCTGCGCGACCGGGCGTCGTACGAGTTCGCCCTCGCCTCCGCCGGGGTGGTGCTGACGGTGGCGAGCGGGCGGGTGACGCGCGCGCGGATCGCGCTGGGCGGCGTCGGCACCAAGCCCTGGCGGTCACCCGAGGCCGAGGCCGCGCTGGTCGGCCAGCCGGCGGAGACCGCGAGCTTCCGCCGTGCGGCCGAGGCGGCACTTCAGAACGCGCGGCCCCAGAGCGAGAACGCCTTCAAGATCGAGCTGGCGAAGCGCTGCCTCACCCACGCGCTCGCGACCGCCGCCTCGAGCTGATCCCCGGAGGAGAGAAGGATGGCGACGTCCCCGATCGGTCGTGACACCCCGCGCGTGGATGGGCCGCTGAAGGTGAGCGGCAGGGCCCAGTACGCCTCGGACTTCCACTTCCCGGGCATGCTCCACGCGGTGCCGGTGGGAGCCACCATCGCCAGTGGGCGGGTGGCCGCGATCGACGCCGCCGCCGCGTCGAAGATGCCGGGCGTGCGGGCGGTCTTCCATCGCGAGAACATCGGGAAGATCTTCCGCTCGACGTTCGGCCCCGGCTTCCAGGGCATCACCGACGAGCGCCGCCCGCCCTTCGAGGACGACGTGGTGCGCTACTACGGCCAGTACGTCGCGCTGGCGGTGGCGGACACCTTCGAGGCCGCCAAGGCCGCCGCCGACGCGGTGCGGGTGACCTACGACCGCCAGGACCCGAACGTGGCCACCGCGCTCTCGGCGGACGACGAGCCGGACGTGGTCGCCACCGGCTTCGGCCCGCGCGATCGCCGTCAGAGCCAGCGCGGCGACGCGGACGCCGCGTTCGCGGCCGCGCCGGTCAAGCTGGACCAGGTCTACGTCACCCCGGCCGAGACCCACAATCCCATCGAGCTGCACGCGACGACCGCTCTCTGGGACGGCTCGACCCTGACCCTGTACGAGGGATCGCAGGCGGTCTTCAACCACCGGGGCGTGCTCGCCCAGATGTTCGGGTTGCCGGTCGAGAACGTCCGGGTCGTGACCCGGTTCCTGGGATCGGGCTTCGGGGGCAAGCTCTGGCCGTGGACGCACTCGGTGCTCGCCGCCGCGGCGGCGCGGCAGCTCGGCCGGCCGGTGCAGCTGGTGGTCAGCCGCAAGATGATGTTCCAGACCGTCGGGCACCGGGCGCGCACCCAGCAGCGCGTGCGCCTGGGCGCGACCGCCGAGGGCAAGCTGCTGTCGCTCCAGCACGACTACGTCTACCACCGCTCGATGCTCGACGCGCACCACGAGGACTGCGGCGAGGCGACCGCGTTCCAGTACAGCGTGCCGAACCTGCGGGTGGCCTTCGGGCGGGCCCGGCGCAACGTCGGCTCGGCGTGCGACATGCGCGGTCCGGGCGCGGTGCCCGGGCTCTACGCCACCGAGTCGGCGATGAACGAGCTGGCCGCGCAGCTGCGGATCGATCCGATGCGGCTCCGGATCATGAACGAGCCGAAGCTCGACGAGGACCTGCGCATCCCGTTCTCGTCGCGCCACCTGCTGGAGTGCCTCGAGCTGGGCGCGCAGAAGTTCGGATGGTCGCGGCGCACCCCCGCGGTCGGCTCCATGCGGCGAGACGGCCTGATCCTCGGATGGGGCATGGCCGGATGCGCGTGGGTCGCGGCCCGGTTCCCCGCGGCGGCGAGCGTTCAGCTCCACGACGACGGATCGGCGCGGGTGGCGTGCGGCACGCAGGACATCGGCACCGGCACCTACACGATCCTCGCCCAGCTCGCGGCCGAGAAGACGGGCGTGCCGCTCGGCAAAGTGGAGGTGGCGCTGGGCGACACCACGCTGCCGCCCGGGCCGATCTCGGGCGGCTCGATGGTGACCGGATCCGTGGTGCCCGCGGTCTTTGCCGCCGCCGACCAGGCGATCGGAGCGCTGCTGCAGGTGGCGGCCGGGACCCCCGGCTCGCCGTTCGAGGGGCGCCGGCCCGAGGACCTGGTCTTCGACGACGGCCGGATCTTCGTGAAGGCCGACGGCGCCGCGGGCGGCGTGGCCTTCACGGATGTCCTGCGGCGCGCGAACCTCCGGATGGTCAGCGGAAGCGGCGCGTCCGAGGCGACGTTCGGCGACCCGTCGCCGAAGTTCTCCACGCACTCGTTCGGCTGCCACTTCGTCGAGGTCACGTGGCAGCCGGCCATCGCGCGCCTGCGCGTGAGCCGGGTGGTGACCGTCATCGACGCGGGCCGGATCCTCAATCCGCTGGCGGGCCGGAGCCAGATCGAGGGCGCGGTGGTGATGGGGATCGGCATGGCGCTGCTCGAGCACACCTCGTACGACCCGCGGACCGGCGCGCCGATCAACAGCAGCCTGGCCGACTACGTGGTAGCGGTGAACGCCGACGTGCCGCCGATCGAGGTCCACTTCGTCGACTTCCCGGACCGGGAGATCAACGCGCTGGGCGCGCGCGGAATCGGCGAGATCGGACTCGCCGGCTTCGCCGCCGCCGTCACCGACGCGGTGTATCACGCGACCGGCGTGCGCGTGCGCGAGCTGCCGGTGAAGATCGAGGATTTGCTGAGCGGGGCCGCCTAGGCCCCCTCACCCTGACCCTCTCCCCGAGGGGGAGAGGGTAGGAGGGGGTTCCCTGAGAGGAGAGGACGGGCTCCTCTCAGGGAGGGAAGGATGGGCTGCTCGAGAGCGCTAGCCCTGACTCAGGATCAGGTCGGAGCGGTCGTAGGGCTGCTCGGACGGCACCACGAAGTCGCCCGTCTTCGCCGGCTCCGTGTACGGGGCCTGCTCGTCGCCCCGCAGGCGAGTGCTGACCCGGTGCTCCAGCGCCCAGGCCGTGCCGAGCACCGCGAGCATGATGAACGCGCCAACCGCGATCGCACGTCGTGTCCCTGTCATCGCTCTGTCCTCCTTCGTGCTCTCTGGGCCGTTGCTCTACGACTCACACGGACGAGGACGGCAACAAGGGTGCCAGGGTCGACAACTGGCTCGCGGGAGCAGCTTGACGCGGGAGAGCGCCTCGCGCCGCCGGCCGCGAGTCCGGGGCGGGTCGCCGGGGAAAGCCCGCTCGAATCCGCGGAGTTGCGTCGATGCCGCATCCGGCTCGCGCGAAGCAGCAAGAGCCGGAACCTGATCCCGGGTGACGGCCGTCCCAAGAAGGCGGGGCCCCTCCCGCGATGCGATCCGCCGGGCATCGCGCCCGGCGGATCGCCCCCGAATCGCCCGATGCGCCCATGTCGCTTGCGATGAGCGCGGGCGGCCGCTCGGACTAGCGAGCGGGCTTCTTCGGCAAGCTCTGGACGGCGAGCTCGCCGATCTTGCGACCCATCGCCGAGCCCACCTCGGTGGAGTTGCGGTAGTGCACGCCGTCGTAGATGCGGGCCTGGGCGACCTCCTTCGCAAAGTCGGCCGGCGTGGCCCACTCCCGCGCCGCCCCGCCGGCGGTGGAGCTGGTGGACCGGAGCATGGGGCCGGGGCCGGGGCCGACCTCGGCGGCCAGCACCGAGGCGAGCGCCCCGCCCACGATGCAATGCGCGCAGGGGTACTCGGGGTGCATCGGCGTGTCGATGAACGGGGCCCAGCCGCCATCGCGCTCGGTGGCGTCGTTGCCGTCCAGATCGCCGTTGCGGATGGCGGTCACGGGCCGCCAGAAGTTGTAGGTGTACTTGGCGTCGAACACCGCGATCAGCGCGTCGTCCATGGCCATGGCGGCCAGGGCGAACAGGCGGGCGTTGTCGGTCAGGTCACGCCCCGGCGCGGCGGCCACCGAGCGGGCGATCGGCCAGTAGATGTTGGGCAGCGTGGCCTCCCAGAACTTGGCCACCGCGGTCTGCTCCGCCGTGCGCTGCGTGCTGACCTTGCCGCCCACCGCCTTGATCTCGTTGTAGTCGCGCGCCCAGAGCGCGCTGGTCAGCGCGGGCGGCGGGCCGGGGCGCAGCTGGTCGCTGCGCGACATCACCCAGGGACGGCGCTTGCCCCAGTGCGGCACCGCCGGCCCGACCGTGGGGACGTAGACGCCCGGCGCGGCGTGCGGCCGGTAGGCGTCGGCGGCCATGGCCCCGTCGTCGGCGCAGAGCGCCACGATGGCGTCCGCGGCCCTCTCCCCGAGAGCGATGCCCGCCGTCTTGGCGGGGCCGTCGGGAATGGTCCCCAGCAGCGCCTGGTAATCGGCGTCGATCACCGCCTGCTGGGCCGGCATGAGCTTCGACAGCGCGGCGCGGGTGGCGGCCACCGCCGCGGCCTCCGCGGAGGCGCTCGGCGCCGGCGCCAGCTTCGCGCGCTGGGAGGGATAACGCCCGCTGACCGCGTTCACCGCCTCGAAGACGGACACCTGCACGATGGCCATCGTCCGCACCGCCGGCGGCGGCGCGGGGATGCGCGAGGCCACCTCGGCCGCGCGCGCGTTGGCGTCGGTGACGACGTCCGCCTGCGCAACCGGTGGAGAGAGGAGGAGCGCCGAGAGCGTGATCCCGAGAGCCGTTCCGATGAGTCCGCGCGAGATCTTCATGTCGTTGACTCCTTTCTGCTGTCGCCCCGGAGGTCTCCGGGGTCGTCGTCCACGTCCAGCCCGAAGGCCAGACGCCCGGCGTAGCGGCGCTGCGCGGCGTCGCGCGTCGGGTGGTACCGGGCGCCCTGCACGTCGCGGAAGAGTCGCTCGAGGTGTCGGTCGCGATAGAAGCCGGCCCCGCCCGCCACTTCCATCGCGGCCTCGACGGCCCGGATCGCGGCCGCCCCCGCCACCGCGCGGCCGGTCAGGACGTCGTTCGTGGTCTCGAGGCCCATGCACCCGGTGGCGGTCGCGTCGACCATGTGGCGCAGCCCCATCCGGGCGGTCGCCAGCTCGGTCTCCATCCGGCCCACCAGGTCCTGGACGCCCGGGTCGTGGCGGCGGCGCGCGGCGAGGCGCAGCGAGAGCGCGCGCGCTCCCTCCGCGACCCCCACGTAGACCGACAGGATCAGGGGTAGCGCGTGCGCGGCGATCACGTGCCAGGCCGGGCTCCAGCGTCCGGGCGGCCGGCGCAGGCCGATGGCGGCGTCCGGCACGAAGACGCGGTCGAGCACCACGTCGTGCGAGCCCGTGCCGCGCATGCCGAGCGTGTGCCAGGTGTCCTGCACCGCGATGCCCGGGGCGTCGAGCGGGATCGCGAAGTGGAGGACGGTCGGGCCCGCGGCGGGGTCGTCGTGGATGGCCATGGTCATGAAGAGGTCCCCGAGCGGGACGCCGCTCGCGAACACCTTGCGGCCGCTGACCTGATAGCCGCCGTCGACCCGCTCCGCGTGGCCGGAGCCGGCCAGCCAATCCGAGCCCCCGCTGCTGACCAGGACCAGCTCCTCGGCGGCGACGCGGCGCAGCAGCGCCTCCGCCGCCCCCGCCTCGTGCCGCCAGCGGAAGGCGGCGATGGCGACCTGATGGGTGTGCATCGCCAGCGACAGCGCGGTGGAGCCGCAGTGCCGAGCGAGCGTCTGCACCAGCGCGCACAGCTCGGCGTGCGAGGCGCCGCCGCCGCCGAGCTCGGCGGGGACGCCGGCGGAGAACACGCGGTGCACCCGCAGCTCACGGTAGTTCTCGGCCACGAAGGTGTCGGTGTCGTCGTGCTGAGGCGCGCGCTCGGCGAACCGGGGACCGAGGCTTTCCGCCACCTGGGGCCAGTCGGTGCGCGCTCGCTCGTGGATCGGGGCTGCTTCAGTCTGCATGGTCGCCTCCCCCTCGACAGGATCGGGCGACCCCCACGATGGCAAGGATCGGGGCCGGCCGCCAAGACCAGAAAATGGACTTGCCGGAGCGGGGGCCGAAGCCTACCATCCTCGGTACCGATGAAGGGCTACGGTCAGTTCTGCCCGATCGCGATGGCGTGCGAGACCTTCGCGGAGCGCTGGACGCCGCTGATCCTGCGCGAGCTCCTGAACGGCGGGCGCCGCTTCAACGAGATCCGTATGGGCCTGCCGCTCATCTCGCGCACCCTGCTGGGCCAGCGGCTGCGCGAGCTGGAGGCGGCGGGCGTGATCCAGAGCCGTCCGCTGCCGAGTGGCCGCGGCCGCGAGTACCTGCCCACGCGGGCGGCGGAGGAGTTCCGTGCGGTCCTGGAGGGCCTCGGGCACTGGGGCCAGCGCTGGGCCGCCACCCAGTTCGATCCGGAGAACCTCGACCTCCAGCTCCTGCTGTGGAACGTGCGACGGCGCATCGACTTCCCGCGTCTGCCGCCCCGGCGGGTGGTGGTCCGCTTCGACTTCCGCGCGTTCCCACCGCGCTGCCGGCCGCTCCGGACCGCGTGGCTGCTCCTCCAGCGCACCGGCTCCGACGTGTGCCTGAAGGATCCGGGCTACGACGTGGATCTGGCGGTGTCCGCCGACGCGGGGGCGATGGCGCGGGTGTGGACCGGCGCCATCTCGTTCGCGCAGGCGGTGCGGGACGGCGGCCTGCGCCTGGAGGGCCCGCGCGACCTGGTGCGCGCCTTCCCGACCTGGCTCCTGCTGAGCCACTTCGCCCACGTGGAGCGACCGGCACGCGTCGGATGAGCGGCCTCCTGCGGGCGCTGCCGCTGGCGGCGCTCGTTGGCGCGGTCGCGTGCGCGACGCCGACCGTCGTCGCCCGCTGGGAGCCGGGGCCGGCCGGCGAGCCGGGGCCGCGCTTCAACGCGAGTGGGCCGCACGCGGCGGACTTCGGCGCCGCCGACGGCTACCCCAAGGGCACCCGCACCACCTTCTACGACGTCGGCACCAGCGTCGGCTCCCACAGCCATCTCGACGAGATCTTCCCCGGCCGGCTCGTGCACCGGGCGGAGGCGGCCTCGCGCCTCGCGCGGGCCCCCGAGCCCCGCATCACCTGGCGGCTCGAGGGCGAGGAGCGCACGCTGAACGCCTATCTCGCCCGCCAGCCCGCGACCGGACTGCTGATCGCTCGGGGCGACACCATCCTGGTCGAGCGGTACCAGTACGCGCGCACCGACCGCGACCGCTTCACCTCGTGGTCGATGGCCAAGACGGTCACCTCCATGCTGATCGGCATCGCGATCGCGGAGGGCTTCATCCGGTCGGTCGACGACCCGGCGGCCGCGTACGTGCCGGAGCTGGCCGGCACCGAGTACGGGCGCACGTCGCTGCGCCACCTGCTGCAGATGTCCTCCGGGGTGCGCTTCCGCGAGGACTACAGCGCCGGCAGCAGCGACATCGCGCGCCTCGTCCTCGCCACGTACCTGCGGCGCGGGACGGGCGGGGTCAGCGCGGTCACCCCGTTCAACCAGCGCCTCGCCCCGCCCGGCCGGCGGTTCTCCTACTCGTCGGCCGAGACCCAGGTGCTGGGGCTGGTGCTCCGGGCGGCGACCGGTCGTCCGCTGGCCGAGTACCTCGAGGCGAAGATCTGGCAGCCGATGGGCGCGGAGGCGGACGCCACCTGGCTCGTCGACAACTCGGGGCAGGAGGCCGCCTTCTGCTGCCTCAACGCCGTGCTGCGGGACTACGCGCGGCTCGGGCTGCTGCTGGCCCAGGGCGGCGCGTGGCGAGGGCGCCAGCTCATCCCGGCCGCGTGGGTGATCGAGGCCACCACGGTGCCGGAGGGCCAGCCCTATCTGGGGGCGGTGACCGCGACGCTCGGCTACGGCTACCAGACGTGGATCGGCCCGCTCGACACGGTGGCCGACGACCGGCGGCTGTTCCTGCTGTGGGGGGTGCGCGGCCAGCGCATCTACGTCGACCCGCGGAGCCGGCTGGTGATGGTGCACACCGCGGTGCACCTGGAGTCCGTCGATACCGACGCGCTAGGAGAAGCGGACGCGCTCTGGGCGGGGGTGGTGAATCAGCTCGGGCGCTGACGCTCGGTCCGGCTCTCGGCCGCGGACCGGCGGATGTCGATCATCTCGGGCAGCCCGCGTCCCGCGTGCTCGTAGAGGTGTACGCGGGTGAGGTGGTTCATGTCGACCACGATGGCGTGGATGCGCTCGGCGGCGGCGTGGATCTCCGCCGCGCGGGCCCGGACCTCGGGGCGCAGGCTCGCGTCGTCGCGGAGCATGGCCAGGCGGCCCAGCACCATCGTGAGCGGGTTGTTGATCTCGTGGGCTGCCGCGTTGGCGAGGCGCGCGACGCTGCGCAGCTCGTCGGCTGCCTTCTGCTCCGTGATGTCGATGAGCGTGGTCTCGTAGTCGGCGCGCGGCGCGCCCGAGCTGCGGATCACGCTGGCGAGCACCCAGATCACCCGCCCGTCGAGGCGGCGGAACTGCAGCTCCACGTTGACCACCGCGCCTTCGGCGCGCACGCGCTCCAGGAGCTGGTCGCGCTCCTTGGGCTGGGCATAGAAGCTGCCCACGTTCGAGGTCAGCACGTCGACCGGGCGGCCGAAGCCGAGGATGCGGGCGAAGGCCTCGTTGCAGTCCACGATGGTGCCGTCGGCCTGGGTCAGGCACATGCCCGCCGCGTTGCGCTCGAAGAGCGTCCGGTAGCGCGCCTCCGACTCCTGGAGCGCGGTGGCGCGGGCCTCGAGCAGCGCCATCGCCTCGCGCAGGGCGCCGGTCACCCCGGTGAGCTCGGTGAGGCGGAACACCGGCAGCTCCGGCACCGTCTCGCCGCGGCCGAAGGCCTGGAAGGCGCCCATGAGCCGTCGCAGGCGGCCCGCGAACTGCCGCCCGGCGAGGGTGGCGAGCCCGAGCGAGAGCACCAGCCCCGCGAGGGCGCCGGCCGAGAGCAGCCAGAGCGAGCGGCGCAGCGGGCCCTCGACCTGCTCGCTGGGCACGGTGAGGCCCACCGAGAAGCGGGACCACGGGGCGCGGCTGAACGCGGTGTAGGCCCGCGACCCGTCGGGGCTCGGACCGGTGAAGACCGCCTCGTCGCCCTCGCGGGCGCGGGAGACGAAGCCCGCGGTCCCGGGCTGGCCCACGCGCTGCGCCTGCCCCTGGGTGGAGGCGACCACGATGCCGTTGCGGTCCACGATGGTGCCCACGGTGCCGCCCGCGAGATTGGCGGCCGCGAGGGCCGCGCCGAAGCTCTCGGGGGTCATGACCGCGACCAGCACCTTGGCGACCTTGCCGTCGCGCATCACCGGCAGCGTCACCGCGATCGCGGCGCGCTTCGAGATCGGGCTCGTGACCAGGTCCGACACCTGCGCCTCGCCGGTCTGGACGGTGCGGCGGATCGTCTCGAGGCCGATCACGTTCGGCAGGGTGGCGCCGGGCGGCTGCAGCAGGTTCATCACCTGCTGGCCGGAGGGCTCGACGAGGGCCACCGTCAGCCAGCGGCGATAGGCCTCGCGCGCGTGGCGCGCCTGCTCGTAGAACCGGCGCAGGTCGGTCGCGTCGAGATCGCCGGAGGCGGCGAGGCCCTTGAGCCCGGCGAGGGTGGTGTCGATCTCGCGGTCGATCGCCACCGAGAGGGAGCGGGCGTGGTAGAGGAGGGCCTGCTCCATGTTGCGGCGCTCGTCCTGATGGGCCCACCAGATGGCGATGCAGGCGACCCCCAGGAGGGGCACCAGGATCAGACCCACGACGGTGAGCAGGAACGTCCGAAGCTGAAGCTTCATCCCTCCGTCGAGGATAGCACCCCGTCGTTCCGGGCCGGTCAGTCCTCGAGCCGCGGATCGAGGGCGTCGCGCGGGCCGCCGCCCCGGAGGTTCGACCGAGCCGCGTCCGCCCGCTGTGCTACGGTCTCGGCATGAGCGGCGGGCGGACCGAGGCCGCGACCTACGACGCCATCGTCATCGGGGCCGGCATCGCCGGCATGTACCAGCTCCATCGGCTGCGCGGGCTCGGCCTGCGGGTGCGCGTGCTGGAGGCCGGCGACGGGGTGGGGGGCACCTGGTACTGGAACCGGTACCCGGGGGCCCGGTTCGACTCCGAGAGCTGGACCTACGGCTACTCCTTCTCGGAGGAGATCCTGCGCGAGTGGGAGTGGAGCGAGCACTTCGCGCCCCAGCCGGAGACGCTCCGCTACTGCAACTTCGTGGCCGACAAGCTCGACCTGCGGCGGGACATCGAGCTCGGCTGCCGGGTGGGCGCCGCGGTGTACGACGGGGCGGCCGACGAGTGGGCGGTCGAGAGCACGGACGGCCGGCGGATGCGGGCGCGCCTGCTGATCACCGCGATCGGGCCGCTGTCGGCGCCGACCATGCCCACGATCCCCGGGGTGGAGAGCTTCCGGGGCGAGGCCCACCACACCGGACGCTGGCCGCACGAGCCGGTGAGCTTCGCGAGCAAGCGGGTGGCGGTGATCGGAACCGGCGCCACCGCGGTGCAGGCCATCACCGAGATCGCCAAGACGGTGGGCCACCTCACCGTGTTCCAGCGCACCCCGAACTGGTGCGCCCCGCTCCACAACCGCCCCATCGACGCGTCGACCCAGGCGCGGATCAAGGCGACCTACCCGGAGACCTTCGCGATCTGCCGCGAGTCGTTCGGCTGCTTCATCCACCAGGCGGACCCTCGCAACGCGCTCGAGGTGAGCCCGGAGGAGCGGGAGGCGTTCTACGAGAAGCTCTACCGGGAGCCCGGCTTCGGGATCTGGATGGGCAACTTCCGGGACATCCTGATCGACCGGGACGCCAACGCCACCATCACCGAGTTCATGCGCGGGAAGATCCGGGCCCGCGTGAAGGATCCGGCGGTGGCCGAGAAGCTGATCCCCACCAATCACGGCTTCGGGACGCGGCGGGTGCCGCTGGAGAGCGGCTACTACGAGGTCTACAACCAGCCGAACGTGCGGCTGGTCGACATCCGCGAGACGCCGATCGAGCGGATCACGCCCGCGGGGATCCGCACCACCGCGGAGGAGCACGCGGTGGACATGATCATCTACGCGACCGGCTTCGACGCCATCACCGGCGCGTTCGATCGCATCGACATCCGCGGGCGGGGCGGACGACGGCTCAAGGAGAAGTGGGCCGACGGGCCGCGCACCTTCCTCGGGCTCCAGGTCGAGGGTTTCCCGAACCTCTTCACGCTGGTGGGTCCGCACAACGCGGCCACCTTCTGCAACATCCCGCGCTGCATCGAGCAGAACGTGGAGTGGGTGACCGCCCTGATCGCCCACATGCGCGCGCGCGGCCACGTCCGGGTGGAGCCGACCGCGGAGGCGGAGCGCGAGTGGACCCAGCACGTGCTCGACACCGGGCGGCGGATGCTCTTCACCCAGGTCGACTCCTGGATGACGGGCATCAACTCCAACGTGGCGGGCAAGGACAAGCGCACCTTCATCGTCTACGCGGGCGGCGCCCCGAAGTACCGCGAGCGCTGCGACGACGTGGCCGCGCGGGGCTACGCCGGCTTCGTCTTCCGGTAGCGGGCGCCCGGGGCGCCGGCTCTCACCCTTCGCGCGTCACCACCGCGGCCAGCGCCACCTCGAGCCCTCGCGCCATGACCGCGAGGTCCATGCTGGGCTCCTCCAGGTCGTGCGCGGCCACCATCGAGGGCAGGAACGGCAGGTGGACGAAGCCGGCGGGGATCGAGCGGCCGGCGCGAGCCAGGGCGTGCAGCGTGGTGTAGGAGACGTCGTTGCAGAGATAGGTGCCGGCGGTGTTGGAGACGTAGGCCGGGATGCCGTCGGCGGCGAGCGCGGCCAGCATGTCGCGGATGGGCAGGGTGGCGAGATAGGCGGCGGGCCCGTCGGCCACGCAGGCGCGGTCGCGCAGCACCTGGCCGTGGGCGTCGGGTCGCGAGTAGTCCATCACGTTGACCGCCACCCGCTCGAGCGCGATGCGGGCGCGGCCGCCGGCCAGGCCCAGGTGCACCACCGCGCCGAGGCCCGGCGCCTCGAGGAGCGGCGCCACCCGGGCGCGCGCCGCCTCGTGCTGGACGGGCAGGATCAGGCCCTTCACCACGCAGTCGCCCAGGAGGCGCCCGTCGAGCAGCTTGGCCACCTCACCGGACGGGTTGACGCCGTCGCCGTCGAAAGGCTCGAAGCCGGTCACCAGCAGGTGCCGGCGCGCGATCTGGTTCGAGCTGGGGCTCACGCGGGCTGCACGCCCTTGCGGTGGCGCTGGGCCAGCGCCTGGTAGCCGACGGGGTTCATCTGCACCCAGCGCTCGGCGGCGGTGCCCGCGAGCGGCCCCTTGACCTTGCAGGGCGCGCCCATCGCCAGCATCCCGTCGGGGATCTCGGTCCCGGGGGTCACCAGCGATCCGGCCGCGACCATCGCCCGCACCCCGATCTTCACCCCGTCGAGGAGGGTCGAGGAGTTCCCCACCAGCGCCTCCTCGCCGACGGTGGCGGCGTGGACCAGGCACAGGTGGCCCACGGTGGCGCCGGGGCCGATCTCGACGCCCCCCGCGGGGGTGACGTGGACGACCGCGCAGTCCTGCACGTTGGCGCCCCTGCGCACCACGATGGGGTTGAAGTCGGCGCGGAGCACCGTGTTGTACCAGACCGACGCGTTCTCCTCGACGGTGACGTCGCCGATGAGGTTGGCGGTGGGGGCGATGAACGCGGTGGGGTGCACGCGCGGGGACTTGCCTTCGAACGAGAAGAGCGGCATCCGCGGCTCCTTGCCGGTGCGGGGTGACTGCGAGGGACGATAGTGCGCCCGTCGTCCATCCAAGACAAGCGGGCCAAGACAAGCGGGCCAGGACAAGCGGGCCAGGACAGGCGGGCCAGGATCGCGACACGCGGGGGCGGACCGCCGTGGACAAGGCCGGAGGCGGGGTGTAGCCTGCGCCCATGATGGCCGCGCCGAGGATCGCCGCCGTCGCCACCGCGACGCCGCGGTGGCGCTACGATCAGGCCACCGTCCTGCGCATGTCCGGCTACGACGACCCGCGCCGGACGGGCTTCTTCAGCAACAGCCTGATCGAGACGCGCCACCTCTACCTGGACCCCGAGACCTTCACCCCCGACGAGAACGTCGACCAGCTCAACGCGCGCTGGCGCCGCGGCGCGGTGGAGGTGGGCACCGCGGCGGTGGCGCGCGCCATCGAGCGGGCGGGCTGGGAGCGCGGCGACGTCGACTTCCTCGCCACCACCACCTGCACCGGGCGGGTGTGCCCGAGCCTGGACGCCCAGATCGTGAGCGAGCTGGGGCTCAAGCCGTCCATCCAGCGGGTGCACGTGGGCGACACCGGCTGCGCCAGCGCGATGGTGGCGCTGCAGCAGGTCTCCAACCACCTGAGCGCGTTTCCGGACCACCGGGCGGTGATGGTGGCGGTGGAGATCTGCTCCGCGGCGTACTTCCTCGACGATCGGCTCGAGAGCGCGGTGGCGCACGCCATCTTCGCGGACGGGGCGGGGGCCATCGCGGTGTCCCGCGACGGGGCGGGGCCCGAGATCATCGAGCACAAGACCCTGTTCCGCTCCGAGCACCTGGGGGCGATGGGCTTCGAGTACCCGGGCGGGCGCCCGCGGGTGGTGCTCTCCAAGGACGTGCGGCGCATCGGGGCCGGGATGATGAAGGAGATGGCGGATCTCCTCATGGCCGGCAACGGGCTCAAGACCGAGGACATCGCCCACTTCGTGCTGCACTCCGCGGGGCGCCGGGTGATCGAGCAGGTGGGCCGGCTCATGTCGCTCGACGAGAGCCGCCTCGCGCACTCGCGGGCGGTGCTGCAGGGCTACGGTAACATGTCCTCCGCCACCGTGGTGTTCGTGCTGGACGACCTGCTGCGCTCCGGCGAGCCGGTGCCGGGCGACTGGGGGCTCATGATCGCGCTCGGCCCGGGGTTCGCGGCCGAGGGCGCCCTGCTTCGCTGGTAGGATGCGCCTCCTCCCTCCGCTGGCGCGCGCCGCGGGCGTCCTCGAGATCATCGACGGGCCCCAGCCCGTCTCCTACGACGACATGGCGTGCTGCATGACCGACATCTCCCGGGTCAACGCCCTCTTCGGCGGGCGCATGGTGACCATGGTGCACGTCAAGCGGCTGCTGGGCGCGCTGCCCGCCGATCACCCGATCACGGTGCTCGACGTGGGCACCGGGGCGGGCGACATCCCGCGCGCGCTCGTGCGCTGGGCCCGGCGCGAGAAGCGGCGCATCCGGGTGTTCGCGCTGGACCGCGACGCGGACACCCTCAAGATCGCGGCCCAGATCGTGCGCGACTACCCGGAGATCCGCTTCCTGCGCGGCGACGCGCTGGCCCTGCCGATCCGGCCCGGCGGCGTGGACCTCACCATCTCGGCCATGACCCTCCACCACCTGGAGCCCGACGCGGGGGTGCGCTACCTCGCGGAGATGGACGCGGCGGCGCGGGTGGGGATGGTGGTGAACGACCTGGTGCGCAGCCGCGTCGCGCACGCGGTGGTGTGGCTGATCACCCGCTTCATCACCCGCGGCGCGATCTCGCGGCACGACGGACCGCTCTCGGTGCGCCGCTCCTACACGCCTCTCGAGGTGAGCGGCCTCTGCCGCCGGGCCGGCGTGGCCGACGCGAGCGTGGTGCACCACTGGCCGTACTTCCGCTTCTGCGCGGTCCGCACCAAGACGTCCCTCGGCGCGCTGCCACGCCAGGCGCTGTCGTGACCGGCGCCGACGTGGTGGTGGTGGGCGCCGGGCCGGCCGGCGCCGCGACCGCCATCCTCCTGGCGGAGCGAGGTCACGCGGTCACCCTGCTCGACAAGGCCGCTTTTCCCCGTCCCAAGATCTGCGGCGAGTACCTCTCGCCGGAGGGGGCGCGCGTGCTCGACCGCCTGGGCGTGCTCAAGGCGGTGGACGCGGCGGGGGCGCAGGCCCTCCACGGCATGCGCATCACCGCGCCGGACGGCACGGTGCTCGACGGCGTGTATCCGACCGAGGGACCGTGGCGCGGGTACCGCGACCACGCGCTCGCGGTTCCGCGCGAGGTGCTCGACCGCCTTTTGGTGGAGCGGGCGCGCACGCTGCCGGTCGACGTGCGCGAGCGGCATCGCGTGACCGGGCTCCTGCGCGAGGGCCGCCGGGTGGTGGGCGTGCAGGCGGAGGCGGAGGACGGCGCGCGGGTCGACGTGGCGGCGCGCCTGGTGGTGGGCGCGGACGGGCGCGCCTCGGTGGTGGCCCGCGCGCTGGGGCTGGTGCGCCCGCACCCGCTGCGGCGCCTGGCCCTCATCCAGCACGTGAGCGGCGTCGACGGGCTCGGCGATCGCGGCGAGATCTACGTCGATCCGCCCGACTACTCGATCCTGAACCCGGTGGCGCCCGGCCTGGTGAACCTGAGCCTGGTGGTGCCGCTGCCGCACGCGGCGCCCTATCGGGGACGGATGGAGACCTTCCTCGCCGCGCGGCTCAAGCAGCTGCGGCACCTGCCCGCGCGCCTGCGCGGGATGCGGGCCGAGGGGCCGCTGCGGGTGATGGGGCCGCTCGCGTACCGGGTGGGGGAGCCGCGGGTGGACGGGGCCGTGCTGGTGGGCGACGCGGCGGGATTCTACGATCCGTTCACCGGCGAAGGGCTCTACACCGCGCTGCGCTCCGCCGAGCTCCTGTCCGAGGTGGCGGACCCCGCGCTGCAGCGCGGGGATCTCTCGGCGGCCGCGCTCGCGCCCTACGCGACCGCCAAGCGGGAGGCGTTCGCGGCCAAGGCGCGGCTGACGCGGGCGCTCCAGCTCGTGATCCGCCACCGCGTCCTGGCCAACGCCGCGGCGCACGCGCTCCGGCGGCGGCCCGCGCTGCTCGCCACGCTCATGGGGATCATCGGCGACTTCGTGCCGCCCGGTGCGGCATGGCGAAATGTCGGAATGTAAGACCTGACCCCGCGCTCGACCGCGCTCAGCGGCGGGGGCGGCGGCGGGGTGGGGGCGCGGTGGGGCGCTCCTCGGCGGCGGCGGTGTCGGGCTGGTCGGATTGCAGCAGCGGGATGTTGGCCTCGCGGAGGGGGCGGCCGATGTGGTCGCGGATCCACTTGCCGTCCCACCACTCGACCGGCGTGACCGAGATGCCCTGGATGAGCACCTCGAAGTGCAGGTGGTCGCCGAGGGCCAGGCCGGTCGAGCCGCTCTTGCCGAGCTCCTGGCCCTTCTTCACCTGATCGCCTTCCTTCACCTCGAGCGTCGAGAGGTGGCCGTAGAGCGTCTGGAGGCCCCAGCCGTGGTCCACCACCACCGCGTTGCCGTAGATGTTGAGCGGGGCCGCGAAGACCACCACCCCCGAGTTGGCCGCCGGCACCGGGCTGTGCTTCAGGGAGGCGAGGTCGTAGCCCAGGTGGACCTGGGTGTCGACCTCCTTGCCCTGGTAGCGGTAGGTCCGGGTCTCCGCGAAGTTGGAGAAGACCTTGGTGTTGCGCGGCTGCAGGAACGCGCCCTCGAAGAGCGGGGACGGCTTGCTCTTCCGGGCCAGCGTGCGCTTCATCTGCTCCGCCTCCTTCCGCTTGTCGCGGTTCACGGTCAAGAAGGCGGCGAGGAGCTGGTCGGGCGGGATCGCCCCGCGCTCGGGCAGCAGCTCCGGCATCTTGCTGGCGAGGAACTGCTCGCCGATGTCGATGGTGTCGATCGGGAACCTGCGGGGCCGGATGTCGACCGCGAGGGCGCGGGACACCGCGTTGCCCGCCTCGTCCTGGGCCGCCACCGTGATCGGCGAGCTGGGCGGCAGGTTCCAGGGCAGGGCGTAGAGCGTGGCGTAGAGGCCGCTGTCCGCCGCCCCGGCCGGGAAGCCGGGGAAGAACAGATCGCCCACCGTGACGCCGACCCGCGCCGCGCCCTTGGCCCGCAGCGCGACCAGCCCGCCGCCCCCGCGCGAGAGGTAGCGCGTGGAGGAGAGGACCTCGAGAGTGGGCGGGGTGAAGTCGAGGGTGACCGGCAGGCTCGCCACCACGCGGTCGTCGACGCGGATCGGGCGCCAGAAGCCGTCGCGCGCGCGCACCTCGAGGGTGGCCGCGCCCTCGCGCAGCCCGAGGCTGCCCCCCGCCACGATGAGCTGCACGCGCTGATCGTTGCTGGGCGGGCCGGAGAACGTCTGCTGGGCGACACTCACCCGGGTGCCGCCCTGCATCATCCGCACGTCGACCGACTGCACCCCGCCGCGGCGGGCGTGCAGGTCGAGGGTGATCGGGGTGCGGGCGCCGATGAACCTGGGGACCGGGGAGAACTCCACCCGCACCGCGGCCACGCTCTGGCGCCACGCGAGATAGCCGATCCCGCCCAGCACCAGGAGGATGGGGACGAAGAAGATGACCAGCCAGATCCGGACGCGGGACCGTGCCACCCGGCCATGGTAGCAGCCACTCTCACCGGCAGCGCCCAACTTTGAACCGCTTGCCCGGCACGGTGGTCCGCATTGGGGGAGTGCGGGGGCCATTTCGGGGCCCCCGCAGCCGAAGAGATTAAAGATCTAGACGGTGGTCCCCCCACCCGACACCCGCGCCCGGAGCAGCGCGCGGCGAGCCAAGGGAATCAGGAAGAGGGGTCACGGCATATGCTAGCCAGGGACCCGTGTCCAACCGCCGCCTGAACTGGGGAAGGCTTCTCGCAATCACCTCCACCGCCGGCTTCGCGGTGAGCGCGGTGCTGCATCTCTCCACCTTCACTCCGCTCCCGCCCGTCTACGCGGCCGCGATCGCGCTGGTGCTGTTCGCGGTGGCCTTCGCGCTGCTGGCGGCCATGATCGCCCGCCTGCGGCAGTCGGGCGCGCCGGTGCGGGGGGAAGGCCGCGTGCGGATGGTGGCGTGGCGGACGCTGCTCGCCTACATCCCGGAGGGGCCGCGGCGCGCCGCGGTGGCGGTGATCGCCTACGTGCTGATGAACCTCACGCTCTGCCTGCTGCTGGCCGACGAGAGTGTGGCGAGCGTGCGGCTGATCTCCGGCCACCTGCTGCTCTTCTACATGATTCCGTTCATGTATTTCCACTTCGTGGAGCCGCGGCTGCGCGACGGCGGCGGAGGGTCCCAACCTTGACACCCTCCCCCGCTTCCGCTTAGAGTGTTGCGGGTTTGCACCCGAGCTCATGTCACGACTCGTCTGGCTGATTCCGCTGTTTCCGCTCGTCGGCACGCTGATCAACGCCGTCTTCGGGCGCTTCATCGGACACAAGGCGCACTGGATCGCGGTGCCGGCTGTGCTGGCCTCGTTCGTGACCTCGTGCCTGGTCTTCGGCCGCGTCTGGCACGGGGAGACGTGGACCGGGGACCTCTTCCCGTGGGTGGTGGCGGGCTCGTTCAAGGCCCCGGTCACCGCGCAGGTGGACCAGCTGACCGCGGTGATGCTGCTCGCGGTCACCGGGGTGGGCTTTCTCATCCACCTGTACTCCGCCGGCTACATGCACGACGACGACGGCTACGCTCGCTTCTTCACCTACATGAACCTGTTCGTGTTCTCGATGGTGATGCTGGTGCTGGCCGGCAACTTCCTCCTGTTCTACGTGTTCTGGGAAGCGGTGGGCCTCTGCTCCTACCTCCTGATCGGGTTCTGGTACGAGAAGAAGTCGGCCTCCGACGCGGGCAAGAAGGCCTTCATCGTGAACCGGGTGGGGGACTTCGGCTTCGGCCTCGGCGTCATGCTGATCTGGGTCACCTTCGGGACGCTCCAGTTCGGCGAGGTCTTCGCCAAGGCGGACGCGAGCGTCTCCACCAACACCTACCTGGCCATCGCGCTCCTCCTCTTCATGGGCGCGTGCGGCAAGTCGGCCCAGCTGCCGCTGTTCACCTGGCTGCCGGACGCGATGGAGGGCCCGACCCCGGTCTCGGCCCTGATCCACGCCGCGACCATGGTGACCGCGGGCGTCTACATGGTGGCGCGCTGCCACAAGCTGTTCGAGATGGCGCCCCTGTCGCTCGAGATCGTGGCCTGGGTGGGCGGGCTCACCGCGCTCTTCGCGGCGTCGATCGGGCTGGTGCAGACCGACATCAAGCGCGTGCTCGCCTACTCCACCATCAGCCAGCTCGGCTACATGTTCGTGGGGGTGGGGGTGGGCGCGTACGCGGCGGGCGTCTTCCACCTCGTGACCCACGCCTTCTTCAAGGCCCTGCTCTTCCTGGGGGCGGGCAGCGTGATCCACGGCCTCTCCGGCGAGCAGGACCTGCGCAAGATGGGCGGGCTGGCCCCGCGCATGATGACCACCACCGTGACGTTCCTGGTGGGCGCGTTCGGCCTCGCGGGCATCCCGCCGCTGGCCGGCTTCTTCTCCAAGGACGAGATCCTCGGCGCGGTGTTCCACGGCCACCGCTACCTCCTGTGGGCGATGCTGCTGCTGGGCGCGTTCATGACCGCGTTCTACACGTTCCGGCTCGTGTTCCTCGCCTTCTTCGGCGGCCCCCGCATGCCGAAGGAGGTGGCGCACCACATCCACGAGTCGCCCGCGGTCATGACGATTCCCCTGATCGTCCTCGCGGTGCTGACGGTGGTGGCCGGCCTCGCGGTGGGCATCCCCTCGTCGCAGGGCACCGCCTTCGCCCACTTCCTCGCCCCGGTGCTGCCGCTGGAGGAGAGCGAGCACAGCGCGGGGGTGGCGTTCTCGCTGCTGGTGCTCTCGGCCCTGGTGGCCATCGCGGGAGTGGCGCTCGCGTGGATGGTGTACGGGCGCATCCCGGTGCGGGCGGCCTCGATCGGGGTGGCGCGCAACCCGCTCCACAAGATCCTGATCGACAAGTACTACGTGGACGAGATCTACGACGCCCTCTTCGTGAAGCCGATCTACCAGCTCTCGCTCTGGCTCGCCCGGGTCTTCGATCCGCGCGTCATCGACGGCCTCGTCAACGGGGTGGCCACCACGGTGGCGAGCTGGTCGCGCGGCCTCCGCCGGGTGCAGACCGGCTTCGTGATGAACTACGCGCTCGGCGTCCTGCTGGGCGCGGTCGCGGTGATCGCCTACCTGATGGCCCGCCGGTAGGGCATGGCGTACCTGCTCACCCTGGTCACCTTCCTGCCCGTGGTGGGGGCGGTGGTGGTGCTCCTGCTGCCGCGGCGCCAGGAGGCGGCCACCAAGCTGGTCACCCTCGGCACCAGCGTGGTGACCTTCGCGATCTCGCTCCCGGTGTACTTCCGCTTCGATCCCGCCTCGGCGGACTACCAGTTCGTGGAGCAGCGCGCGTGGATTCCCTCCCTCGGGGTCTCCTACCACGTGGGGGTGGACGGGATCAGCGTGCTGCTGGTGCTGCTCACCACCTTCCTGATGCCGCTCGCGCTGCTGTCGTCGTGGACGTCGGTGGAGTCGCGCTGGAAGGAGTTCGCGATCACCATGCTGCTCCTGGAGACGGGGATGCTCGGGGTCTTCGTGGCCCTCGACCTCTTCCTCTTCTACGTCTTCTGGGAGGCGATGCTGATCCCGATGTACCTCATCATCGGGATCTGGGGCGGGCCCAACCGGGTCTACGCGGCGGTCAAGTTCATCCTCTATACCCTGACCGGCTCGCTCCTGATGCTGGTGGCCATCCTGTTCGTGTACTTCCAGCACGGCGCGGCCACCAGCACCTACACCTTCGACCTGCCGGTGCTGGTGCGATTCGTGATCCCGGGCGGCCTCACCCAGGATCTCCTGTTCCTGGCCTTCGCCCTCGCCTTCGCGATCAAGGTGCCGATGTTTCCGTTCCACACCTGGCTCCCCGACGCGCACGTGGAGGCGCCCACCGCGGGCAGCGTGATCCTGGCCGGGGTGCTCCTGAAGATGGGGACCTACGGCTTCCTGCGCTTCTGCCTGCCCCTCTTCCCGCAGGCGAGCATGACGTGGGCCCCGTGGCTCTTCGCGCTGTCCATCATCGGCATCATCTACGGGGCGTGGATCTCCACCGTGCAGGCCGACATCAAGAAGCTGGTGGCCTACTCCAGCGTGAGCCACCTGGGCTTCGTGGTGCTGGGCCTCTTCACCCTGACCCCGCAGGGCATGGTGGGCGGCATCATCCAGATGGTGAACCACGGGCTCAGCACCGGCGCCCTCTTCCTCATGGTGGGCATGATCTACGAGCGCCGGCACACCCGGCTGATCGCCGAGTTCGGCGGGCTCTGGAAGGTGATCCCCGCGTTCAGCGTGCTGTTCCTGATCGTGTGCCTCTCCTCCCTCGGGCTGCCCGGGCTGAACGGCTTCGTGGGCGAGTTCCTGATCCTGCTCGGCACCTTCCAGGTGCACCGCCTCGCCGCGGCGCTCGCCACCAGCGGCATCATCTTCGCCGCGGTGTACCTGCTGTGGATGTACCAGCGGGTGTGCTTCGGCGAGCTGACCTCGGAGGCCAACCGGCGCCTGCGCGACCTCTCCCCGCGCGAGTGGGCGGTGCTGCTGCCGGTGCTCCTCTTCATCGTGTGGATCGGGGTGTACCCGACCACCTTCACCGCGATGACCGAGCCGAGCGTGCAGGCCCTCATCACCCAGGTGCAGGCGAAGGCGCAGGCGACCTCCGCCTTGCTGATCCCGCGGTGAGGCCGTGACCCCGCCGCTGATCCTGCCCGCCGTCGACCTGCGGCCCCTCTGGCCCATGCTGGTGATCGTGCTGACCGCCACCGTCGTCCTGCTGCTCGACCTGATCCCGCCGCGGGAGCGGAAGGACCACCTGGGCTTCGTGAGCGCGCTGGGGGTGGTGGCGGCCCTGGTGGTGACCTACTGGATGACCTTCGCGGGGGCGGGGGAGCTGCGGGGCTTCCGGGGCATGGTGGTGCTCGACGCCTACGCCCTCTTCTTCAACATCGTGATCGGCTACGCCACCGGCCTCATGCTGCTGCTCTCGATGGACTACATCCGCCGCGAGGGCCAGGAGTCGGGCGAGTTCTACGTCCTGGTGCTGCTCTCGGCCCTGGGCATGATGCTGATGGCGGCGGCGGGCGATCTCATCATCGTCTTCCTCGGCCTCGAGACGATGTCGATCTCGCTCTACGTGCTGGCCGGTTTCTTCCGCACGCGCCCGGACGCGGGCGAGGCCTCCCTGAAGTACCTGCTGATCGGAGCCTTCGCCTCCGGGTTCTTCCTCTACGGGATCGCCCTGATCTTCGGGGCCACCGGCACCACCAACCTCGACCGCATCGCCAACGCGGTGGCGGCGGGGAGCGGGCGCGATCCGATGCTGGTCATCGGGCTCGGGCTGCTGCTGGTGGGCTTCGGCTTCAAGATCTCCTCGGTGCCCTTCCACATGTGGGCCCCCGACGTGTACGAGGGCGCGCCCACCTCGGTGACCGCGTTCATCGCCACCGGCTCCAAGGCCGCCGCCTTCGCCGCGCTGCTGCGCGTGCTGCTGACCGCGATGCGCGGGGTCGCGGTCGACTGGCCGATGGTGGTGTGGGCCATGGCCGCGGTGACCATGACGGTGGGCAACGTGGTCGCGCTGGCCCAGCAGAACCTCAAGCGCATGCTCGCCTACTCCTCGATCGCCCACGTGGGCTACATGCTGGTGGGCGTGGTGGCGGGCGGCGCGCTCGGCAACGGCAGCGTGCTCTTCTATCTGCTGATCTACACCTTCACCACCGCGGGCGCGTTCGGGGCCCTCGTGCTCCTGGAGCGCGCCGGGCACGAGGCGGTGCGGCTGGAGGACTTCGGGGGGCTCGCGACGCGGCACCCGATGCTGGCCGCCGCGCTCTCGATCTTCCTGCTCTCCCTGGTCGGCATCCCGCCCACCGCGGGCTTCGTGGGCAAGTTCTACCTCTTCGGGGCCGCGGTGAAGGCGGGCTACGTGTGGCTCGCGGTGGTGGGGGTGCTGAACTCCGCGGTGGCCGCGTACTACTACCTGCGGCTCATCGTCTACATGTACATGCGGGAGCCGGAGGGCGCGCCCACCGTGCTGGCCCCGTCGTTCTCGGGTGCCCTCGCGCTCGCGGTCGCGCTCTGGGGCGTGGTGCAGCTCGGCGTCGCGCCGGGCCCGCTCTTCGATCTCGCCCAGGCCGCCGTCGTCCCCCTCCTGCGTTGACCCATCTCTCCCTCTCCCCTCGGGGAGAGGGCAGGGTGAGGGGTGCTAGGGTGAGGGAGTGAGCGCCACGGTCCCCCGCCTCCCGTACCGCGGCTGGCTCCTCGACCTCGACGGCACCGTCTACCGGGGGGAGCGCCTCATCCCGGGGGCGGACCGGACCATCGCGGCCCTGCGCGCGGCGGGCCGCCGGGTGGCGTTCCTGTCCAACAAGCCGCTCCAGACCCGGGCCGACTACGCGGCCAAGCTCACCCGCCTGGGCGTGCCGGCGGAGCCCGACGACGTCATCAACTCCTCGCTGGTGCTGGCGCGCCACCTGCGCGAGCGCGACCCGGGGGCGCCGGTGTTCGTCATCGGCGAGCCTCCCATGATCGAGGAGATGCGCGCGCACGGGTTCGAGGTGCGCGGCGACGAGCGCGTGCGCTGGGTGGTGATCGCCTTCGATCGCACCTTCGACTACGCGAAGCTGAACGTGGCCCTCCAGGCGGTGAAGGGCGGGGCGCGGCTCATCGCCACCAATCCGGACCGCACGTGCCCGGTGGAGGGCGGGGAGATCCCGGACTGCGCGGGCATGATCGCGGCGGTGGAGGCGGTGACCGATCGCCGGGTGGAGGCCATCGTGGGGAAACCATCGCCGATCATCCTGGAGGTCGCGCTCGCCTCGCTCGGGGTGCCCGCGCGCGACGCGGCGATCGTGGGCGACCGCATCGAGACCGACATCGTGATGGGCCGGCGCCTCGGGCTCGGCACCGTGCTCGTGCTGAGCGGCGTCACGCGAGCGGACGACCCCCGAATCGCCGCGGTGGCTCCCGACCACGTGGTAGGATCGATCGGGGATCTGGTGGAGTGATCGAGTGAGCGCGCCCGCGAATCGGCTGGCCGGTCTGGACGGCGCCGCGCTGGACGCCGTGGTGATCGGCGGCGGCATGGCGGGGGCGGGAGTGGCGCGCGACCTGGCCCTGCGCGGCGTCTCGGTCGCGCTCTTCGAGAAGGGCGACTTCGCCTCCGGCACCTCGTCGAAGTCCTCCAAGCTGATCCACGGCGGTCTCCGCTACCTCGAGCTGGGCGACTTCAAGCTGGTGCGGGAGTCGCTGCGCGAGAAGAAGACGCTGGAGCGGCTCGCCCCCCACCTGGTGCGCCCGCTGCCGTTCCTGGTGCCGGTCTACCGCGGCTCCGCGCGCGGGCTCATCACGGTGCGGATCGGCATGTGGCTCTACGATCTCCTCACCCCCGGCAAGACCACCGAGCGTTACCGGGTGCTGCGCCCCGCCGCCGCCCTGGCCCTCGAGCCGTCGGTGCGGGCCGACGACCTGCGGGGGGCCGGCTACTACTTCGACGACCTGCTGCTCTATCCGGAGCGGCTCTGCCTGGAGAACGTGCTCTCCGCCGCGCGCCACGGGGCGCGCACCTTCAACTACTGCGAGGTGGAGGAGTTCGTGCACGGCCGGCGCGGGGTGGAGGGCGTGAAGGTGCGCGACCTGCTCTCGGGCCACGTGCAGTCGGTGCGGGCCTCGGTGATCGTCAACTGCGCGGGCCCGTGGGTCGACCGGCTGCGCGCGACGGCCCGGGTCGCCGACCGCAGCCCGAAGGTGCTGCGCACCACCAAGGGCATCCACTGCCTGCTGCCGCGGATGACGGACCGGGCGGTCTACCTGTCCACCAGGGACGACCGCATGATCTTCGTCATCCCGTGGCGGGACTTCTCGCTGGTCGGCACCACCGACACCGACTTCGACGGCGACCCCGATCGCCTGTGGGCCACTCGCGAGGAGGTCACCTACCTCCTGGAAGAGGTGGCCAAGGTGCTGCCCGACCGGCGGGCCACCTTCGAGAACGTGGTCTACACCTACGCGGGGGTGCGCCCGCTCTCCTTCGAGCCGAGCGCGGCCGCCTCCCCCGGCGCGGCCTCCAGGGTCTCGCGCGACCACGCGGTGGTGCCGGAGGGCCCCGACGGGCGCTTCCTCTCGGTGACCGGCACCAAGCTGACCTGCTTCCGGAGCCTCGCCGAGGACGCGGGCGATCGGGTCATGCGTCTGCTGGGCCGGGAGGAGAAGGCGCGCACCGCGCGGCTCACCCTCGACGGCGCGGACGAGGAGGTGGGCAAGGTCGAGGCCCGGGTGTGGATGGACGTCTCGGAGGAAATGGGGGCGACCGGGCTCTCGCGCGGTACCATGCGGACGTTGGTGGAGACCTACGGCCGGACCTACCCGCGCGTGCTCGACCTCGGGCGCAAGCTGCCCGACGGCTTCGAGCGGCTCTGCCCCAGCAACCCGGAGATCGTGGCCCAGCTCCACCACGCGGTGCGCGAGGAGCAGGCGGTGTCGCTGCAAGACGTGCTGCTGCGGCGCACCGGCATCGGACAGAGCCGCTGCCAGGGCCTCGACTGTGCGGAGCCGATCGCGGCGCGCATGGCCGAGCTGGGCGGCTGGTCCCGGCGGAGGCTCGACGCGGAGCTCGAGGCGTACTCGCAGCACGTGGAGCGCAGCCGACGCTTCCGCCAGCGCGCATGACGCGGCGCTTTCTCGGCGCGCTCGCCCTCCTGCTCGTCACGACCGCCCCCGCCGCGGCGGCCGACGCGGAATGGCTCATCGGTCGCTGGGAGCTGCGACGCGACCCGGACGGCGGGTCCCAGGACCTGATCGAGTTCGCCCCCGACGGCCACGTGGCGGTGGCCAAGCGGAACGGGATTCGCTTCACCGGCCGCTACCACGCCTCCGACGCGGGCGTGCAGATCGACTACAAGATCGGCAGCCAGTCGATCATCACCACGCTGGTACCGAGCACGGACCGCCGCACGCTGTACGCGCCCTCCGCGGTGACCGGCCGGAACGCGGTGTACGAGAAGAAGCCGTAGGTGCTATAGTGCCGTGCGCTCCCGGGGGTCGTCGCGAGAACGGCACCCCGGCGCCGCCCATTCGAGACACCGACTCGCTACCGTGAACACCCGGAGGTCACCCATGCCACGGACGAAGACGTTCTGGGGAGGGGCGATGCCCGCGCTCGCGCTCACCCTCGCCCTCCTGCTGGTGCCCGCGTCGCCCGCGCTGGCCAAGACCGAGATCCAGTTCTGGCACGCGATGACCGGCCAGCTGAACGACGCGGTCAACTCGCTCGTGAAGCAGTTCAACGAGAGCCAGAGCGAGTACGAGGTCAAGCCGCTGCAGAAGGGCAGCTACGCGGAGACCCTCACCGCGGCCATCGCGGCGTACCGTCAGCGGCAGGCGCCCCACATCGTGCAGGTGTTCGAGGCGGGCACCCAGACCATGATGCTCTCCGGCGCGGTGCTGCCGGTGTACCAGCTGATGAAGGAGCAGGAGATCGCGGTCGACTGGAAGGACTTCATCGCGCCGGTGGTCGGCTACTACTCCAAGGACGGCAACCTCTACTCCATGCCGTTCAACTCCTCGACTCCGATCCTGTACTACAACAAGGATGCGTTCCAGAAGGCGGGGCTCGACCCGACCAAGCCGCCCCAGACCTGGAAGCAGGTGGAGGAGTTCAGCAAGAAGCTCATCGCCTCGGGGGCCTCCAAGTGCGGCTTCTCCACCGGCTGGCCGTCGTGGGTGCAGGTGGAGAACATGCACGCCCTGCACGATCAGCCCTTCGCCACCAGGCACAACGGCTTCGACGGCCTCGACACCCAGCTGCTGATCAACCGGGAGTTCGGGGTCAAGCACGTCGCGCAGCTCGCGGCGTGGCAGAAGGACAACATCTTCTCCTACGGGGGCCGGGGCGGCGCCGCGGATCCCAAGTTCCTGAGCGGGGAGTGCGGGATCTACATGCAGTCGTCCGCTCTCATCGGGGGCTTCACCAAGGCGGCCAGCTTCAAGTGGGGGACCGGCCAGCTCCCGCACTACGGCGCACCCTACAAGCGGGCCACCTCCATCATCGGGGGCGCCACCCTCTGGGTGATGAAGGGCAAGCCGACGGCGGAGAACCGCGGCACCGCCCGCTTCCTGAAGTTCATCTCGGACACCAACCAGCAGATGTGGTGGCACGTGACCACCGGGTACCTCGCGATCTCCAACAGCGCGGTGAAGAACCTGGAGGCGGGCTATCACTTCAAGAAGAACCCGGACCAGTTCACCGCGTTCGCCCAGCTCACCAAGGGACAGGCGACGGCCAACAGCCAGGGCCTGCGCCTGGGGAACTTCGTGCAGATCCGCGACGTGATCGAGGCGGAGCTGGAGAACATCTTCGCGGGGAAGAAGACCGCGAAGCAGGGCCTCGACGACGCGGTGGCCAAGTCCAACGAGATGCTGAAAGAGTTCGCGGCCGCGAACAAGCAGTAGCCGCGGGCGGGCGATGCAGCGGACGGTCTTCCGGAGCCGGTGGCTGCCCTACGTGCTGGTGGCGCCCCAGATGGCGGTCACCGTGATCTTCTTCTTCTGGCCCGCGCTGAAGTCGCTGCAGCTGTCGCTGTACCAGGTCTCGCCCTTCGGGGACAAGTCCACCTTCATCGGGCTCGCCAACTTCAGCAAGCTGCTCCGGGATCCGGAGTACTACGAGAGCGTCGGCAACTCGTTCATCTTCGCGGGCGGGGTGACCGTGCTCGCGGTGCTGGGGGCGCTGGTGCTGGCCGGGCTCGCGACCCAGAAGATCCGGGGCCTCGCGATCTACCGCACCCTGCTGCTCTGGCCGTACGGCATCGCCCCCGCGGTGGCGGGAATCATCTTCCTGTTCATCTTCCACCCCGCCTACGGGATCCTGCCCTACCTGCTGTCGTTCGTGACCGCCTACGACTTCAACTGGCTGCTCAAGAGCTGGGTCGCGATGAGCCTGGTGATCGTGGCCACCGCGTGGACCCACCTGGGCTACAACATCGCGTTCTACATCGCGGGCCTCCTGGCCATCCCGGCCTCGGTGATGGAGGCGGCGGACGTGGACGGAGCGGGGCCCATCCGGCGCTTCGTGGCCATCGTGTTCCCGCTGGTATCGCCCATCACGTTCTACCTGGTGGTGCTGAACATGGTGTTCGCGTTCTTCGAGTCCTTCGGGGTCATCGACGCGGTCACCAAGGGCGGGCCCGGTCACTCGACCGAGATCATGGTGTACAAGCTCTACCGGGACGGCTTCATCGGGCTGAACCTCGGCTCCTCCGGCGCCCAGTCGGTGATCCTGATGGCCATGGTCATCGGCCTCACCGTCCTGCAGTTCCGCTTCGCGGAGAAGAAGGTCACCTACCGATGAGCCGCACCGCCACGCACCCGGGAGCCCGCCCGTGAGCGCGGTCAATGCCGGCCGGCTGGAGCGCGTGCAGGTCCGCGCCCACGCCGCTCCCCGCGGCCGCCGCTTCCCCGGCGGCCCCCTCCTGGTCCACGCCCTCCTCATCGCCTCCATCGCGGTGGTGGCCTTCCCGCTCTACTTCGCGTTCGCGGTCTCGACCCAGAACATCCAGCAGGTGGTGCAGCGGCCGCCCCGCCTCCTTCCGTCGTCGCACATGTTCGAGAACTACGCGGAGGCGTGGCGGAAGTCGAACATGGGCACCATGCTGGTGAACAGCGCGCTGATGGCGGTCACGGTGGCGGCGGGCAAGATCCTGATCTCGATGCTCTCCGCGTTCGCCATCGTGTACTTCAGCTTCCGCGGCCGCATGCTGTGCTTCTGGATGATCTTCGTCACCCTGATGCTGCCGGTGCCGGTGCGGCTGATGTCGACCTACGAAGTGGTCGGCACCCTCGGCTGGCTCAACAGCTACCAGGGCCTGACCGTGCCCCTCATGGCCTCCGCCACCGCCACCTTCCTGTTCCGCCAGTTCTACCTCACGATTCCCAACGAGCTCGCGGAGGCGGCCCAGCTCGACGGGGCGGGGCCGCTGCGCTTCCTGTTCCGCTTCCTGCTCCCGCTGTCGTGGGCCAACATCGCGGCCCTCTTCGTGGTGCTGTTCATCTTCGGCTGGAACCAGTACCTGTGGCCGCTCATGATCACCAACACCGAGGAGATGCGCACGGTGGTGATCGGGCTCGAGAAGCTCATCCCCCGCAGCGGCACCGATCTGCCGACGTGGAACCTGATCATGGCCGGGGCCATGATGGCGCTCCTGCCCCCGGTGGCCATCATCGTGTTCATGCAGCGCTGGTTCGTGAAGGGCCTGGTGGAGAGCGACAAGTGAAGGGGCTCCTGCTCATGGGCCTGGCCCTGGGCGGTCTGTGCGCGGTGCTGGGGGCGGTCAGCGCCACCGCGGCGGACACGATCGCGCCGCTGTTCGCGGCCCACCGGGGCGGGGCGGCCCTCTGGCCGGAGAACAGCCTGCTCGCCTTCCGCAACGCGCTGGCCCTCGGCGCGGACTATCTCGAGATGGACGTGCACCTGAGCCGCGACGGCGAGGTGATGGTGATGCACGATCCGACCCTCGATCGCACCTCCACCGGGAGCGGGCCGGTGCGCGAGCGGACCGCGGCGGAGCTGGGCGCCCTGCGCCTCAAGGACCGGAGCGGCGCGGTGACCGAGGAGCCGGTGCCCACGCTGGAGCGGGTGGTGGCGCTGGCCGCGGCGGCGAAGCGCCAGATGCTGGTCGAGATCAAGACCGACGAGCAGCGCCGGCGCTATCCCGGCATCGAGGAGAAGGTGCTGGCGATCCTCGACCGCCACCGGTTCGCGCCGTCGGCCATCGTGATGTCCTTCGAGGGCGACACGTGGCGACGGGTGCGCCAGCTGCGCCCCGACGTCCGGGCCGGCGCCCTCTACTCGCCGCGAATGCTGCCCGTCGCCTCGATCGAGGCCGAGCTGGGCGCCCTGCGCCAGGCCGGCGTGGCCTTCGTGGGCCTCGACCAGCGGATGGTGACCGCGGACGTGGCGCGCCAGGCGCGGCTTGCCGGCCTCAGCCTCGGAGTATGGACGGTGAACGAGCGCGCCGCCATCGAGCGGTTCATCGCGGAGGGGGTGGGCCTGGTGATCACCGACCGCCCGGACCTCGCCAAGGCGGCGCTCGGGCGGTGACCGCGCGTCGCTTCGTCGTCGCGCTCGATCAGGGCACGACCGGGTCGACCGCGCTGGTGGTGGATCCCGACGGCGCGGTGCGCGGCCGGGGATACGCCGAGCTGCCGCAGCACTTTCCGCAACCCGGCTGGGTCGAGCACGACCCGGCCCAGATCTGGTCCACCACGGTGGAGGCCCTCGGCCCGGCCCTGGCCGCGGCGCGGGTCACGCCGGCCGAGATCGCGACGATCGGCATCACCAACCAGCGCGAGACCGCGATCCTGTGGGAGCGCGCCTCCGGACGGCCGGTGGGCAACGCCATCGTGTGGCAGTGCCGGCGCACCGCCGCGCTCTGCGACCGCCTGCGGGCCGAGGGTGCGGAGCCGGAGATCCGCCGGAAGACCGGCCTGGTGGTGGACGCCTACTTCTCCGGGACCAAGATCCGCTGGATGCTCGACCACGAGCCCGCCTTGCGGCCGCGCGCGGAGCGCGGCGAGCTCTGCTTCGGCACGGTGGACTCGTGGCTCCTCTGGCAGCTCACCGGGGGACGCGTGCACGCCACCGACCCGTCGAACGCCTCGCGCACCCTCTGCTACGACATCCACCGCCGCGCGTGGGACGAGGGGCTCTGCCGGCTCCTCGGCGTGCCGATGGCGCTCTTGCCCGAGGTGAAGCCGTCGGCGGGCGTGTTCGGCGAGACGGTGAGCGGCGCGGGCGTGCCCGCGGGCGTGCCGGTGGCCGGCATCGCGGGTGACCAGCAGGCCGCGCTGTTCGGCCAGGCGTGCGTGCGGCCCGGCATGGCCAAGAACACCTACGGCACCGGCTGCTTCGCGCTGCTCAACACCGGCGAGCGCGCGGTCGCCTCCGCGGAGGGGCTCCTCACCACGGTGGCGTGGACGGTGGAGGGCGTGACCGCGTACGCGCTCGAGGGCGCGGTGTTCGTGGCCGGCGCCGCGGTGCAGTGGCTGCGCGACGGGCTCGGCGTGATCCGGCACGCGGCGGAGACGCAGGGGCTCGCGCAGTCGGTGCCCGACACCGGCGGCGTCTACCTGGTGCCGGCCTTCGTGGGGCTGGGCGCGCCGTACTGGGACGCCTATGCGCGCGGCACCGTGGTGGGCATCACGCGCGGGACCACGCGCGCGCACCTGGCCCGTGCCGCGCTGGAGGCGATCGCCTACCAGAGCCGCGACGTGCTGGAGACCATGAGACGTGAGTCGGGTGTGGAGCTGCGCACCCTGCGCGTCGACGGCGGGGCGGCGGCCAACGACTTCCTCTGCCAGTTCCAGGCCGACGTGCTGGGGGTCGAGGTGCTGCGGCCGTCGGTGACCGAGACCACCGGGCTCGGCGCCGCGTACCTCGCGGGCGTGGGCGCGGGCCTCTGGAGAAGCGACGAGCTCGACGGCCGCTGGCAGCTCGAGCGAAGGTTCACGCCGGCCATGGCCCCGGCCGCGCGGGAGGCGGGCTACGCGGGGTGGCGCCGCGCGGTGGAGCGGGCGCGCGGATGGATCGAACCCGACAGGAGGGATGCATGAGCCGATCGACCATCACGAGGGCCGGGAACACCATGCTGGCCGCGCTCTGCGCGCTCGCGCTGGGCGCGGGGCCGGCGCGCGCGCAGGCCCCCATCGAAGGCGAGCTGAACCTGATCACCCCGGTATCGAAGTTCATCCACGACGCCGCGCTCAAGGCCTTCGCGGAGTACGCGAAGGAGAAGTGGAACGTGACCGTCAAGGTGAACGCGATCCCGGCCGGCACTCCGGTGGCCTACGGCCGCATCACGGAGTGGAAGGGCAAGCCGGAGGTCGACGTGTTCTGGGGCGGGGAGTCGGCCCTGTTCGAGAAGCTCGCCGAGCAGAAGCTGCTCCAGAAGGTGGAGATCTCGAAGGAGGCGTGGGAGTCCATTCCGGTCGCGATCGGCAAGCCCCGGCCGATCCCGCTCAAGGACAAGGACGGCTACTGGGTCGGCACCACGCTCGAGCCGTACGGGCTCGTCTACAACCCCCGGCGCCTGCAGCGCCTCGGGGTGGCCCCGCTCAAGGACTGGGACGACCTGCTCAACCCCAAGCTCAAGGGCGAGGTGGCGCAGTGCGCGCCGACCCGCTCGTCGTCGTCGAACGCGACCTACGAGGTGATCCTCTCCCTGCAGGGCGAGGAGCCGGGCTGGGCCTGGCTGCGGAAGCTAGCCGCCAACACCGGCCACTTCACCGCGCGCAGCCGCGACGTGCCGACGGTGGTGGCCAAGGGCGAGTTCGCCACCGGCTTCGCGGTGCCCTCCTACATGGCCTTCGAGGAGAAGCTCGCCGGCTTCGACATCAAGTACGTGGCCCCCAAGAACGCCTTCGTGACCCCGGAGCCCATGGCGATCCTGGCCGGGGCCCGCAACCCCAAGGCGGCGCGGGCGTTCGTCGAGTTCCTGCTCACCGAGCGCGGGCAGAAGGTCTTCATGGAGCGCGGGCTCTTCTCGGTGAACCCGCGATACAAGGTGCAGGGCCCGCCGGGCTCCACCGCGGAGACCGCGGTGGAGTTCACCGGGGGCGTGCGCTCGTACTTCGACGGCGAGGTGGCCAACGTGTACGACGAGGCCGTCGCGGCCCGACGGTCGGAGGCGCTCAAGACGCGCTTCCGCTCGGACATCGAGGCCAAGTGGGACGAGCTGAAGAAATAGCCGGCCGCGCCGCGGCCCCCGCGGGGTCCCGATGATCGTCGGCATCCAGGGGGTCGTGAAGCGGTTCGGCGCGGTGACCGCCGTCGACGCGGTGGATCTCACCGTGGCCGACGGCGAGCTGTTCACCCTGCTGGGGCCCTCGGGCTGCGGCAAGACCACGCTGCTCCGGCTGCTCGCCGGGTTCTACCCGCCCGAGGCGGGCACCATCCGCTTCGGCGACCGGGTCGTCAACGGCCTGGCCGCCTACGAGCGCCGGATCGGCATGGTGTTCCAGAACTACGCGCTCTGGCCGCACATGACGGTGGCCGACAACGTCGGCTACGGTCTGCGGCTGCGCCGTCTGCCTGCGGAGGAGGTCGGGTCGCGCATCCGCGAGGGCCTCCGCAAGGTCAACCTGGGCGGGCTCGAGGCCCGCTATCCGGGGCAGCTCTCGGGGGGCCAGCAGCAGCGGGTGGCCCTGGCGCGCGCCCTGGTGCTGAATCCGGACATCCTGCTGCTGGACGAGCCGCTCTCGAATCTCGACGCCAAGATCCGGGTCCAGGTGCGGGCGGAGATCCGCCGGCTCCAGCGCGAGCTCGGCATCACCACGATCTACGTGACCCACGACCAGGAGGAGGCACTCTCCCTCTCCGATCGCGTGGCGGTGATGCGCGACGGGCGGGTGCTGCAGGTGGGATCGCCCCGCGAGCTCTACGAGCGGCCGCGTACACGCTTCGTGGCCGACTTCGTGGGGACCAACAACCTCCTGCCCGGAGAGGTGGAGGGCCACGCGGGCGACACCGACCTGGTGGTGCGCACCGCGCTCGGCTCGCTGCGGGCCATCGCGGGCGGGACGGTGGCGGGGCGGTGCGTGCTGGCGGTACGGCCGGAGAACGTGGCCCTCGGGCCGGCCGGGTCGGGCGACGGCAACCGGGTGGCGGGCCGGGTGAGCCTCGTCTCCTACCTCGGCAGCACCGTGCGCTACGACGTGGAGACCGAGGTCGGGCTCGTGCTCAAGGCCGACGTGCGGGACGCCTGGCACCACGACCCGCTGCCGGTCGGCCACGCGGTGACGCTCTCCTTCCCCTCCTCGGTGACCCTGGCGGTCGCGGACGATGCGTAGCCCCCGCCAGGCCCTGGGGGTGGGGCTCGTGTGGGCGTTCCTGATCCTGTTCCTGGTCTACCCGCTCGGCCGCATCTTCTACGACGCGGTCACCGACGAGGCGGGGGTCCTCACGCTGGCCAACTTCCACGACTTCTTCACCGACCGCTTCTACCTCCGCTCGCTCTGGCACTCGCTGATCCTCGGGGTGGCGACCGTGATCACCTCCTCGGTGCTGGGGGTGGCGGTGGCGCTCCTGCTGGTGCGCTACGACTTCGCCGGGCGTGGGCTCTTCTCCTACCTCACCATGATCCCGATCATCTCCCCCCCGCTGGTCGGGGTGCTGGGCTTCACCTTCATCCTGGGGCGCGCGGGCACCGTGAACGTGCTGCTGATGGACTACCTCGACATGCTGCGGCCGGTGAACTTCCTCTACGGCGTGCACGGGGTGGTGCTGGTGGAGACGCTCCACCTGTTCCCGATGATCACCCTCAACGTGGTGGACGCCCTCGGCAAGGTCGACCCGTCGCTGGAGGAGGCCGCGGAGAGCGTGGGGGCACGCGCCTGGAGCAGGCTCTGGCGGGTGACCCTGCCCCTGACCACGCCTGGCTACGTGGCGGGGGCCCTGCTGGTCTTCATCTGGACCTTCTCCGACTTCGCCACTCCGCTGGTGCTGGGCGTGCAGGATCTCCTGGCCCCGCAGGCCTACCTCAACATCGTGCAGTTCGTGGACCGGCGGATCTTCCGCATGGGTATCGTGATCTCGACCCTGATGGTGCTGCTGGCGGTTTTGTTCCTCCTCGCGGCGCGGCACTATGTCGCGATCAAGGACTACTCCTCGCTCTCCTACTCGCGAGTGGCCCGCCGGCGCCTGGCGGGCGGGCCCCAGATCCTGGCGATCGCGTTCCTGTCGCTCCTGCTCCTGCTGTCCTTCATCCCCTACATCGGGCTCGCGCTGGCCTCGGTGGGCAAGGGCTGGGCGCTCACCCCGCTGCCGGTGGCCTACACGCTCCAGTACTACGAGCGGGTGATCGTGGAGACGCCCAAGTACATCCTGAACAGCTTCCTCTACTCCGGGCTGGCGGTGGTGATCTGCGTGCTGGTCGGGGTGCCGATCGCGTGGCTGCTCGCGCGCTCCTCGGTGCCGGGGCGGGGCGCGCTCGACGCGGTGAATACCCTGATCCTGGCCGTGCCCGGCACCGCGATCGGCATCGCCTACATCCGGGCGTTCCACTTCGACCTCCCCGGCTTCGACCGCGGGCTGACCTCGTTCTGGATCGTGATGCCGCTGGTGCTGGCGGTGCGCCGGCTGCCCTACACGGTGCGCGGCTCCTTCGCGTCGCTGCTGCTGGTGCACCACTCGCTCGAGGAAGCGGCGGGCAGCGTGGGCGCGTCGGGCTCCCGCGTGTTCCGCGACGTCACGCTGCCGCTGATCTGGAAGGGGATCATGGTCGGCGGCCTCTTCTCGTTCATGACCTCGCTGCAGGAGGCCTCCGCGGTGCTGTTCCTGGCCCTCGGCGGGTGGGAGTCGATCACCAACGGCATCTTCGCCTTCTACATCGCGGGCAGCGCCAACGAGGCGGCCGCCCTCGGGGTGATCCTCATCGCGGTCGCGGCCCTCAGCGTGGCGGTCATCAACCGCATGGCGGGCACCCGCATGGGCGGCGTCTTCGGCTAGTTCGGGGTCAGGTCTTACATTCCGACATTTCCGCCAAGACCTCGGTTCGCAGGGAGAGCAGAGAAATGTCGGAATGTAAGACCTGACCCCATCTTGTACTTTGGTGACGGCGCGTCAGATCCGGATTGGCATGCTATTTCAGTAGCTTGTGACCGCTTGTCAGTCCTGGGAGCCTGTGATAGTGTTCCTGTTCACATGGCTCCGGGAGAACGGGGGCCGTCGCAAGGGCAGACCGCACAGCTCGTCAATCTCGGGACGATGCTGTTCGCATGTGTGGCGGTCGGCCTCGCGGCGGGCTACTTCGCCGACCGGTGGCTCGGGACGAGCCCATGGCTCCTGCTGACCGGGCTCGCTTTCGGAATCGGGGCGGCGGTGGTGAACTTCATCCGGACCATCAAGACACTGAACGAGCAGGATCGTGGCGATCGCTGAGCTGGCCGCGAAGGTGACCTGGAGCGGGGGCCTCACGGTGGCCGCCATCACGGCGGGCGCCTGGTGGGTCGCCGGCGCTCCGGCGGCGGCGGGCGTGGGGGGCGGCGGGGCCATCGCGCTGCTCAACTTCCGCTGGCTGGCCCGCGACGTGAGCCGCGCCACCGCCCTGATCGGAGAGGGCGGGATCACGGTGGGGCGCATCGGCCGCGTGGGCCTGCGCCAGGTCGTGACCTTCGGCGCCCTCGGGGTGCTGATCGCCCAGGGCTGGGCCCATCCGGTCGGGGTTGGCATCGGCCTCGCCGCGCTGCCGCCGGTGCTGCTGGCCCAGGGCCTGCTCGACGCCAGGAAGGACGGCTGATCCGTGGAGATCATCGAGCACCCGCCCATCCTGCACATCCCGGCCATCCCGGACCACATCCTCTATACATGGATCGTGATGGCGATCCTGGTGGTGGTGGCCATCGTGGCCACGCGCCGGGTCGCGGTGGTGCCGACCGGCACCCAGAACTTCATGGAGCTGGTGCTGGACCAGTTCGTGAAGGAGCTCGACGAGACGATCGGGCACGAGGGCCGGCGCTACCTGCCGCTCATCGCGACCCTCGGCCTCTTCATCCTCACCTCGAACCTGATGGGGCTGATCCCGGGGCTGGTGGCGCCCACCGCCAACCTCAACACCACCGCGGCGTGCGCCCTCATCGTGTTCATCACCTATCACGTGATCGGGGTGCGCAAGCAGGGCTTCATCCCGTACATGAAGCACTTCGCGGGCCCGGTCCCGACCCTGCTGAAGCCGCTGATGTTCGTCATCGAGATCATCAGCCACTGCGCGCGGCCGCTCTCCCTGTCCCTCCGCCTCTTCGGCAACATGATGGCCGGGCACATCCTGCTCGCCATCTTCTTCTTCATGATGGGCTTCGACGGGATGCTGGGCTGGGCCCTCTCCGGCACCCTCGGAGGGATCGTGGTGGGGGCTCCCGCGGCCCTCATCATGGTCGTGTTCGTCGTGGGCTTCTTGCTCCCGCTGAAGATCCTGGTCGCCTTCATCCAGACCTTCATCTTCTGCAAGCTGGCCATGCTCTACATCGCGGCCGCGGTCGAGGAAGCCGAGCACCACTAGTCCGCAGTTACCCTCAACAAGGAGGAAAGCCGTGCAACGCATTCTCACCGTGAGTGTGATGGCGATTCTGGCGGTCCCGGGCATGGCCTGGGCGGCCGATGCGGCGGGTGGCGCCGACATGGCCAAGGCCTTCGCGGTCCTGGCCGCCGGTCTCGGCTTCGGCCTCGCCGCGGGTCTATGCGGCCTCGGGCAGGGCCGGGCGGCGGGCTCGGCGGTGGACGCGATGGCGCGGCAGCCCGGCGCGATCGCCCGGATCCAGACCGCGATGCTGCTGGGTCTGGCGTTCATCGAGTCGCTCGTGCTGTTCGTGTTCGTCATCGCGGTCATCCTGCTGTTCGTGAAGTCGTAGGGAGCAGAGCGAAGACACCGTCCCGGGGCCTGGCCCCGGGACGGCACGCGGGTCTTCCCGCGGAAGGGCGCAGGCGGCGCGCGTAGGGCCGCGAAACCCATATGGCGCGACGGTCACCGTTCAAGATTCCCCGGATCCCGGAGATGACGGTGCGCCGGCTGTCCGTCTACACCCGCAGCCTCCTGCAGCTGGAGGAGGACGGGGTGAAGACGATCTCCTCCCAGGAGCTGGCCGAGCGCTTCAGCCTCAACTCGGCCCAGGTCCGGAAGGACCTCGCCTACTTCGGCGAGTTCGGGGTGCGCGGCATCGGCTACTACGTCTCGGGACTCAAGGCCGAGCTGCAGCGCATCCTCGGTCTCGACCGGGAGTGGCAGGTGGCGCTGGTGGGCTTCGGCAATCTCGGCTCGGCCCTCTTCCACTACAAGGGCTTCGCGCGCCAGGGCTTCCGCATCTCCACCATCTTCGACGACGACCCCACCAAGTGGGGCAAGGTGATCGAGGGCGTCACGATCCAGCCGATGCAGGAGCTGCCGAAGGAGGCCAAGGCCCGCAACCTGCAGATCGCCATCGTGGCGGTGCCCGGCGAGTCGGCCCAGGCGGTGACCGAGAAGCTGGTCGCGGCCGGGATCAAGACCATCCTCAACTTCGCGCCGGGGCGCATCAAGGCGGGCCGGGACGTCCGCCTGAAGAACGTCGACCTGGCCATCGAGCTCGAAACCCTGTCGTTCTACCTGGCTCAAGGATCGCGCTGAGGGCGCCGCGGCGTTGACGCCGCGCGCCCCCGGTGATACCTCTGTTGGGTCGTTGCCTGTGATGACCGTGTCGGCCGCGTCCGTCCTGACCCGCTGGGGCGCCTTCGAAGAGGTCCTGGCGACCCTCTCCCGGGGAGTGCCCTGCCTGCGCGCCGACGGCCTCTGGGGCTCGTCCCGGGCCCTCGCCATCGCGGGCGTGCTCCAGCGCACCGGCCGCCCCATCCTGCTCCTGACCCCGGGGCCGGTGCAGCGCCACCAGGCCGCGCAGGACACGAGCTTCTTCGTGGGCGCGCTCTCGGGCGGGCCGGCGGAGGCCCCGGTCGGCGAGGGGCGCGTGCTCGAGTTCCCGTCGGGCAGCGGCGCCTCCTGGCGCGGGGGCCGCCATCGCGAGCCCGACGCGGAGCGGGCGCTCTGCTGCCGCCGCCTGCTCGACGGCGACGCGGTGGTGATCGTGGCCACCCCGTCCGGCCTCGCGATTCCGGTGCCCGCGCCCGAGTCGTTCAAGCGGCGCACCTTCACCCTCACGGTGGGGGAGAGCAGCGACCGCGAGATCCTCCTCGCGCTCCTGGAGGCGGCGGGCTACGAGCGGGTGGAGACGGTGCTCGAGGTCGGTCAGTGGAGCCTGCGCGGCGGCATCGTCGACATCTTCTCGCCCACCCACGCCCAGCCGGTGCGGGCCGAGTTCTTCGGCGACGAGGTCGAATCGCTCCGCCTCTTCGATCCCACCAGCCAGCGCTCGGTGGGCCCCCTGACCGAGCTGACCGTGCTGCCGCTCGGGGCGCGCGAGTCGGCCCCGGTGACCCTGCTCGACTACCTGCCCGCGGAGACGGTGGTGGTGCTGGAGGACCCCGCGCTGCTCGAGGCCCCGCCCGACGACGCGCCGACCGCGGCGCCGCTCGCGACCCTGCTCGGGCGCTTCCAGCGCCTGGAGCTGCCGCTGCTCGCGCGCGGCGACGGCGGGGTGCCGCGGATCTCGATGGGCGCGCGCTCGGTGGGCGGCTACCGCGGGCAGTTCAAGACCCTCGCGTCCGAGATCCGCGACTGGCGGGGCGAGGGCTTCGCGGTGCGCCTGGTGGTGAACGACGAGCGGCAGCGTGATCGCCTGGGCCAGATGCTGGCCGAGCACGACCTCGAGCCGTGGCCCGAGGCCACGATGTGGAGCTCGGAGGGGCTCGGGGTGATGGTGGGGGAGTGCTCGGCCGGGTTCCAGATCCCGGCGCTCGGGCTGGTGGTGCTCTGCGAGGAGGAGATCTTCGGCGCCCAGCGGCGCCGGCTGCGCCGGCCCCTCTTCCAGCGCGGCGCCGCGATCGCCTCCTTCAACGACCTCGCGCCCAACGATCTGGTCGTCCACGAGCAGCACGGCATCGCCCGCTACCACGGCCTGCGCACCCTCTCCAGCGACGGGCACGACGCGGACTTCCTGCTGCTGGAGTACGCGGACGGCGGCCGGCTGTACCTGCCGGTGGAGCGGCTCGACCTGATCTCGAAGTACATGGGGGCGCCGGAGGGCTCTGCGCGCCTCGATCGCCTGGGCGGCGGGGCCTGGCAGCGGCTCAAGGAGTCGGTGCGGGCCGCGCTGCGCGAGATGGCGGAGGAGCTGCTCAAGCTCTACGCGAAGCGCTCGGTGGCGGAGCGGGCACGCTTCTCCGACGATACCCCGTGGCAGCGCGAGTTCGAGGGCGCGTTCCGCTTCGAGGAGACCCCGGACCAGATGCGGGCCATCGACGACGTCAAGTCGGACATGGTCGGGGAGCGCCCGATGGATCGCCTGGTCGCGGGCGACGTGGGCTACGGCAAGACCGAGGTGGCCCTGCGCGCCGCGTTCCGCGCGGTGGCCGACGGCCGGCAGGTCGCGGTGCTGGTGCCGACCACGGTGCTGGCCCAGCAGCACTACAACACGTTCGTGGAGCGCTTCGCCCCGTTCCCGGCCCGCGTGGAGCTGCTCTCGCGCTTCCGCAGCCCCAGGGAGCAGAAGCAGGTGGTGGCGGGCCTCGCGGCGGGCGCGGTCGACGTGGTGGTCGGCACCCACCGCCTGCTCTCCAAGGACGTCCTGTTCAAGAACCTGGGCCTGCTGGTGGTGGACGAGGAGCACCGCTTCGGGGTCACTCACAAGGAGCGGCTCAAGCAGCTGCGCACCTCGGTCGACGTGCTCACCCTCACCGCGACCCCGATCCCGCGCACCCTGCACATGGCGCTGTCCGGCGTGCGAGACCTCTCGGTGATCGAGACGCCCCCGCTCGACCGGCTGCCGGTGGAGACGGTGGTGACCGCGTTCAGCCGCACCGTGATCAAGGAAGCGATCGAGCGCGAGCTGAACCGCGGCGGGCAGGTCTTCTTCGTCCACAACCGGATCCAGTCGCTGGCCTCCATGACCCACTTCATCCACACCCTCGTGCCGGAGGCGCGGGTGGTAATGGGGCACGGCCAGATGGCGGAGCGGGAGCTGGAAAGCGTGATGGTGAAATTCGTGGACGGCCAGGCCGACGTGCTGGTCTCCACCGCCATCGTGGAGTCGGGCCTCGACATCCCGGCCTCCAACACCATCATCATCAACCGGGCCGACCGCTTCGGGCTGGCCCAGCTCTACCAGCTCCGGGGGCGGGTGGGGCGCGAGCGCCAGCAGGCCTACGCGTACCTGCTGGTGCCCGCCGACGGCCGGATCGACGAGACGGCCCAGAAGCGGCTCCGGGTCATCGAGGAGTCCACCGAGCTGGGGGCCGGGCTGCGCCTGGCCATGCGGGATCTGGAGATCCGGGGGACCGGCAACCTCCTGGGGGCGGCCCAGCACGGGCACATCGCGGCGGTGGGATTCGATCTTTACAGCAAGCTCCTGGCGGAAGCCGTGCGAGAATTGCGAGGGGAACCGGCGGCCGCGCGGGTCGACCCGGTCATCTCGGCCGACGTCGAGGCGCTCCTCCCCGAGTCGTTCGTGCCCGAGGTGAACCAGCGCCTCGCGCTCTACAAGCGGCTGGCCGAGATCGAGCGCCCCGAGGAGATCGCGGATGCGCGCGCCGAGCTGGCGGATCGGTACGGCCCACTGCCCCCGCCGGTCGAGGCCCTGATGGACGTGATCGGGCTGCGAGTGGCCGCCCGTCCCCTCGGGGTGGAGCGGGTGGAAGCGGGCGACGGCCGGGCGGTCCTCACCTTCACGGCGTCGACCCCGGTGACGCCCGAGCGGATGCTGAAGGCCATCGCGGCCAGTCGCGGCGGCCTGGTACTGAGAAAGGAGTACACGGTGGAGGCACGAATCCCCCGAGAGCCCTGGCCCGCGGTGCGCGACGCCCTCGCGAAGCTCCTGGAATCGCTTCGATGAGCGGCCGCCGCCTGCCGCTCATCGCTCTCCTCGCCCTCGCGACCGCGGGCTGCTCGATGGCGATCCCGAGCTGGGTGCCGCTGCTCGGCAACAAGCCCAAGCCGAACGCGGAGATCGTGGAGCCGCCCAAGCCGGCCCCCGCCTCCGCCCCCCTCCTCAGCTCGCGTGATCACATCGAGGAGTCGCCGGACGTGGTGGACCGGGTGGTCTGCGTGGTGAACAACGACGCGATCACCCAGTACGAGCTGGACGAGGCCGAGCTCTACTACCTGGCCGAGACCCGGGAGCGGATGTCGGATGGCGAGGCGCGCAAGGCGCTGCGCGGACGACTGCTGCAGAACCTCATCGAGAACCGCATCCAGCTCCAGCAGGCGGAGCGCGAGAAGGTGACGGTGGACGACGCGGAGCTCGCCGAGAACGTGGCCGACATCATGAAGAAGCTCAAGGCCAAGGACGAGAAGGAGTTCGAGGAGATCATCAAGTCCCAGGGTCTCACGGTGGACGGGGTCAAGAAGCGCCTCCGCGAGCAGCTGATGGTCCAGCGCGTCATCCGACGGAAAGTCGCCCTGCGCATCTCGGTCACCGAGCAGGAGATCGACAAGTACCTCGCCGACAACCGCGAGAAGCTCGAGACCGGCCTCACCTTCTCGGCTCGACACATCCTGATGGTGCCGGACCCGACCAAGGGCGAGGAGGGGTGGATCGAGGCGCGCAAGAAGGCGGAGGAGGTCTACGGGCTCTTGCTGGAGGGGCAGGACTTCGCGGAGATGGCCCGGAAGTACTCAGAGGACTCCTCGGCGAAGGATGGCGGCGCCCTCGGCGCCATCAAGCGCGGCGAGCTGGCCCCCGACATCGAGGAGGCCATCATGCGTCTGCAGCCCGGCGAGATCTCCACCCCGTTCCGCTCCCAGGTGGGGTACCACCTCTTCCGCCTCGACTCGCGCGAGAGCCTGGCCGGCGACGGCCTCGTGCAGGTGCGCAACCAGGTCCGCGACATCCTCTATCGCCAAAAGTACGACGCGCGCCTCAAGGATTGGCTGGTGGAGATCAAGCAGCGGGCGATCATCGACGTTCGTATGTGAGGGCGTACGTGAGGGCGTAGGTGAGCCGCGCGGCCGCGCGCAATTGCGGCCAAAAACAGAGTTGACAGGGTCAGAAACCGTGTGGGACAGTGAGTCCCGACGCACGGTAACCCAACCCAGCTGAGCCAGCTGAACACACGCAACCCGCCGGAGAACGACCATCTCTTCCTCAGAGCGTAGCCCTAAGCGTCCCTCGCCCAAGCCGACCGCTCCGGAGCCCACTCCCGCCACCGAAGCCCCCCCGCCGCCGGTGACGACGAATGCAGGAGGCAAGCGAATGAATCTGTCCGAGCTCAAGGACAAGACCATCGCGGACCTGAACAACGTCGCCAAGGAACTCGGCGTCCAGGGCACCAGCGGGCTGCGCAAGCAGGAGCTGATCTTCAAGATCCTCCAGGGGCAGGCGGAGCGCGACGGGCTCATCTTCGCGGAGGGCGTGCTCGAGGTGCTGCCGGACGGCTTCGGCTTCCTCCGCGCGCCGGACTACAACTACCTCCCGGGCCCCGACGACATCTACGTCTCGCCCTCGCAGATCCGGCGCTTCGACCTGCGCACCGGCGACACCATCTCCGGGCAGGTGCGGCCGCCCAAGGACAGCGAGCGCTACTTCGCCCTCCTGAAGGTGGAGGCGATCAACTTCGAGACGCCGGAGCAGGCCCGCGACAAGACGCTGTTCGACAACCTGACCCCGCTCTATCCGATGGAGCGGATCCGGCTCGAGCACGACTCGGACAACCTGACCACCCGGGCCATGGATCTGCTGTGCCCGATCGGCAAGGGCCAGCGCGGCCTGATCGTGGCCGCGCCGCGCACCGGCAAGACGGTGCTGCTGCAGAACCTCGCCAACGCCATCGCCAAGAACCATCCCGAGGTGTACCTGATCGTGCTGCTGATCGACGAGCGGCCCGAGGAGGTCACCGACATGCAGCGCTCGGTGAAGGGAGAGGTCATCTCCTCCACCTTCGACGAGCCGCCGCAGCGGCACGTGCAGGTAGCGGACATGGTCATCGAGAAGGCCAAGCGCCTGGTCGAGCACAAGCGCGACGTCGTGATCCTCCTCGACTCCATCACTCGCTTCGCGCGGGCCCACAACGCGGTCATCCCGTCTTCGGGGAAGGTGCTCTCGGGCGGCCTCGACGCCAACGCGCTGCAGCGGCCCCGGCGCTTCTTCGCGGCGGCCCGCAACGTGGAGGAGGGCGGCTCGCTCACCATCATGGCCACCGCCCTCATCGACACCGGCTCCCGCATGGACGACGTGATCTTCGAGGAGTTCAAGGGCACCGGCAACATGGAGGTGCACCTCGACCGTCGCCTGATGGACAAGCGCATCTTCCCGACCATCAACATCGAGCAGACCGGCACCCGGAAGGAAGAGCTCTTGCTGGAGAAGGACGAGCTCCAGAAGGTCTGGCTGCTCAGGAAGGCGCTCTCCCAGCTGAACCCCGTCGAGGCCATGGAGCTGCTCCTCGACAAGCTCAAAATGGTGAAGAGTAACAAGGACTTCCTGAACCAGATGAACCAGCTGGCCTAGGCGGCCGGCCTAGCCTGGTTTTTGCCTTTTCGCGGGCGCCCTGCTATGCTTTGAAACCCATTTAGGAGGTGCGCCGTGAAGGCTGGCATTCACCCGGACTACATTGACACCACGATCACCTGCAACTGCGGGGAGGTCATCCACACCCGCTCCACCGTGCCGTCCATCAAGGTGGAGGTCTGCTCCAAGTGCCACCCCTTCTTCACCGGCAAGCAGCGGTTCCTGGACACCGCCGGGCGCGTCGAGCGCTTCCAGCAGAAGTACAAGAGGAAGAGCCGCACGGAGGGGTAGGCCCGGGCTCGGCGCTCCGCGCTCCGAGCCGCACACTCGGCAGCATCCGATTCCTGGTCTTTCGCGGCAGCGCCGTCGTCCGCGTGCCGGTCCCTGAGGACCTCCATGTTCGACAAGCTCCGGCAGATCGAAGAGCGCTACGGCGAGCTCAACCGCTCCCTGTCCGATCCCCAGGTGATCGGGCAGCCCTCGGTCTACGCGCGGACCGCCAAGGCCGCCGCCGACCTGGCCGAGACGGTGACCAAGTTCGAGGAGTACAAGAGCGTCCTGGCCCGCATCTCCGAGGCGCGCCACATCCTGGCCGAGGACGCGGACCGGGAGATGCGAGACCTGGCCCAGGCCGAGATCGACGAGCTGACCGCCCGCCAGAGTCAGATCGAGGAGGAGCTGCGCGGCCTGCTCGTGCCGCGCGACCCCAACGACGACAAGAACGTCTTCCTCGAGATCCGCGCCGGCGCGGGGGGCGACGAGGCGGGCCTCTTCGCGGCCGATCTCTTCCGCATGTACACGAAGTACGCGGAGCAGAAGCGGTGGAAGTGGGAGGTGATGGACAGCCACCCCACCGGGGTGGGCGGCCTGAAGGAAGTGGTGGCGCTCGTGCAGGGGCGGGGGGCGTGGAGCCGGCTGAAGTTCGAGCGCGGCGTGCACCGGGTGCAGCGGGTGCCGGCCACCGAGTCCAGCGGGCGCATCCACACCTCGACGGTGACGGTGGCGGTGCTGCCGGAGGCGGAAGACGTCGACGTCAAGGTTGACGAGAAGGACATCCAGGTCGACGTCTATCGATCCTCGGGGCCGGGCGGCCAGGGGGTCAACACCACGGACTCCGCGGTGCGGCTCACCCATCTGCCCACCGGGCTGGTGGTGACCTGCCAGGACGAGCGCTCCCAGATCAAGAATCGGGCGAAGGCCCTGCGGGTGCTGAAGGCGCGCCTGCTCGAGCGGGCGCAGGAGGAGCAGGCCGCCGCCATCGCGGCGGACCGGCGCAGCCAGGTCGGGACCGGGGAGCGCAGCGAGCGGATCCGCACCTACAACTTCCCGCAGGGGCGGGTGACCGATCACCGGGTGAACGTCACGCTGCACCGGCTGCCCGCGGTCCTGGAGGGCGACCTCGACGAGCTGATCGACGCCCTGCGCGAGCGCGAGCAGAGCCAGAAGCTCGCGGAGAGCGTGTCGTGATCGACGTGGCCACGGAGCGCACCGTGCCCGCGCTGCTGACCCGCGGCGCCGCGGTGCTGGAGGCCGCCGGCATCGGGCCCGCCCGGGCGGAAGCGGAGTGGCTGCTCGCCGGGCTGCTCGACGTGGAGCGCTTCGCGCTCTACCTCGATCCGCAGCGCCGCCTGGCGAGCCCCACCGTCTCCCGCTATCTCGCCCAGCTGGAGCGGCGGGCCGCCCGCGAGCCGCTCCAGTACCTGCTCGGCTGGGAGGAGTTCCACGGCCTGCGTCTGGCCGTGACGCCCGACGTGCTGGTGCCGCGCCCCGAGACCGAGGGGCTGGTGGCGTGGGCCCTCGAGGCGCTGGCCGAACGTCCCGAGCCGGTGGTCGCCGACCTCGGCACCGGCAGCGGGGCGATCGCGTGCGCGATCGCGCAGGCGGCGCCGCGCGCGGAGGTGCTGGCGGTCGAGCTCTCGGGCGGCGCCCTGGCGGTGGCCTCTCGGAACGTGCGCGCGCTCGGCCTGGCCACGCGGGTCCGGCTCCTGGCCGGCGACCTGTTCGCCCCGCTCGGCTCGATCCCGGCCAGCCTCGACCTGGTGGTGGCCAACCCGCCCTACCTGCCGAGCGCGGTGATCGCCTCGCTGCCGCCCGAGGTCTCGCGGCACGAGCCGCGCGCCGCGCTCGACGGCGGGCCCGACGGCCTCGCGGTGATTCGCCGGATCGTGGCCGGGGCGCCCGCGGTGCTGCGGCCGGCGGGGCTCTTGCTGATGGAGATCGGCGAGGAGCAGGCCGGGCCGGTGGCGTCCCTGATGGCCGCCGAGGGCTTCTCCGGCATCCGGGCGCGTCGCGATCTCAATGGAGTGGAGCGCTACATCGGCGGCCGCTGGGCGCCGACCGCGACCGCCTTCGCGGGCTGCGCCTCGGGCGCGGCCCGCCGGGAGGGCTGCTGATGGCCGCGCGCCTGGTGGTGCAGGGCGGCGCCCCGCTGCGCGGCGAGGTCGCGGTGAGCGCGGCCAAGAACGCGGCGCTGCCCGCGCTGTGCGCGGCGCTCCTGACCGCGGAGCCGGTGCTCTACGAGAACGTGCCGGCCCTCGCCGACGTCGACACCACCCGCTCGCTCCTGCGGCAGCTGGGCGGCGAGATCACGACCGAGGCCGACGGGGCCACTCGCGTCCACGTGCCGCGCGTCACCAGCCAGGAGGCGCCGTACGAGCTGGTGTCGACCATGCGCGCCTCGGTGCTGGTGCTGGGCCCGCTGCTGGCCCGCACCGGGCTCGCCAAGGTGGCGCTCCCGGGCGGCTGCGCGATCGGCGTCCGCCCGATCGACCAGCACCTGAAGGGGTTCCAGAAGCTCGGGGCCGAGGTGTTCATCCGGAACGGGTACGTGGAAGCCCGCGCGAGCCGGCTGAAGGGCGCCCGCATCACCACCGATCTGGTGACGGTCACCGGGACCGAGAACCTGATGATGGCGGCCGCCCTCGCGGAGGGCACCACCGTCATCGAGAACGCGGCCCGCGAGCCGGAGGTGAGCGACCTGGCCCGGCTGCTGGTCGCGATGGGAGCGCGCATCGAGGGCGCGGGCAGCGAGCGCATCGAGATCGCGGGCGTCCCCGAGCTGGGCGGCGCGCGGCACCGGGTGATCCCGGACCGCATCGAGGCCGGGACCCTGCTGGTGGCCGCCGCCATCACCGGGGGCGACGTCACGGTGGTGGGCGCCGATCCGCGCCACATGTCGGCGATGCTGTCGAAGCTCGAGGAATGCGGGGCGGCGGTGACCGTGACCGACGACCGCATCCGCTGCCAGGGGCCGGCGCGGCCGAAGGCGGCCGACATCATCACGAGCCCGTTCCCCGGCTTCCCCACCGACATGCAGGCCCAGTTCATGGCGATGCTGGGCCTGGCGGACGGGATCAGCAAGATCACCGAGACCATCTTCGAGAACCGCTTCATGCACGCGGCGGAGCTCTCCCGCATGGGCGCGCGCATCGAGGCCGAGGGCTCGATCGCGGTGGTGCGCGGCGTGCGCTACTATCAGGGCGCCCCGGTGATGGCCACCGACCTGCGCGCCTCCGCCTCGCTCGTGCTGGCCGGCCTCGCGGCCCGCGGCGGCACCGAGGTGTCGCGCGTCTACCACCTGGATCGGGGCTACGAGCGGCTCGAGGTCAAGCTGCGCGCGCTCGGCGCCATCATCGACCGGGTGAAGTGATGCTGACCCTCGCGCTGCCCAAGGGCCGCCTGCTCGACCCCGCGATCACCCTGCTCGCCGAGCTGGGCATCCGCGGCATCGACCCCGACTCGCGCCGGCTCCTGCAGGCCGACGACGCGGCCGGCCTGCGCTTCATCCTGCTCAAGCCCGCCGACGTCCCGACCTACGTGGAGTACGGGGCGGCGGATCTCGGGATCGTGGGCAAGGACATCCTGCTCGAGCAGCAGCCCGACGTCTACGAGCCGGTGGACCTGGGCTTCGGCTTCTGCCGGCTGGTGGTGGCGGAGACCCGCGAGCTGTGGGAGCGCGACGACCCCGCCAAGTGGTCGTGGGTGCGGGTGGCGACCAAGTACCCGCGCCTCACCGAGTCCTACTTCTCGGAGCGCGGCATCCAGGTGGAGATGGTGCGCCTCGACGGCTCCATCGAGCTGGCCCCGCTGGTGGGCCTGGCCGAGCGCATCGTGGACCTGGTGCAGTCCGGCGAGACCCTGCGGGCCAACGGGCTCGTGGAGGTGGCCGAGATCCTCACCTCGACCGCGCGCCTGGTGGTCAACCGCGCGTCCCTCAAGACCGCCCACGCCCACGTCAACCGGTTGATCGCCGCGCTGCGCGAGGTGGCCGGGCGGTCGGCTCCCGCCGGCGAGCCGGGCCCGGGGCCGCGATGATCCGGCGCCTCGAGACCGCCGGCGCGGGCGTGGCGGGCGTGATCCGCGCCCTGGAGCGGCCGCCCGGCGCGGTCGATCCGCAGATCGCGAGCCGGGTCACCGAGATCCTGACCGCGGTGCGCAGCGTGGGGGACCGCGCCCTGCTCGATTACACGCGGCGCTTCGACCGGGTCAACCTCGCGGCGGCGGATCTCGCGGTCCGGCCCGAGGAGTTCGCGGCGGCGGAGCGCGCGGTGGGCGAGGTGACCCTGCGGTCGCTGCGCTACGCGGGCGATCGCATCGAGCGCTTCCACCGCGAGTGCGCCCCGCGCTCCTGGCGCATGCGCGACGACCACGGCTCGCGGCTCGGCCAGGAGGTGCGCCCGCTCGACCGGGTCGCGGTCTACGTGCCGGGCGGCCGCGCGGCCTATCCCTCCACGGTGCTGATGACGGTGGTGCCGGCGCGGGTGGCCGGGGTGCGCGAGATCGTGCTGGTCTCGCCGCCCGCCGCCGACGGGTCGCTGAACCCCGCGGTGCTGGCCGCGGCCCGCGTGGCCGGGGTCACCGAGGCCTACCGTATCGGCGGGGCCCAGGCGGTGGCCGCGCTGGCCTACGGCACCGAGACGATCCGGCGCGTGGACAAGATCGTGGGCCCCGGCAACATCTACGTGGCGCTCGCGAAGGCGCAGGTCTTCGGCGACGTCGGCATCGACATGGTGGCGGGCCCGAGCGAGGTGCTGGTGGTGGCCGACGACACCGCGGACGCGGACTTCGTGGCCGCGGACCTGCTGGCCCAGGCCGAGCACGACCCGATGGCGCGCGCGGTGCTGCTCACCCCGTCGTCCGCGCTGCGCGACCGGGTGGCGGCCAGCCTCGACCGGCAGCTCGCGGCGCTTCCGCGGCGCGACATCGCGGGCGCGGCGCTGGACGCCCACGGGGCGCTGGTGCTGACCGACGGCCTCGAGGAGGCGGTGGAGCTGGCCAACGGCCTGGCCCCCGAGCACCTCGAGCTGCAGGTGGCGGATCCGGAGGCGCTCCTCGCGCGCGTGCGCCACGCGGGAGCGGTCTTCCTGGGCCGCCATACCCCGGAGGTCGTGGGCGACTACGTGGCGGGCCCGAACCACGTGCTGCCGACCGGCGGCACCGCGCGCTTCTCCTCGGCCCTCTCGACCGAGGACTTCGTGACGCGGCTCAGCGTGATCGAGTACTCGGCGGCCGGGCTGGCCGAGGCGGGCCCGCACGTCGCGGAGCTGTCCCGCGTGGAAGGCCTCGACGGACACGGCGCGGCGGCGGCGGTACGCATCGCGGCCGCGCGAGAGGAGACCCGATGACCGGGCAGCGGAGCACGGAGCCGACGGAGCCGCGGCAGAGCCGGATCGAGCGGAACACCAAGGAGACCCAGATCGTCCTGCACCTGAACCTGGACGGGAGCGGTGCCTCCAAGGTCGACACCGGGATCCCGTTCTTCAACCACATGCTGGAGGCGTGGTCGAAGCACGCGCTGATGGACCTGCAGGTCGACGCCAAGGGCGACCTCGACGTGGACCTCCACCACACGGTCGAGGACGTCGGCATCTGCCTGGGCAAGGCCCTGCGCGAGGCGGTGGGCGACAAGAAGGGGATCGGGCGCTACGGCGCCTCCTTCCTGCCGATGGACGAGGCGCTCCTGCACGCGGCGGTGGACATCTCGGGCCGCCCGTACCTGGTGTTCAACGTGCCGCTGCAGCGCACGCGGATCGCCAACTTCGACCTGGATCTCTTGAAGGACTTCTTCCGCGCGGTGGCGGTGAACGCGGAGATCACGCTCCACCTCAACATGCACTACGGCGAGAACCTCCACCACATCGCGGAGGCCACCTTCAAGGCCGCCGGCCGCGCCCTGGCGGAGGCCACGAGGCTGAACCCGAGAATCACCGGCATCCTGTCCACAAAGGGAAGTTTGTGAACGGTAGACCGCGGACGGGTCGCGGCGGCACCCCGATGAGCGCCAAGGGCGCGAAGAGGCCAAACCGCAGTCCGATCTCTTTGGCGTGCCCCCGCTCGGAACAAGAAGTCACGGCTTGTGCCCTCGACGGGTCGCCGCGACCGACCAACCTCGAGCGCACCGAGAAGCGAACGCCATGATCGCCATCGTCGACTACGGCCGGGGCAACCTGGGCAGCGTGGAGAAGGCCTTCGCGCGCGTCGGTATGCCCGCGGTGGTGACCCAGGACCCCGCGGTGGTGGACGACGCGGAGGCGGTGGTGCTGCCGGGCGACGGCGCGTTCCACGACGCGATGGACAACCTCCAGGCCCTCGGTCTGATCGCGCCGGTGCGCGCGTGCCTGGAGGAGGGCCGGCCGTTCCTCGGCATCTGCCTCGGCTACCAGCTGCTGTTCACCGAGAGCGAGGAGTTCGGCCAGGGCAAGGGCCTCGACGTGATCCCGGGCGCGGTCCGGCGCTTCCCGATCACGCTGAAGGTGCCCCACATGGGCTGGAACCAGGTCGAGCACCGCGGCGACCTGCCGATCTTCGACGGGGTGCCGAGCGGGGCCAACTTCTACTTCGTGCACTCCTACTACCCGGAGCCCACCGATCAGGCACTTCGGGTGGCGACCTGCACCTACGGGGTGACCTTCCCGGCCGCGGTCGGGCGCGGGCCCCTCTTCGCCACTCAGTTCCACCCGGAGAAGAGCCAGCGCTGGGGCATCCGCCTGCTGGAGAACTTCGCGGCGCTCGTCCGCGATCGCCGCTGAGCCATGTTCGAGATCGTGCCCGCGGTGGACCTCAAGGCCGGCCGCTGCGTGCGGCTCGTGCAGGGGCGCGCGGACGCGGAGACGGTCTTCTCCGACGACCCGGTGGCGATGGCGCGGCGCTGGCAGGACGCGGGGGCCCGCCGGCTGCACGTGGTGGATCTCGACGGGGCCTTCGCGGGCCGGCCGTCGCAGACCGCGCTGGTGCGCGCCATGATCGAGGCGGTGTCGATCCCGGTGGAGGTGGGCGGCGGCCTCCGGGAGATCGCTCACGTGGAGGCGGTGCTGGAGGCGGGCGCCCGCTGGGCCATCGTGGGCACGCGCGCCGCGCTCGATCCCGCCTTTCTCGGAGCTGTGTGCGACCGCTTCGGCGAGCAGATCATCGTGGGCATCGACGCGTCGGACGGGAAGGTGGCGGTCGACGGATGGACGCGCGTGCTCGACCTCGACGCGATCGCGCTCGGGCGCGACGCGGCCGCGGCGGGCGCGGCCGGCATCATCTATACGGACATCGCGCGTGACGGCACCCAGACCGGGCCCAACCTCTGGTCGACCGGGGCGGTCGCGCAGGCCGCCGGCATCGCGGTGTTCGCCTCGGGCGGGGTCGGCTCGCTGGACGACATCCGCCAGCTCGCCACCGTGCCCGGCCTGGCGGGGGTGATCGTGGGGCGCGCGCTCTACAGCGGAGCGGTGGACCTGGCCGCGGCGGTGGCGGAGGTCCAGTAGGCCGTGCTCTGCAAGCGCCTGATCCCGTGTCTCGACGTGAAGGACGGCCGCGTGGTCAAGGGCGTCCGGTTCGTCGCGCTGCGCGACGCGGGCGATCCGGTGGAGGCGGCGCTGGCCTATGACGCGCAGGGCGCCGACGAGCTGGTCTTCCTCGACATCACCGCCTCGCACGAGGGACGGGCCACCATGCTCGACGTGGTGCGCCGCACCGCGGAGGGCATCTACATGCCGCTGACGGTGGGGGGCGGGATCCGGTCGCTCGGCGACATCCGCACGCTCCTGCGCGCGGGGGCCGACAAGGTCTCGCTCAACACCGCGGTGCTGGAGCGGCCGGCCCTCATCGAGGAGGCGGCCCACGCCTTCGGCAGCCAGTGCATCGTGGTGGCCATCGACGCGGCAGTGGCCGGGCGAGGCGCGGCCGAAGGCGAGGAAACGCCACCGGAACCTTCCCGTTTGAATGCGCTCGGCTCGCCCTCGGCGGCCCCTCGCCCTGCCACCTGGCAGGTCTACACTCACGGCGGCCGCCGGCCCGCGAACCGCGACGCACTGGCGTGGGCGCGCGAGGTCGAGCGGCTCGGCGCGGGCGAGATCCTCCTGACCAGCATGGACCGCGACGGGACCGGATCGGGCTACGACCTGGCGCTCACCCGCGCGGTGTCGGAGGCGGTGTCGATCCCGGTGATCGCCTCGGGCGGCGCCGGCCGGCTCGAGCACCTGCGCGAGGGCGTGGTCGAGGGGGGCGCCGACGCGGTGCTGGTGGCCTCCCTGTTCCACTTCGGCCAGCACACCGTGGCGGAGGCCAAGCGCTACCTCGACGAGCGCGGGGTGCCGGTGAGGCTCGGGCCATGAGCTCCGCGGAGGAGCTCGTCTGGGATGCGCAGGGGCTGATCCCCGCGGTGGTGCAGGAGACCGAGACCGGTCAGGTCCTCATGGTCGCGTGGATGAGCCGCGAGTCCCTGGAGGCCACCCGGCGCACCGGGCTCAGCCACTTCTGGTCGCGCTCGCGCCAGTCGCTCTGGCGCAAGGGGGAGACCTCGGGCCACGCCCAGCACGTGGACGGCATCTACGCGGACTGCGACCGCGACACCCTGCTGGTGCAGGTGCACCAGGACGGCGTGGCCTGCCACACCGGGGCCCGGAGCTGCTTCTTCTCCCGGCTCGACGGCCTCGCGGGTGATCCCGGCGCCGCCTCCGCCGGACCGGCGATGCTCGAGATCCTGGAGCGCGTGATCGAGTCGCGCAAGGTCGATCCGCCCGCCGGCTCCTACGTGGCGGGCCTGCTGCAGAAGGGCCAGCCGCAGATCTGCCGGAAGATCGGCGAGGAGGCGGCGGAGGTGATGACCGCGGCGCTCGGCGGCGAGGGCGACGCGCGGGTGGTCTCCGAGGTCGCCGATCTATGGTTCCACACCATGGTGCTGCTGAGCGCGCGCGGCATCCCCCTGCGCCGGGTGCTGGCGGAGCTGGCCGCCCGGCACGCGAAGGGTAAGTGACTTCCCGCGCGCTGCTGCTGGCGGTCGGGCTCCTCGCCGGTTGTGCCTCCGCGACCGGCCGTGTCGAGAACGGGGTCTTCCACTCCGCGAAGGGCTACCGGGTCACGCTGCCCGCCGCGGGCTGGACGGTGGAGCGCGGCCCCGCGGCGGACCTGTCGCTGCAGGCCGACCGCGGCGCGGGCGGGATGCTGGTCGACGCCACCTGCGCGGGGCGCGAGCGCGCCCGCTCCCTCGACGTGCTGGCCCGCCATCTCACCTTCGGCCTCACGCGGCGCGAGGTCGTGGAGAGCGGGACGGTGACGGTGGCCGGTCGTGAGGCCGCGCGCTCGGTGGTGCGGGGGCAGGCCGACGGCCGCGAGGTCACGGTGGAGGCCCTGGTGATGCGGGCCGAGCCGTGCGTGCACGACTTCCTCTACGTGGCGCCCACCGGCGCCTTCGACGCGGGCCGCCCCGCGTTCGCGGCCCTGGTGGCGAGCTTCGCGCTGGAGCGCTGAGATGGCCCAGGACCTCCGCGGCCACCTGCGCGAGTCGATGGTCTGGTACGGCGGGCTCGGCCTGCTCGCGGCGCGGGTGGTCCGCAACCTCACGCTGCCGCCCTCGTACTTCTGGCTGGTGGCCCGCGAGGTCGACATCATCGGCGTGCGCTCGCTGACGGTGGCCCTCACCGCCGCGCTCTTCACCGGCATGGTCCTGGCGCTCCAGACCGCGGTGAACATGGCCCGCTTCGGGGCCGAGAACTACGTGGGCCCGGTGGTCGCGCTCTCGATCCTGCGCGAGCTGGGCCCGGTGCTCACCGCGATCCTGGTCGGGGGCAAGGTGGCCTCCGGCATCACCGCGGAGCTGGGCTCCATGAAGGTCACCGAGCAGATCGACGCCCTGCGGGCGCTCGGGGTGAACTACATCAAGAAGCTGGTCGTGCCCCGGTTGATGGCCGCGGTTCTGGTCTTCCCGCTGGTGACGATCCTCGCGGACGGGATGGGCCTCTTCGGAGGTATGCTGATCGCCGTGTTCGATCGCAGCGTCGATCCGTATCTCTACTGGAACACCATCAGCTACTGGGTGGTGATCAAGGACTTCATGACCGGCGTCGGCAAGAGCGTGGTCTTCGGGGCCCTGGTCACCCTGATCGGCTGCTACAACGGGCTCGCCACCGAGGGCGGGACCGAGGGGCTCGGCCGCTCCACCACCGCGACGGTGGTGCAGGTGGCGATGGGGGTGATCATCTCCGACTTCTTCATCACCAAGCTGTTCCTGTTCCTGTTCTGGTGAGCGCGATGGCCACCGTCCCGCCCCCGGTCGAGCTCCGGAAGGTGTGGAAGACGTTCGACCGCAAGCCGGTCCTGCGCGGCATCGACCTGGCCCTGGCCAAGGGCACGATCCTGGCCGTGATGGGCGGCAGCGGGACCGGCAAGACCGTCATGCTGCGCATCGCCTCCGGGCTCATCTATCCGGACTCGGGCGCGGTATCGCTCTTCGGGGTGCGCATCGACCGCATGAGCGAGGAGGCGATGCTGCCGGTGCGCCGCCGGTCCGGCTTCGTGTTCCAGGGCGCGGCCCTGTTCGATTCGCTCACCGTGTTCGAGAACGTGGCCTTTCCGCTCCGGGAGCACACCCGGCTCTCGCTCGGCGAGATCACCGATCGGGTGCACCACTTCCTCGCCCTGGTCGGCCTGCCCGACACCGACGAGCTGATGCCCGCGGAGCTCTCCGGCGGCATGCGGCGGCGGGTGGGCATCGCGCGGGCCCTGATCACGGAGCCGGAGGTGGTGTTCTTCGACGAGCCGACGGCGGGGCTCGACCCCACCAACGCCCGGCTGGTGGCCGAGCTCATCGTGCAGCTGCGCACCGGCGTCTGCGACACCGCCATCGTGGTGACCCACGACGTGGAGTTCGCGGAGCGGGTGGCCGACCAGATGGCGATCCTCCTGGAGGGCAACTTCGCGGACGTGGGGACGCCGGAGGAGATCCACCGCTCCCCGAACGCGGACGTGCGCCGGTTCCTGACCGGCGAGCTGCGGGAGAGCTAGCGTGCCCGACCGCGCCCAGCTCTCCCTGCAGGTGCGCATCGGGGCCTTCATCCTGTCGGGCCTGCTGGTGTTCTTCGCCATCATCTACCTGCTCGGCGCGCAGGCCCGCTACTTCGAGCGCAAGTACGATCTGGTCGCCGAGTTCACCGAGGTGGGCGGGCTGATCGACGGCGCCACCGTGCGGCTGGCCGGGGTGCAGATCGGTCGGGTGACCGCGGTCGTCCTGCCCGAGCAGCCGGAAGGCAAGGTGCGCGTGACCCTCACGATCGCCCGCCGCTACGCGGAGCGCATCCGCCGGGACTCGGAGGCGCACATCGCGACCCAGGGTCTGCTCGGGGACAAGATCGTGGAGATCTCGCTCGGCTCCACCGCCGCCCCCGCGCTCCAGCCGGGCGAGACGGTGGCCTCGAGGGAGCCCTTCGAGATGCAGCAGATGTTCAAGGCCGGCGTGGAGACCATGCAGACCGTGAAGGAGCTGGCCGCGAGCCTCAAGGGCACCGCGGCCCGGGTGGATCGCATCGCCAAGGAAGTGGAGACCGGCAAGGGTCTGGTCCACGCTCTGGTGTACGACGAGCCCGAATCGCTCAACCGGCTCAACGCGATCCTGGCCCGCACCCAGCAGATCCTGGCCCGGGCCGAGCAGAGCGACAGCGCGGTCGGCGTCCTCCTCTCGCCGGAGAGCGGCAAGTCGGCCCGCGCCCTGCTGGCCGCCATGGACGCCCTCGGGCGCGGCGCGGAGAAGGCCGACGGGCGCGACACGCTCCTCACCGCGCTGCTCTACGATCCGCAGTACAAGGGCCTCGTGGACGACCTCCAGTCGATCGCCCACAACTTCCGCGACGTCTCGGAGCGCGTGGCCCAGGGCCAGGGGCTGCTGGGCCAGCTCACCCGCGACGGCAGCGACGGCACCGCGGGCGCCCTCGGCGACGCCACCGCCGACTTCCGCGTGGCGATGGCCAATCTCCGTCAGGTGACGGATCGGCTCCGAGCCGGAGAAGGGACGATGGGCGGCCTGCTCGAGGACCCGACGGTCTACGAGAACCTCGTGCAGTTCCTCGAGGGGGCGCGGCGCAGCTTCCTCCTCCGGACCCTGATCCGCTCCACCATCGACTCGGGGCGGGCCGCGGAGTCGAGCGGGCGCTGATGGCCCGCGACCGCACGACCTATCGCTGTCAGGAGTGCGGGCTCGCCGCGCCGAAGCCGGGGACCTGCCCCGACTGCGCGCGCGTCGGCACCTACGTGCAGCTGGTCGAGGAGCGGATCGCGCCCGCCCGCGGTCCCGCGGCGCGGCCGAGCGTGGGCTCCACGCGGCCGCAGCCCATCGCCGAGATCCGCGTGGAGGCCGGCGGGCACCGGGATTCGACCGGGATGGACGAGCTGGACCGGGTCCTGGGCGGTGGGGTGGTGAAGGGCGGGCTCGTCCTCATCGGCGGCGATCCCGGGATCGGCAAGTCCACCCTGCTGCTGCAGGTGAGCCATCAGCTCGCCGAGCGCGGGGGCCCGGTGCTCTACGTTTCCGGCGAGGAGTCGGCGGCACAGGTGAAGCTCCGGGCCGACCGGCTGGGCGCCGCCCCCGCCGGCCTCTACTTCGTGGCCGAGACCGATCTCCAGGTGGTCGAGGCGCATGTGACGACGCTCCAGCCCCGCTTCCTGATCGTCGACTCGATCCAGACCGTGTACCTGCCCGGGCTCGAGTCGGCTCCGGGCAGCGTGAGCCAGGTCCGGGAGTGCGGGGCCCGGCTCATGGCTCTGGCCAAGGGGCGGGGGATCGCCACCTTCCTGGTCGGCCACGTCACCAAGGAGGGGGCAATCGCCGGCCCCCGGGTGCTGGAGCATCTGGTGGACACGGTTCTCTACTTCGAGGGCGAGCAGCACCACGCCTACCGGGTGCTGCGGGCGGTCAAGAACCGCTTCGGATCCACCAACGAGATCGGGGTCTTCGAGATGGGGGAGCGGGGGTTGCGGGAGGTCCGGAACCCCTCGGGGTTCTTCCTGGCCGAGCGCCCCAAGGACGCGGCGGGCTCGGTGGTGGTGGCGAGCCTCGAGGGCACCCGCCCCCTGCTGGTCGAGATCCAGGCCCTGGTCACCCCGGCCGGCTTCGGCACCCCTCGCCGGACTGTGCTGGGCGCCGACTACAATCGCGTATGCTTGCTGTTGGCGGTCCTGGAGAAGCGCGTCGGCTTTCCGCTCCAGTCCCAGGACGCCTTCGTGAACGTGGCCGGCGGGGCGCGAGCCTCGGAGCCGGCGGCGGACCTGGGGCTCGTGCTGGCCGCGGCCTCGAGCTATCTCGACCGGCCGGTGCGGGGGGACCTGGTGGTGATCGGCGAGGTGGGGCTGGCCGGGGAGGTGCGGGCGGTGACCGGCCTGGAGGCGCGGCTGAAGGAGGCGGCGGCGCTCGGCTTCACCGCCGCAGTGGTGCCGCAGAGCAGTCTGGCCGGGGTCGGGAGCGCGCCGCTGGAAGTACAGGGCGTGGGCTCGGTGGACGAGGCAGTGAAAGCCCTGTTGGGACCGTGAGGGCCGAATGCGGATAGGCATCCTGATCGTCCGGGTGCTCGTGCTGATGGCGGCCACCGCCGCCGGCTTTGCCCTCGCTCACGGCCTGGGGCTCCACGCGCCCAACAACTTCTTCTTGGGCGGGGCCGGCTTCCTGGCCGGCGTGCTGGTGGTGCTGCTGGAGTGGCAGGCGCGCCGGATCCCGGTCGATCGGCTCTTCTGGGGCGCCGTCGGAGCCATGCTGGGCGTGGTCCTGGGCCTGGGGCTCGGCACCGCGCTCGACGCCATCGTGCCCGGGGCGGGGGCGCTCGGCCGCGGGCTCTTCGCGCTGCTGCTGGGCTACCTGGGCGCCACCGTCACCCTCGCCAAGCGGGACGAGCTCGAGGACATGTCGGTCAAGCTCTTCCCCAAGACCGCGGTCCGGCAGGAAGGCGACAAGATCCTCGACACCTCGGTGATCATCGACGGCCGGATCGTCGAGGTCTGCCAGACCGGCTTCCTGGCCGGCCCGCTGCTGGTGCCCCAGTTCGTGCTGCGCGAGCTGCAGCAGATCGCGGACTCCGCCGACGCGCTGAAGCGCAACCGCGGCAAGCGCGGCTTCGACGTGCTGCAACGGCTGCAGCGGGTGCCGCGCGTGACCATCCGGATCGACGAGGTCGACTTCCCCCATGCGCGCGAGGTCGATCGCAAGCTGATCGAGCTGGCACGGGCCACCGGCGGCAAGATCGTCACCAACGACTACAACCTGAACCGGGTGGCGGAGCTGTCCGGGGTCGCGGTGCTCAACATCAACGAGCTCGCCAATGCGCTCAAGCCGGTGGTGCTGCCGGGCGAGCCCCTGCACGTGCACATCGTCAAGGAGGGCAAGGAGGCCAACCAGGGCGTGGCCTACCTCGACGACGGGACCATGGTGGTGGTGGAGCACGGCAAGCGCCTCATCGGGCAGACCATCGACGTGACGGTGACCACCATCTACCAGACCGCGGCCGGCCGGATGATCTTCGCTCGGCAGCGCGACGAGGAGAGCGCCCCGCGGTGATCTACGCGATCGTCCCGGCGGGGGGCCACGGCTCTCGGATGGGCGCCCGCCGGCCGAAGCAGTACCTGCGTCTGGGGGCCGCCCCGATCCTGGTCGCGACCCTGCGCGCGCTGGGGCGGGCCCGCTCGCTGCGGGGCATCGTGGTCGCGGTCCCCGCGGCCCAAGTGACCGCCACCCGTCGGCTGCTCTCCCGCGCGCGGGTGCCCAAGGTCCTCGACGTGGTGGCGGGCGGAGCGGACCGGCAGGAGTCGGTGTGGCGCGGCCTCCAGCGCGTGCCGGACGACGCCCGCATCGTGATCGTGCACGACGCGGTGCGGCCGTTCATCACCGCGGAGCTGGTGGAGCGCGTGCGGGTCGCCGCGGCGGGCGGGGCGGCCACCTGCGGGATGCCGGTGCGGGACACCGTGAAGCGGGTGGCCGACGGCGCCGTCGCCGCCACCGTGGAGCGGGCCGGGCTCTGGCTCACTCAGACCCCGCAGGCCTTCACCCGCGCGCTGCTGTGGGAGGCGCACGACAAGGCGCGCCGCGACGGCTTCGCGGGCACCGACGACGCGGTGCTGGTGGAGCGGCTCGGGATGCCGGTGGCAATGGTGACCGGCTTGGCGCAGAATCTCAAGATCACGACGCCCGAGGACCTCCGGACCGCCCGCGCCTGGGTCAGGCCCCGCCGCCGGGCATGACCGTCCGCTCCGGGCTCGGCTTCGACCTGCACCCGCTGGTCGACGGCCGACCCCTCGTCCTGGGCGGGGTGACGGTGCCGGCGGAGCGCGGGCTGGGGGGGCACTCGGACGCGGACGTCCTGACCCACGCGATCTGCGAGGCGCTCCTCGGATCGCTGGCGCTCGGGGACCTGGGGCGGCTGTTCCCGGACACCGATCCGCGCTACAAAGGAGCATCGAGCCTCGGACTGCTGCGGTCGGTGATGGAGCTTCTCTCGAGCAAGGGAGCGCGCGTGGTGAACGTCGATGCGACCGTGATCTGCCAGGCCCCCCGTCTGGCCTCGTTCCTGCCCGAGATGGCGCGCCGCCTGGCCGAGACCATGGCCCTTCGCCCCGAAGAGGTGAGCGTGAAGGCCAAGAGCCCGGAGCACCTCGGCCTCCTTGGTCGCGAGGAGGGGATCGCGTCGATGGCGGTGGTGAGCGTGGAGGACGCCTGATGGCCCTGCGCGGGTTCAACACCCTCACCCGGCGCAAGGAGGATCTCGCGCCCGCCCGGGGCGGCGAGATGCGGATCTACGTCTGCGGAGTCACGGTCTACGACGTCAGCCACATCGGGCACGGGCGCAGCGCGATCGTGTTCGACGTGATCCGCCGCTACCTCCGCCATCGCGGCTACGCGGTGAAGTTCGTGAAGAACTTCACCGACATCGACGACAAGATCATCCGGCGCGCGAACCAGGAGGGGGTCACGGCCCAGGAGATCTCCGAGCGCTACATCGCGGAGTACCGGGCCGACATGGCGTCGCTCGGGGTGCTGCCCGCCGACGTGGAGCCCAGGGCCACCGAGCACATCCCGCAGATGATCGCGCTGATCGAGCGCTTGATCCGGAAGGGCGTCGCCTATCCGGTCGACGGCGACGTGTACTTCGAGGTCCGTCGCTTCCCGTCGTACGGCAAGCTCTCGGGCAAGAACCTGGAGGACCTGCAGGCGGGCGCGCGGGTCGAGGTCGACGAGCGCAAGCGCGACCCGCTCGACTTCGCGCTCTGGAAGGCGACCAAGCCCGGCGAGCCGGCGTGGAAGAGCCCGTGGGGCGAGGGACGCCCGGGCTGGCACATCGAGTGCTCCGCGATGGCGATGGAGTACCTCGGCGAGACCCTCGACGTGCACGGTGGAGGCGAGGACCTCATCTTCCCGCACCACGAGAACGAGATCGCGCAGACCGAGGCCGCCACCGACAAGCCCTTCGTGCGCCACTGGATACACAACGGGTTCGTGAACCTGGGCGACGAGAAGATGTCGAAGTCGCTCGGCAACACCCTCACGATCAAGGACCTGGTGCGCCGCCACGACCCGGAGGCGCTGCGCCTGTACCTGCTCGGCACCCACTACCGCAACCCCCTCGAGTTCGCCGACGAGCGCATCGACGAAGCGGGGCGAGCGCTCGGGCGTTTGCGGTCGCTCAAGGAGGAGGCCGAGCGGATCGCCGCCCGCGGCACGCCCGGCCCCGGGCCCGACGGCGGGCTCTTCGATCAGGTGGCCGCGCAGCGCGCGCGCTTCGAGGCCGCCATGGACGACGACTTCAACACCCCGCAGGCCCTGGGGGTGCTGTTCGACCTGGCGCGTCTGCTCCACACCGCGCGCGAGCAGGTGGCGCAGGGCACCCTCGCCGCGGGGGCGTTCCTGATGGGGGTGGGTGAGCTGGTGACGCTCTGCCAGCTGCTGGGGCTGCTGGAGGGGACCGGGCGCCGGCCCACCGCGATCGATCCGCAGCTCAAGGCCCGGATCGACTCGCTCGTCTACCTCCGGCAGGAGGCGCGCCGGCAGCGGGACTTCGCGGAGGCGGACCGGCTCCGGGACGAGCTGGGCCGCCTGGGGGTGGTGCTCGAGGACACGCGGGACGGGACGACCTGGAAGCTACGGTCATGACCCGTGAGCGGTCGAGGGAGCTGCGCGGCGGGCCCGCCCGCCGGGACGCGCCACGCCGGGAGGTGAGCCGGTCTGCACCCCGTCCGCCCGAGCCCTCCCGTGAGCCGGCCAGCCCGGAGGACCAGGCCCTGTTCGGCCGCAACCCGGTGCTGGAGCTGCTCCGGGGGGGCAGCCGCCGGGTCGAGGAGATCGCAATCCTGTCGGAGGGCCGGGGACCGGCGCTCCACGATCTGCTGAATCTGGCCCGGCGCCAGGGGGTGAAGATCTCCTTCCGGACGCGGGACCAGCTGACCGCCATCGCGGGGGACCCCCACCATCAGGGGGTCGTGGCCCGGGTGGCGGGAGCCAGCTACTCCTCCCTCGAAGACCTGCTGACGATCCCGGCGGGACGCGGGGAGCACGCGTTCTTCGTGGCTCTCGACCAGGTCCAGGACCCCCGGAACCTGGGGGCGGTGATCCGATCGGCCGAGGCCACCGGGGTTCACGGGCTGATCGTGCCCAAGCACCACGCGGCCGGCCTCACCGGGGCGGCGGCCAAGTCGGCCATGGGGGCGGCCGACCTGGTGCCGGTCGCCCGGGAGACGAACCTGGTCCAGGCCCTGGAAGAATTGAAGAAAAATGACGTCTGGACCGTCGGAGCAGTTCCCACCGGTGGGAAGGTGCCCTGGGAGCTGGACCTGACCGGGCCCCTCTGTCTCGTGCTGGGGGGGGAGGGGGAGGGGCTGAGGCCGCTCGTGGCGAGGAGCTGTGACTTCCTGGCGAGCCTGCCGATGCGGGGGCGCCTCGGCTCACTCAACGTCTCGGCCGCCGCCGCCGTGCTCTGCTACGAGGTGGTGCGGCAGAGGGGCCGCCGAGAAAAGACTTGACAGAAAAACCCTTGACTTGATGGGGGTGCGAACCTAGAGTGAGGGTTTGCGACTGCTGGCGTAGCTCAGGGGTAGAGCAACTGCCTTGTAAGCAGTGGGTCGGGGGTTCAATTCCTCCCGCCAGCGCCAGAAATATCGAGGAGTTACACGATCGGGGGGCAGGCGGGGAGATACCCAAGTGGCCAAAGGGGGCAGACTGTAAATCTGCTGGCGAACGCCTTCGGAGGTTCAAATCCTCCTCTCCCCACCACTTGTTGGCGTGACCTTTGGGCAGGCTTTGACGATATCGAGCGCGCCGGTCGGACGGGCGGGAATAGCTCAGCGGTAGAGCGCCAGCCTTCCAAGCTGGGGGTCGCGGGTTCGAATCCCGTTTCCCGCTCCATGGATCGACGTTATGGCACGAGGCTCGGCATTCAGGCCCCATGTAGGGTTCAGGCCCATGTAGCTCAGTCGGCAGAGCGCGTCCTTGGTAAGGACGAGGTCTCCGGTTCAATCCCGGACATGGGCTCCATCTTCACCGACCGGTAGCGACGAGGGAGGTCCCCCGGATGGCCAAGCAGAAGTTTGATCGGACGAAGCCGCACGTGAACATTGGGACGATCGGGCACATCGATCACGGGAAGACGACGTTGACGAGTGCGATCACG
>Ga0207657_10000109_pt1 | contig 80516 bp, 70 predicted proteins | sample KBSC33metaG_FD_184316 | JGI IMG/M metagenome (GOLD analysis project Ga0207657, IMG submission 184316) | Corn rhizosphere microbial communities from Kellogg Biological Station, Michigan, USA - KBS C3-3 metaG (SPAdes) (version 2) | ecosystem: Host-associated > Plants > Roots > Rhizosphere > Soil ...
CTCGAGCGCCCAGGTGTTCGCGCGCTCGGGGATGACCGAGCTGACCTGGAAGGACTCGGGCATCAACTCGATCAAGAAGATGGCAAACAAGAAGGTCGGAGTCTGGTGCTGCGGCAACCAGCCCGAGCTCTTCGCCGCCCTCACGAAGAACGGGATCAACCCGAACTCGAAGAGCGCGGTGACGATCGTCAACCAGCCGTTCGACATGAACCTCTTCCTGCAGCGGAAGATCGACGCGGCTGCCGCAATGACCTACAACGAGCTCGCGCAGGTGCTCGAGACGAAGAACCCGAAGACCGGGAAGCTCTATACGCTCGCCGATCTGAACGTCTTCAAGATGGCGAGCCCCGCGGTCGGCACCGGGATGCTCGAGGACAATATCTTCGCGACGCAGAAGTACCTGAGTGACCCGTCGCATTCCGCGACGATCACGGCGTTCCTGAAGGCGTCGTTCCAGGGCTGGATCTACTGCCGTGACCATGTCTCCGACTGCACGAACATCGTGCTGAAGAACGGCACGGCGCTCGGCCACGGCCACCAGCTCTGGCAGATGAACGAGATCAACAAGCTCGTGTGGCCGAACCCGTCGGGCATCGGGACGGTCCCGACGTCGGCGCTGAACGCCACGGCGAAGATCGCCAAGACGTACGGCGTGATCAAGAAGACCCCGTCGGGCGCGTGGAACTACACCTGGGCGAGGAAGGCGCTCGCCCAGTTGTCCGGCACCGACACGAAGGGTGCGAACTACAAGCCCATCACGGTCAAGGTCACACCGAAGGGCGCATAGCGACGTAGACTCGGGAACCAGGCCGCCTCGTCACGCGGCCTGGTTCTCGGGTCGCGAAAGGAGTGCTTCATGTCCGTGCTGATCAAGGGCGGTCGGGTCATCACCGCGGCCGACGACTACGTCGCCGACATCTACATCGAGGGCGAGCGGATCACCACGATCGGCGAGTCACTGGACATGAGCGCGGAGCGCACGATCGATGCGCGCGGCAAGTACGTGCTGCCAGGCGCGGTCGACCCGCACACGCATCTCGAGATGCCGTGGCGCGGCGAGACGACGATCGACGACTTCGAGTCCGGTCAGACTGCCGCCGCGTTCGGCGGGACGACGACACACGTCGACTTCTGCATCCAAGGCAAGGGTCAGACGTTCGGCGAGGCGCTCGAGATCTGGCACGGCAAGCGCAACGGCAAGTCGATCATCGACAACGGCTTTCACATCGCGATCACCGATCTCGTCGGCCAGGAGAGGCTCGACGAGCTCGCGACGCTTCCAGACGAGCACGGCGTCACGTCCTACAAGCTCTTCATGGCCTACAAGGACTCGCTGATGGTCGACGACGAGACGCTGTTCCGCGCGATGCAGGTCGCAGCGAAGAGCGGAGCGCTCGTCATGGTGCATGCGGAGAACGGCGACGCGATCGAGGTGTTGATGGGCGAGGCGATCGCGGCCGGCAACACCTCGCCGAAGTACCACGCGCTGACGCGCCCGCCCGAGACGGAGGGAGAGGCGACGAACCGCGCAGTTCAGCTGGCACGTGTGGCGGGCGCGAAGCTCTACGTCGTGCACGTGTCGTGCGCGGAGTCCGTCGAGCCGATTGCGCTCGCGCGCGAGAAGGGTTGGGACATCTGGGGCGAGACGTGCACGCAGTATTTCTTCATCGACCAGTCGTTCCTCGACCAGCCGAACTTCGAAGGGGCGAAGTACGTGTACACGCCGCCGCCGCGGCCGAAGGCGAACCAGGACGTGCTCTGGAACGCAGTGCGGACGAACGTCCTACAGGCAATCTCGACCGACCATTGCGCCTACCTGTTCAACGGCCAGAAGGATGCGGGCAAGGACGACTTCCGCCAGATCCCGAACGGCGGGCCGGGGCTCGAGAACCGGCTGCAGATGATCCACCACTTCGGCGTGCGCGAAGGGCGGATCTCACTGAACCGGATGGTCGAGCTCCTCTGCACGAACCCGGCGAAGCTCTTCGGCCTGTATCCGCGTAAAGGGACGCTCGCGGTCGGCTCCGATGCCGACGTTGTCGTGTTCGACCCGGACAGGCACGTCACGATCTCCGCGTCGACGCACCACTCGCGCTCGGACTACAACCTGTACGAAGGCACGAAGGTGCAGGGCTCGCCGGAGATCGTGCTGCTGCGCGGCAACGTGATCGTCGACGGCGACCAGCTGCTCGCGAAGCCCGGCAGTGGGCAGTTCATCAAGCGCGCACGGCCGAACGAAGAGCTCGCGCCCGCGGCCCTCGCTACGGCATAGCTTTCGCGAGCAACGCGTCGATCCGGTCGACGACGAGCTTCGTGCCCTTATCCGCGGCAAGCTCACGCGCGTGCGCGAACGCCTCCAGCGCCTCGCCGCCGCGACCGGCCGCAAGGAGCACTTCGCCCAGCTCCATCCACATGTCGTGGCGCTGGGTCACGTACTCGCCCGCATCGGCGATCGAGACCGCTTCCCGAGCGAGCTCCATCGCACGATCGTGGTCCCCACGCGCCGACGCGGAGATCGCCCGCGCGCCCGCAGCCTGCGACGCGGTCAGGAAGTCGTCGGCCGCGCCGATCTCGTCGACCTCGTCGAGGACGCTGTCTGCCTCGTCGACGCGACCCGCCCGAGCGAGGAGGTCGGCGTAGATGGCCCCTAGAGTTGAGCGCACGCCTCGCTCGCCGAACTCGCCGAGCTCCACCCACGCCGGGCCGACCAGTTCCAGTCCTCGCTCGAGCTCACCGCTTAGCATCTCGAACCAGGCGCGGCCCATCGTCTCCCCGAGCGCATTCACGCGGGCACCCCGCTCCGTCAGGCCGCGCACGAGCTCGGTGTAGAGCAGCCGTGACTCCTCGATACGACCCTGCGCCGCTACGGCGCTCGCCCGCATGCTTCCTGTGGGTAGGCCGAGCGTCTCCATCGTGTCCACATGCTCGATCACCTCGTTCCACGGTGTCGGCCCGTGCGTCTTCGCTATGCCCTGAACGACGAGTGCCTTGTGCTCGAGGTCGCGATCCTCGGCGCGACGGGCGTGCTCGAGGCCGCGCGTGGCGTGCTCGAGCGCGTCGCCGATTCGGCCGAGCCAGAACTGCACGAGGCCCAACGTCACGTATCCACAGGCGAGCGTCAGGTCACTCGCGGCGGCGCCAAGCGAGTCGATGCGGGCGCGCGTCGCCTCCTCGATCTCCGGCCCGATGACGCCGTCCCCGTGGCCGTGAACAACAAGGCTGATGAAGAAGGCGAACGCGGCTGCGTCGTCATCGCCGGTCGACATCGCATCGTCGAGCGCGGCGTATGCGTCCTCGAACCGCCCGAGGAGCTCGTAGGCGAGCCCGAGCCGACCGAGCGCGATCGCCCGCTCCGGTCCGGCGGGGAGAAGTTCCGCAGCGCGCCGAAGCAGCGAGCCAGCTGCATGAGCATCGTTTCTCGTCACGGCCCGAGCGCCGGCGGCGCCGAGGTGGCTCGCCGCTCGCTCCTCGAGCTTCGGCGAGCGCTCGCCGAGCTCGCGCCGGCATTGGGCGGCCTGCTCGAGGTGGTAGCCCAGGATCTCATCGAGCTCGACGAGGCTCGGGCCGTGTAGTGCGAGCCAATCCGCAAAGCGCTCGTGCAGCACACTGCGTTCCGCCTTCGGCAGAGCGTCGTACGCGGCGTCGCGGATCAGCAGATGCCGAAACCGGAAAGCCTCCTCGTCGGGGAGCGTGGCGACGCTCGGTCGGACGAGCTCCTTGCGCACGAGCCCGAGAAGTCGCGACGGGATCTCCGGATCGTCGGGAGCGAGTGCCGCGACGGCGCCGCCGTGGAACACCTGACCCTCGACTGCCCCGCGTTCGAGCGCGGCGCGCTCGGCCAATGGCAGTTGGTCGAGCCGCGCCGCCAGGAGAGCCTGGATGGACGCAGGCACAGCCACCTCGCCCGGTGACTCCTCGAGCATCGCGAGCATCTGCTCGACGAAGAGCGGGTTGCCGTCAGAGGATGCGCGAATGCGCTCGCGCAGGTCCGCCTCCAGTCCGGCGCCGGCGAGCAGGGCGTCGATCAGCTCGTCGGTCTCCGTCAGGCTGAGAGGCTCGAGGAGGACGGTGGTCGCGTTGAGCTTTCCGCCACCCCAGCCCGGGCGGGCGTCGAGCAGGTCGGCCCGCGCGAGGCAGAGGAGCAGGATCGGCGCGTCCCTCGACCAGTCGGCAACGTGCTCGATCAAGTCGAGAAACGTCGGCTCGCCCCACTGCAGGTCGTCCAGGACGACGACGAGCGGACGGTCCGTTGCCGCGGCCTCGAAGAGCTTTCGGGTCGCAACGGCGATGTCGTCGGCCGATGCGATGCCGCCGCCGCCGAGGAGCGCCGCGATGCCTGCGCTCGGCGCCGGGCCGTCGGCCAGTAGCTGCTTCACGACCTCGACGACCGGCCAGTAGGTGATTCCCTCCCCGTACGAGAGGCAGCGGCCGCGGACGACGGTGGCATCGACGCGGTCGAGGAACTCCGCGGCAAGCCTGGACTTGCCGACACCTGCCGTGCCGAGGATCGTGAACAGCGCACACGCCCGCTCGGAAACACATCGCTCCCAGGCGCCGGCCAGCACCGCCTGCTCGCGGGCTCGACCGACAAACGGCGCATCCAAACGCCTTGCGACTCCCGCCTCCCCAGTCACGGTTCCGAGGCGGTACGCGGTCAACGGTTCGGTCTTCCCTTTCGCGTCGATCGGCGCCAGCAGCTCCGCATCAACCGCGCCGCGCACGAGCTCGTACGTCCGTGCACCGAGCAGCACCTCCCCGGCTCCCGCCGCCTGCTCGAGACGCGCGGCGACGTTGACCGCGTCGCCGGTCACGAGCGAGTCCCCACTGCCGGTTACGACCTCGCCCGTGTTGACGCCGATGCGGATCGGGATGTCGACGCTGTCGCGCAACTCTTGCGCAGCACGTACAGCGCGGAGTGCATCGTCCTCGCGGATCGTCGGTACTCCGAAGACCGCCATCACGGCGTCGCCGATGAACTTCTCGACGGTACCGCCGTGCCGTTCGATCGCCGCACGCGCAACGTCGAAATAGCGCCCCATCACCGCACGCACCGCCTCGGGATCGCGCGACTCCGCAAACTCGGTCGATCCCGAGACGTCGCAGAAGAGCACGGTCACCGTCTTCCGCTGCTCGCGCGGTGGCGCGACCGCCAGGGCAGCGCCGCACGTGTCACAGAAGCGTGCTTCGTCTCGGTTCTCGGCCCCACAAGTCGGGCAGGTCACGCGGCGAACGTACTACGCAGGCGGCCAGAGGCGCAGAAGCTCGTCGACGACACCCGGCGCGGCACACAGAAACCGCTCGCCCTTGGCCGGGATGCCCCACGGGAGCACGGCGCCGGCTTCCGCGGCGATCAGCGCCGGGCCAAGACAGTCCTCCGGGTTGAAACCACCGATCGCAGTTGCTGCACAACGGCCTGCCGCGACGGCGGAGATCGAGAACGCGTTCGAGCCCATGATCCTCGTCACGCAGCCGGCCTCGGCCAACGCCTGCATCGCACCCGCCATGCCGTGCCAGATCGACTGCGCCTGGTACTCGGTCAATACGATCGCACCCATCAGCGTCTCGGCGCCGGACACCCGCATCGGCTCACCGTTACGGAGCGCGCCGCGTCCGCGGATGGCCGCGAGGACGTCTCGCCGGTACGGATCCGCGACGAGCGCCGCTGCAGACCCTCTCTCGTCGGAGACGCAGATGCTGAATGTCGACAGCGGCAGCCCATGGACGTAGTTGGTCGTGCCGTCTACTGGATCGATGAGCCAGGACGCCGGCGCGTCCGCGTCCCCCGTCACCCCGAACTCCTCGCCTTCGATCCGATGATCGGGGAACCGCTCGGCGATCGCGTCGCGCACGAGCCTCTCGACCGCGAGGTCGGTCTCCGTCACCCAGTCGGCCGCCCACGTCTTCGTGGCGATCTGATCCGCGCGCGGCCGCTCCGCAACGATGCGCTCCATCGCGCGAGCGGCGACGTCGTGCATGAGTGCGGCGCACGCATCGAGCTCGGCGTCGGTCAGCACCTCAGCGATCGTACTGGGCCATGAAGCACGCGAAGCGGCCGTCCGGCGTATCGAGCCACGCAGCGAGATCGTCGTCGAACCGCGCGATGTCAGGCCCGAGCTCGACGAGCCGGAAGTCGAGTTGGCGTTCGTCGTCGCACTCGTGAGCTTCCTCGGCCGCGACCGGCACCGACGCACCGCAGTCGGGGCACGGCATGTGATCCGGGGTCGGGAACTCGAGTGGCATCTGCCTCTAAACGAGTTCATCGGCAGATTCCTGGGCGAGGGCAAGCCCGAATGGGCTCGCCCTCGCGAGGTCGTCAAGCCGTCTGCATCGCGGCAGGCACGGCGCCGAGCTGCTGCAGAAGGCCCAGCGTGTCCCAGTTCGTCCAGGACTCGGCGACCTTCCCGTCGGTCCACTGGTCGATCGTGATCCCAGTGACCGTGGTCTGCTTCCCCGTCGGGGCGATCCCGAACAGGTCGCCCTTGTGCGTTCCCTTGGCCGTCCAGCGGGTCGCGACGTAGTCCCCGTCTGCGATCTGCTGGTTCACGGTCAGGGTGAGATCCGGGAATGCGTCGCGATAGCCACGTGCACTCGCGGCGACGCCGTCGGGGCCGTTGATCGGCGCCGGCTGCGCGGGATCGTGACCGACGGCGTCGGCCCCGATCAGCTCCTTCGTGAGCTCGTAGTTCCCGGCTCCGAAGATCTCCTCGATGATCCGCCTCGAGCCGTCGGCGTTCTTGCCCATGCGCAAACTCCTCTCTCGTGCATGACTCCGCCACCGCACGGAAGCGCCGGCGGCAGCGAGCAGGGCGACAAGCGCCGCAGCCCACCCTCTTTGCCGTCCAACCGCCACGCAGCATCCGCCTCCTCGGCGGGGCCGAGCCTACTCCGCCTCGGTCGGCGAAGGCAATGGAAGACGATTCGAGATCAGCGTGTTTGCGGGAAACCCAGGTCGACCTTCGAGGTCGCCGGGTCGGGCCACCGCGACGTGACGACCTTTGACCGTGTGTAGAAGTCGATCCCCTCGGGCCCGTAGATGTGCCGGTCGCCGAACAGGGACGCCTTCCACCCGCCGAACGAGTAGTACGCGACCGGCACCGGAATCGGGACGTTGATCCCAACCATGCCCGCCTGCACGTCGAACTGGAACTGGCGGGCGACACCGCCGTCTCGCGTGAAGAGCGCGGTGCCGTTGCCGTATGGGTTCTCGTTCACGAGCCGGATCGCCTCGTCGTACGTCGACACACGCGTGACGCCCAGCACCGGGCCGAAGATCTCGTCGTCGTAGGCACGCATGCCCGGCTCGAGACCGTCGATCAGCGACGGCGCGAGGAAGAAGCCGTCGTCGGGACAACCGTCGCGACCGTCGACGAGCACGTCGCCGCCACCGTCCTCGAGGTACGACGCGACCTTGTCGCGATGCTCGCGGGTGATCAGCGGGCCCATCTCGTTCGCGGCGTCCATGCCGTCGCCGACCTTCACGTTCGGGATGCGCGCCTTGATGGCGTCGATCAGCGGATCGGCGACCTCGCCGACCGCGACGAGCATCGACACCGCCATGCACCGCTCGCCGGCGGAGCCGTATGCCGCGGAGACCGCAGCATCCGCCGCCATGTCGATGTCGGCGTCCGGCAGCACGATCATGTGGTTCTTCGCGCCGCCCAGGGCCTGGCAGCGCTTGCCGGCCGCGGTCGCCGTCTCGTAGACGTACCTCGCGATCGGCGTCGAGCCGACGAACGAGACGGCCGCGATGTCGCGGTGCTCGAGGATCGCGTCGACCGCGACCTTGTCGCCGTGGATGACGTTGAAGACGCCGTCCGGGACACCGGCCTCCTTGAGGAGCTGCGCCGTGTAGATCGACGCGGACGGATCCTTCTCCGACGGCTTGAGGATGAAGGTGTTCCCACAGGCGATCGCCGGTGCCCACATCCACATCGGGACCATCGCCGGGAAGTTGAACGGGGTGATCCCCGCGACGACGCCGAGCGGCTGGCGGATCGAGTACACGTCCACGCCTGTCGACGCCTGCTCGGTCATCTCGCCCTTGAGGAGGTGCGGGATGCCGCAGCAGAACTCGATCACCTCGAGCCCGCGCGTCACCTCGCCGGTGGCATCCGACAGCACCTTGCCGTGCTCGGCGGTGAGGATCTTCGCGATCTCGACGCGCCGCTCGTGCACGAGCTCGCGAATCGCGAACAGGATCTCCGCTCGCTTCGCAATCGACAGCGCGCGCCACGCCGGGAATGCAGCCTTGGCGGCCTGCACCGCGCGATCGACCTCCTCGACGGTCGCGAAGTCCACCGCGCCCGCCTGCCGGCCCGCCGCCGGGTTGAACACAGGGCCGCTACGGCCCGACGTGCCGGCATACGGCGCGCCGGAGATCCAGTGGTTGATGGGCTTGACGGCTGCGGGTGCGTCGATGACGTCGGTCACGGTTTCCCTCCTTGGAAAGCTCGACTGGGAGACTAGCGCCGTGGAACCGACGGTCGCAGAGCTCACCGAGGACACGGCCGCGCACGTGCTGCCACGGCCGGGGTTCGAGACGATCGATCGAGACGAGTTCTTCTTCGAGGCTGGGCGGTACCGGGCGTCGATGCAGCGCCTGCGGCTGGACGACATCGAGGCCACCGTGGCGTGGGCGCGCGACGAGTGCGCGCGCCGCGCAGTCACTCGCTGCGAGTGGTGGGTCGGTTGGAGTGCGACACCGGCCGATCTCGCCGAGCAGTTAGTCGAGCTCAGGTTCGTCCCGGACGACGAAGAAGCAATGCTGACGGGGATGAGCATCGACCGCGAGCCGCCGGCCGCGCCCGACGTCGAGGTGCGGCGAATCGAGACGCTCGAGCAGCAGCTCCCAGCGCTCGAGGTTGACTGGGAAGTGTGGAACCTGCCGGAGGCCGAGCGAGTCTCTCGGCGGGCGTACGAGCACGAGCGCTTCGCCGCAAACGGCGTCGTCCACCACTTCGCGGCCTACGACGACGGCCGGCCGGTCGGCTTCGGCCGCGCGATCGACATGGACGCGGGCGTGGCACTGATGGGTGGCGCCGTCCTGCCTGCCGCTCGAGGGCGAGGCGTGTACCGCGCGCTCGTTCACGCGCGCTGGGAGCACGCGGTCGGGCGCGGCACGCCGCTCCTCGTCGTGCAGGCGGGCCAGATGTCGGCGCCGGTCCTCGCCGGGCTCGGCTTCGAATCCCACGGCACGCTGGACCTCTACGTCGATCCGGAAGTCGCGAGCGCGTCAGGGCAGTAGCGCGCGTGCCTGGGCCTCGAGCGCCGTCGAACCCTTGACGTGCGCCAGCCTGATCGCCTCCTCGAGAGCCTCGCGCGCCTCATCGTCGCGGCCCGCAGCCGCGAGCGTGCGGCCCAGCCCGATCGACCACCACGGGCTGAGAAGAAAGTAACCGTCGTTCCCGAGCTCGACCGCTCGTTGTGCGACGGCGATCGCGTCTTCGTGGCGGCCGTCGGCGCTTGCGAGTCTCGCCTGCACCAGCGCAATCCCCGCAGCCGTGAGCCAGTCGTCCTCCGGTGCGATCTCCTCGACCTCGGCCAGGATCGCCTCGGCGTCGCTGCGCCGACCAAGGTCGATCAGCACGTGCGCCAGCAGCGCCCCGTCGGTCGAGCGGAAGCCGCGCTCACCGATCTCGCCGAGGGCGTCCCACCCCTCGCGGTAGATCCGCTCTGCACCCTCGAGATCCCCGCCGAGCTCACGCGCGAACCCGGTGTTCTGAGAGTTGGTGCGGATGGCCGATTCGTCGCCGCGCTCGTACAGCTCGGCCGCATGCTGAGCGAACAGCTGGGCCGACTCCTCGTGGCGTCCCTGATATGAGGCGGCCGCCGCGAGACCGGCGATCGCGTTGGCCGCGAGGCGGCCGAGCCGGTCGCGTTCAGCAAGCAGGCTCCGCGCAAATTCCTCGTACTCACGCCACGGCGACGCGCCGTACATCAGCGCGGAGCCCACGACCGCCGCAGCGGCGGCCTCGAGCGACACGACACCCGCGCGGCGCGCGTAGTCCCGGGCACGCGTCGCAGACTCGAGCTGATCGTCGGTACGGCCCATCCAAAAGTGAAGCCGTGCGAGCGCGTGGTAGCCGGAGGCGTGGACCAGAGGCGAAGCGTCCGGATCGAGACCCGCCAAGCGCTCTCGAACCGCTTCCTCGAGCCCCGCGACCGTCTCACCCCCTGTTGGGTTGTGACCCCGGACGCGCGCCCGCTCGAAGAATGCGAGCGTCGCGTCGTCACCATCCCCGGACTCGATTGCCTCCGTCCATGCCTCATCCGCGGCGCCGAACTCACTCAGGGCGTAGAGCGCGATGCCAAACCACGGCAACGCAGCGACTCGCTGCGGAGAGCCTGAGTCGAGCAGTTCGACGGCGCGGCCGAGGAGGTGCTGCGCCGCGATGAAGTCACCCCGGACGACAGCCCGGATGCCGGCCGCCGTCAGGCGGGCTCCGCCGGCAGCGGCGAGCTCATCACTCGCCTGCCCGAGCTCTGAGCGGTAGCGCGCCGCCTGTCCAAGGTGGTAGCCGAGGATCTCGTCGAGCTCCACGAGCCCCGGCCCGTGCTCCTCGAGCCAGCGTGCGAAGCGCTCGTGCAGGTCTGCACGAGTCGCCTTGGGCAGCGCGTCGTAGGCGGCGTCCCGAATCAGGAGATGCCGGAAGCGGAATGCGTCGTCCTCGGGCAACGTCGGAGTCGTCGGCCGGACGAGCTCCTTCCGCACGAGGCGCATCAGCTGTGCAGGGATGGCCGGATCGTCCTGAGCGAGCGCCTGGACTGCGCCGCGATGGAAGACCTGCCCCTCGACAGCACCGCGTTCGAGCGCCACGCGCTCGCCGTTTGGAAGCTGATCGAGGCGCGCAGCGAGCAGCGCCTGGATCGTCGGCGGGACAGCCACCTCTTCCCCGAGTGAGTCCTGCACCATCGCGAGCATCTGCTCGACGAACAGCGGATTGCCTTCGGCTGCGCCGCGAATGCGCTCGTGCATGCCGGTGGACAACTCTGCTGTCCCGAGGAGCCGCTCGATCAACTCGTCCGTCTCGGTCTCGGTGAGGGGCTCGAGGAGCACCGTGGTCGCGTTGAGCTTGCCGCCGCCCCACGCCGGACGGAGCTCGAGCAGGTCGGGCCGCGCGAGACAGAGGATGAGCAGCGGCGCGTCGCGCGCCCAGTCCGTGACGTGCTCGATGAGATCGAGAAACGTCGGCTCTGCCCACTGGAGGTCGTCGAAGAGGACGACGAGCGGCCGCGAGCGTGCGGCCGATTCGAAGAGCCTGCGCACCGCAAGCGCAATGTCATCGGCGACTGCGTCGCCCTCGCCGAGGAGTGCGGCGATCCCAGCGTTCGGCGCCGGCTCGCCGGCGAGGAGCTGCTTCACGACCTCGACGACCGGCCAATACGTGATCCCGTCGCCGTAGGAGAGGCAGCGCCCGGAGACGATCCTCGCCTCGAGCGCGGCGAGGAACTCGGCTACGAGCCGTGACTTACCCACGCCTGCGCTGCCGAGGATCGTGAACTGCACACACGTGTTCTCGGACCGCGCGCGATCCCACGCGTCCTCGAGCAACTTGCGCTCACGCTCGCGCCCGACGAGCGGCGCGTCCGTGCGGCGCACGTATGCCGTGTCACCCGTCACCGAACGCAGGCGGTAAGCCGTCACCGGCGCCGACTTCCCCTTCGCCTCGATCGGCGGCACGAGCTCGGCGTCGACTGCTTCGCGAACGAGCGAATACGTCGGGCCGCCGATCAGCACTTCACCGACTCCCGCAGCCTGCTCGAGTCGCGCCGCGACGTTCACGGCGTCCCCCGTCACCAGGGTCTCGCCGGTACCGGTCACGACTTCGCCGGTGTTGACGCCGATGCGCACGTCGATCTGCGCCGCGTCGCGCAGCTCAACCGCGGCCCTGACCGCACGCAGCGCGTCGTCCTCGCGCACGGTGGGCACCCCGAACACCGCCATCACCGCGTCGCCGATGAACTTCTCCACGGTTCCACCGTGCCGCTCGATTGCCGCACGCGCCACCGCGAAGTAGTCCGCCATCACGCGGCGGAGCTGCTCCGGGTCCAAGCTCTCGCCGAGAGCGGTCGAGCCGGTGACGTCGCAGAAGAGCACCGTGACGACCTTGCGCACCTCGCGAGCCGCTTCTCCCGGCAGCGCTGCGCCGCACGCGTTGCAGAACCGTGCACCGGCTGGGTTCTCGGTTCCACAGGCGGGGCAGGTCACGGCGCGACACTAACGGCGGGAGTAGCATCCGGCCATGACCACGACCGAGACCAACACCGAGCTGGGCAGGCAGATCGTCCAGGACGCGAAGGACTACGTCCTCTACTCCTGGAGCGTCCAGAACGCGATCAACCCGATCGCGGTGGAGCGCGCAGAAGGACGCTATTTCTACGACTACGACGGTAAGGCGTACCTCGACTTCGCCTCGCAGCTCGTCAACGTCTCGATCGGCCACTCGCACCCGAAGGTCGTCCAGGCGATCAAGGATCAGGCGGAGAAGCTCGCGACGATCGGGCCGCCGATGGCGACCGAGTCGCGCTCGCGCCTCGGAAAGCTCCTCGCTGAAGTGACGCCGGGCGACCTTTGCATGTCGTTCTTCACGAACGGCGGCGCCGAGGCGAACGAGAACGCGATCAAGCTCGCCCGCTGGTACACCGGCCGCCACAAGATCATCGCGCGCTACCGCAGCTACCACGGTGCGACCGCCGGAGGGATCACGCTCACCGGCGACCCGCGGCGCTGGGCTGCCGAGCCGGGCCTGCCGGGCGTCGTGCGCATGTTCGACCCGTACACGTACCGATGTCCGGCGGGACACCCCGACCCGTGCCCGGTCTGCACAGGCGCGCCGCACCTCGAGGAGATCCTCCAGTACGAAGGCGCGCACACCGTCGCCGCCGTGATCCTCGAGACCGTCACCGGGACGAACGGGATCATCGTCCCGCCCGACGGCTACCTGCAGTCGATCCGCGAGGTCTGCGACCGCCACGGCATCCTGCTGATCGCCGACGAGGTGATGGCGGGCTTCGGCCGCACCGGCAAGTGGTTCGCCGTCGACAACTGGGACGTCGTGCCCGACATCCTCACCGTCGCGAAGGGCATCAACTCGGGCTACGTCCCGCTTGGCGCGATGGTCGTGCGCAAGCCGATCGCCGACTGGGTGCGCGACAAGATGTTCGCCGGCGGCCTGACGTACAGCGGGCATCCGCTCGCGTGCGCGTCCGGCGTCGCCTCGATCGAGGCGTTCCAGGAAGAAGGCATCGTCGAGAACGCTGCCGCGATGGGCGAGGTGTTCCGCACCGAGCTCGCGCGGCTGCAGGACAGGCATCCGTCGATCGGCGAGGTGCGCGGCCTCGGCTGCTTCTGGGGCCTCGAGCTCGTGAAGAACCGCGCGACCCGCGAGCCGCTCGTGCCGTTCAACGGATCGGGCGAGGCAGCCAAGCCGATGGCCGCGGTGATGAAGCGCGCACTCGACAGCGGCCTCTACCTGATGACGCACTGGAATGTCGTCATGTGCTGCCCGCCGCTGACGATCACGCGCGACGAGCTCGACGAAGCGATCGAGATGCTCGACGACGCGCTCTCCGTTGCAGACGAGTTCTGCACTTAGAGCGTTCGCCGAGGATCCGCCCGCCTGGGGGGAGATCGACCCGCGCAGCGGGCTGACGCGCGTCCTCACGGCCCGCTACTGCCTGCTCTTCGGACCGTCGCCGACCTCGACGCTCGTCTGCCGCCTCAGGCTCGACCCAGACGAAGTGCCTGAGACGATCCACGAGGTCCGCGAGGAGATCGCGCGGCACGACCACCGACAGGCGATCTGGCGCGTCGGCAGCTCGGCGACGCCGGTCGACCTCGTCGACCGCCTCGTCGCTCACGGGTTCGTACCGTCCGAGCTGCCCGGCCTCGAGCCGCATCTCACGTCGATGGTGCTGACCGAGGAACCGCCGGCGGTCGAAGGCGTCGAGGTACGGCGGGTCGCGAGCCCGGACGAGCTCGCCCTCGCGAGCAGCATCTCCGCGACGACGCTCGGCGAGGAGCACGAAGAGGAGGATTGGGAGCAGCAGTTCGCGGCGGAGCAGCTCGGCGACAGGCCACGCGTCTACCTCGCGTTCGTGGACGACACGGCGATCGGCGCAGCGCGGGCACTCGTCGAGGGCGGGCTGCCCGCGGTCATGCTCATCTCGGGCGGCGTGCTCGCCGAAGCACGTGGGCGGGGCGCATACCGTGCACTCGTGCGCGCGCGGTGGGAGGACGCGGTCGAGGCTGGGCAGGCGGCCCTGATCGTGCACGCCGGCGCGATGTCACGCCCCATCCTGGAACGGCTCGGCTTCCACGTCGCAGCAGAGCAGGAAGTGCTGCTCGACCCCACCACGTGCTGAGCGCCGAGCTCCACGAGTTCGCGCGCAGTCCCGGCGCGTATCTCGATCCGGCCGGCGCGGAGGTCGTCGACGACGAGCGCTACTTCGCGGCAATCGTCGCCCGCGGGAAGTACATCAACGTGTGGCGCCCGCGCTTCGCCCCCGAGGCCGCCGCTGAGGTGCTCGCCGAGGTTCGATCGCTCGCACCGGCTGCGATCGGGTCCTGGCAGACCGACTCGAAAGAGCTCGCCGACGCGCTCGTGGCCGCGGGCGCTCGACGACCCGCGCCGCCGCTCGAATGGGAGTTCACGGCGCTCGCAACCGCGACGGCCCCGCCGGTCGTCACCGGCTGCGAGATTCGCCGCATCGAAAGCTTCGACGACTACCTCGTCGGCCTCGAGATTGCGCTCTCCGCCGAGCAGTACACCGACGAGGCCCGCGCGCACCGCCGGGCGGAGGCGAAGGAGGCCTACGAGCGGCGCAAAGGCGGCCCGTCGATGGAGTGGCTCGCGTCGATCAACGGCGAGCCTGTCGCGCACGCGCGCGCGTTTCCCGGCCCGCGCGGCTTGCTGCTCGACGGTGGCGCGACGCTGCCGAGCGCACGCGGCAAGGGCGCGTACCGCGCACTGGTCGCCGCCCGTTGGGAAGAAGCAGTCGCGCGCCATACGCCGGCACTCGTCGTGCACGCGCAGGAGACATCGCGACCTATTCTCGAGCGATGCGGCTTCGAGGTCGTTTGCACGATGTACGAAGTGGAACACGATCCGCAGTGAACGCCGCCCTCCGGGAGTTCGCGCAGAACCCCGACCGCTTTACACGAATCCCGGCCGACGTCGACCGCTTCGCGGACGAACGCGTCTGCGTCCTTCAGGGCTATACGTGGGCTGCCATCTCAGGCGTGCGTATCGATGCCGCCCATGTGGAAGCGCTGCTTGCCGAGGTGCGCGAACGTGTCGCACCGGAGAAGTCGGCCACGTGGTGGCTCGATCCGGACACGCAGCCTTCAGATCTGCACGAACGGCTTTTGGCGCTGGGTCTTCGCGAGCCGCGCGACCGCGTTGGGCTCCTGCACGCGCTCGCCTGCGTGACCGAGCCACCGCCCGGCCCCGCCGGTGTCGACGTCACGCGCGTTGAGACCTTCGACGACTACCTCGCCGCGTTCCAGGTGATGTGGGAGGCGTTCAAGACACCCGAGCAGCGGCGAGAAGAGCAGCGACCACACCTGCGTTCCGAGTTCGACGCGGCGGCGCGCGCCGACGTTCCGGTCACGTTCCTCGCCCGCGTGGACGGTCACCCCGTCGGCTCCGGCCGCTCGGTCTACTCGGACCGAGGCGTCTTCCTGATCGCCGGGGCCGTCGTCGAAGGGGCACGAGGACGCGGCGTCTACCGGGCGCTCGTGCGTGCCCGCTGGGACGACGCCGTCGCACGCGGCACGCCTGCGCTCATCACCGAAGCGGACCCGGGCACGTCGTATCCGATTCTGAAGCGCGTCGGCTTCGTCGACGTGTGCACGATCCGCAGGCTCGAAGACGTGCGGTGATGCGGCCGGTGACGTTGCGCGCTTCCTGGGTCGCGAACGTTGCCGGTCGCATCACTAGTCGAGGGGAAGGACGTCGTTCGACTCGAAGAGGCGAACGAATGCGCGGACGACCGTTGGGTCGAACTGCGTGCCGGCCGACTCGACGAGCCGCTCCACCGCTTCCGCGTCGGGCATCCGGCCGCGATAGGGCCGGTCGGTGACCATGGCGTGGAACGCGTCACAGACGAGCACGATGCGCGCCTCGACCGGGATCTCCTCGCCTGCCTTCCCGTCGGGGTACCCGCCGCCGTCCCAGCGCTCGTGGCACGCGCGGACGATCGGGCGCACGTCGGAGAGCCGATCGATCGGCGCAAGGATCTTCTCGCCGAGCTCGGGATGAGCCTTGACGATCTCGAACTCCTCGTCGGTCAGCGGGCCGGGCTTCTGCAGGATGTCGGACGGGATCCCGATCTTTCCGATGTCGTGGAACAGCGCACCGAGCTCGAGTCGCTTGAGCGCCTCGCGGTCGAGGTCGAGCTCGCGGCCGACCAACAACGCCATGTCGCTGATCCAGCGGGCGTGCGACGAGGTGTACTCGTCGTTCGCCTCGAGCGCGTTCGCGAGCGTCGCAACGGTCGAGACGAACGTGCGCTCGAGCCCGTCGAAGTGCTCGGCGCTCTCGATTGCGAGCTTCGCCTGGTGCGCCAAGCCCGCGAGGAGCCTGAGCTGGCGGTCGACCATGAAGCGGTCGCCTACGGTCGCGACGAGCGCGCCGACGCGTCCGCCTTCGAGTCGAAGCGGCGCGACGACGTAGCGATCGATGCTCGCCTGCGGCACGCCGTCGAGCCCGGCGACATCCGTCGGCTCGAGGACGAACGGCTCGGCGCGTTCGAGCCACTGATGTGCAAGCGCGGCGGGATACCGGCGCCCCGAAGCCGGGTCGAGATCGGTGGGATATCCCACCGATGCGCGGCCGACGAGATCGCGCGGCTCGAACTCCTCCTGGATCCACAGTGACGCGCGCTCGGTGGCGAGCACGCGAGCCGTCACCTCGACGCTCCGTCCGAGAACCTCTTCAGGCGACTCGGCCGTTGCGAGCTCGCGACTCGCATCGAGCAATGCGTTCGCGATCTCCGCCGCCTCGCGGTGGCGCTCGTAAAGGCGCGCCTTCTGCAGCGCGACGGACAGCTGGTAGCCGAACGATGCGAGGAGCCGCTGGCGATCCTCGTCGAGCGGCGGCACGTCGACGACAACGCGGCCCTCCGGTCCGTCACCCGAGTCGATCGGCACCGATGCACCGTCGGCGATCGGGTCACCCGCGTGCGCGACGCATTCGGCGCTGACCCAGATCGATGCGCGGGCGGTCTCGAAGACCCTGGTCGCCGCCTGGACGGCGAGCGTCTGGATCTCGTCCACCGAGTGCGCGCGCGACAGCTCGTCCGCGAAGGCAAGGAGCGCCTTTGCTCCCTCGGCTTCGCGGCGCTGCTGTTCATAGAGGCGCGCGTTCTCGAGCGCCACCGACGCCTGGCCTGCGAGCACCTCGAGCAGGCGGACGTCGTCTTCGTCGAATTGGTTCACACCGAGCTTCGAGATGACGATCGCGCCGGTCACACGCGAGCCGTAGCGCAGCGGCACAACCGCGAGTGACTCCTCGAGGTCCTCGGTCCCCGGGATTCGGAACGCGAAGTCGCACTCGAGAGCGTTCGGGATCAGCAGAGCCTCGCCCGTCTCGACGGCACGGCCGGTGACGCCGACGCCGACACGCTGTGTGTACGCGTCCGAGGTGTTGCCGATCGCCGCGTCAGCGTCTCCGACGAACGCGATCGGGCGGAGCTCGTCACCGTGGCGAAGCACGACGCGGCAGTTGTGGTAGTCGATCAGCTGCCGCAGCTCGGTCGCGATCGTGCTACCGATCTGCGCGACGTCGTTCAACCTATTCAGCTTCCCGGCGAGCGACTGGAGCATCTTGAGGTGCGCAATCGAGCGAACGTCGCGGCCGGCGAGCGCGGCGGCGCTCGGGCGCTCCGTCGGACCGTCGTCGTAGACGACGCTCTGGTTCTTGCCGCGCGCCTTCGCGGTCATCATCGCCGCCTCGGCACACGCAATGAGCTCACGCGGGTTCATCGCGTGCTCGGGCCCTTGGGCGACGCCCATCGAGATCGTGATGCGTCCTGCCGGCTCGATGTCGACATCCCGCAACGCTCCACTCAGACGGGAGGCGAGCCCAAGGGCGTCGCCCGCATCGCACGACGGCATGATCACGCCGAACTCCTCGCCGCCGATGCGGCAGACGACGTCGGAGCCGCGCACGGTGTCACGCGCGACACGCGCCACGTGGATCAGCACCTGGTCGCCGACCCCGTGGCCGTACACGTCGTTCACACGCTTGAAGTCGTCGAGATCGAACATGAGCACGGCGACCGTGTCGTGCGACCGCGAGGCGCGGGTCAACTCTGACCGCAGCCGCTCGTGGAAGTACCGATGGTTGTAGAGGCTCGTCAGCGAATCTGTCTGCGCGAGATGCTCGAGGCGCGCGCGGATCTTCGCGTTGTCGAGCGCGAGCGCCGCGGCGTCGCCGAAGGAGCGCGCGAGGTGGAACTCGTGCTCGGCGAACTCAGCCTCTTCGCCGATCCGGTAGATGTTGAGCGCGCCCTTGAGAGCGCCGCGCGCGATCAGGGGGATCGAGATCATCGCCTCGGGCTCGACCGGCGTGCCGGGCACGGTGACGGCGCGCGGATCGAGATGCGCCCGGTTCGTCCACACCGGACGGCGATTCTCGACCGCCCAGCCGGTGATCCCCTCGCCGAAGCGCGGGCGGCTCCGCATGATCTCTTCCTCGTACACCTGCGAGCTCGCCTTCAACGGCACGAGCATCCGCCGGTCCTCGTCGGCTTCGTAGATGTGCAGCGCCTCGTACGGCATCAAGTCGCCGAGCGTGACCGCGATGCGGTCGAGCAGCTGCTCGAGGCTCTGCTCGGAGAGCACCTCGTGGAACACCTCGGCGAGACGACGGTAGGACTCGACCAGCGCCTCCGGGCGCCCGTTGCCGTTCCCATTGACGGCGACGTCGAGCTCGTGCGTGTGCGCCGCCGCCGCAGACCGCGTCACCATGCGGCCCTCATCGGCGACCGCATGAGACAGCTTGATAGCCCCGGAGGGTGGTTTTGGCTAGGAGCCTTAGATCAAGCCGCAGGCGCGGGCGGTGTTCGGCCACGGGTAGAAGCCCCGCCCGGCCCGATACGCGCGCACCGCCACCTGGAGCTGTGCCCAGGCAGGCCAGTTGTCGGCCGTCCCCCACCGGGCGACGAACTCACGGCCGTAGCGGCCCTGGAACCGCCGGTCCATCTGGAGGCCGCCGTAGTAGCCGTTGCCCGTGTTCGCGTCCCAGGCTCCCTCGTAGTGATGGATGCAGAGGAACGCCGAGCTGAGCCGACGGGGAACCGGACGATGGCCGTACCGGAGCACCTGGATCGTGGCCGCGGCGAGCCGCCGCTGCCAGAGCTGGAGCGTGTCCGCGCCGGTCTTGCCGTGGGCGGCGGCAAACCCTTTGGTGGACGAGCCGGGGTAGATCTGGCGCAGCTCGAGCGTCAGGCGTCGGGTGTAGGCGACGCGCCGCGAGAGGCGGCTGTGCGGCAGGGGAGCCTTCGGGATCGCGATCGCGAGCCGGCTGTGGACGCGGCGCAGGGCCACGTCGCGGGCGGATGACGCACGGCGCGTCCAGGTATCGATCGTCCACTGCAGGTATCGGCGATCGAGGCTGTGGCGGTACACGAACGAGGTCGGAGTGCGATGGACGCGAGCGGCACGCTCGAACGTCCAGGTCAGCGTCCGGTAGTGCTCGACGACTTGGCGGAGCGCCGGGATCGCAACGGGTCTGGCGGGTCGAACGGTCTCACGCGCGAACGCAGCTCCAGCGAGCGCAAACGTGATGAGGCCCGTGAGCGCCGCAATGCTCATCGGAAGTCGTAAACGCACGAATAGTCCTCCTTGGCCGGGAGCCGTCATGGCTGTGAGGGGGTTCCAGGGCGAGGCTCTGGGCTAGAGCGCCTTGCCCACGTGACCGCGGGACGGTAGCGCCCAACTGTGAGCTGGTGCAAGGAAGATCTAAGGGATTTGTAAAGAGCGCGCTCGGTAGTGGGCCAGTCTGAAATCGCCTCGCCCTTGACAGCGCCCCGGGGTTTGTCACAGGCCGGATGCGTGACGAAACCGGCGTTCGGATCGCCACCCGGCCCTAAGAATCGCGATGGGAAATGTGCGGTGCCATCAGCTCCGGCTCCGTCCAAGCGGTTACCACGCGTCTCCGGGCGAGGTTTCCCGTGGCGATGAAGACAAGAAAGCCCCACAGGTCGCTGTCGCGAAGGCTGGCGAGGGTGGGGATGAACGAGGCGAACATGTCCTGACCAAAGGTGATGCGACGCGGCTGAACCAGCGGTTTCTCCCGTCAGCGAGCCGCGGGAAAACACGTAGACCGCGACCCACTACCGCGCGCTCAGCTGAAGAGATCGAGCTCGTGCTCGATCACGATTTCCTGCCCTGAGCCGTCGCCCTCGAGCCGCAAGCCCCGGACGACCACGGCCGGGACACCCTCCGCCTTGCCCCGGGCTAGGTCGGCGGCCCCGGCGATCTCATCCGCGATCGCGACCCTGCTCGACCGGAGCTCGTAGCCGATCCGGTCGGTCGTGCCCCGGAGGTCGAGGATCGCCGGCAGCCCGGCTACGCCGATCGCGACGTCAGTTGTCCCCTGCCGGAACGGGCGCCCGAACGAGTCCGTCACGATCACGCCCACATCGACGCCGGTCAGCTCGGCGATGCGATCACGGACAGCGCGCGCGCTTCCGTCCGGGTCGACGGGCAGCAGAACGAGAGTCCCGTGCTCGGGCGCATTCGAGTGGTCGACACCGGCCGAGGCGCACACGAAGCCGTGCTGCGTCTCGGCGATCACCAGCGGGCCGCGCTCCCGCACGATCCGTTTCGCCTCGCGCAGGATGACCTCGACCTCGCGAGGGTCGCGCTCGTCCCCGGCGAGCTCGATCGCCTTGGCGGAAGCCTCGTAGTCGTCGATGCGCACGACCCGGCCCTCGGCCTTCGACACCGCCTTCTGCGCGAGGACGAGCACGTCGTGCGGTTGCAACTCGATCTGGTCGACGACGAGCGCCGCGAGGTCGTCGTCCCTCCGGATCTCCGGCAGGCCGCGAACAGGAATGAGCTCGATCATTCCACGCCTGCGCGCCCGCTACCGCCGCCGGCGGAGCCGGCGGCTTCGCTCTTTTCGGGCTCCGTCGAGCCTACGCCGGTGACGCGCACCCCGGCGTGCGCCTTGTAGCGGCGGTTCAGATTGACGATCACCGCCGTCAGGCCTTCGAGGGCCCGGGCACTCGCGAGCGGACCAGCATCGAGTGCTCGACCGCCGACAACGCGGCCCGCAAGCTCGAGCGATAGCGTCTTCGCCGTCTCGTCGTCACCGCACACGAGTGCGTCCTCGTCGGGCGCCTCCTCGAGGTTCGACGCAGCGACCGAGTGCAGACCGGCGGCGACCGGCGCGTCGACGATCTGCTGCACGCGTTCGGCGAGACTGAGCGCGTCGGGATCGGGAAGCATGCCGCGGCCCTTCTCGAAGCTGATCGCGCTCGCCACCGACAGCAGGGGCGTCGAGCCGAGCGCGCCGGCGACTGCGTGCGCGGTCGCGAGCGCCGCGTCGGCGTTGACCGCGAGCACGGCAAGATCGGCGCCGCGCACGGCTTCTTCATTCGTCGCGCCCGTGACACCCTTGCCGAGCTCGGCAGCGGTCGCGGCCGCTCGGTCGGCGTCGCGCGAGCCGATCACGATCTCGTCCTGGCCGACCGTCGCGAGCCGCGTAGCAAGCGCGCGGCCAAAGCTGCCTGTGCCGCCGAGGATCGCGACCTTCATGCAGGTGCACCCGCCGCATCCAGCGCAGCAGCCGCGAGCTGGCGCGCCGCGTCGAGGTCGGTCATCAGGGTGTGTGTCACGACCGGGCGGACGCCGTCCGGCAGCTCGGCCGGCGCATCGGCGACGTCGATCACGAGCGCATCGATGAGGCCGCCGTAACACGACGCCACGTGGGCGGGCGTCGTCCCGCCCGCGAGCCGGTGGAGCATGCGGTCGGCCGGCCCTTTCACGGCGCGTCCGCCGACGAGCGGGCTGATCGCGACACACGGAACCCTCCGCTCCTCGAGCGCCGTGCGAATCTCGGCAACCGCAAGGATCGGGCCGATCGAGACGTACGGGTTGCTTGGAGCGATCAGAATCACATCTGCGTCGCCAAGCGCCGCAAGCACCCCGGGCGCCGGAGCCGCCTCGGAAGCGCCCGCGTAGTGGACCGCGTCGACCTCGTCCCGGTGGCCACGCGCAACGAACCAGGTCTGGAACGGGAACGTCCCCGCCGGCGTCTCGAGGAGCGTTCGAATCGAGTCGTCGCTTGCGGGTAGGAGCGCCGCCTCGAGGCCGAAGCCTCGCGCGATTCTCGCCGTCGCCTCACTCAGCCGCGCGCCGCCACGCAACAGCTCGGTCCGGACGAGATGCAGCCCGAGGTCGCGGTCACCGAGACGGAACCAGTCGTCGCCTCCCAGCTCCGACACCGTCTCGAGCGCATGCCAGCTCTCATCGGCGCGCCCCCAACCCTTCTCTTCGTCGGAGCGACCCGTGAGCGTGTAGAGGACGCTGTCCAGATCGGGCGAGACATGGAGCCCGAGCAGCTCGATGTCGTCCGCGACGTTGCCTACGATGGAAACGTTGCCTGGATCGACGACACCGGTCAGCCCGCGCAGAAACCGCGCGCCGCCGACGCCGCCCGAGAGGACCGCGACCTTCACGCCGCCGATTGCAGGTCGAGGGAGTCGAGCACGCGCCCGGTGTGCTCGCCGAGCCGACCCTGCAACCGGGTGAGATCGTCGAGCGTGTCCACGTCATCGATGAGATTGGGCGCGTCGAGGACCGTCGACGGGCCGAGCGCGGCGAACCGTTCGGCGCTGCCAGGCCCGTAGACCGGCGCGAAGAGGCTCGGGTCGTGGAAGGCGAGCGCGTTGGTCGTGCCGTCTGCCGCTGCCACAAGCGCGAGACCGTCGCCGGAGACAGCGCCGGCGAGCGCGAGGAGGTCCCGCGGATCCGCACACGGGAGGTCAGCGTTCACGACGAGATACGGGCCCGGCAGCCCGGCGGCAGTCGCCGCCGCAAGCCCGGCTTCAACGGCCGCCCCCTGACCGTGGCGAGGGTCGGGAACGTGAGTGACCTCCGGTGGGACACTGGTTCCCGCAGGAGCAACGACGAGCACGTGGCCCACCGCCGCTGCAGCGGCAACCACATCCGCGAGCATCGCGTCGCCGAGGGCGCGACGGGCCGGATCGTCGACGGCGAGGCGCTGCTTCGGGTCGGAGCCGCGGAACGGGACGACGATCGTGGCCATGCGTCGAGGACACTACCCGGGTGGCCCAGCCCGACAACGCGAGCCTCGCCGCGCAGCTCGAGGCACTCGCTTCGCTGCTCGAGCTCTCCGGCGCGAGCTTCTACAGCGTTCGTGCGTACCGGCGCGCCGCAGAGCTGATCCGGTCGACGCCCGCCCAGGTCGCCGACTTGGTGCGCACCGGGCGCGTTCGCGAGCTGGCAGGCATCGGCGGCTCGATCGAGGCGAGGCTGCGCGAGCTCGTCGAGACAGGAAGGCTCGCGGAGCTCGAAGAGCTCGAGGCGGCCGTTCGCCCTGAACTGGTCGGGCTGGCCCGCCTCGTCGGCCTCGCGCCGCAGCGGCTCGTCGAGATCGGCAATGCGTTGGGCGTGTCGAACGCCGACGAGCTGCGCGAGGCGGCGGCAGCCCAGCGCGTCCGGCAACTCCCCGGGATCGGACCTGCGACGGAAGCGAAGATCCTCGCCGCGCTCGAGGGGCCGCGGCTCGAGCCGCGTCGCGGACTGACGCTGAATCGGGCGCTCGAACTGACGGAAGTGATCGCCGAACGTCTCGGCGGCATCGCCGCCGGCGACCCGCGCCGCTGGTGTGACCTCTCTCACAAGCTCGCAGTCGTGGTCCCGAGTGACGACGCCGACACCGTCGTCGCCCGCTTCAGCGACCTGCCCGAGATCGTGTCGATCGCGGAGCGGGCCGGGCGGACGGCCCTCGGGGTGACGGTTGACGGTGTTCCGGTCGAGCTCGTCGTCACGCCTCCGAACGAGCTCGGCACCGCGCTCGTGCGGGCCACAGGCGGCGAGGCGTATGTCACTGCGCTCGGCGAGCTGCCCGCGGCAGTAGACGAGCATGCGCTCTACGCGGCACTCGGCGTGCCGTACCTGCCGCCCGAGCTGCGCGACGAGCCTTACTCAGGTCCCGCACCGTCGCTGGTCGAGCGATCGGACATCCGCGGCGACCTCCACGTGCACACCACCTGGTCGGACGGCAGAGAGACCGTCCTGGAGATGGCCGAAGCGGCGATCGCGCTCGGCTACGAGTACCTCGCGATCTGCGATCACACCCGAAGCGTTCGCGTCGTGCCTGGGCTCGACGCCGACGATGTCCGCCGCCAGAGCGAGGAGATCGCCGCGGCGAACGAGCAGCTGGCGCCGTTTCGCGTGTTGCGGGGGATCGAATGCGACATCCTGAACGACGGCTCGCTCGACCTACCGGACGACGTCCTCGACGAGCTCGACTGGGTGCAAGCCTCGGTCCACGCCGGCCAGCGGCAGTCGCGCGATCAGCTGACGCACCGGACGCTGGCTGCGATCGAGCATCCGGCGGTGCGGTCGATCAGCCATCCTCAGGGCCGGATCCTCAACCACCGCCCGCCGAACGCGGTCGACCTCGACGCGGTCTACGCGGCGTGCCTGGCGACGGGCACCGCGGTCGAGACCAACGGCCTCCCGGACCGGATCGACCTGAGCGCGGCCCACGTGCGCGAAGCCGTCCGAGCCGGCGTCGCGATCACCTGCTCGACCGACGCACACTCGGTGCGCGGACTGCAGAACATGCGCCTCTCGGTCGCGACGGCGCGCCGTGGCTGGTGCACTGCGGCCGACGTCCTCAACACGCGGCCGCTCGACGACCTTTTCTAGGCGGGACGCTCGGCGATCTCGCGAACGTCGATCCAGTGCGTTCCGCGAAGCGCCTCGATCACACGGTCGTCCGTGTGCTCGTGATTGAAGACATGCGCGTCGAGGTCGCAGCAGAGGACGACCTCGTCCGCGCCGATGCCCTCGAGCTGCACGAACGCATCCACCGGCAGGCGCGCCTCGCCGAGCGTGACGTGGCGGAACTGCAGGTTAGGCGCGATCTCCATCAGCGCCGGCCAGTCCGGGCACGCACGCGCACTCACGGCTTGGGAGTTGGCGCGGCCGGGTCGATCTCCTGCATCGACCAGGCGCCGTCGAGGAGGACGACGCCGGATTCCGTGCCCGCCGGGAACACGAAGAGCCGGAGCGCGTCGTCGAGGGCGTGCAGCAACGCGCCGGACGTCGCGTCGGCGAGTGAGACGCGGAGATGGAAACGACCCTCGGCGAGTGGGAGCCGGTCGAGGCGGAACGAGACCTCGTGACGGCCGCCGCCGTTCCAGCCGAGCGATGCGAGCTCCTGCGAAACATGCCCGAGGACGACCCCGTCGTCGTCGCGCAACTCGATCACGACGCGAGGCGCGGCGACACCCTGTTCCGCCTCGACGAGCAGGCGCACACGCGCAGGCTCACCTGACGCGAACTGCGCGCGCTCGTCACCCGCGTCGTCGACGAGCGCGGCGGCGGCGATGCGCGCCTCACCCGTTCCCCACTCGCGCAGGCCGGCCTCCAGCTCATCGGGGCTCTCCTCTGCGCCGAGCAGCCGCCGGTACGCGGCGATCGCCTCGCGCGTCGACCCGTCGAATGCGAGCTCACCCTGTCGCAGCAGGACGGCGCGGTCGCACAAGCGCTCGACGGCGCGCGCGTCGTGCGATACGAAGACGATCGTGCCCCCGCGGTTCTTGAACTCCGCGATCTTGCCGAAGCACTTGCGTTGGAACTGCTCGTCTCCGACCGCGAACACTTCGTCGAGAAGCAATACGTCGGCGCGAATGTGCGCGGCGACGGAGAACCCGAGCCGCATGAACATCCCGGACGAGTATGTGCGGACCGGAAGGTCGATGAACTGCTCGAGCTCGGCGAACGACACGATCTCGTCCATCACCTCACGCACCCGCGCGCGCGAGAGGCCGTGGATCGAACCGTTCAAGTAGACGTTCTCACGGCCGGTGAAGTCGGGATGGAAGCCCGCGCCGAGCTCGAGCAGCGACGCGATGCGGCCGCCGGCTTCGACGCGGCCGGAGGTCGGCGTGATGATCCCGGAGACGATCCGCAGAAGCGTCGACTTCCCGGAGCCGTTCCGGCCGACGAGGCCGACCGCCTCACCGGGCTCGACCGTCAGCGAGACGTCGCGGAGAGCCTCCACGTTGCGCGCAGCGAGACGGCCGCGCGCGACGAAGACGTCCTTCAGCGTCCGCTGCGCCTTGGGGTAGACGCGGAAGGTCCGCGAGACGCGGTCGACGACGATGCGGCCGGGCGTCAAACGGGCTTCTCCATGTGCACGGCCGTCTCCGTGTACCCGAGGGAGAGGTAGAGGCCGCGCGCGACCGCGTTCCCGCCGAAGACGTTCAGCGCGACCTTCGCGATCCCGAGGCGCCGCGCCTCGTCCTCGGCGAACACCATCGCCGCCCGGCCGAGCCCGCGGCTGCGGAACTCCTCATCGATCTCGACGGCATAGACGAAGAGGCTGTGGCCGAGCTCGCCGTCACGGTCGCAGAGCCAGAGGTAGCCGCCGAAGCGGCCGTCGTGCTCGATCGCGTACATGTAGTGATCGGGGGTCGCGAGCCCGTCGGGCAGCAGCTGCGGGAGATCCTTGTCGGCTTTGGCCTGGGCGACCTCGCGGTCGATCCCGGCGCGCACCATGTCGTCGACGTAGAAAGCCAGCCCGCGCTCGATGAAGGCGCCGTACTCGTCCTCGCGCAGCGGCCGGATGACCGGCGTCGAGTCAGGCACGCGCGCCTACCGGTGCAGTTTGGACGAGCTCGGCAAGCCGCGTCACCGACTCCGCCTTCGTCCCAGGCAGCACGCCGTGCCCGAGGTTGAAGATGTGGCCCGGCCTGCCGCCGGCGCGCGCGAGCACGTCGACCGCCGCCGCCTCCGCGCGCTCCCAGGGGCCGAGCAGCACCGCCGGGTCGAGGTTTCCCTGAACGCCGCGGTCGTCACCGACGAGCGCCCAGCCCTCGTCGAGCGGGATGCGCCAGTCGAGACCGATCACGTCGCCTCCTGCGCGCGTCATCGCCGGCAGCAGCGTCGCGGTACCGGTGCCGAAATGGATCGTCGGCACATCGACGCCGGCGAGGATCCGCGCCGACCACGGCGCGACGAACTCCTCGTAATCCGCGGGCGAGAGCACGCCGACCCACGAGTCGAAGAGCTGCACGACGTCCGCACCGGCCCGGACCTGTGCACCGAGATAGGAGGTGAAGCAGTCGGTGAGCCGCTCCATCAGCGCGCTCCACACCGCCGGCTCCCCGTACATCAGCGCCTTGACCGTCGTCAGCTCGCGTGAGGGCCGGCCCTCGACGAGGTAGCCGGCGACCGTGAACGGCCCGCCGCAGAAGCCGACGACCGCACGGTCGCCGGCGAGCTCGCTGCGAACGATCCGGATCGCCTCGGTGAGCGGTGTGTACGCCGTGTCAGGGTCGGGACGCGCCAGCCGCTCGACGTCGGCTGCCGAGCGCACCGGCGTCTCGAGCACAGGGCCGACGCCCTCGACGAGATCGACGTCGAGACCCATTGCGACGACCGGGGTCATGATGTCCGCGAACATCACGGCCGCGTCGACGCCATGCCGCCGCACCGGCTGCAGCGTCACCTCGGCGCACAGCTCAGGCGTCTGTGCCACATCCCAGAACGAGTGCAGCTCGCGCAGCGCGCGGTACTCCGGCAACGACCGCCCCGCCTGCCGCATGAACCAGACGGGCGTGCGCTCCACCGGCTCGCGGCGCGCCGCGCGGACGAGGAGTGGCTCCATGACGACGTTAGGGTAGTCCTCCGTGTCGAAAGGACCGCTTGGAATTCGGTTTGACGCGATCGCCGCGCCCGCACCGGAGGCAGGCGCGCTCGCGCAGCTCGAGGTCAGCGTCGAGAACACGGGCACCGTCGCGTGGCCCGCGGGCGTCTTCCTCTCGTACCACTGGCTCGACTCGCGCGACAACGCGATCGTGTGGGACGGCGTGCGCACCGCACCGCCTCGCCTCGAGCCGGGTCGGCGAGCGACCATCGAGCTCAGCGTGCGCGGGCCGATCCCGCCCGGGCCGTACCGGCTGGCGCTCGACGCTGTCGCCGAGAACCGCGCCTGGTTCTCCGAGCTCGGCAGCGACATGCTTCGTGTCGACGTCGAGGTCGGCCCGCGGCGCGGCGAGCACTCGGCCGCGTTGCCGTCGTGGGTCGAGCCGACCCCCGAGTGGACGGAGCACGTGCGCGCCGCGCACGCAGAGGGCTACGCAGTCGTCGCCGGCTCGATCGAGTGGGACGGCGGCCCGCTCCACCGGCGGCCGCGCGCGCTCGAGCCGTACGTTCCGGGCGGGGGACGCGCACCGGCCTTCGGCGCGGCACTCCTCTGTCCATCGGTCCTCGTCGGCTCGGTGGAGCTCGAGCCGCTCAGCGACGTGGCGGGGCTGCCTGCCTTCGCCGCGCCGCAAGGCGAGCCGTGGATCTACGACGGGCGGGCGGTGCTCATAGCTCGACCGCGATCCGGTCGTCGACCGACCTGAAGACGAACGCCGCGAGCACGAGCGAGAGCGCGGCCGCGACCACCAGGTAGACGACGTCCCAGAGGTGAGGCGCGCGGCCCGACCAGATCGCATCGCGGATCGCGAAGATCGGCGGCGCGACCGGGTTCACCCAGTGAAGGACGCTGAGCAGCGTGTGGTGGCGAAGCGCGCGGTCGCCGAGCGTCTGCGCGCTCCAGAGGATCGGTGTGACGAAGAACCACGGGAGAAGCGCAGCGGCGAGCACGTGCTCGACGTCGCGGAAGACGACGTTCAGACAAGCGGCGATCAGTGCGAGCCCAGCGACCTCCGCGGCGAACACGAGCGCGAGCGGGATCGCAAGCCACACCGTCGGCCGGGCGTCGGCGATGAAGATCAGCGAAAGCGCGATCAGGATCACCGCCATGACCGCGAACGTGACCGCCTGCGTCGCGACCATCGAGAACGCAACGAGCTGCCGCGGGAAGCGCACCTTCTTGACGAGCTCGGCCGAGTCGATCAACGAGCGTGCCGCCGACTGCAGCGAGGTCGCGAAGAAGATCCAGCACGCGAGCCCGGCGAGGAGGTACAGCGGATAGTGAGGCGTCTTCGGGCTCGGGAAGATGACCCCGAAGACGAGCAGGTAGACACCGAGCAGGATCAGCGGATTGAGGAGCGACCAGAGGACGCCCAGCAGCGATCCCTTGTACTTCGCCTGGAAGTCACGGCGGAACAGGTTGGAGAAGAGCTCGCGGTAGCGAACGAGGTCGGCGTACACCGTCATGCCAGAGAACTAGTGTAGGGCGGCCTCGTGAGGGCACACACCGCCCTAACACCGCCGCTCTACCCTCCGCTGCCGTGAGCACGCTGGTTGCGCTGACGGCACTCCCGGCCGCGGTCGCCGTCGTGTGGGCTCTCCTCCGCAGCCCCCTGTCGCGGCGGTTCGGGCGTACTCCCGACTCGAGCCGCTGGCGTGCGTCCGCCACGCCCCTCGTCGGCGGACTCGGCATCTACGCCGGCCTGTCCGCCGGGCTCTGGCTGACCGTCCTCGCCGGCCCACTGACCGCGACGACGCAGCTCGCCGGCATCTACGCCGGCGCGTCGATCCTCTTTCTCGCCGGGTTGCTCGACGACCTGTTCTCGCTGCCCCCTTTGGCGAAGCTCGTCGCCCAGGGCGGGGCCGCCGCGACCGTGCTCGCGACAGGCACGCGCGTCGAGATCGTCCACTCACATTGGATCGCGATCCCGCTCGGCGTGGTGTGGCTGATCGGGATGACGAACGCGTTCAACCTGCTCGACAACATGGACGGGCTGGCGGGAAGCCTCGCGGTCATCGCCGCCCTGTTCTTCGCATCCGACGCGTGGGTCCAGCACGAGCCGCGGCTCGTCCTCGTCGTCGCCGTCTCGCTCGGCGCGGCCGTGCTCGGCTTCCTTCCGTTCAACCTCCGCCCCGGTAGAGGCGCCCTTGCGTGGATGGGCGACAGCGGCTCTCAGGTGATCGGCTTCACCCTCGCCGCGCTCGGGCTCGCCTCGAGCTACACCGTTGCGTCCTCGACGGTCGCAACCCTCGTGCTGCCGGTGCTCGTCCTCGCGGTGCCGATCCTCGACACGACGCTCGTCACGATCGTCCGGCTCCTCGAAGGCCGCCCGGTATCCCAAGGCGGCCGCGATCACAGCTCCCACCGGCTCGTCTCGCTCGGCGTCTCGGAGACCGGAGCGGTCATCCTGCTCGCGCTCGTCTCTGCCGCGCTCGGCGCAACCAGCCTCGCCTACGAGGCGTTCGGCAACGGCCGCATCGCGACTCTCGGCGTGCTCATCAGCTTCGCGCTGCTCGTGCAGTTCGGGAGCTTCCTCGCCGACGTCGGCCGCGAGGGTGCAACGCGCCGGTCGTTCGTCTACATCCGCAGGCTCGCCGAGGTCGTCGTCGACGGTGCGCTCATCTCAGCCTCGTTCCTCGCCGCCTACCTCCTCCGCTTCAACGGCATCGGTACCCCGAACCAGCGACATGCGTTCCTCGTCGCCCTGCCGATCGTCCTGCTCTGCCGGTACATCGCGCTGCTCGTCTTCGGGATGTACGCCGGCGTGTGGCGCTACACGAGTGCGCGCGACGCCCTGCGTGCATTCGTCGCGGTCGCGACCTCGGAGGTAACTGCGGTCGGCGTCCTCACGATCACCCAGACCGGGTTCGGCGACTTCTCGCGAAGCGTCTTCGTCATCGACACGTTGATCTGCAGCGTTGCGATCGTCGGCGCGCGCTTCGCGGAGCGCGCGATCGTCCATTTCATCGCTCTCGCCCGCCACCGCGAGGTGCGCCGTGTGCTGATCGTGGGCGCCGGCCGCACCGGCCGCAGCCTCCTCCGCGAGCTTCGCGAGACTCCGGGTGAGAAGGTCGTCGGGTTCGTCGACGACTCGCCCGCCCTGCGGGGAAGGCGCTTGAACGGCGCGAAGGTGGTCGCGACACTGTCATCAATCGACGATGCCCTCGCCCGCTACGCCCCAGACATCGTCTTCGTGACGATCCCGAACGCACCGCATGACCGCCTCGGCGCAGTCGTCGCCGCCTGCGCGGCTCGGGAGACGGATTGCCGGTTCGTCCGGCGCGACGTCGACCTCGACCCGCAGGTCATCCTGACGCGCTCGTGAGCTCGAGCACGTCGCGTCTCGATCGGCTGCTTGCCGCATACCCACTGCTGCTCGCTTACGTGCTGCTGCTGATCCTCTACGCCTGGCAGACGACGAGGCACTCGACTCCGTGGCTCTTCACCGACGAGCTGCAGTGGGCAGAGCAATCGCGGGGCGTCGCGCACCATGGCGTGCAGCAGCTCCGCGGGCACGACGTTCCGTTCGACTCGCTCTACCCGTACTTGATCGCGCCGGCGTGGTGGGCGAGCACCACCTCGGGCGGGTATGCGGCGGCGAAGTACATCAACGCAGTCGTGATGACGGCGTCGATCTTCCCCGGCTACGCGCTGGCACGACTGTTCGTGCCGCGCTGGCCGGCAGTTGCCGCAGGCATCGCAACGGCAGCGATCCCTTCGCTCGCCTACGTGACGCTGCTCATCCCAGAGCCGCTCGCCTACCTGTGGGCAACCCTGACGCTCTGGCTGGTCGCCCGCGCGTTCATGCGGCGATCCTGGGGAGCGGCGGCACTCGCGGTGGCCGCACTCGTGGCCGCGCCGTACGTGCGGAGCGAGCTCAGTGTCCTCTTCGTCGCGGCGATCATCACAACCGCGGGCTTCGCCGCAACGAGCGAGCGCGGGCGTCGCGTCATCTCGAGCTGGAGCGCGCGCGAGCGCCTCGGGCTCGTGCTGCTGCTGATAGGTGGGTTCATCGTCTTCGCCGCAGAGGCGAACCAGCGCTCGATCTCCTGGCGGCTCGGAACGCACTTCCACGACCGCGCGTTCACGTACGGGCTATGGGCGGCGGGCGCGTTCACGATCGGCGTCGGTGTCCTCCCCGTCGTCGTCGCCCTTGCGTGGCTGCTCGCCAATCGGTTCCGCGCGCACGACGAGCGTGTGCTCGGCGCACTGCTCGTCGGCTCCGTGATCGCGTTCGGCCTGTACACCGCCGTCAAGGCGTCGTACATCTCGACCTACTTCGCGATCCGCGTCGAAGAGCGGAACTTCATCTACGTGGCACCGATCGTCTTCGCGGTTGTCGCGCGATGGGCGATTGCAGGACGGACGCGGATCGTCCCGCTCGGGCTGGCTGCGGCGGCGGTCTGGTACCTGCTCGACACGACGCCGTACCACAACAACGAGGACTTCTACTCCGACGCGCCCGGACTGACGGTGCTGCAATGGCTCAACCGGCACATCTCGTTCACGACGAGCGACGCACGACGCCTTCTCTTCGGGATCCTGATCTGCTCGGTCGTCGTGCTCGTGTGCACGGATCGACTCGTGCGTCGACGGCGCCTGCCGCAGCTTGCCGTCCCTGCAGGCGCATTGCTCGCCCTGCTGGTCATCGGCTGGAACCTCTGGGGGGAGGCTGCAGCGGCGGACGCGTCGAACCGATTCTCCACGGGGTTCCGAGGGGTGCTTCCCACTCCGCCCGACTGGATCGACCGCACGACGCATCGCCAGCGGACGATGTTCATCGGGCAGTCGCTGCAGGCCTCGAACGGATTCTGGTCGCTCGAGTTCTGGAACCAGTCGATGCAAGACGTCTGGTCGACGGACGCGACCGCACCCGGGCCCGGCGCGACGATCACGCCGGACTTCTCGGACACGACAGGTGTCGTTGAGCCTCAGTTGCCGCTCGACTGGATCGTCGTGACTCCCGGGATCGATCCGAAGGGCACGCTGGTCGCTCCGGTCGGCGGCCTCCGGCTCTTCCACGTCCCGCACCCGATTCGACTCGTCGACACGACGACCGGCCTGAGCCCCGACGCGTCGTGGATGTCCACAGCGGCGGCGTTCGTTCGCTTCGGCGTGCCGACAACCAAGCCGGGAATCGCGACCGTGACGCTCTCTCGCACCGCTGCATGCGGCAACGACGCTTCGTCGCCGGTGACGATTCGCATCTCGCGCTTGCGAATCGACGACCATCGCCAGCCGGCTGCCGGGAAGCTGCTCGCCGAGCGGCGGGTGCTGGTCACGTCGACCTCGTGCGGTGCCCGAGCGTTCACGTTCCGCGTACGGCCGCCGTTCCGCATCGACCTCACCTCATCGCGAACGTTCCTCGCGTCCGACGGACGGCAGCTGTCGGCGCAGGTCGGCTTCGGCTACAAAGCCCGCTAGTCTCCTAAAGCGCGCGCAGCCGCTCGGGATGCTTGCGGACGAACCGCAGGATCCCGCGCCAGTGCCACAGCGTGCGGCGCGTGAACAGACGCCGGTCGGTCACCGCCTGGTGCTCGTGCTCGACGACCGCGCCCGGGACGTACCAACATGACCAGCCTGCGCGCCAGGCGCGGTAGCAGAGGTCGATGTCCTCGCCGTAGAGGAAGAAGCCTTCGTCGAAACCCCCGAGCTCGTCGAGCATTGCCCGGCGGAACATCAAGAACCCGCCGAGCATCCAGTCGGCCTCGACCGGCTCGGTCGGCCGGTCGTCGAGGTGGTAGTGGCGGCGCTGCAGCTTGTACGGATCGAAAGCAAGACGCAGAGGCGTGCGGCGGACGAGTGTGCCGAGCACCGTCGGGAACCGTCGCCGAGACGGCTGCAACGTCCCGTCCGGGTAGATCATCGCGGGGCCTGCGATCCCGGCGCGCGCGTTCGATTCGATGAACGTGCGGAGCTCGTCGATCGCGCCCGGCTGCGGGATCGCATCGGGGTTGACCGAGCAGACGAGCCCGGCAGTGGTCGCAGCGACGCCGCGGTTGACGTTCGCGCCGAATCCGAGCGGCCGCTCGTTCGCGATCAGTTTGACTCCGTCCGGGAGGAGACCGGCGCTGCCGGGCACGTTCGCGACGACAACGACCTCGTCGACCTGTGGGACGAGCGCCGGCAGTAGGCGGTCGAGCTCGGCGGCATTGCCGTGTGACACGACGACGGCGGCGATGCTCACCCGCGGAGCACCTCTTCGTAAACCGCCAGCGTCTTGCGGGCGGTGTCCGTCCACGAGAAGAGCTTGGCGCGCTCGAGCCCGGCCTTTGAACGCGCAGCCCGCTCTGCGACGGCGCGGCGAATCGCCGCGCCGAGCTCGGCTCGCTCTGCGTAGATCGCAGCGTCGCCTGCCACCTCGCGAACGGCCGCATCGTCCGAGGCGACGACCGGCGTCCCGCTGGCCATTGCTTCGACCACCGGCAAGCCGAACCCCTCGTAGCGCGACGGGAAGACGAGCACGGACGCCGCGCGATACAGCCCGGCAAGCTCGTCGTCGCCGACGTAGCCGCGAAGGTCCGCGCCACGCTCCCGCAGGGTACGGGCGAGCTCCGGCTCTTTCTCCGGCCCGACGACGACGAGCCGCAGCCCGGCCTCCGTCGCAGCGTCGAGCGCGGCCAGCGGATCCTTGCGCGCCTGAATCGCGCCGACGAAGAGGGCATAGTCGCCCGGCTCGCCACCGGGTGCGAACCGCGGGTCGACGCCGTTCGGCGTGACGACGACCTTTCCGGCCGGCACCCCGTAGAGCTGCTCGAGATCACGCCTCGTGCGAGCGGAGACGGTGAGGACTCGCTGTGCGCGGCGCACCGAAGGCGGGACGAGCGTGCGAAACACGAACCGGTCCCACCGCGACATCAACGAGGGGTCGCGCTCGAACGACAGGTCATGCACCGTCACGACCGCTGCACCGCGATGAAGAGGCGGCAGAACGTGTTGGAAGTGGACGAGGTCGGGGCGCAGCCGTCGGAGCGCGAGCGGCACCGTGGCCGCCATGCGGACTTCCTGGCGCCGGGTGCCGAGCAGATGCGGCTCGATCCCAGCTGGGACGAGGTCGGGCCGGCGTGTGAGCGCGACGATCCGCAGGTCGCTGCCGAGCCTGCCGAGCTCGCGCAGAAGGTTCACGACATACGTCTCGTCACCGGTGCGGCGGCGGCCGAGGACATCCGCATCGACCACGACCGTGCGCGTCATCCCACAGCTCGCTCGTACGACGCGACGACTGCAGCGGTCGTCGCCCCCCAGCCGAACGCGCCGGCACGCGCCAGGCCTGCAGCCCGGAGCTCCTCTCTGCGCCCGAGCGCGCGCTCGATCCCGGCGGCGATCGAGTCGGTGTCGCGAGGGTCGACGAGCTCTGCGGCGCCGTCCGCGACTTCCGACATCGCACTGTCGCTGCTCGTCACGACCGGGGTGCCGCAGAGCATCGCCTCGAGCACGGGGATCCCGAAGCCTTCCCACAAGGACGGATACGCGAGGCACAGCGCTCCGCGCAGCTGCACGGCAAGCTCCTCGTCCGACGGCCGCCCGAGCCAGTGGACGTGCGAGCCGCCCACCTGCACGCCGCCCCACCCCGGCGCGCCGGCGACACGCAGCTCGAGGCCGAGCCGCCCAGTTGCGTCGATCAGCCGGGCGAGGTTCTTGCGCGGCTCCAGCGTGCCGACAGCAAGCACGTACTCGCCGTCCGCAGCGGCCCCCGACGTCGTGAACACCTGCTCGTCCGCAGCGTTGTACGCGACGTCGATGCGATCCTCGGGCACGCCGGCGAGCGCCACGACGTCGCGCTTCGTGAACTCCGACACGGCCAGGACGCGGGTCGCCGAACGCAGAACCGGCAGAAGAAACGTGCGCGCGTAGAGCCGCGTCCAGGCGGTGAAGAGCTCGGGGAAGCGCACGACCGTGAGGTCGTGCACCGTGACGACGACCGGCACACGCGACCTGAGCGGGGCACGAAACGTCGTGCAATGCAGCACGTCCAACCCATGCGCCCGCAGCGGCAGGCCGACCGGGTACCAGGCGACATCGCGCGCCACCGCAGTCAGGCGGCCGCCGCCGCCCCAGCTCAGCCGGCGCACGTCGAGCTCCGGCCGCTCGTCGAGCCCGCTGAGCACGCCACGCACGTACCGCGCCGTGCCGGCGTTGTCGAGCAGCAGCGGTGCCACGTCGATGCCGACTTTCACCGCGCCGCCTCCCACGCCGACAGCATGATCTCGCCCACGCGCCGCCACGCGAACGATCGCGCGTGCGCGAGCCCCAGCTGGACGAGCTCGTCGCGTCGCTCGTCCGCCTCCACCAGCGCATCTGCCCACGACTGCGCATCGTCTGGGTCGGCGCGCAGCGCCGCATCCCCCGCGGCTTCATCGAGAGACGGGTGCGAGGACGCGACCACAGGCACGCCGCTCGCCATCGCTTCGACGATCGGGATGCCGAAGCCCTCGAAGCGGGACGGGTAGGCGACGACGGCGGCGCCGCGATAGAGCGCGGCCAGCTCGGCGTCGGTCGGGCGCCCGAGTCGGAGGATCCCGGAAGCGTCGAGCGCGGGCTGGTCGCCCCAACCCTCGGCTCCGGCGACACCGAGTGCAAACCGCCCGTCGAGCAGTCGATGCGCGTCGACGAGGATCGAGAGGTTCTTGCGCGGTTCGAGCGTCGCCACGGTCAGCACGTAGCGCGCGCCGAGATCGGCGCGATCGCCGTCGACCGAGAACGCGGCACCGACTCCCGGCGGCGCGACATGGATTCGCGCCGGGTCGACTCCGAGCGTCTCGGCGACGTCGCGGCCGGTGTAGGCGGAGTTCACGAACACGGTGTCGCAGGTAAGCGCGTCGCGGTACTTCGCGCCGTGCATCGAGTACGTGCGCGCGGTCACCCAGTCGCGGTGATGTAGCGGCACGAGGTCGTGGATCATCGTCGAGCGGATCCCGGCACGCTGCGGCGGGAACATCCAGTCCGAGTAGTGAAGAACGTCGACCGGGCCGAGAAACCGCTCCACCGGTGGCCGGCCCAGGCGGCTCCACGCCTGGCGCCAATAGTGCGCGAACGGGATGAGCCGCAGGCGAAGCGTCACCGGAAGGCCGCCGACGAGCTCCGGGATCCGCCGCTTTCCCTCGGGGCTCGTGGGTGCGAACGCCACGATCTCGTGCCGGCCCTCGGCCGCGTTGCACAGGCCGGCGAGCGAGCCGCGGATGTAGTTGCCGATCCCGGTCGGCTCGTGTGAGAGCGGGCTGACGTCGAACGCGATCCTCACGAGACTGAGAAGCCCACGAACCGCACGCCGAGCCGGCGCGTGTCGGTGTTGCCTGGGATGAAGCGTGCAGGAACGCGGGTGCGCAGGATCTTGAAGCTCACCGTGCAGGCGCCGCGCGGGCCGCGGCGGAGCGGCACACGCATCGTCACGTTCTGGGTTGTCCCGACCTCGGTCGTGGCGACGATGCGACCGCGGACCAACGCCTGCACGCGCTGCCGGCTCTTGAAGAGGTGAACGTCGCTTCCGAGCGTGACCGTGAGCGTGCCGCCGTGGCATTCGAACTCCCGGAAGCGGGCGGCCCTGCCGGACCAGAGATCGGGATAGATCCCGTCGGTGACGTGCTCCGCGCGCAGCGCGCCGTCCACGCGGTACAGAACGAGCCCCTTCTTCACGTCGGCGCCGATCCTCCGGCCGAAGACGGGAACACTCGTATCCGTGAGGACGTCCTGCACGCGCACGGGTCGGCCGGCGGCCCGGTAGGCACCGGTCCTTCGGTCGACGACGATCGGCGTCTGCGCCAGCCCGCCGGGCACGGGGCCATTGGTCGTGTAGACCGCTCCGACGTCGCGGTTGAAGAACTCGTTCTCGAACACGACCAACGCGTCGGGCCTGTTCGTTCCGCCGCCGGTCCAGACCACCGCGACACGCTCCGGATCGTCCGATCCGACGATCGCCGTGATCCAATCGCGATCGGGTCTCGTGATGCCCTGGAAGACGGCGCCGATCGAGGCGCGCTGCATCCGGCTGTCGACCGGCTGGATCGCGAGCAGCGAGATCGCAAGCGGTGCGATCAAGAGCGCGTACCGCGCGCGTGACGGGGCAAGGAGCGCGAGCGCAACGACGACGAGCGCCGCCGCTCCGACGACCCAGCGCACGTCCTCGGCATGGATGCTGAACCACAGCGCGACCGACCAGAGCGTCAGGACGCCGAACGTGTCGGAGGTCGCCGACACCGCGATGAACCGCTCGTACGGGATCGCGGCGGCCAGCGCCACCGTGATCGCGCCGGCAGCAAGGACGAGGACGGGCGGCCGCGGCAACCGCCGCTCGATCCACAGCACCAGGCAGATGAAGAGCAACGGCGCCACGTAGAAGAGATTCCGTTCCTCGATCCGGAGCACGCTGGGCTGCGTCGCGAAGGCGGCGACCTCGACGCCGATCCAGACGACGGAAGAGAACGCGACCGACACGAGCGCGCGCTCGCGAGGCCTGAGGTCACGCCCGATCCCGATCAGCACCAGCAGCGCGAACACCGGCAGGACACCGACGTAGAGGTCGAGCTCGGCGAGATGCCAGAGAAACCAATGCGTGACGGTGCCGACGTCATACCCCGCGTGAGTCGCCGACGCATACGCGCCGAGCAGCGAGCGGATGCTGTGCCCACGGGCAACCTCGGCGGCGACCGCAATGAGACCGGCTCCCACGACGACCCCGTAGAGAAGCCTGGTCCCGACGAGCTCGCGCCTGTCGCGCGAGAGCAATGTCGAGGCGAGAGGCGCCGTGAGCGCGACCGCGGCGAGCGCAACAGCCTGCGCCCGCGTCTCGTACGCGACGAGCAACGCGCCAATGAAGACGACGATGCGGAGGACACTCGGAGAGTCGAGCACCCGCACGAGCGCCAGCACCGTGAACAGGAAGATCGGATAGAACGCGTTCTCCGTCATGATCGTGCCCGCGTAGAACGTCGACGGGACGGCCACGGTCAACAGCGCGACGGCGAGCGCTCCCCATTTGGATACGACGCGCCGCGCGAGCAGGTACGCCGGCACCGCGGCGAGCGACATGAGCAGCGAGTCGATCACCTTGACCGCGGTGTAAACGGTCGGCATCGACTTGAAGAGCGCGTACGCGGGGCTGATCAGGATCGGGTAGACGACGCCGTACCCCGTCGTCGGTACGTCGCGCACCGCGAGGTGGCCGGTCGCTGCGAAGCTCTTCGCGAGCTCCGAGTAGACGATCTCGTCGACCATGATCCACGGCCCGACCATGTGGCGCGCGAACGCGAAGCGCACGGCCCAGGACGCGAGGACGAGCGCTGTCAGCCACGCCCACCCGGGCGCGGCGACCAGCCTGCTACGCACCGATGCCGACCTCGCGCAGCCGCCCGGCGACCTGCGACAGGTCGGTGATGCCCAGCTCGGCGGCAGCCTCCGCGACACGCAGGAGTACGGCGTCATCGGCGGCAGTGCCGCCGGCGGCGGTCTCGATGGCCGACACATACGCATCGGCAACGCGGCCGAGGTCGTGCTCGCGGGCAACATAGGCACGCGCCGCGGCGCCGAGCGAAGCGGCGTGATCGGCGGCGAGGCCGAGCGCGGCGCGGATCGTCGGCACCTCGTACTCGTCGACAGGAACCTTCAGAACGGCGTCGTCGGGCAACTCGGCGAACCAGCCGACATCGGAGACGACGAGCGCCTTGCCGAGCGCGAGCGCACGGATGACCGAGCCCGACGTCTCGCCCATCGTCGGGTAGCGCAGGTTGACCAGCACGTCACACGCCGCCATCAGCGACCACATTCGCTCCTCGGGCACATAGTCCAGCCGCTCGACGCCGTCGCTCAGACCGAGGCGCTCGAGCCGGCGCTGCACGTCGAACCGCTCACCTGCACCGCCGACCAGCAGGAGCCGGGCGCCCGGACGTTCGCGACGCAGCTCCGCGAACGCCTCGAGCAGCTCGGGGATCCGCTTGTTCATGTTCAGGAACCCGAAGCAGCCGATCAGCGGGTCACCTGCGACATCGGTGGCCGCCTCGACCGAGCCCATCGGCCACGCCGGGTGCGGGATGTGCCAGAGGCGGCCGCCGTAGCCGGCTGTGCGCGCACGTTCGCCGACGTAGTCCGAATGAACGATCAAGCCCTTCGCCTGGTCGAGAACGATCCCCGACAGCGGAAAGCGCTCCGGCTGCGTCTCCCAGAGGAGCGGCAGCAGGTTGTCGAGCACACCGAGACCGAGCAGCCGGCCCGCGACGCCGAGGTCGCGCTCCATCGCGTCGAGGTAGCCGCGCCCGTCGCCGCGGCCGATCGTGATGCCCGCGATCAGGTGATGAAGCACGTACTCGTGGAGGACGACGACCCCGGGCTGCTTGCGCAGCGCATCGACGATCCACCCGTGCGCATCCGGATCGTTGCCGACGTGGTACACCGCGATGTCGGCGGACGGCGCGCGCTTGCCGGGCTCGGCAACCACGACGTCGATACGCTCGCGCAACGCCGGGAGGAGCAGTGCCGAGTAGTCGGCGATCCCCGACCGTGACGGTGGCAGCGGCGAGTAGTAGGCGACGCGCATCAGCTGAGCAGCGCGTCGACGCACGCGTCCCAGGTGACGCGCTCCGCGAGCGCCCGCCCGGCGCGACCCCATGTCTTGGCCTCGTCGACGTTCGCGGCGAGGTATACGCACGCCTGGGCGATCGCGGTCGGGTCGGGTGCGACGACGACGCCGGTCTCACGATCGTGCACCACCTCGAGCGGGCCGCCGGCGTCGAGCGCCGTGACGACAGGCTTCCCCGAGAGGAACGCCTCGTAGGGAACCATCCCGAAGTCCTCGTCGACCGGCGCGTAGTACACAGCGAGGCTGCGTGCGTACAGATCGGCGAGCTCGTCGTCGTCGACGCGGCCGACGAAACGCACCTGCCCGTTGAGGCCCGCAGCGAGACCTTCGAGCCGCTCGCGGTCGGGGCCTTCGCCGGTGATGACGATCCGCAGCGACGGTTCGCGCTTCGCCGCCTCGATCAGCAGGTCGATGCGCTTCGCCCGGTCGAGGCGGTTGACGGAGAGCACGAAACCTTCGGGCTCCGCTTCGCGGTACTGCAACGACTGCGGCGGATGTGGCAACACGGTCGCCTCGATCCCGTTGAAGCGCTGCAGACGATCGGCGACGTTGCGCGACGTCGCGAACACCTTGCGCGCCTCGCCGAGCGCGACGGCATCGAGCCGCTCGACCGCCTGACGCGTCGCACGGTCGACCGGTGACTCGTCGAACTGGCCGAGCTCCGTGCGGTCGTAGTCATACGCCTGACGAAACTGATGCAGGACCCACGCGACCTTGTTCGAGTGACGCACGCAGTAGGCGGGGAACTTCGTCGCGATCACGCGGTCGATCGGACGTCCGTCGGACTCGGTCAGGTCGGCCAGGCGCCAGAGGAGCGCCTGATCGAGGACACGCGTGCCCGGGTACCACTTGAACGGGATGCTGACGATCTCTGCCTCGTGCCCACGCGCGCGCAGCGCCGCGACGAGGTCATCGGCCATGAGCTCCGCCCCGCCGCGAACGAACGGCACCTGCGGCGCGCAGACGGCGATCCTCATTGCGACTCGAGCCGGCGGATGCGCTCGTCGAGGTCGTCGATCAGCTTCAGCACCGCGTCGTTGTAGGCGCGCTGATCGGCGAACGCCGGCTCGACGTACCAGCGCATGAGTCGGCGCAAGACCGACTTGAACGGCCCGCCCTTGCCGACGATCGGCCGCTCCGCCGAGATCGGCCACAGGCGCTCCGCCTGGTCGCGGACCGAGAGCCGTACCTGCGCCGGCGGGACGCTTTCGCCACGGGGACCGGCTGCCCGGATCTCCTCCTTCAGCCGCGCAAAGAGCGCGGCGACGTCCGAGGGCTCGTCGGTCACTGAGCAAGAGTGTAAAGAGGCCGCATTACGGCTTTGTCAGCGGCATGGAAGGGGCTAGCTGATGAAGTAGAAGCTGGCCCACTGACTGATGACGACGAACGCGAGGGTCGCGCTCGTCCAGACGATCGCCGTATGGGTCGAGCGCCGGCCGCCGGCGAGCGCGAGCGCCAGGAAGAACGGGAAGATCGTGACCCCGAAGCGCGGCAGCGAGAGAAGCGGCCAGCGGCCGGTCGGGGCCGAGAGCGGGATGAGCAGGCTCACGACCGAGAAGACGCCGTACGCGGCGCCGAGCCTGCGCCAGGCGACCACGGAGAGCCAGGCGAACACGATCAGCGCCACGGCGAAGAACACGCTCAGGAGGGCCGCACGCGGGACCGTGGTGTCGCTCGCCCAGTTCCAGTAGCGGTGAGTCGAGCCCGGGCCGGCGATCAGCTGCCGAACGCCCTGGAAACCCGCATAGAGGCCTCGGCCGATCCCGGTCAGCGGCCCGAGATGGCCGACCCGGCGGCCCCAGCCGTCGCGTTGGGCGGTCATGAAGACGAACGGGTCGCCTTCCCGGATCCACAGGTAGAGCGGATAGAGCGCGCCAATCGGCAGAGCCGTGGCGAGGCCGGCCAGCGCTCGGCGCCGGTCGCTGGTCTTCCAGGCGAGCAGCGGAAGTGCGAACAACAGAGCGACCCCGCTCGAGCGCGTGAGGATCGCGAGGCCGGAGACGACTCCCGCGGCCGTCCACTGTCGGCGCTCCGCGAGCAGGAAGGCCGCGAGCGTCAGCACGAGGAACAGCGACTCGGTGTAGGCGACGCCGAGGAACAGTGTCGTCGGGAACACGGCGAGATAGAGCACTGCACGCCCCGCGGCCTCCACGCCGATCAGGCGAACTGCAAGCCGGTACAAGAGGATGAACGAGCCGGCGCACGCGGCGAGCGACACGATCACCGCCGCCAGCAGGAAGTTGCGCAACAAGATCCTGCCCAACACGCCGACGATCGCGGAGTAGAGCGGGAAGAACGCCGATGCGTTCGGATCGAGGCTGTAGCCCTTGTCCGCGATGCCGAGCAACCAGCCGGTGTCCCAACGCGCAAGTGCATCAAGGAGATAGCCGCCGTCGTGGGAGCGCGGATCGGAGTGGTCGAGCGGATTGCCGTACGACTCGGAGACGAGCCACACGAGCACGATCGCGCCCCAGATCAGCGCGCGGCTGAAGACGACGAGTCTGAGTATCGACCTTGTCGACAAAGGCACCCCTACCTGGTCGACGGAAAAGTACGACGTGCAGCACGGCGACTACGATCGCCGCGTGAGTGATGTTGTCACGGTCGCAATCCCGCTGCTGACACTGGTGCCCGGCCGGCTCGGCGGGAGCGAGACCTACGTGCGCGAGCTCCTTCGCGGCTTAGGCCGTGTCGGGACGAATGACTACCGCGTCGTGCTCCCGCCGATCGCGCGCGATCGCGGCGAAAGCCTGCCGACGACGATCGCGACCGAGTACCACTCGGGGACATCTACGCCGGGGCGGCTGCTCGCGATCGGACTTGCTTCCGCACGTCCCGGCGCGCTCCGGCGCCACCTCGACGGCGCGCGCGTGGCGCATTTCCCGCTGACGATCGAGCTGCCGAAAACCGATCTCCCCACGGTCGTGACGTTGCACGACCTCCAGCATCTCGATCTACCGGAGATGTTCCCGCGCGCCGAGCGGACGTTCCGATCGGTGTTCTGGGACCGCTCGCTTCGGCGGGCGGAGCGGGTGATCGCGATCAGCGAGTTCGCCCGCGACCGGGCGGTTGCGAGGCTGGGTCTCGACCCGGCACGCATCCGCGTCGTCCCACTCGGGCTCGATCACGACCGCCTCAGGCCGGGAGCGGCCGAGCGCGAGCCGTTCCTCGTCTATCCGGCGCGCCGCTGGCAGCACAAGAACCACGACCGCCTTCTCGAGGCGTTCGCGACGATCCGCCGCGGACGGCCGGAGCTCCGGCTCGTCCTCACCGGCGGCGGCGACTTCGGGACGCTGCCGGCCGGCGTCGAGTGGCGGGGCCACGTCGACACGGACGAGCTCGTGTCGCTGCTGCAGCGTGCGTCGGCGCTCGTCTTCCCGTCGCTGTACGAAGGGTTCGGCCTGCCGCCGCTCGAGGCAATGGCGTGCGGCTGCCCGGTCGCCTGCTCGAACGCCGGCGCCCTGCCCGAAGTGGTCGGCGACGCCGCGCGGATGTTCGATCCACGCGATGCGGCCGCGATCGTAGACGCGGTGCTCGACGTGCTCGACGACCCCGCACCGTGGATCGAGCGCGGGCTGGTGCGCGCCGAGCGGTTCTCCTGGGACGAGACTGCGCGTGCGACCGATGCCGTTTACGCCGAGCTGAGCACGCGCTCGTAGGCAGCGGCGTAACGCTCGGCCGCCGCCTCGACCGAGTAGCGCTCGATCAGCGCGCCGTACGTTGCGCGTGCGGGGGGCGCAGACACGATCGAGTCGAGGGCGCGGGCGAGCGCGTGCCAGTCGCCCGGCGGGAACAGGCGGCCGTGGCCGTCGAGCACCTCCGGGATCGCGCCTGACAGCGCGGCGACGATCGGCAGGCCCGATGCCGCCGCTTCGGCGAGCACCATCCCGAACTGCTCCTCCCAGAACCTCGTCGGCAGGCTCGCGAGCACGAAGCACGACGCGCGCGCGAACACTGCGGGCATCTCGTCGTACGGGACGGACGCGCGCCAGTCGACCGCGTCCTCGATCTCGAGATCGCGCGCGTGCGCGCGTAGCCGTTCGTCTTCGCGACCAGCACCGACGATCAACGCACGGACGTCCCGCCCTTCGCGCCGCAGCCACGCAACCGCGCGCAGCACGTCCTGGTGGCCCTTCTCCCAGACGAGGCGGCCGGCCGAGAGCACGACGTGCGATGCGGGCGGCTCGGTGGCCGAGAACCGCGACGCATCGATCCCCGGCGACGCCACCACGCAGCGCTCGGCGGGTGCACCTTCAAGGAGGAGCATCCGCCGCGCCCGCTCCGTCGCCGGCAGGAAGAGGTCGACCTGCGGGATCGTCTCGCGGCGCTGCCGCCTCCCACGAAACCGTCGATACGCCTCCCCGAACGGAATCGTCTCCCAGACCGTCAGGACGAGTCGAAACCCGAGTCGGTCGCGGAGCAGAGCAGGAGCGTGGCTGTACGGCACGCCGATCTCCGCGGCATGGACGATGTCGGCGCCGTGCAGCTGTTCTTCGAGCCCGACGTACCGGTCGCCGACGGCGAGCGCGGCGAGATCGCCCGAACGCCCTTTCGGGAACCGGTCACGGAGCGCGCCGACACGGTCGACCGGAAGGGCGAGGCCGGAGAGATCGAACGCGTTCGATCCTGTGACGAGGACGCGCACGTCGAAGCGATCGCGGAGCAGCTCCCACGGGCGCAGGTCCCACAGGTTCGCGGAGTGGCCGCGCAGAAGGACGACGCGCGGCTTCATCGGCGCAGGGCGCGCACGAGCTCCATCGGCACGGCGCGGATGGCAAACGCCACCACCGCGAACACCGCGAGCGAGCCGACGAGCCGCGCCTCCCACGGCACCGGCAGCACGAGCACGGCGAACGCGGGCAGCGATGCGGCGACGACCCTCGGGACGAGGCCTGCCGTCGGAGCGAGGTTCGTCGAAGCGCGACGCAGAGCGAGGTACACGAACACGGCCAGTGAGGCCTCGCCGATGACAGCCGCGACCGCCGCGCCGCGTGCGCCCGAGGTCGGGATGAGGATGGCACCCGCGAGCACGACGACGAGCAGCGCTCCGCCGTTCGCCCACGCGAGCGCCGCCTGCCGGCGAACCGAGAGCAGGCCGAGCTGCCAGGTCTGGCCGACGAACACCGCGATCAGCGCGAACACCTGGATCTGGAGCACAGGCGCTGCGCCCCGATACTCACCGCCGCCCAGGAATGGGATCAGCATGGGAGCGAGCGCGTAGATCGCGAGCACGAACACGATCCCGCCGCCGAGCGCCACCTCCGTCATCCGCTGCAACCCGTACCGCAGGCGCTCGACGTCGTCCCTCCCGGCCACCGACAGCAGCGGCAACGCCGAGGAGAGGACGAGCAAAGGCAGCGAGAACAGCACTGCGAACACCTGGAACGACGTCGCGTAGAGACCCGTGTCGGTCTTCGATGCGAGCAGTGACGTCATGATCATCAGCACGCGGAAGTAGACGACGTTCATCGTCAGTGCCACCGCCAGCGGCAAGGCCTCTCGAAGCAGCGACCGCACGATCGCGGCGTCGTACCCAGGAAGGAGGCCGCGCCCGACGGGAACAGCGAACGGCGTCAGCAGGATGATCGCCACACCGACAGGGATCTGGATCGCGAGCAGCGGCAGCAGCGACCAGCCTGCGCCGACAAACGCGGCGACGAAGACGAACGTCAACGCAGTCTTCAGCACCTCGAACACGGTCACCGTGCCGAGACGCAGGTCGACGGACAGCGGCGCCATCATCGTTGCCTGCGTGTTCACGAACAGCACTCCGAGCCCGCCGAGCACCGTCCCCCAGAACATCGTTCGGTCGTACGCGAAGAACGCGAAGATCGCTGCCCCGACGACGCCGACCGGAGTGATCGCCAGCCGCAACGTGACGAGGTTGCGCAGCAGCCGCGGCCGGTCGGCAGGCGACGCCAGCGCGAGCTCCCGTGAGCCGACCGCGGTGAGGCCTGCGTCGCTCACGCCGCTGATGACGCCGAGCAGCGCGCCGACCGTCCCGTACCTCCCGAAATCCGCGCGGCCGAGGTGGCGCAGCAGCAGCACGGCGGTTCCCGCCGCGACCACCGTCCCGATCCCGTAGCCGACCCCGCGAAGGGCGCCGCCGCGGACGACGCGGCCGCCTGCTTCCGGCGAGGCCAGCAGGTCGATCCCGGTCTCCGACGCCGTCACGCGCTCTATCGTGCCTCACCGAGATGCAGGCAACCGTCGTCATCCCGACCTTCAACGCATGGCCGCTGCTCGCAGAGGCGCTCGAGCACCTGGCGGCGCAGACCCTCGATCACGAGGTGATCGTCGTCGACAACGGCTCCGCCGACGGCACGGTCGAGGCGATCACGGAGCGGTTCCCGAAGGTCCGCGTCGTTGCCCTGGACGAGAACCTCGGCTTCGGGCGGGCGGTCAACCGCGGCGTCCGCCAGGTGTCGACCGACGTCGTGGTGCTCGTGAACAACGACGTCGTCTGCCCGCCCGAGTTCCTCGCTGAGCTGCTCGCGCCGTTCGCGGACGAGCACGTGGACATGGTCGCCGGGGTCCTTCTCCAGCACGACCGGCCGGACCTGATCGACTCGGCGGGGATCGAGCTCGACGCGACGCTCCGCTCCTGGGACATGCTCTGGAACCGCACGGTCGACGAGCTGGCGACGTCGGGCGAGCCGGTCGGGCCTTGCGGCGGTGCAGCCGCATATCGCACCGACGTGTTCCGCGCCGTCGGTGGCTTCGACGAGGCGTTCTTCGCGTACTGGGAGGACGTCGACCTCGCGCTGCGTCTTCGCCTCGCCGGGCACACATGCGTGCGGGCTTCCTCGGCGCGCGCCCTGCACAAGCATGGTCAGACCGTCGGCGCTGCGTCGCCGCGCCAGCGCCGGCTAGAGGCGTTCGGGCGGGGGTTCGTGCTCGCGCGGTACCGCGTCGCGCGGCGCAGCCCGCTCACGCGCGCTGCAGTAGCGCTGCTCGACTGGCCCGTGCTGCTCGTGCATCTCGTCGTGCGGCGCGAGGCGGGACCGATTCGCGAGCGGCGCCGCGGAACGCACGCAGGGCTTGCGCGACCTCCGCTGCGCGCGCCGTTCGAGCTCGCAACAGTGCCGGTGCGCACCGCGTTCCGCCGGCAGCTCGACCTACTGCGCCTCCGGGCGACAGGTGACCTGCCGACGCACTTCGCAGATCACACAGGCCGGGCTAGCACCCACCACTGATAGACGAGGAACTCGGCGCTCCGCCCGCGCGTTGCGCGCTCGGCGACGCGTCCGATTGCCGTCAGCGGTGGATGCCCCGTCCGCTCGACGCGCCACCCGGCATCGCCGATCAGCGCGCGCAGGTCTCGCGGCGTCAGCCAGCGCAAGTGCGTCACGTCTCTGTGGCCCGTGTCGGTGTAGCCGAACGTGCCGCGGACAACGAGGTCGCGGACGAGCGACCAGTGGCGCGCATTCGGGACCGAGACGTGCAGGAGCGCATCCGGGCTCGCGAGCTCCCGTAAGTCCCGGAGCACCGCCGACGGATCCGCCAGATGCTCCAGCACGTCGTAGGCGAGCAGCGTGTCGAACGGCCCGGTGAGCCGGTCGAGGACGCCCTCGACGGCACCTGTGTGGACGAGGTCGTAGACCTCGCCGGCACGCTCCGCGGCCGAGGGATCGAGCTCGATCCCTTCGAGCCGGTCGGTGCGGTCGCGGATGGCTCGACCGACGCCGCCCGCGCCGCAGCCGACGTCGAGGACGCGGCCGAGCGAGGCCGGCAGCAGGGCAACGAGCTCTGGTCGTGCCTGCTCGAAGTACGAGCGGGGCTTCGCTTGCGGGTCGGCGGAGATACGGCAGCTTGCCCGATACGCTTGCCGCGTGCTTCCGCGCTTCGACCGGCGTCAGCTCGTCCTGCTCGGCCTGTGCAGCGCAGCGCAGCTCCTCGTCGTCACGCTCGTCTCGGCGAAACAGCCGACGAGCGGCACGCTCGCGATCATCGCGGCGCTCGCTCTCGCGCCTGTCGCGGTAGCGGGCGTCGCCGCCGCTGCGGCCCGCGTCGCAGGTACGTGGTTCGGCGTCGCCGCGGCCGTCGTCCTGGTGCTCATGCCGCTCATCGGCAACCGCTTCGTGATCCCGGTCGACCGTCCCGACTACGACAGGCACGCGCTCCCGGCGCTCGTCGGGTTGCACACGCCGGGGATGCTTGCGCTCGGAGTGGCCGCAGTCTGGGCGATCGCTCTCCTCCCGGCGCTTGTCTCGGCCGGGCTTGGTGTGATCGGCCTGGCGGTTGCGCTCATCGTCTGGAGCCCCGGTGCGCTCGGGGACGTGAAACCGATGCTGCACGAGACCGCGTGGAGCGTCGCGCTACCTCAGTGGGTCATCGTGGCGACGATCGCAGGCGCGATCTTCCGCCGGCCGTCACTCGGGATCGCACTCGGTGGTGCGGCCGTCACCGTGATCCTGCGGGCGGCGCACGAGCCGTACGGGCACACCGGCTTCGGCTTCTGGCGGGCGCTTGCCCCGCTCGTGCCGGTCGGGGCGGTGCTGATGTCGTCGCTCCTGTTTCTCGTGCCGCGCCTGCGCACACGACCCGCGCGCGACTCGCTATCCGCGAACTGACGCCTCGTCGCGCGCTCGGTCCTCGCTGAGCTGTAACTCGAGAAGTGCGAGCCGCTGCGCGAGGATCACGTTCTGATCCGACAAGCGCGAGATGACCGTCGAGTAGTGCAGGAGCACGAGGATCACGAACAGCAACCCGACGGCGAAGAGCACAGCAGGCGGATACCCGCGAACGCCGAGCCAACCGGCGATCGTGTTGAGCCCTCCGCGCCACGCCGAAAGCGCGACGAGGACGACGCCGGTGAGGATCCAGAGCAGCGCATACCGTTCACGCAGACGTCGCGAGCGAATGAGCTCGAAGACGACGAGGAGCAGAACGAGCGACGCCGCGGTTGCCGCGATCGAGACCTTCAGCGGCGTCTGCGCGCCGATCACGTCTTCTCCAGCGGGATCACATCGCGGCGAAACAAGCCGACGAAGAGCGCAGTCAGCACTTTGGCCATGTAGTACACCGAGCGGAACGCGGTGATGGACGAGCGTCCGTGCTCACGTTCACGCATCTGCACCGGTACCTCGACGAGCCGAAGCTTGTGCTTGATCGTCATCACCATGCCTTCGACCTCGGGGTAGTCGTGCGGGTAGTCCGCTGCGAAGAGCTCGAGCGCACGGCGGTTCAGCGCCTGAAAGCCCGAGGTCGTGTCGGTGACGCGCTGCCGCGCGATCGCCGAGACGACCGTGGCCAGAAGCCGGATGCCGAGCCGCCGAGATGCGGACGGGCGGTAGCCGTCACCGGCGACAAACCGCGAGCCGACGGCGATGTCGGCCTCGCCGGCCGCGACCGGGCCGATCACGCTCGGCAGCTCGCTGGGAACGTGCTGGCCGTCGCCGTCGAGACGGACGGCGAGGTCGTAGCCCTGCTCCCAGGCGTACTTGAAGCCGGTCTGGACGGCGCCGCCGATGCCGAGGTTGTACGGGAGACGCAGCACGCGAACGCCCGCAGCCTCGGCGTTCTCGGCCGTCTGGTCAGCCGACCCGTCGGAGACGACCACGATGTCGAGGTCGGGGTCGAAGGTGCGCAGCTCGCCGATCACGCGGACGATGTTCCGCTCCTCGTTGTACGCGGGGACGATCGCGATCCGCTTCTCAGCCGACATGTGCTTCCTCGCGCAGGCCGACGAGATCGAGGAGCCGGCGGGCGCGATGGCGGTAGGTGTGCTCGTCGAGGACGCGCTCGCGCGCGCGGCGCCCCATCTCCTCGGCGCGACCCGGATCGTCGAGCAGCTCACGGTACGCCGCCACGGCTTCTTCGGTGGTCGACACCACGAGCACTTCCGAGCCCGGCTCGAACCAGCGCTCGATCCCTTCGTACGGGTTCGCGACGATCGCGGCGCCCGTTGAGGCGAGCTCGAAGAGCCGGCACGAGGACGATGCGTACACCGACGCATGCGCGCGGCGTGTGATGCACAGGTTGATTCGCGCGGCCGAGATCGCGCGCGCGATGATGCTCGTCGGGACCTCGCCCCAGAGACGCGCGCGTCCGATGTCGCCGCGGAAGTCGCGTCCGCCGAGCGCAAAGTCGACGTCGGAGAGCACACGCGACGGCTCGCCGACGAGGGCCTGCATCCATTCGCGACGGAACTTGTCGCCGTATCCGTAGAAGAAGACGTCCATCTCCTTCGCGACGTCGTGCGGAGTGAAGAACTCGGGGTCGGCTCCCCAATGAACCGTCTCGGCGCGCCGCGCGCCCATCTGCAAGAGCCGCTCGAGCCCGCCCTCCGAGTTCGCGACGATCAAGTCGTACTCGGAGGGATCGGCGTCGTGGTACCAGTTGAACCCGGTGTCCATGCCGCCGAACTCCGGCAGGCTCATCGGCACGTCGCCGTCGTAGAACACGATCGGGATGCCGAACGTCTCGCGCAACGCCGTCGGTATGCCGCGGATGTGGGACATCGGCACCGTGAACACGATCACGGCGTCGGGCTTCTCTTGCTCGACCAACTGCGTGAGGTGCTTCTGCCAACGCGGCGTCACCCAGCGCCGGATCAGCTCACGGGTTGCCTTGTCGCCGAGACCGTCCTCGGGCTCGACCTCGGCACGACGGAGGTGGCTGTCGCCCTTGAGCCGCGCCAGCGTGTCCCGCGCGAACGCGAACGTCTCGCCCTCGCGATAGGTGGGGTTCTCGGCGACGCGCCACCAGGGCGACTCGATCGGCCGCCCGCGGTACGGCGCGAGCACGAGGTCCGCGCCTTCCTCGTAGAGACCCTTCCAGAGCTGCCACCACGCAGGCGTGCAGCCGTAGCGGAAGCTGAGGTCGATCGACGACACCAGCGCGACGATCTTCGGGGCGCGGGCCATGTGCGAAGTGTCGCAGGCGCGGATTACGGGGCCGTAAAGGTGCCCGCCCCGCGCGGACGAGCCGAGGCACGTGCCTCACTCCGGAGCGCCTGGAGCAGGGTGCCGAACAACGCGACGAGGAGCAGGTTCCGGCCGAGCAGCACCCAGACCGGCCACTCGAAATGCCGCAGCGGGTGCTCCCACACCACCTCGATCTGCGTCAGCACGAAGATCCCGACCAGCAGTCCGGTCGTCAGCAGGCGTCGTCCGCGTGCGAGCGGGACGAAAGGCACGAGCCAGACGAGAAACTGCGGCGAGACCACCTTCGAGAACGCGACGAACGCCACCACCGAGGCGGCGAAGCCGAGCACGAGCAGCTCGTCGCTCTCCGGCGCGCGGAGGTAGGCGAGCACCGTCACCCCGAGTGCGACGAGGAAGACGAGCGTCGTCAACACGCCGAGCGCATTCGGCAGGCCACCCGAGAGATCGAGCGAGCCCGGCTTGCCAGGAACGATCGAGCCGGCGTATACCCCGAGCTTGTCGGCAGCAAGGAGAAACGACGCGCCGAGGCTCTCGAGCTGGAGCTTCCGGATCACCTGCGTCTTCACGCTGTAGCCGAGCCCACCCGGAGCGATCGCCGCGAATGGCAGCACGACGACGGCGAACGCGACGACGCCCCAGGCGACGGCGCGTCGCAGCGCCTCCCGACCGCTCCGACGCCAGATGTGCACCGCCGCGATCGGGACAACGACGAGCGGGAAGATCTTGATCGCTGTGCCGATGCCGAGCAATGCGAATGCGGCACGGTCCCGCTTCGCGAGCAGCGCCGCGAGAGCGCCGGCAAGCACGAGAGTCGGCCAGAGGTCGTAGCGGTTGAGGACGACCGCGCCGAGCGCAACCGGAAGCACGACGAGCGAGCCGAGCACCGCGAGGTCGCGATCCGTGCCGCGCGGGAGCAGCGAGAGAAGCACGCCGGCGACGACCGTCAGCGCCACACCTGCGACCGCGATCGTGATCTTGAAGGCCGTCACGTACCCAACGCCCCCGAAGAGGAGGGGCGCGAGAAACCAGGGGATCGCCCCCGGCGGGTACTCCATGTAGAAGTCGCGGTAGGGAAGCTGGTGCCCGCGGATCAACTGCGCGAACTCGTGGTAACGCAGGACGTCACCGGGATCGGCCGAGCTGAAGAACCCGCCGCGAGCAGCTGCGCACGAGACCAGGAACGCCGCTGCAGCCGCCACGACCGCTGCAACCGGGATGCGACGCACCCGCGCATCGTACGACCCGGTGCACTCGGACCTCCTGCGTACACTCCCGCGCGTGCCGCAAGACGCTCTCGGCCGCGTCGGTCGCCTTCTGGCCGCCCGACGAAGCGTGTACCTGACTGTCGGCGCTGCAGTGGTGCTCCCGCGCCTGGCAGTCGTGCTCATCGAGCGCGGCCAGATCACGCAACCTTTCACGTACGCCGAGAAGAGCGATGACATCGCGCGTATCTATCTCTCCAGCGGCACCTTCGGGTTCATCCCGGGGATGCCGACCGCCTACACGCAGCCCCTCTACAGCTTCTTCCTGATCCCGCTCTATTGGACGTTCGGGCGCTCGTGGGAGGTCATCGGCAGCGCGCAGATCGTCGTGTCGCTCGTGACGGCGATCCTGGTCTACGAGATCGGCCGGCGCTGGCTCGACCGCTGGGCCGGGCTGGCTGCCGCACTGATCGTCGCGTTCCATCCCTACGCGATCTGGCACGACGTCCACGTCAATCGCGAGATCCTCGACGGCCTGATCGCAGCCGCGATCTTCCTGATCGCGATGCGCCTGATCGACCGCCGTAGCGTGGTGCTGGCGGCGGCGCTCGGCGTCGTGTTCGGGCTAGCGATCCTCGGAAACGTCCGGCTCACGGTGCTGCCGCTCGTGCTCGCAGCACTGTTTCTCTACTACTGGCGGCCAAGTCGTGAATCGTTCGTGGCGATCAGCGTGATGATCGTCGCGGCGGTCGTCGTGGTGACACCGTGGGTCGTGCGCAACAAGGTGTCGGTCGGCTGCTTCGCGGTCACGACCGACTCGCGGGCCTTGTGGGAGGCGAACAACCCGGCAACGCTCGGCGTCCTGCGGAGCGGCGGCTGGATCGACAACGTGCCGCTGCCGAAGTCGTTCCCACCGAGCGCACAGGACGCCGGGCGCGCCTATCACCGGAGAGGGAAGATCTTCAGCGTCGACGAGTGCGCGCAGGTGCCGTTCTACGAGCACAAGGTCGAGCACTTCTGGGAGCACGACCCGATCGAGAAGGTGAAGCTCGCCGCGCAGGGAACGCTCATGCTGTGGAGCCCGAAGGTCTCACCACCCGAGACCGGCGGTGTGACCGTCAAGTGGGTGACCGGCCTCCGTGAGACCGTCGAGCCGGTCTACATGACACCTGTCTTGCTGCTCGCGCTGTTCGGGCTGACACGTGTGAGGCGGCGCTTCGCCGTCCTCGCGTTGACCTTCCTCGCCTATCAATGGGCTCTCGCAATGATCTTCGTCGGAGCGACGCGATACCGCGTTCCGTGGGACTTCGTCTCGGCGCTGCTCGCAGCCGCAGCGCTCGTCGACCTGAGCGAGCGCTGGCGCCGGCGCCGTGGAGCCGTGCAGACGTGATCGCGATGGTGCGGCGTGAGCGGATCGACCCGCTGCTCGGGTGGTTTCTCGTCACCACCGTGTTGTGCTGCCTCAGGACCCGTGACCTGCCCGGGGTGAACATCACCGCCGCCGGAACCTCGATCACGATCACTCCGACGGACGCGGCGGTCGGGATCCTCGCCGTGCTCTGTGCTGTCACGCTCGTTCGCCATGGTGGCCTGGGCCGCGAAACGCTGCTCGTCCTCCTCCCAGCGGCTGCATTCGCCGTCTGGCTGCTCGCGACGGCGGCGGCGAACGGGGGCAGCGCGCTTGTCGCGGGGATGAAGTTCGTCGACACGGGCGTGCTCGCCGTCGCGGCGGTGCTCGTGCTCAAGGACAGGCGACCGCTCATGCTCCTGCTCGCAACGCTGGTCGCCGTCAACGTTGCGGCAGACGTCTACGGCATCCGCCAGTTCCTGCCGCATCCAAGCGCCCGCCATCCGTCGTTCCTCGGCGAGCACGACTTCGCGGGGCTGTCGACGATGACGCTGAGCATCTGGTTCGCCTACACGTTCGCGGGCCAGGGGCGGGCGAGACGGCTCGCGCTCGCGACCGGAGTCGTCGGCGCGATCGGCGTGACACTCGGCGCCGCGCTCGCGAGCCTGATCGGGCTGTACCTGGCTCTCGCTGCCGTCGTGGCCGTGAGCCTCGCGCGTGGGCAGTTCCGCTGGAAGGCGCTCGCCGCCTGCGCCGCCGCAACCCTTCTCATCACCGGAGGCGTCCTCGAGATCCGCCAGAATAACCTCGGCTTCCTGCAGGCCTGGTTCGGCGGGAACAACAAGGAGCAGTCGAGCGGTCCTCAGCCCGGCGCGTGGAGCCAACGGCTGATCTTCGCGTACATGGGCTGGCACATCTTCGTCGCGCACCCGGTGCTCGGCACGGGCTGGTACCCGCAGCTTCCGCCGAAGGAATACGTGCGCTTCCTGCCCGAGACGAAGCGCCGGTTCCCCGATCAGCCCGCGAACTACTTCCCGCAGCCCGACGGGACGTTCATCCCGCAGATGACATACGACCAGGTCCTGTACGAGCTCGGACTCGTCGGCGCCGTTCTCTTCTTGGCCGTGCTCGCCATGGCAATCCGCGCGAGCGTCGCCGCCGGCCGCGCGCCGCCCGATCCTCGCGCTCCGCTCGACGCATACATCGCCCCGGCCTGGACGGCCTCGCTCCTCGGCGTGCTGGCGGGCGCCGCGCTCTACGGCGGGGATGCCATCACCGTCATCCTCTGGGTCACCCTCGGTGCCGCTGCGGCCCTCGCCGCCCGCGCTAATACGCTCCGCGGCGACGCAGCACCGCGAACGGCGTCCTGACGAGGATCGAGATGTCGAGCCAGATCGACCAGTTCTCGAGGTAGTAGAAGTCGAGGCGGACCAGATCGTCGAACGTGAGGTTCGAGCGTCCTGCGACCTGCCAGAGCCCGGTGATCCCGGGGAGGACGTTGTAGCGCCGCCGATGCCAGTCCGAGAGCAGCCGGTAGTCGCGCAGCGGGAGCGGACGAGGACCCACAAGCGACATCTCGCCGCGGACGACGTTGACGAGGTTCGGCAGCTCGTCGATCGAGAAACGCCGCAGGACTCGTCCGACGGGAGTGACGCGCGGATCCCGGCGGATCTTGAACAGCGCGCCCGAGGCCTCGTTCTCCAGCTCGAGCTCGGCCTGCCGTTCGGCCGCGTCCGCGACCATCGTCCTGAACTTGAGCATTCGGAACTCGCGCTCGGCGAGCCCGACGCGAGGGTCGGCATGGAAGACGGGGCCCGGCGACGTGAGTTTGATCGCGGCGGCGACGATCGCCCAGATGGGACCTCCGACGATGACCAGCGACGAGGCGACGACGACGTCGAAGGTTCGCTTCACGGCCCACTGCGTGCCGCCGAAGATCGGCGGCCGCAACTCGAAGAGCGGCACTCCCTGACCGGGCACGTACTCACCGCGCTCGATCAGCAGCTCGGTCGTGCGAGGCGCCACGCGCACCTTGACCGCACGGCGGTGGGCCGCCTCGACGATCTCGAGCAGGCGTTCCTCGGAGATGCCTGAGTCGACGACGATCAACTCGTCCAGCGAGCTCCGTGCAAGCGCCGCTTCGACCTCACCGCCGGGAGCGACCTCGTCGACGAAGTCGTAGTCGATGCCGCCGCGGCTTGCGCCGAGCGACCTGCGCAGGTGGGCACGCTGGTCCGCCTCACCGACGAGCACGGCGCGGCGGCGAACTCCGGCCGCACGCAGCAGCACCTCGGTCAACGCCTCGTAGCTCGCCCTGAACAGCGCGATCAGCGCCGCGACGAAGACCGCGGCGACGACGTAGAGACCGAAGGTCGTGAAGTGCTGGTCGGTGCCGATCGCGAATGCGAGCGCGAGCAGGGCGACGAGGAAGACGGCCGGCACGACACGCGCCGCGCCCTCCCGGACTTCGCGCGGCGCGTACAGCCGCGCCTGCCAGAAGACCAGCACCTGGAGGAGGATCAGGAACGCGAGCCAGTTCGTCTCCTGATCCCACAGGAGCCCCCAGAGGACCGGGTGCGGGTCGCGCACGTATGCGCGCAGCGCGAGGGCGAGGAAGAGCCCGAGGACGAGGCCGCCGATGTCGATCCCGGCGAGCACGGCCGTGCTGGCCAAGCGGCGCAGCAGCGCCTTCAGCGACGTCGAGGCGAGCAGGTACGGCCGTGCGGCGCGAACGTCCTCGGCGGTCGTGCCCGGCGAGATCGCCGGATCACTCGGAACGTCGCGAACCGGCCGTTCCACGCGGCGATCGTACCTCCGTCACCAGCCGTATGACCTCGTCGGCCCAATGATCGAGCGAGTGCTGCGCAACGACCCTCGCCCGCAGCTCCTCCCCGGTCGCCGCGCGAACCGCAGGCAAGGCGTCCGCAAGCTCCCTGATGCGCTCGGCCAGCGCAACGGGATCGCGGGGCGGTGCAAGCAGTTCGAGCGGCAGATCACCCAGCAGCGGTCGGAACGCGGCGTTCGTCGAGACGATCGGCCGACGACACGCAGCCGCCTCGTAGACGGCCTTGTCGAGCGTGGCACCCGCGCGTGGCTCGTGCGGGCTGACGAGCGCATCGACCCCGGCGAGAAGTCGCGGCACGTCATCGCGTTCGACCGGCGGCAGGATCCGGACACGCTCGCCGTCCGCCCGCCGCTCGAGCTCACGCCGGTGCGTCTCCTCATCCGGCGTCAGGGACGGCCCGCGAATCTCGAGCGCGACGTCTCCGTCGATGAGCTCGAGCGCATCGAGCAGCGTCGCGAGGCCTTTCCAGCGTGCCGTGCGGCCGAGCGCGAGCAGTCGAAGCGGGCCGTCGTGTGCAACGCAGGGAGGCGCATCGAAGCGTGCGACGTCGATCGCGTGGCCGATCGCACGCAAGTGAGGCGTCGCAACGGGGTAGCTCGACGCGTCGACACTGAGCGCGGCGTCGACCACGCGCGTGGCGGCGCGCAGCGCGCGGCTCGCGTGCCAGTGCGTATACCAGAGAAACAGCGGCGTGCGCCTGACCTTCGCGAGTGGATAGGCGAGCAGGGCGAACTGGGGAACCATGTGTACGAGAATCGCGTCGGCTCCACGCCCGGCAGCAGCGACTGCCTGTTCGAACGCAGCGACGCGACCGCCGCGCGTCCGCGCGTCGAAGGTCCGCACGCTCGCGTTCTCCGGCGCCGGCCCCTCGGCCGTGCGCGTGACGACGGCCAGGTGCTCGACGCGCGCCGCGAGCGCGTCGACGAGATCGACCGTCTGCGCGAGCACCGGATGCGCCGGATCGAATGTCTGGGTGACGAAGACGAGCCGCATCAACGCGCCCCGGCCAGCACGCGCTCGACGAGGTCCCGATACGACTCAGCAAACGACGCAGCCGTCTGGTGCCATGCGCCGTACGTCTCCCGCGCCGCCGCTCCGAGCCGCACGGCGAGCTCGTGGTCTTCGAGGACACGACACACCGCGTCGGTGAGCGCGTGCACGTCGGCGCGGGGAACCAGGATCCCGTCGCGTCCGTCGGTGACGATGTCCGGAATGCCCCCGGCGTCGGTCGCCACGACTGTGCGCCCCCGTGCGAACGCCTCGAGCACGACCCGGCCGAGTCCTTCCGGCCACGACGGCAGGACGAGCGCTCGTGCATCGTCGATCCGGGCCAGGACGCCGTCAGGCTCGAGCGACTCGACGTGCTCGACACCGGGGACCTCGGCGACAAGGCGATCGACGACGGCGCGGCGAGACCCGCGGCCGATGATCGTCAAGCGGGCGTCGCTCACCCGCTTCGCCACCGATCGCCAGGAGACCGCGAGGCCGTCGATGTTCTTGTACTCCTCGAGCGCACCAACGAAGACGATCCGGCGATCGGTGGGAACGGCGACGGGAGGCGGTGCGGCAAACGCCTCCAGGTCGCTGTAGGTGGGGAACGACGCGGTGGCAGGCAGCCCGCGCGCGTCGCCGACGACCGATGACGTGAAAGCGGAGAGCGCGCGGGTGGCGTCGGCGCGGCGGAGACTGAACCGTGCGACCGCGTCGGTCAACGGTGCGACCGTCCGGCGCAGCGGCGAGCCGTAGGAACGGGCAAACGTGTTGGGGTCGCCGTGCACCTCGACGATCACCCGCGCACGCGAACGCGCAAGCGAGCGACCGGCGAGCACGCCGGCGCCGACGAACGGGTCCGAGGCGACGACCACGTCCGGCTTGAACCGGCGCAGCTCGCGCGCGACGTCCATCGGCAGTCGCGAGTAAAAGGCGGGGGCGGCGTCCGGCAGCAGGTGAAAACGCGGATCACCGCCTCCACTCCCGGCGTTCAGCACGCGAAGCTCGAACACGTCCGAGAGCGCGTCCCACTTCTTCTGCAGCCACGGACGCAGCGGCAACGTGAGCCGGCCGCGGCCGACGAAGAGGACGCGCGGCATCACGGGCTGCCCGCGGCGTCCCGCAAGATCTGCTCGAGGCGCGAATAGATCACGTCGCGGCCGATCGCCGCGACGGACGGCTGTGCGTTCGCCGCGAGCTCGTCACGCAGGGCGTCGTCGGCAAGGACCCGCCGCAGGGCGGCCGCCAGTGCCTGCGGATCGTTCGGCGGGACGAGCAGCCCGTTGTGGCCGTCCGTTACGACCTCGGGCACACCCCCCACCGCTGTCGACACGACGGGCGTACCGACGGCGAGTGCCTCCACCGCAGCATGCGGGAGGTTCTCCCAGGCGCTCGACAGCACGGCAGCACGCGCGCCGGCCAGCTGAGCGAGCACGTCGTCACGCGGCAGCGCGCCGAGAAACGTCACCCGGTCGGACGCCCGCCGCTGGAGCACATCGCGCTCCGGGCCGTCACCGACGATCACGAGTCGCGCTCCCTCCGTTTGGTCGATCGCGTCGAGGAGGACCGGGAGGGCTTTCTGCTCGGTCAGCCTGCCGACGAAGACGAACGTCCCCGCCGGGAGCTCGGCAGGCACGACGCCGACGGGCGGCGGCGCAGGGTTGACGAGCACTTCGAGACGCGCAGCGTCGAGGCGCCAGCCCATCGCCATGTCGGCCAGGTACCGGCTCGGGACGACGATGCGCCTCGCGCGGCGAAGCGAGGCGCTGCGGAGCCGCTTCAGCGCGTCGACCTTCGCGCCGCCCGCGGTCTGGAACGCCTCCAAGCTCCCGGCAAAAAGGCCGTAGCGCCGCGCCCGCTCGTAGGCGGGGTCCGAGACGAGCTTCGCGACGAGCGGGCGGCGGGCAGCCGTCGCCGCGGCGGCCGCCGCGGCATATGTCGCAGTCGCATAGACGACGTCCGACCGCCGGGCGAGCCGTGTTCCGGTGATCGCAACCTGGGGATACCGAATGACGAACGGTCGCCCCCGCGAGACCGAATGGAGCGGGACCGGCCGGTCGACCGGATCCGAATCGGCCATCGTCACGACTTCCACGGCGTGGCCGCGATCGCGGAGGAACCGAGCGAAGTCCGGGCCGTGCGTGGCCGGACCCCCGACGTCCGGAGGCCAGATGCCTGTGAGGAAGGCCACGCGCATCGGGCTATCGTAGGGCGCGGTGACGGCGATCCAGCAGGTGGTCGTGTGGCCCTGAGGATCGTCCACGCCATCGCGCGGCTGAATGTCGGCGGTGCCGCTTTGTCGGTGCTCGAGCTCGCGGCGGGACAGCGGCGGCGCGGCCACGACGTGCTTGTCGTCGCAGGACGGATCCCGCCCGGCGAGGCGTCGATGGAGCACGTCGCGGACGAGCTCGACGTGCCGTATCTCCACCTCGGGAGCCTGCAGCGAGAGCTGTCGCTGACGGGCGACCTCACGACGGTCAGCGCGTTGCGCCGCCTGCTCCGGGACCGCCGCCCGGACGTGCTGCACACCCACACTGCCAAGGCGGGGACGACGGGCCGCATCGCTGCGCTGACCTCAGGGTCGGCGCGCCCACGCGGAGTCGTGCACACGTTCCACGGGCACGTGCTGCATGGGTACTTCGATCCGGTGCGCGAACACGTCTTCCGACTCGTGGAGCGCGCGCTCGCGCTCGGCTCAGACCGAATCGTGGCCGTCAGCAACGAGGTGCGCGACGATCTGCTCGCGCTTCACATCGCCCCGCCGGCGAAGATCACGGTCGTTCCGTACGGCTTCGACCTCGACACCCGCACCCGGACCGACAGCGCAACGCGGGCGCGTCTGCGCGCGGAGGCCGGCGTCGACGAGAGCGGGTTCGTCGTCGGGTGGGCCGGCCGGCTCACGGCGATCAAGCAGCCGCTCGATCTCGTCCGGACGATCGCTCAAGTCGACGGCGCCGTGCTGGTGGTCGCGGGCGACGGTGAGCTCCGCGCGGACCTCTCCGATCTCGCGCGCGAGCTCAACGTCTCGGATCGCGTGCGAGTGCTCGGGTACGTCGACGACATCGCCGCGTGGTACTCGGCGTTCGACGCGTTCCTGCTCACATCGTTGAACGAGGGGGCACCCGTTGTCGCGATCGAAGCGCAGGCGGCCGGTGTTCCTGTCGTCGCGACCGACGCGGGCGGAACGCGCACGGTCGTCGAAGACGGTGTCACGGGATTCGTCGTCCCGGTCGGAGACGTCGCAGCCCTCGCCGACCGGCTGATGCGCCTGCGTGACGACGACGCGCTGCGCGAGCGGCTTGGAAACGTGGGAGGCGTGCGCATGCGGGAGCGCTTCTCAGTGGAGCGGATGGTGGACGACGTCGAGCGGTTGTACGAGGAGATCCTGCGCCGGTGAAGGTGCTGCACATGACGAAGGTGCAGGGGATCGGCGGCGCCGAGCAGCACTTGCTCGCGCTGCTGCCGGCCCTGCGCGCCGAGGGAATCGACGCACGGTTCCTGTCCCTGGACGGCGGTCTCGACGCCGATCGCTTCCACCGCGCGCTCGACGAGCGCGGCATCCCCTACGAGCGGGTCCGCTGCGGCCTCGACCTGTCGCCTCGCCTCGCGTCGGCCGTCGCGCGGGCGGTCCGACGCATCGCACCCGACGTCGTGCACACGCACATGGTCCACGCCGACGCCTACGGCTCTCTGGCTGCGCGCGTCGCACGGCTCCCGTTCGTCTCGACGCGCCACAACGACGACCGCTACCTGCTTGGCCCGTTCCGCCACGTCGACCGCGGCTTCATGCGCGGCGTCGCGCGGATCGTCGCGATCTCCGAAGCGGTCAAGCGGTTTCACATCGCGGCCGGCCTGCCCGCAGACAAGCTCGTGACGATCCACTACGGATTGGACGAGCCCCCGCGCTCGCCGTCCGAAGTCACGCCGGCGGAGCTGAGCATCCCGGACGGAGCACCGCTCCTCCTCGCCATCGGGCGTCTGATCGAGCAGAAGGACCACGCGACGCTCCTCCGCGCCTTCGCACGTGTCCACGAGACCAGCCCGGACGCGCATCTCGCGATCCTCGGCTGGGGACGGCTCGAGCCCGACCTGCACCGGCTGAGCGCGGAGCTCGGGCTGACAGGGTCGGTGCACATTCCCGGGCGAGTCGAGCCGCGCGACTGGCTCGCGCGGGCAGACGTCTTCGTCCATACGTCGCGCTGGGAGGGCTTTGGGATCGTCCTCCTGGAGGCGATGCTCGCCGGCCTCCCGGTGGTGGCGACGCGGGTGAGCGCCGTCCCGGAGATCGTCGTCGACGGCGAGACCGGGCTGCTGGCCGAGCCTGGCGACGCCGCCGGAATCGCCGCCGCCGTGTCCGCCCTGATCGCCGCGCCGGACCGGCGCGCAACCTTCGGCGAGGCCGGCCACGCCCGGGCGATCCAGGAGTTCTCCGTGGCCCGGATGACCGAGCGGACGGTCGGCGTCTACGAGGCTGCGGTCACTTCCGGGTAGCTGTCTAGGATGTGACGCCGTCCGCCCGAGCAACGCCTGAGGAGGTTCGTCGATGGATTGGTCAACCCGTAGCGTGCTGGTCACTGGAGGTGCATCCTTCATCGGCTCGCACATCGTCGACCAGCTCATCGACCGAGGCGCGACCGTCCGCGTCGTCGACGACCTGAGCAGCGGACAGCTCGCCTTCATCAAGCACCACGTGGACTCCGGCGCAGTCGAGTTCGTCGAGGCAGACCTGCGCCATGCCGGCGTCGCCGACCGGGCAGTCGCAGGCACCGATCTCGTCTTCCATCTCGCGGCCGACCACGGCGGTCGCGGCTACGTCGACACGCATCAGGCGGCGTGTGCGACGAATCTTGCGCTCGACGGAATCGTCTTCCTCGCCTGCAGGAACGCCGAGGTCGAGAAGATCGTCTACGCGTCCTCGGGCTGCGTGTATCCCAACTACAAGCAGACGGACCCCGACTCCATCTTCTACCTCGACGAGGGTGAGGTCGGGCCGCCGTACGACGCCGACAACATGTACGGCTACGCGAAGCTCATGGCAGAGCTGACGTTGAAAGCCTTCTCCGACGAGTGGGGCATGAAGACCGCCTCGCTCCGTTTCTTCACCGTCTACGGCGAGCGTGGCAAGGAGAATCACGCGGTCACTGCGATGATCGCGCGCGCGTTTATCAAGGAGAACCCGTACGTCGTCTGGGGCAACGGCCAGCAGGTGCGCAACTGGACGCACGTCCGCGACATCGCGACCGGGACGATTCTCGCCGCCGAGAAGATCGACGACGGCACGGCGATCAACCTCGGGACGATGGAGCGCACACGGGTGATCGAGGCGGTCGAGGAAGTCATGCGCTACACGGGCCACGAGGCGCCGATCGAGTTCAGGCTCGACCTGCCGACGGGGCCGATGAACCGTGTCGCCGACAACGCGCTCGCGAAGCAGCTCCTCGGCTGGGAGCCCGAGATCAAGTTCATGGACGGCTTCCACAAGATGATCGACTGGTACTTCGCGACGCACGACGTCGAGGAAGTGCGCGCGACGCTGCAGGGCGGCGGGCTGATCGAGCGCAAGACCGAAGGGGTAGCCGCGTAGCGGTCACGAGCCCGCCCGGGACGCGGCCGCGCGTCGCGTTCGTCTACCCGAACTCGCGACAGCAGCTGGCAGCCGAGGTCGCGGCCGGCACCGCCGCCGACAGCTTCCTGCTCGGACAGAACCACCTCGAGCCGTTCGGGTACGAGGCGTTCGTTCACGAGCCGAGGCTGAAGGCCGTCAGCGAGGACAGCAGCTTCGTCCACCGGGTCAAGTGGAATCTGCGCGAGGCGCTCGTTCCCTGGGAGCTCGGCGATGCCGACTTCGTTGTCACGGCCCTGCCGAACCTGCTGCCTCTGACCGCCCGCCTTCGGCGGCGACCGAGGGTGATCGTTCTCGACTTTGCGCTCTCGACGATGCTCGACCGGCGCGAGCGGCTTGCCCGTCGCGTGCTCGAGGCGTCGCTCCGTGCGAGCGCCGCGGTCGTGTGCCTCAGCGAAGTTCAGCGACAGCGGCTCCTCGAACGGCTCGATCTCGATCCCGCTCGCGTTCATGCAGTGCCGCTCGGGATCGACCACACCTTCCTCCAACCGCGGCACGAACCGGCGGCCGAGCCGTACGTGCTTGCGGTCGGCAAGGATCTGGCACGCGACTATCGGACACTCGCGGTGGCGGCAGCGAACGTCGATGTGCCATTCGTGGTGATCACGGAGCCACGAAACGTTCGAGGCATCGACCTACCTTCGAACGTGACGATCCGCCGCGGTCTGCCCTACACCGAGCTACGTGACCTCTACGCCGGCGCGGCGTGCGTCGTGCTGCCGGTGCGGAGCCCCGGATATGCGTACGGCACGGAGGGCGGTGGACTGACCGCGCTGCTCGAGGCGATGGCGATGGCGAAGCCGATCGTCGTCTCCGGCCGCCCGATCTTCACCGAGTACGTCCGTGACGGAGAGTCCGCAGCCCTCGTTCCGCCCGAGGACGCAAGCGCTCTCGCGCACGCATTGCAAGGCGTGCTCGCGGATCCGGACGCTGCGGCAGGTCTCGGTCGCGCAGCACGGGCCGCCGTCGAGGAGCGGCACACAATGCCCGGGTTCGCAGCGCGGCTGGCCGGCGTGCTCGACCGAGCGTCCTAAATGGGCGTCGCGGACGCGCGGCGGAAGAGCTGGCCGCGGAGACTCGCCCGCTCGTCGGGCGCGAGGCCGAATCGCCACACCAACGCCGCGGCGACGAGCACCCAGAGCGCACCGAGCGGCGCGAGCGTCGCAAGCGTTGAGGGCTCGAGCGCGCGGGCGACTCCAACGAAGACCAGCGCTGCCGCCACGAGAGCCGGCGCGACGGGACGAGCGATCGCGCTGTAGAGCGCCCGGCTGGAGACCCCGGCCGCCGGTGCGCAGAGCCGCGGGACGATCCAGACGAGGAGCACCACGTCGGTCACGAGCGTCGAGACGGCGACGCCGTCGATCCCCCACACCCAGGCGAGCAGGAACGAGAGGACGAGGTTCGCGAGCGTGGCCGCGATCGAGGCGATCGCGACCTGCCGCTGCCGGGCCCGGGCGATCAGGAACTGCGTCAGGACGAAGATCGGCTGGTGGATGAGGAGGACGCCTGCGAGGATCGCCATCACGGAGTGACTGCCGTCGAAGCCGGGGCGCCCGATCCAGGCGTTGATCAGGAGATCCGGGATCAGAAGCAACGGAAGCGCGAGGAGGAGCATCAGCGCCGTTCCGGCGCGGAGCCCGGAGAGCAACAGGCGACGCTGCCGCTCGAGGGCGGCGGCTCCTTCGAGCTCAGCGAATGCCGGAAACATCAGCGACGTGGCGGCAGTGCCGATGCCGAACGCCAGCGCGAAGAGCTTCGCCGCCACGCTGTAGACGCCGGCGCGACTGCTGCCGAGGACCAGCGTGACGACGATCACGTCCGTCGAGAACACGATCTTCTGCGCGAGTTGCACGAGGAAGTTCGACGAGCTGAACAAGGTCAGCTCTCGCAGGCCCGCGCGGGTGACGAACCGCCTTCGGAGTTGCAGGTGCGGCAACTCGCGGCGGAGCCAGGCGAGCGGGAACAGCAGCCGAAGCATGGTCGTCCCGAGCGTGATCGCGGCAATGAGGACGAGGCTTCCGTATCGCGGCATCAGCGCGGCCACGAGTCCCGCGTAGAGCACCGTCGAGAGGAAGTTGCCGAGGTTCTGCACGTCCCAGCGCTGCTGTGCGATGAGCAGGTTGTTGAAGAGCCCCAGCGGGAAGCGCAGTGCGAGCGAGAGGACGATCAGAAACGTCGCGATCCGCGCGTCCCAGACGAGATGGCCGCTGTGCTCGTGTGCGAGCCACGGCACGAGCCACGCGATCAGCCCGCCGACCGGGAGCGTCACGAGGCCAATGGCGGCGTAGAGCACGAGCCCGGTCGACGCGATCTGGTTCAGATCGTTCGGGGCACGCCTGCCGCGTGCCGCCGCGCCGAAGCGGACGATCGCCGGCCCGACGCCGAAGTCGAGCAGCGAGAGGTAGATCGTGACGGCGCCGATGAACGACCACACGCCATAGCCCGCCTTGCCGAGCGACCGGATGACGATCGGCGTAACGACGAGACCGGAGAAGATCGCCGCTCCGTAAACCGCGTACACCGCGAACGCGTTGCGGCGGAGAAGCCGCAAATCAGACCGTCGCGACGACGTGGAAGTTTGGGATCAGCGAGCCGGGCGTGGGCTCACGCAACGCGATCCGCGCGTCGAGCGCAGTGCCGAGGCGGTTCAGCAACCAAACGGGCGGGCGAGCGAGAAACGTTCGACGCAACGCGATGTCGATGTAGGTTCCGAGCAGCATCGCGAGTGCCGATGCCGTCCCGGCAGCAGGCGTCACGCTGAGGTCGCTCCACTCGGCATTGGACGTGAAGAGCATGCGCAAGCCGTCGTGCGTCCAGCGGTAATAGTCGGTGGGCGACGGGTGATAGACCTGGACTCCGTGCGTCGATGCGAGCACACGGCCACCCGGCTTCGTCACCCGCCGCAGCTCGTGCACGGCGCGCGGCGGATCACCGCAGTGCTCGAGCACCTGCGTGCAGAGCACCACGTCGAAGCTCGCATCGTCGACCGGCAGCGCCTCGACCAAGCCGCGTAGGTCGGCCGCCGGGTTCTCGACTGCGTCCACGCCGACGTACTCGGAGGCGACATCGGCGAAGAACGGGTAGTACGGCTTCACCCCGCAGCCGACGTCGAGAATTCGGACCGGCGGACCGCCGCGGAGCTCATCCGCTTGTTCCTGCAGCCAGCGTGCGAGCGCGCGCCGCACCACCCACGTCGGAGAGCTCGCGCGCGGGTTGCGCCGCTCGGCACCAGGCCAGTCGCCCATGGACGGCAACGGTAGCTCGGCCTACGGGCGGAGGAGCTGGAACGCCTTGAACGCCGGCTTCTTCGCTCCCCGCGCGGTGATGAGCCCGGACTGCCAGCCGTTCGGGCTCGGGTCGTCACGCAGCAGGAACCAGAGCATCATGTCGATCCGCGGGTTCTTCTTCGCGATCCCGAATGCCTCTGTCAGGTAGGCAGCCTGCTTCGCATACGAGACGCCGAAGATCTTGTCGGGCGGATTCGTCTGGTAGCCGTACTCGGTGATCCAGATTCGCTTGTTGCCGTAGAGCTGCGTCACCGTCTTGATCAGGTCACCGATGTTGCCGAGCGTGACCGCCGTCGCAGGCGCGCCCTTCGCCGTGACAGGACGCGTCGTCGGTTGGTCGCTCGGGCCGGCGTAGTACGGGTGATGCGCCCACGCATCGAAGTTCTTCAGCCCGGCCTTCTTGACGGCACGGAGGAAGGCGATCGGCGAGACCGATGGGCGGCTCGAGTTCGGGTTGTTGTTGCCGCGGGGCGCAGTTCCGCCGCACGCGACCCGCTCGTTCGCGGTCATCGACGCGTGCACACCGTTGAAGATCGCGGTGCAGATCTTGGCGTACGCCGTCGCGCTCGCAATCACCCACTTCGTGCCGGCGCGTTTGTACTGCGGCGTCAGGAAGACCGGGTTGTTCGGCTCGTTCCACGCGAGCCACTCCTTCACCGCCGGAATCGTCTTGCCGTCGGCGTCGAGATAGCCGCCGCCGTAGCGCGTCGCCGCGGCGAGCGCGAAGTTCCGCAGGTCGGACGCCTGCGTCGGCGCGACCGTTGCGGCATGACCTCCGTTGGCCCACGACGGCGTTCCGTAGATCGAGAACAGCACATGGATGCCGCTCTGGGCCGCGTATTCCACCGTCCGGTCATAGAGCGACCAGTCGTACGCCGGGTCGGCGGGGTTCGTCGCGTGCGCCGGGCGCCGTGAGGCGACGCCGTACTTGCCGCCCCAGTAGAGGTTGAGGCGGATCTCCTGGACGTGCAGCTGCTGCAAGAGCGGGAACGTCACGTCGACCGGCCCATAAAGGGTCTGCGCCTCGTCGTAGATGCCGATGCGCAGAAAGCGGGATGCGTGCGCCGGTCGCGCCGACGCGGCGAAGAGCGCCGTGATGAGCACGGCGACCACGACCCCGGCGCGACGCACGATCAGGCCGGGACCGACTCCCGCCCGAGGGCAGCGAGCCACCGGCGCAGGCCTTCCTCGAGGTCGATCTCCGGCTCCCAGCCGAGCACCTGCCGTGCGCGTGTGATGTCGGGCCTCCGGATCTGCGGATCGTCGGTGGGCAAGGCCTCGAAGACGACCTCGCTCGACGAGCCGGTGACCGCGATCACCGTTCGTGCGAGCTCGAGCATCGTCACTTCGTGGTCTGGGTTTCCGAGGTTCACCGGCAGATGCTCGCCGCTGGTCGCAAGCGTGAAGAGCCCGCGGATGAGATCGTCGACGTAGCAGAGCGAGCGCGTCTGCGACCCGTCGCCGTACACCGTCAGCGGCTTGCCCTCCAGCGCCTGGTGAAGAAAGTTCACCGACGCGCGGCCGTCGTTTCGACGCATGCGCGGGCCGTAAGTGTTGAAGATGCGCGCGATGCACGTGTCGACCCCTTGTTGCTGGTGGTACGTCATCGTCAGCGCCTCGGCGTATCGCTTCGCCTCGTCGTAGACGCCGCGCGGCCCGATCGGGTTCACGTTGCCCCAGTACGTCTCCGGCTGCGGGTGGACCTGCGGGTCGCCGTACACCTCGCTCGTCGACGAGATGAGGAACCGTGCCCGCTTGAACTTCGCCAGACCGAGCGCGTGATGTGTCCCGTACGAACCGACCTTCAACGAAGCCAGCGGCATTCGCATGTAGTCGACAGGGCTCGCGAGCGCCGCCAGATGGAACACGAAGTCGATGGGCTCGTCGATCGCGATCGGGAGCGTCACGTCGTGGTTCACGAAGGTGAATGCGTCGTCGCGGATGTGCGCGATGTTCTCGAGCGAGCCGGTCTCGAGGTTGTCGACGCAGATCACCCGATGCCCCTCGGCGAGGAGACGGTCGCAGAGGTGCGAGCCAAGGAACCCGGCACCCCCCGTGACGACAGATGTAGGCATTCGAACGATCGTACTCGGCGACCTAGAAAAGTCCTCTGATTCCTTACGGATCTTTTTCAAGGGCGGCTACCGCAGGTCCTTGTTCGACTCCATGTCGAACCACATCGCGAACAGCGTGAACTGGCTGCCCGAGATGAGCAGGAGCGCGACGAGGACGATGGTGGCAGCCGGGATGTTGTGGCCGCCGATGCGCTGCACCGTCTCCACTACGCCGAGCGCGAAGCCGACGGTCGTCATCAGGAAGCCGAGGGCGTAGAAGAAGACGAGCGGATGGAAGTCGCGGATCACGTACTTTTCGCGCAGCCGCCAGAAGAAGCCCTTCCAGAGCAGCCACGAGATGCGCGGAACGACGCGCCGGATCTTGATCCCGGAGCGCTCGCCGACGCCGTAGATCGGCCGAGACGGAAAGTCGCGCACACGCGCGTTCCACACGTTCAGGTGCACGAGCATGTCGTTCGGGAAGCCGTAGGACGTGTAGATCCGGTCGAGGTCGAGCAACCGCAGCATGCGCAGTGACAGCACCGTGTAGCCCGCCTGCGAGTCGGCCACGTGCCAGTAACCGGACGCGATCTTCGTCAGGAAGCTCAGCACGGCGTTGCCGAGGTAGCGGCTGCGCGGGATGAGCGTCCACGCGCTCCCGGTGAAGAGCCGGTTCGCCTTTGCGTAGTCGAGCTCTCCGCGCACCACGGGAAGCGTGAGCTCCTCCAGCTCGTCCGGGTCCATCTGGTTGTCGCCGGCCATGACCGCGGTCGCGTCGACGCGGTCCGCCAGCGCGCGCTTGTAGCCGGTGACGATGGCGGCGCCGACGCCGCGATTGCGCTCGTGGACAATCACCTCGATGCGGCGGTCGTCGATCGAACGCGCACGGTCGGCCGTCTCGTCGGTCGAGGCATCGTCGACGACGTAGACGTGGTCGACGAAGCCCGGAATGCCCTCGAGCGTTGCGACGATCAGCTCCGCTTCGTTGTGCGCCGGGACGACGACGGCGACGCGCTTCGCCTCGATCATGAGTGCTACGCCCTGCGGAGGCGGCCTTCGCCGGCGATCGCGACGAACGCCCCGAGGATGAGCCCGATCAGCGCGCCGACGACCAGCGAGGTGGACTTCGTGTGCGCCGCTGCCTTGAGGGCGGCGGCCGGCTCGACAACCTTCGCGCTCTCGACCTGCTTCGCGAAGACGAGCTGCTGCTGCAGCGTCTCCTGCTGCGCGATCAGGTTGCCCTGGCGCGTCTCGGCGTTGTTCTCCTGCCCGACGATCACGAGCTGCTGCAGCGGATCGAGGTTCTTCTTCCGCGCGTCCTCGAGCGCCGCCTGGTAGACGCCGAGGGTGGTAGTGATGCTGTTCAGCTGCGCGGTGACGTTCTTGAGCGTCGCCTCGAACGTCCTGATCTTCTCCTGCACGTACGCAGCAGTCGTCTGAGCCACGACGATGTCCGCGAGCTTGTTCGCCGCCAACGCGACGTTCTTGCCGTGCGCCCCGGTAACGGTGAGCGAGATCAGCTGCTGCGTGCGCGCCGCGCCGGCGCCCGCACTGCCGATCGTGCCGACCGAGACGTGACCGCGAAGCGCGGCCGGCCGCATGTCTGCGTAGTTCGCCGCCTCCTCCTGGAACTTCGCACCCGAGACGATCTGCGACACCGCTCGCGGATTGGTGCCGTAGCTTGGAACGAGCGCGCCTCCAGGCGACGTCGGCTGGCCAAGCGAGATGAGCGCGGTCGCCTTGTAGTTCGTGCCGCCGCGGAACGAGTAAAGGACTCCGACGATCGCCCCGAGCACGAGCCCGGCGACGGGCAGCCACCACAGCGCGACGACCGCGCGGCGCCAGCGCGCGAGGTCGACCTCGCGCTCCGCGTCGAATTGGGAGGCCGTCATGCGCCTGCGACCCTAGCGGACGCCCATGACCAATGTTCGGCGAGACCCTCGCGCAGCGGCGTCGTTGCTCGCCAGCCGATCGCGCGTTCGATGCGCGACGTATCCGCCTTCGTGCGGTGGTTGTCGCCGGTCTGCGGTGGGCCGAAGCGCACACGGACCGGTCTGCCGGCGACGTCCTCCAGGAGCGTCAGCGCGTCCCTCATGGTGTACTCCTCGCCGCCGCCGACGTTGTAGATCCCCGGCGGCGCGTCGAGCGCCCGTACCGTCGCGTCGACGACGTCGCGGACGAACGTGAACGACCGCGACTGGGAGCCGTCGCCGTACAGCTCGAACTCCTCGCCGCGCGCGGCCGCGTCGACCATCCGCGCGAACGCCATGTCGGGGCGCTGCCGCGGGCCGTACACCGTGAAGTACCGGAGCGCGACTGCATGGAGCCCGAACAGGCGCGCATACGTGTCGTGCAGGTGCTCGCACGAAAGCTTTGTGACCCCGTACGGGTTGTTCGGACGCGGCTCGACGTCCTCGGCCGTCGGATACGCCTCGGCGTCGCCGTAGACCGACGACGAGCTCGCCCAGACAACGGGGATCTCGGCCTCGACGGCGGCTTCGAAGACGCGCTGGGTCGCGAGCAGGTTGCGCCACAGGTAGTCCGGGAACACGTGACCGAAGCTGCGGGCGCCAGGCTGTCCGGCGAGATGAAAGACCGCGTCGAAGCCCCCGAAGTCGAGCGGCGCCTGGCCCAGATCGACGCGTCGAACGTCGAGCTCGCGAGCGTTCTCTTCCTTCAGTGCCGGGTCGTAGTAGTCGGTGAAGCTGTCGAACCCGACGACGTCGTTCCCGGCGGCGGCCGCCAGCGCCTCGGCCAGGTGCGACCCGATGAACCCGGCCGCGCCGGTGACCGCGTAGCGCATCGCGGAGGAGCCTAGCCTCGGCAGGCAGCCTGTACGCGCTTGACCGTCGCCCAGAACGTGGCCGGCGGCGCGCCGCTCCTTCGCAGCACGACGTTGCACACCTGAACGCCGCCATGAGTCGACGCCGTCTTGCGAGACGCATACCGAATGGCGGCGACGCCCGGCTGCCGGAGCCGCCGCAGCTCGGACGCCGTGACGGTGCGGGGCGTGGCGGTCGGGACGAGTCCGTAGATCCGGGCGTTCCCGATCAGGTAGAGGCGCTTCGCGTCCGCGACGACGGGCGAGTACTTGCCGTCGGGGAACGTCCAGAGGAGCGCACCCGAACGCGCGTCGAGCGCATAGGTGCGCCCCGACAGCGTTGCGAAGTACACCCGTCCGGCGATTACCGTCGGCGACCCGGAGATCTGACCGTTTGCCTTGAACTGCCACAGCACCTTGCCCGTCGCCGCGTCGAAGCAGAAGAACCGCTTCGAGTACGAGCCCGCGTAGACGCGGTCGCGCCACACCGCAGTCGATGAGTACACGTAGCCGCCGGTCGACTGCGACCAGCGCAGCTTGCCGCTGGAGGCACCGAACGAGTACACCTTGCCGTCCGTCGCCCCGGCGTACACGCGGCCGTACGCAGCGGACGGCGTCGCGTAGAAGTTGCCGCCACCCCCAAACCGCGGCTGAACCTTCGCCTTCCAGAGCACCTTGCCGCTCGCGTAGCTGAGTGCGTACAGGTGGCCGGAGTAGTCGCCGACGAAGATGCGGTCGCCCGAGATCGCGACCGCGCCCTTCACCTGACCGCCGAGCTTCGTCACCCAGCGCGTCTTGCCGGTCTTGCGGCGGAGCGCCCAGACCCGGCCGTTCCAATCGCCGACGAAGATCGAGGCCCGCGACACGACCGGGGACGTCTCCGACGGGCCGATCGCCCTCCGCCAGAGGACACGTCCCGTGCCGACGGCGTAGGCGATGACCTCGCCCGACAGAGACGCGCTCGGCTTGCGGTTGCACGGCGGCGCGTTCAGATATGCCTGATAGACGACGTGCCGGTCCAGCGCCGGTGACGAGGCGACACACCGATTCGAGGCGAGCTTCCACGCGCGCTTCCCGTTCTTCGCGCCGATCGCGAACATGACGCCCGCGTTGTTGGAGAAGAAGAGGCGGCCGTAGCCGACCGCGGGTGGGAACTCGACGAGGCTCTGCGCGCGGAACGTCCAGACTCGCCTGAACGGCGGGGCGAGTGAGATCCCGTTCGCGAAGCGGAGGTGCCCCGCGTCGTGACCGTACGTCGGCCAGGCGATGCCCGGCTCGGGTGGCGCGGGCGGGGTCTCCTGGGTCGTCACGAACTCGACCGTCGACGACCCTTTGACATCCCGCGACGCGTGCTTCACGTGGAGGTACCACGCGACGAGCACACCACCGGCCGCGAGAACGACCAGCGCCGCGCCGGCGATCACCCAGCGTCTCACTGTGCCTCGACTGCGAAGACGCGTGAGTAGCCGTGCAGGAGCAAACGCTTGCCGCCGCCGGAGACCGGCACGTACTCGCCGTGCGGAAAGTCGAGCACGATCCGACCCGTAGCGGCGTTGACCCCGAGGATTCTGTGCGCGAACGAGCCGGCGTACGCGACGCCGTCGACCACGACCGCCGCTCCGGAGATCGGCCCGCCTGTTCGGTGCGTCCACAACGTGCGACCGGTACGCGCGAGCAGTGCATAGAAGGTGCCGTTGTAGGAGCCGAAGAACACGCGGCCGTGCGCAACCGCCGGGGACGAGTAGACGTACGAGCCGGTCGCGCGTGACCAGAGGCGTCGACCTCGAGTCGAGAACGCGGTGAGTGAGCCGCCGGTCGAGCTCGGTACGAAGACGCGACCGGCGGAGACGGCAGGCGTGCCGTAGACGCGTCCGTTGACCGAACGCGACCAGCGCAGTGCGCCGTTCGCAGCGCGCAGCGCGAGCAGCCGCCCGCAGTAGTCGCCGAGGTAGATCGTTGAGTTGGCGTAGGCGGCCGACGACGTGATCTTGCAGCCGAAGTAGCGGCGCCAGCGAACGCGGTGCGTCCGCAGGTCGAGCGCAGTCACGGTGCCATTCCACGCGCCGAACACGTCGATGCCCCTCCCGATCACGACGGGAGAGGACTCGATCGGTGAGCCGACGGTGTAGTGCCAGAGAAGCTTGCCGTCACCGCGGCGAAGGATCCAGACATGACCGTCCATCCCGTGCACCACCAGCGTCGAGCCCCACACCGCCGGCGACGACGCCATCTTCCCGTGCGGCGTGTCGTGCCGCCAGACGACGTCCCCGGTCCGCATGTCGAGTGCACGGATCGTGCCGCGCGCATTGGCGACGTAGGCGATCCCGTCGGCGACGACCGCCGGGAACTCGACGAGGCCGCCGACCGCACGCGACCAGACGACGCGGAACGGAGGCCGCAGCTTGATCGCGGCTTGCGCGTTGCTTCGCTGGGGCACGGCGCCGTACATCGACCACTGCAGCCTGCGCTGGTAGATGCGGATCGTCGACTTCGGATGCGTGTGGAACGCCAGGCGGACGACCCGCGTCGAGTACCCGCGCTTCGAGGCCACGGTGACGAGCGGCGCGCGGCGCTTGAGTGGGATCTTCGCGATGCCGTAGCGATTCGACACGGCCGTGCGGCTTCCGATCCGCACTCGGACATGCGCGATGCGACGGTGCGTGTCGCCGTCGATCACCGTCACGAGCACCCGGTGCTCCCGACCGACCGGAGCCGCGTGCTGCTTGCGGAGGGTCGTCGTCGGGCTCTCTCGATGCCAATCACAACCCACCAGCAGCACCGTGGCTCCGACAAGGAGCAACGCGAGACGTCTCACGCCTCGCCCGGCACCGCCTCCGCCTGCACCGGCTCGAGCGCTCCGTCGACTTCCTCGAGGATCACCTGCGAGAAGAACCGCGTCATCACGACGCCCTCGCGGAAGTCGCCGAGGCGCGGCTCGAGCGCCTCGCCGTTCGCGAGGGCGAGCGCGAGCTCCGGGTACCGCGAGCCTGCCGCCGTCGGCAGCGGGAAGCCGCCGCCGAACCGTGGGTTCACATCGGTGACCTGAAGCGTGCCGTCGGGCTCGCGGAAGCACTGCACATTTGCCGGGCCGATGATCTCGAGTGCCTCGGAAGTGGTCTTCGCGAACTCGATCAGATCGGGATCTTTGATCGTCATTCCCTTGATCGATTCGCCGCCTTTCGACTCGATCATTGTTCGCGGCACCGCGGCGACGCAGCGTCCTTCGAGGTCGCAGAACACGTCGACCGAGAACTCGACCCCGCTGCAGACACGCTGCACCATCGACTCGACGGTCGTGTAACGCAGAAAGAAGTCGAGCTCCGACTGGTTCTCGGCGCGGAAGATGTGGCGCGAGCCGAACCCCCGGCGCGCTTTCACGAGGACCGGGAACGGCACGTCATCCGGCAGCTCGGTCGGAAGCCACGTGGGTGGGGAGCCGATCCCATGCTCGTCGAAGAAGAGGTGGGCGAGGTACTTGTCCGCACAGCGGAGTGACGTCTCCTCGTTCGGGACGAGGACGACGGCCGGCGCAAGCTCGGCTCGCGAGCGCGCGAGAACGACGTGATCGAGATCGGTGAGCGGAACGATCAGCCTGACGTCGTGGACCGCGACGAGGTCGCGCAGGGCGCCGACGTACCCGAGGTCGTCGACTCGCGGTACGAGCGCGCGGTGGTCGGCGTGATAGAGCGCGGGAGCGAGCGCATCCAGGTCGGTCGCGATCGTCGTCGCGCCGACACGGCGAAACGCGGTGACGATGTCGACGCGCTGACCGGCGCACGTGAAGAGGACGGCCGTCACGGATGATGAGGGTACCGCGGGGCCATGAAGGCCCCGTTAGCGCGACCGGCTGGGCACATAGTGTCCAGCCGTGAGCCGCCTTCAAGCCGCGCTGCGGGGCCGCGAGGCACAGCTTCTGCTCCTCGCCCTCGCGGCTGTCGCCGGGGTGCTCCTCCGGTGGTGGTTCCTGGAGTCGTCGCAAGGCGCACTCGATTCGGACGAGGCGGTCTGGGGGCTGATGGCGCGCCACCTCCAACACGGGGAGTTCCCGACATTCTTCTGGGCGCAGTCCTACGGCGGGACGATCGAAGTGATCCTCACCGTGCCGGTGTTCTGGGTATTCGGCTCGAGCACGGCAGCGCTTCGCGTCGTCCCGATGGTGCTCTGGGCCGTCGCCGCAGTGCTCGTGTGGCTCGTCGGACGCCGCATCCTCGGCGAGTGGCGCGCACGGGTCGCTGCTGTGCTCTTCTGGACGTGGTCTCCGTACTTCGTCTGGAAGTCCACCCGCGCTCACGGGTTCTACGGCGCCGGACTCGTCCTCGGACTGACGGCCGTGCTGCTGGCCCAACGTCTGCGAGAGCGCTCGTCGCGGCTCGAAGCCGCGGCTCTCGGTCTGGTCGTCGGTCTCGGCTGGTGGGAAACCCCGCAGACGGCGATCCTCACGGCCCCGGCCGTCGTGTGGCTGGTGTTGGGCCGGCGCGAGATCCTCAGGTTTGCTCCGCCCGCGCTCGCCACATTCGCGCTCGGCAGCCTCCCGTGGTGGGTGTACAACGTCCGCCACGACTGGGCGTCGCTCCGTCCGAGCGTCGATGCGACCAGCAGGCCCGAGCATCTGCACAACCTCCTCTCGGCCACGCTTCCGACGGCGCTCGGGTTACGGCTGCCGGTCGAGTTGTCGTGGTTCCCCGACACACCGCTCGGTGTCGCGGCATACGGGGCGCTTCTCCTCGGGTTCGTCTACCTGCTCGTTGGCCGCCCGCGCGGACTTGGGCTGGTGCTCCTGACGGCGCTCGTGTTCCCACTCTTCTATGCGGCGTCGACGTTCACGTGGCTGAACACCGAGCCGCGCTACCTGGCGTTCGCGTATCCCGTGCTCGCGCTCCTCGTTGCGTACGCCGCGCGCCCCGGAGCTGCGGCAGTCGCGATCGTGGTCGCGGCCGTCGCGCTGTCCGTCGGCGGCGCCGCCGCGATGGTCCACCGCAACCTGATGGCTCAGCATGCGGATGGGGTCGCAGTGCCGGCCCATTTCGGGCCGCTGATCGAAACACTCGAGCAACGCGGCGTGAACCGTGTGTACGCGAGCTATTGGCTCGCGCATCGCATCACGTTCGAGAGCCGCGAGCGCATCGTGGCGGCAACCGTCGCCGAGCTCTCAGGGCAGCGCTACCGCGTCACCGCCGGACGGGTCGTTCCCGTCCCCGGCAAGACCAACCGAAGCGAGGGCCGCTACCCGAGGTTCAACCGGCTGGTCGCGCGCAGCCGAGACGCTGCGCACGTCTTCCTGGCCGGAGCACCGCTCGACACCGGTCTTCGACGGCTCTTCGCCCGCGAGCACTACCGCCTCGTTGCGGTCCAAGCGTTCCGGGTCTATTTGCCGCCGTCGTAACGGCGTTCGCGCCGGCGCAAACCCATGATCGAGAGCAGGAACGAGGTGAAGAACACCTGGAGCCCGACGATCACGAGCGTCGCCGCCAGGACCGACAGGCGTTCCTCGGCCAGCCCGCCGAGGCCGCGGACGATCCACTTGACGACGATGACGCCCTCGACGCCCAGCCCGAGCACGGCGAGGGCAGCACCGGCGAGGAGACCATGTTCCAGACGAAAGCGGCCCTGCATCCGCTGGAGCCATGGATCCCGGTCGCCGAGCTGGTAGACGCCGTAGGCGCGCCCGCACAGCCCGAATCCGATCACCTGCGCTCCGGCGACCACGAGCAGCGAACCGCCGAGCAGCGTGTGGATGTAGAGGCGTCGCCCGAACAGCGGCACGTGCGCGAAGACGAGCAGCATGATCAGCGCGCCGAGCCCGAAGAGAACGGCACCGGGCACCACGAAGAGGAAGGTCGGGTTGTAGACGAGCATCAGCCGCAGGTGACGCCAGCCGTCGCGGAACGGCGACAGCTTCGACTCGCCGCCCCGCGGATGGAGTCGGATCGGGATCTCGGTCATGCGCACACCGCTCCGCGACGCCCGGATCACCATCTCGGATGCGAGCTCCATGCCCGTCGAGTGCAGGTCGAGCGTCGCCAGCGTCTCGCGGCGAACCGCGCGCATCCCGCAATGGGCATCACCGATCGGCGTGCGGTACAGCAGGTTGAGGAAGCCCGACAGCAGCGGGTTGCCGAGCCGCGACAGAAAGCCCATCGCGCCGGGCTGCACGCCTTGCATGCGATTGCCCATCACGAGATCGGAGCCGGCATCGAGGGCGGCGACGAAGCGTGGTATCTCGTCGAAGTCGTACGTCAGGTCGGCGTCGATCATCACGACGTAGTCTCCGGCCGCGTGCTCGAAACCCGTCAGGTAGGCGCTTCCGTAGCCGCGCCTCGGCTCGACCACGACCAGCGCTCCCGCACGCCGGGCGAGCTCGGCGCTGTCGTCTTCCGACGCGTTGTCGACCACGATCACCTCGCCGTCGATCGCGTTCTCCGCGAGGACGCGGATCGCGGACGTCACACATTGCTCGATCGTCTCCGCCTCGTTCAGGCAGGGAATGACGACCGAAACCCGCGGGGCGTGACGGACGCCGCCTTCCTCGAGAGCGGTTGTGGGCCGAACCGCGCTCACAGCGTCTAGCATCGCACACCAGTCCGGCGGCCTGTCTCGAAGCCACGTGATCTCGGTGCTGATACCCACCAAGAACGGCGGGCGGCCATTCGTCCGCTGTCTCGAGGGCATCCGATCCCAGGACGTCGAGGCCGAGGTCGAGATCGTCGTCGTCGACTCAGGCTCGACCGACGGCAGCGTCGAGCAGGCACGCACGCACGGCGCCGTCGTGCACGAGATCCCTTCCGCCGAGTTCGTTCACGGCGCGACCCGGAATCTCGCAGCACGGATCTCGCAGGGTGAGCTGTTGGTGTTCACGAGCCAGGACGCGATCCCCGACGACGCGTCATGGCTCCGATCACTCACCGCACCCCTTGCCGACCCTGAGGTCGCAGGCGTGTACGGGAGGCAACTGGCGCACGCCGATTCGGCGGCCGCCGAGCACTTCTTCCTCGACTTCATGTACGGGCCGAACCCCCGCGTTCAACGGCTCACCTCGCTCGCCGAACTGAGCTTCGAACGAACCCTGTTCTCGAATGTCAACTCGGCGATGCGACGCACCGACTGGGAGGCGAACCCGTTCGCCGACGACGTCGAAATGAGTGAGGACCAAGAGTGGTCGCGACGAATGCTGCTGCAGGGGAAGGTGATCGTCTACGAGCCTCGCGCCGCTGTCCGACACTCGCACACGTACTCGCTCCGCGATGCATACCGGCGGTTTCACGCCTCGGGCGCATCGTCGACCCGGTCGTACATGGCGGGAACCACGTCGGCAGTGACGCTCGCGCGCGCGATGACGCGCTATGCGCGTGCGGAGCTTCTGTGGCTCTGGCGGAGCGGCCGCCGGCGCGACATCCCGTACACGGTCGTCTACGAGCTGACGAAGGCGTTCGGGCTCGTCGCCGGCCTCCGGGCGGCGAAGCGCCGGTGAGACTGCGCAGTCCGGCGCCCGCGCTCGTCGTCGGCGCGCTCGTCACGCTGTCATTCCTCGCGCGCCTCGTGCTGCTGACCCGCGTCCACGGGCCCTGGATCTTCCCCGACGAGCTCGGCTACCAACAGGTCGCCGCGAACATCGCCCGCGGCCGGCTCGCGCTGTACAGCGAGAACGGGCTCTCGTACTCGCCGCTGTACCCGCTGCTGCTGGCGCCGCTCTTCGGGCTCGGCCTCTCTGCCCCGGACGCCTACGGCTGGATCAAGGCGGTCAACGCAATCGTGATGTCACTGTCCCTGGTGCCTGCGTACGGGATCGCGCGCTTCCTGCTTCCGCGCCGCCCGGCCTATCTCGTCGCAGCGCTCGTCGCGGTCGCGCCGCTCATGTACTACACGGCACTCGGGATGAGCGAGAACCTTGCGTTCCCGCTCGTCCTGGTCGCCGCGTGGCTCCTGCTGCGGGCGCTCGACCAACCGTCGCCTCGCAACGACCTGTGGTTCCTAGTCGCAGTCGTGGCGGCGGCCGCTACGCGGATCCAGCTCGTGACGCTTCTCCCCGCCGGTGTCACCGCACTCGTGCTCGTCGGTCTCGTGCCAGCGCACCGCGGCCGGCCTCGGCTGTCGGACTTTCGAAAGTGCCTCGACGCCCACCGCACGCTCCTCGTGGGATCGATCGGCCTCGTCCTCGCCGGGGTCGTGCCCGCGGTGTTCGGCCACAGCCCGTTCTCCGCCGCCGGCCGCTACTCGAACGTGCCCGGGACCTCACACCCGAGCGTAGTCCACATGGCAAAGCTCTTCGTCTACCACGCCGCGGAGCTCTTCTTCGCGACGGGCGGTCTGCCGTTCGCCGCGACCGTCGCGGCCGCGTGGATCCTCATCTCGCGTGGTGCGAGCCGCCGCGCGATCATGTTCGGCTCGACCACGACGGCCCTCGCCTTCTGGCTGATCTTGGAGACGGCGATCGCGACCGATTCGTTCGAGCGTCTGGGCGACGCCCCGCGCATCCACGAGCGCTACCTGTTCTACGTCGTTCCTCTCTTCCTCGCCGTGTTCGTCGCGGCGCTCAGAGACGAGCGCGTTCGACGCACGTACGTTGGCGCTGCGCTCGGCATCGTCGCCGCGGCCCTTGCCGCGCTCGCGATCCCGTATCAGACAGTGATCAACGGCACGGTCGTCGCTGACACGTTCAGTCTTCAGGTGGTCGCCCGCAACGGGTCACTACAGGCGATCGACCACGCATCGCTGGTCGCACTCGCGATCGCGGTCGGACTGGCTGCAGCATTCGCGCTCCTGCGGTCGTATCCCATCTTGGTTGTCGGAGCGCTCGTCGCGGCGTTCGTGTACGACTCGGCGGTCCTCGGGTCGCGCATCGACGCTGCCTCGCGCGGCGCCAAGACATTCTTCACCTCCTCCCACTACGACTGGGTCGACCGAACCGATCCGCAGTCCGGCGTGTCTCTGATCACCGGCCCCACGGTGACCGATCCAGTCGGCGAATGGCACAC